>OGUD01000063.1_pt1 | contig 103249 bp, 109 predicted proteins | sample 1573671 | NCBI WGS metagenome assembly OGUD01 (sample SAMEA2582065, study PRJEB24529) | metagenome | biome: Human gut stool | place: China | collected 2011 | reverse complement strand
GACACTCTTTTGAAGTATCCCTATTTTCTATCAATATATCTGATAGCTCTCTATTCACTTTCATATTCAGAATTTTTTGTGTTCCCACAACCGAGGTCTAACGCTACAACAACAGTTACTTTCCTCACAAGCTCTTTTTCCCTGTGATTTTCACTAATTTTGTTGAAACTGAAAAACTCTACAAAGTGCGTAAATTCAAGGATTTCTACATATCCTTTCTGTGTAGTCCCACCACAGTCTCCACATGGCTCGATAGGTCCGGATTGATGTCGGTCATCGGAAACCTATCCAGACCAATATGGTATGTGCCGAAATATCTCCGTTTGTTCGTGGAAACATATCTACAAATTTTGTAGCAAAAATATCTTGATACATTCCACTATCCATATCACAGCCTGAACCTCGCCCGTCCACGGAAAAAGTTCAACTTTTTTATTCATTTCTACTATGTATAGTGATTCCTACATAAAAGTCAAATCTTGCAAGGAACCTCCATCGCCTCAACCTTGTCCGTTCTTCCTACAAAAACAGGTCAACAGCTATTTTTCGTCCTAACTGATAGCCAGGTTTCCATGCACTCGACCTTATCATACCTGAAAATCCAGCATTGAAAGAGAGGACCGATCCTATTACTTCTTCGCATTCTCTTCCAGTTCCAACATGTATTTATCAAAGTCAGACATGAACAATCTGTCCTGAATAACACGATACTTTTCAAATTCAGTCTCGGCTTTAGCCTTGGCAATCTCTGCCGTGATCTTTCCTGCATCCTGAAGGACCTCTCTGTCATCAGCCATCAGGAATAGATCCAGACGCTTTGCCCAGTCCTCCATTGTCATCGGAATGTAACGTTCTGCACGATCCTCGGCCAGATCCAGATAAGCAGAAACGATACGCTCTAATGAACGCATTTCCTGCTCTGAAAGATAATTCTTCGCAACACTCACATCACTTTTTACAATCTTTCCTTCCGGTGCTGCTGCCCACGTGGTCAGCCCCATATGTGGCTTATCAGCATCTGCTCGCTCATAAATCAACTCTGCTGCCGTATGTCCGTGAACTGCATAATGCATCTTGTTCTGCACCTTGGCAAAAAACTGCTTTGTTGTTTTGGATGTGCGGTCGTAATCAAGAGCTGTAGCATAGATGTCCGTTATCTTCTGATAGAATCTACGCTCAGATAAACGGATCTCACGAATCTGCTCAAGCAAACGATCAAAATATTCTGTTGTAAGCACTGATCCACCATTTTTTAGACGTTCGTCATCCATAACCCAGCCTTTGATGGTGTAGTCCTTGGCAATTTGATTGACCCATTTACGGAACTGAACCGCACGCTCTGAATTTACTTTAAAGCCTACTGCAATAATCATCTCCAAGGAATAGTGATTTGTGCTGTAGCTTTTTCCGTCAGCGGCAGTTATCCGAAATTTTCGGATAACTGAATCCTCTTGTAATTCGCTATCACTGAAGATTTTTTTTACATGATAATTTATGGTGCGAACATCCACATCGTACAACGTGGCCATCATCTTCTGGGTCAGCCATATATTCTCATCCTCATAGCGCATCTCAATGCTGTCCTGCTGATCACCGACAGAAGCAACATAAGTCAAATATTCTGCAGCGCTGGAACGGATGGTTATTTCATCTTTTTTCTTTTTCAAATAAGAGACCTCCTTCTGGTTTCTTCTCATTTCACCAATTGAAAATCACAACAAAATTGATGGCTTTAATATTTCTTTGCAAGTCCAGAAAAATGTGACTCCACAATTCTATCCATCTGATTAGCAATCTCCGCAAAAGGCTGGTTCAAGTCTAGAGTTTTAACACTTATCTGACTTCCATGCATTTGATACACATTGTCCGGTTGTATTTCTTCTTCTGTCTTTGCATAGAGAAGCATTCCAGAAACTGTATTTTTCTCCTCTCCAAATTGATAACTCCGATTTTTTACGTATGTAAAAATCTGATACAAATTATTGGAATGAATCGTATGTTTATCAAACTGGGACTGTGTTGTGTGACTATAGTATTTTGCGTCAATAATAAGTACAGTATTGCCACGTTGCAGATGAATATCACTTTGCATGACCGGAAGCATGGTTCCAATACCATCATCCAGTGACCACGGAATCTGTGATGCACTGACAGATAATTCAGGATAATGTCTGCTGTAATATTCCAGAATAAATTTCTCATACAACCTACACATACGTTGCTCATCTACGAAAGAGGCTAACCTATAGTCACCTGAATCTGTTGTAATAAGCATCCCCTCAATAATCAACTGGCAAATACTTACAAGCATTCTATATGTTTGATTGTTACGCTGAAAACGAATGGACGACCATTTAATTCCTGTTGGTTCTATTATCTCTACATTTGAAAAATACAACATTTTCTTTTTTAGATCATCTTTGTATTTTGCTTGCACTTTTCCATTGCGTAAAAGAAGCGTAACAGTTGTTTTCAGTATTTGATTCAGTAAATTGTTTTCTGACAACTCATCAAAGTCGCAAGTAAGTACCCTTTTATGTGCCAACCTATTTTTAATTGTACCCGGCATATTTATTTTGCCGCGCATAACTGAAAGTTCTTCCTGACGACTTATGTATTCTCTATATAGCCCTTGCTTTAACTGCAATCCAATTCCCTTAGACAGAATCGCTGCCAGCAGATTATACATCTCGTCAAAAGACTCTACTGCAACATCTTCATAGGTTTCTTGGTTCAGTGCCTGAAAAGCATAAGAAAGCATATGATAAATATTATTGATTAAAATGCTCTTATCCTTTGTCATTGAAATACACCGTGCAAAATATTCTCCCAACGTTGCAGTTTGTCTGTATCATCAAACCAGTATTCTGCTAACATAGGCAACACATCAAAATCAACCACATCTTGCATCCATTCTTCTGTACACTCATCTGTGTTACAGAAATAGCTATGCCCAATACAGAAACCTTTACCAAGTGATTTATCTTTAGCAATTTCTTGGTTCAATTCCTTAATACGGTCAATCAGAGTATTGAATGTGTCGTTTGCGAATCCTTCCTGATATTTAATAAAACCTTCTGAATCAAATCCCGGTTCCATATCAAAGAAGCTAAAACGACGACGAAGTGCGTAATCAATCATCGCCAGACTTCTATCAGCAGTATTCATCATACCAATGATATGTAGACGCTTTGGGACAGAGAAACTTAGGCCATTGTAGGCTAATGTTGCTTTCGTATCTCTATAATCTGCCTCAATTAACATGAGTAACTCACCAAAGATCTTACTCATATTTCCACGGTTGATCTCATCAATGATAAAGAAATAATCTTTATCAGGATGGTTTGCAGCCTTTTGACAAAATCTATAGAAAATACCATACTTCAATTCAAATCCATCTTCAACCGGCTTATACCCCATCATGAAATCTTCATAGGAATAATTTTGATGGAATTGCACAAACTCTATGCGATCATCATCCTTCTCACCCATAATCGAATATGCAAGTCTCTTTGCCGCAAATGTCTTTCCAACACCTGGAGCACCTTGAAGAATAATATTTTTCTTCTTTTTCAAAACTGCAACTAAGCGCTCATACTTTGCTTCAGTCATATATACATCATTTAAGAACTTTTCTTTGTCATATTTTTCAATACTATCTGCTGCAGGTGGTGCTGGATTTTCATCACGAATCATGTCATAAATGAAATCATATTCACCCTTTGTCAGTTTGAACAGACTACCCTGCGGATTACCAAAGTACTCCATCTTTTCAAGTTCTGGACAAGCTTTCAGAGTTGCATAATCAATTGGAGAAGACAGCCCTTCTACTTTTTCAAAATAAATTGATTTTCCATCTTGTTCCGCACTAATTTTGAGAATTGCAACTACCTGCTTTACCGGTGTGGACTCATAGCCGATTATCATATCTCCAGCCTTTGCATCTAAGAAATTCTGAAAAATACGCCGTTTATTGCCATTATCATTATATAATGTATAATCCTGTACTTCTCCAACTGGCATGCTAGCCATACTCCATATTTTGGGATTTGCATTCAAAAACCAGTATCTATGATCTTCTTCTCCTTCTTCATCTTGCGCATACAAAAGGACTTCTGATAAATCGACTTGATCTAGAGCTTCTGCTAATTCATCACGAAGTTTCCAAACATAAGATCCTTCTTCATCTTTTGCAGCATTCTTACCAACATATAATACAGGCCAAAATCGAGAGTTTTCTTCATCTCTTGCAATTACTGGACATCCAGTTTTTTGAACAATACGTCTTGCCAATGCAACAGATCCACTATTATAAAAGTTCTTGGTTTCTCCATATTTCACAGCAAGCTGAGTGCAAGTAGCCTTTCCACCATAATCCTTCATTCGTTTCATGATTTCGAGACTGCTCTCATTAAATACGTCTTTATCTGTCAGAAGCTCTAACCAATCCTCTACCGTTAATGCCGGAGTATAATCAGTCGGCCACCACTCATCCGCTTTAGGACCTGGTTCCTCCTTGTTCCAATAGCGAGAAATAAAGAAGCCCACATCTATTGTAAGAGTTCGTAATTCAGGATCAGCGTAACATGTAGATGTCAGCTGAGAATTAAGCAGATTTTTAAGTTCATCATCCTGCTGAAGTTCAGCACAAATCTCATCATAAAATGCCACAAAATTCCTGATGTTATCAGCATAAGCACCCTTTTTGAATCGATAATCACTTTCCAGCTCCGACGAGACAGCTTTTACTTCACTCAATTTGTAGATGTAATATTTATCCGGATATCGAAGCCATAAATATGTCATTATCGCATTTTCATACTGGTAATGCTGAGCCGCTCCATTGCCATACCTCTCTAATAACGTATTAGATTTATTTTTGAAGCTGGCTACTCTCTCGTATAAATCCTTGCTCTCATCATACAGTTCAATATACATTGAGCGTACTTCTTCTGGCGCAATCTCTGCAAACTTGGTAATCATTCTTGCTGGGAAGTTATTTACCGATGTCAACAAATTAGCCGTCTGAGCAAGTGACTTTGTTAGCATCTGTGCAAAATCATCTGAATTGACATCCCAATTTAACTGAAAGCATTGCACAGCCTCCCATTTATATTTTTCATTAGGCCACTGTTGTTGCACAAAGCGTTTTTTGTACTCTACCAGCACTTCTTTTAGTCGAAATTTATCGAACACTGTCTTTCACCGCCTTTATACTGATTCTCTAAGACTTTTATAAATCTCATCAGAAAAAATTCCCATCACCTGATGTTTCATTTCATCATTTGACAACAACATTGAAAAGAAATCTTGATTCTGTGACAATCCTTCAATAAGTGCATCATCAATATCATCAAAATAAGAGAACTCAAAGTCTTGCTGTGTATTATTCTTAGCACTTGTTTTAAGTTTATCTGATTTCATAAGGATATCTCTAATCTGCAGCATAGCCTTTACAACAACATCGTTATCATAGTTCTTGCCAGTCTTGCTGTTAATCTCATCGATTATTTCAGACAGTCTCTTTTCTTTATCCTCACTCAAACCAAAGTGTTCCGCCGTTGGCAATTTCATTACCGGCTTTGCAACCAGATCAGATGAAACATGTTCTTCACCCTTTTTCTGAACAAATTGAGAGGCTTTGATCTTTCCATCTAAATTAAAACCACCACCCGGATGCTTAATATTGATATAAGCTAACAGGTATGAAATAAAGTTATATTTCTTGTGCAAATCAGTATCTTCAAAACTAGAAACTTGAAGCAAAAACTCATAATAACGAACAAATCCACGCATATCTGCCACAGCTTGACGCTGTGTTTCATATTCATAATGTTCCAGTAGCTTCTTGCTTTTCTGCAGGAAGAATGTCAATCTTTGCTTCTGTTTTCCTGTTACTTTCTGTGAATACAATATATCATTTGCAGCTTCAATGTCAGCCGGATCAAATAATGCATAGGCATCAATAGTAGCTTCCAAGTCGTAAATTGCATTAGGCGTTACTGAATTTGCCAGTAATGTTGTGGTGTAGTATGGAGCAAATGCAGCTTTGATATCCTCGTATGTATTTACAAAATCCAACACAAATGTCTTTTTATCATATGGAGCACAAATACGATTCAGTCTCGAAAGTGTCTGGACAGCATTAACACCTCTTAGTTTTTTCAGAACATACATTGCGCACAGTTTTGGCTGATCAAAACCTGTCTGATATTTATTAGCAACCAAAAGCACTTGATAATTATCTGTATCAAATTCTTTGGTGAGTCTATCCTCCGGAAAACCATTGATAGATGCCTCTGTATATTCTTTATCATCATCCGGTAGTTTTACTTTTCCAGAAAATGCAACCAGAGCATGAATTCCGTCGTAACCTTTCTTGGTAATGTACTCCTCAAAAGCCTGTCTATATTTAACAGCACCTTGTCTGGACGCGGTAATAACCATTGCCTTAGCCTGGCCACCCAGTTCCTGCATTACCGTTGTTCGGAAATGCTCAACAATTACTTCTACACGCTGTGCAATATTAGTATCATGCAATTCTATAAAGCGTGCAATCTGCCTCTTTGCCGCATTCGTTTTACAACGAGGATCGTCTTCGATTTCCTTGTTAAGCTGGTAAAAAGTTGAATACTCTGTATAGTTCTGCAGAACATCAAGAATAAAGCCCTCTTCTATAGCCTGCTTCATCGAATAAACGTGAAATGCTTCTCTCTGGCCATGCGTATTCAAACGACCAAACAACTGAATTGTTGTCGGCTTAGGTGTAGCTGTAAATGCAAAAATTGATACATTTGCTTGCTTACCGTTTCTTTTGATTTCACTTGAAATCATATCTTCAACATCTGATTCAGTTTGATCACCAGAACCAAGCGACATTGTTACCGCAGCCATATCTTTACCTGCAGTAGAAGAATGTGCCTCATCAATAATTACTGCAAAACTTTTATTCTTAAGGTCCTTTACACTATCAACAATATACGGGAACTTTTGAATTGTGGTTGCAATAATCTTTGTATTACCATTCAATGCAATCGCAAGGTCAGCTGAATTGCACTTATCGTCCATAACACGAATCAATCCGGCCTTATGCTCCATTCCCATGATTGCTTTTTGAAGCTGACGGTCAACAACAACTCGGTCAGTGACAATAATGATGTTGTCAAAAATTATCTTGTTTTCTTCGTCATGAAGAGATGTTAAACGATGTGCCAACCATGCTATAGAATTTGTTTTTCCAGATCCAGCGCTATGCTGAATCAAGTAATTCTGTGCAGTGCGATTTTCTCTAACATCGGCAAGCACTTTTCGAATAACATCCAGCTGGTGATAACGAGGGAATATCAAATTCTCAGAACGTTTGATTTTCCCGGTCTTATCATCTACTTTTTCTTTTGTCTCGACAAAAATAAACTTACTTATTAAGTCCAAAATCGTATCCTTTGTAAGGATATCTTCCCACATATAAGATACGCTATACTTATCTTCAAACGCAGGATTTCCAGCACCAGCAGTTACACCTTCTCCGTTTCCCATATTAAAAGGAAGGAAGAATGTAGCGTCACCTGCGAGTTTTGTTGTCATATACACTCCTTCTAAGTCCATAGCAAAGTTTACCAACGTACCTGCTTTGAACATAAAAAGACGTGTTTTGGGGCTACGGTCGGTTCGGAACTGATAAATTGCATCCTGATAAGACTGCCCAGCTGCATTGCACTTAAGTTCAAATGCAATAATAGCTAGTCCATTCAAAAAGATAACAACATCAATTCGTTCTTTATCGCTGGCCCACACTTCCTCCATTGCAGAGAAAATATTCTGTCCATACTTTCTAGTCAAATCTGGATTGAATGTAGTTGCCGGTTTTGTGTACATGAGTTCCAGCTTCTGATTAGAAATTTCGATTCCATGCTTCAGCACATCAAGAAGGCTGCCACGAGTTTTTGTCGTTTCAGCATTGATAAAACTAACAATCGTCTCTTCCAAATCAGACTTATATATTTTTCTCAGATATTCCATCGTTTCGTGCTGAGTATCTTCTAGAAACTTAAAGAGCATCTCACGGTCAACTGCAAAATAACGATCAAAGTCACTTGCCTTACGAATAACGTAACCATTATCCTTTTCCAGTCTTTCAAGAAGAAATTTCTGATATTCTTTTTCGGAAAGAATTGATGCGTGATGAAGAAGCTTCTCGCTGTATGAAGCAACTCGTTTTGCAGCATTTTCTGCATGTTTTTCCGCATCCAAGTTCGTAATATCAATTATCGTTTTATCATCCATTGATTATCCCTCCTTACTCACTTTTCAGCCGTTTGATTAGTTGACGTGCAAAAAGCAAAGCAATCTGGTCGCAACTATACTTGGATGAGTCAATCGCTTGTATATCCGCTATAGATGGATACTTTTCTTGTAACTGTGAAACCGTAATGTTGTGCAAAATCGGAAGAATCAGCTTCTGTCCATTTCTATTCTGTCGATTTAAAAACTCATTCAATTCACGCTCGGTCCACTCTCGATCAAAGAAGTTTTCCGAAATAACGATAATCGCAAACTCTGCTTTTTTCGTGCCGTTCAGAATACGATCCTTCCAATTATCTCCCCACTCCAAAGACTCTTTATCATAAAAAATCTTAATCCCCAGTTTGTTTAATGACTGATATAATTCTTCAATCAAATCTTCTTTGTCCTTGTTAGCATGGGAAATAAACACATCAAATTCAGGCAAGGTTTTTGCCTGATACTTTGGTACACTAACCATTGAAATTCCGTTCATTTTATTTATAAAATCTTGGTCCTTACTGATGCTCTCCAAACATCCAACGAGATTTTTGTAAGCATCCAGATTTCTATGAAACAGAATTGTTTTCATGCGGTCGCCTAATGGATGTTCTTTAAGATAATTATTGTAAAAAATCTCTACATCATTGATCCATACTTCACTCGGACGATTATATTCGTTTATATCCGTACCGATTGCCGCTGCATTAATTGGGCTTTTAATAGAATGAGTCCTTTCTAGCAGATTATTAAGTTGTTCTTCAAAAGTAGCCATTAGACAACCTCCTTCTTCCCAGTTACATACTCAAAGATGAGTGATTTCTTATATTCGTCAAGTGTTGCAAGCTGCTCTTTCTTATCAGAGATAACATCATCCGCTTTTGCAAGCACTGCATCGACATGTTCAACAATCGCTTTTTGTTCATCCAGCGGTGGAACAGGATATGAAAGATCCGCTAACTTGTTCCAACGCAAATCACAAGAACGAACTCGAATTCCGGTTGCCAGTGCAAGGAATACATCACTGTACGCCATGCTGCGAAGATAGTACATAATGTATCGCTTGTTTTGGTTGGTATCTAAAACATTAAGCACAGGTGACGCCTTGCCTCTTGAATCAGAAATGCCAATAGCGCCTGCAAAGCCGTCCATACCATGTACAACCAGATCACCGATATCAATGCCTTGATAACCGATTTCTTTATCAGACATCGTAAAACCATCTTCACGTCGATTGCTTCTCAGGGTTACCTCACCATCGCGGAAACAGGTTATTACACCATCATCATCACGCACCGGCTTCTGCATATATCGTAGAATGTACTTGCCACGAATAACCTCCCAATGTGAAGGCATATTGCCAATCCATTGAATCCCGCTGTCCTTCATCTCGGCATCGGGATTCAGTCCTTTGGTGACAGTTTCGGTGATAACAGACCGCTTGTACTGCTCCAGCGTGTCGATCTGAGTTTGAATGTCGGTGGTCAGCACATCAATTTCAGCGCATTTAGCATCGAGAAAATCGGCAATGCGGTGCTGCTCACCTGTTGGAGCAACCGGTATAAAAAGGCCGCCAAACTTATCCATCGGAATGCGCATTCGAATTGTATTCAATTTTCCATTTCCAGATTCTTTAATAAGAATGCCATTTCCAAGTCCAAACAAACTGCGTTGAAACATCGTTGTCTGAAAGATATAGTTATAGTAGCGTACATCTTCCTTTGCATTCCAAGGGCGAAGCATATAATAAACAGGACTAACACAACCAAAATATTGCGACAGCCCCACAGAGCCAGACAATATATTCATGCTATTCATTACGATATCCCCAGGATAAGCCAGTCTGTATGCACTCACATCCTCTTTAGGTTTGTTTCCTCCACCTTCTTTTTGATCGTATGGAATGACGCCTTGTTTAGCAGTCAACGAAAGAATTTCTGTTGTCCTAACAGGATTATTTTTCTCAACTCGTTCTTGCAAACAGTATTTTATTTTTCTTAGTTCCCAATTGGAGGGAAGCTCTCCCAACCAAGAGATTCCACTCGCTTTCATTTCTCTCATATCAGCACCACCTTACTCAAACAGCTTTGCCACACGCTTTGAAACCGAAAATTCCAGTTCCATAAACTTTGTTTCCAGCTCTTCACTTGGCGTTGATGCCTGATATTTGTAGAAATACCGCGTGAATGGGATTTCAGCACCGGTCTTGATGACAGGTTTTTTCTTTCCAAGATCTTCCTCAAAGAAAGCGGCGGCATCCGGGATATGAGGCAAAACCTCACGTGCCATATAATCTTCGATGCTTTCCTCCCATTTCACCAGTTCGGTGTCCTTGGTTTCTTTGTCGTAAATAATCCTTCCCTTGCGGTCACGTTGAATTTCTGCATTCTTATCCATAATAGAGAGGCCATTAGCAATCTTGTCGAGCAATTTTTTATCAGATGTTGCCGAAGCAAGTGCCTTAGTCAGTACAGGCATAAACTCAGTCGGTGAATTATATACTTGTTCTGAAGTGACAGCTTTCAATGTAGTAATAATCTCATCGTATAAGGCCTGATTGTTTTGGAATGATTCCAATTTTTTCTGTTCTTTGCCAGTTAGTTCTTCAGCATTCTCCAATTCATTAACCTTAGCCTGATCATAGAGAGAAGAAAGCGCACCCTTAGACAGCATAGCTTCGATACGCTCCTCTGTAATGGCATAGCTACGCTGAAGAGGCTGCATAACCGTGTACTCACGGTAAATGAACTCCTCGTTGTCGAAAATCTTGCAGTACTCGTTTTCTGCAAATTCTGCATAGAGCTTCGTTACGGTGCTGCGGTCTTCCGGAGATATTTCATTTTTCTTATCACCCAGAGCCTTGCGCAGTTTGTGGAAGAAGGACGAAGCATCTATCAACTGAATCTTGCCCTTGCGCTCAGCACGTTTATTTTTTGAAAGCACCCAGATATATGTAGCTATGCCCGTGTTGTAAAACAGATCTGTTGGCAATGCAATAATTGCTTCGATTAAATCGTTTTCTAACATCCAACGACGAATTTGGCTTTCGCCAGAAGCTGTACCACCTGAAAATAATGGACTACCATTTTCAATAATAGCAGCACGACCAAAGTTATCATCCATTTTGTCAATAGCAGATTGCAAAAACAGCATCTGCATATCGCCGGAACCAGGGAGCCCAGCACCCCAACGGCCTTCAAATCCCTTTGCATATTCATCATTAACTGCTTTTTCTACACCTTCAGCTGCATCTTTACCTCCCCACGGAGTACCAAATGGCGGATTTTCAATAACAAAGCGCATCTTGGTTTCAGCAAATCGATCTTTCTTCATAGTGTCCTGATAGCAGATATTCTCTGCATTCTGACCTTTGATGAGCATTTCTGCAAGACAGATAGCATAAGATTCCGGATTGATTTCCTGCCCAAAAAGACGAACATCTGCAGTAGGATTATATCTCTTAATGAAGTTATAGCTTGTGGAGAGCATACCACCTGTACCACATGCTTGATCCAAAACTGTAATTACTTTTCCGTCGTCAAAGATATCGTCACAGCCTTCAGCTAACAAAATATTTACCATCAATTTAATGATATCTCGTCCAGTGTAATGATCACCAGCCTCAGCGTTTTCAGAGAATCTACGAATTAAATCCTCGAAAATGTATCCCATCTTTACGTTATCAATCGTGCGAGGATTCAAATCCAATTCTGAAAATGCTTTGACGACACTTAACAGGCGATCGTTTTTATCCATCTTGTCAATTTGCTTATAAAAGTCCAAACCTTTCTCAGCAGACACAATAATCTCCTGCACATTAGGAGAAAAACTCTGAAGATACGCTTTAAAGTTGGCTGCTAAATTGTCGGCATCATTAATCAATTCTGCAAGTGTAAATTCACTAGTATTGTAGAACTGAAACCCCGAAATACGATACATAGCTTTTGCCGGGTAATTTGGGTTTGCTTTAAACTGTGCAACCACCTTGTCTTTGGTAGGTTCCAGCGCACACTCAAAACGTCTGATGATAACCATCGGAATGATTACATCTTTATATTTATCACTCTGGTATGTACCACGCAGCTTATTTGCAATAGACCAGATAAAATTCACCTCTGTTGATACATCGATAGGGCTATCGTCCCACATTGCATCGATAGTCTGCTTTTGTGCCATTATATTTTCCTCCAATCAGACTAAGAGCTTCCTAACCCTAGTCATTGTTAATTTTATATGTTTAAGTGTCCAAAAATCGGGACTTAGTCCTCGATTCCCATCATCATCTTATAGTGCTGTTCCTGATGCATGGCAGTGAAAATCAACTCAAACACTTTTTTGCACTGTTCCACATCACTGCCATCATCAATATAGTTGAAGCCATCACTTATAACAGCTGGGCCGTCGTTCATATATGTGAGCATGCTTGAAGCAAGGTTGTATCGGTCATAATTAGGCTTCTGTCCTTCCACTTCATCCACAAACAACAGCTTATTCTGTTCCAGAACAATCTTGTGAAGGTCGTTTCCTTCGTAGCCACATATCTGAATAAAGTAGTATTCAAGAATATGTCGGATTACATTCTTCACCGTATTTGCTGTTTTCAGTTCCTTATATTCATCCCACAGAGCAGCATACGAGTTTTGAATTGGATTATAGTTCTCTTGCTCGGTAGGTACTCTCTGACTCTGACGCACACAAAGTTTAACTGAAGAAATGTTTTCTATCTTACGAATCATATAGAACGAAACGCTGTGATATCTCTTTGCTTGGTGATGCGTAATTTCCTTATGGAAATAAACATTGTGAGTCAGAATGAAAATCTGCTTAATATAGTCGCCGTCGACTTTATGGCTTCGATAGTCCGTATTGTTGTAACAAACCTCAATCATCTCTCTGACCAGAGCACTGACGATGAACAATGCTCCACTATCCATACTGGATACCGGGTCATCAATAACAACAATTTTATCTTTTACAGCTTCACTATTAAGGCTTCCTTTCACAAGGTGATAGTAATACAAGAATGCAATAAAGTTTCTTTCACCTTCGCTCAGTTTTTCTGCAACAGTTCCATCCGGCCGAATAACCTCATATGTATTTGCTACTCCGTCCTTTGCACGAAGATGGAAACCTTCAAAACCAGAATTATCAAGCAGAACATTGATGCTATCGATAGTGGCCTCAGTATTCACAATCTGTTTGTTTAGTTCATTGGCCTCTTTCTTCTTGGCAGTAGCATCCTTTTTTAACTGTTCCATTTTATCTTTCAATGCTTTTATTTCAGTCAGAAAATTATAGCATGATCGCAATTCTCTTACAGCACGGTTAACGACATTTCAGTGTCCAAATCAGACAGTGCTTTGTTGTACGCAGCTACATCAGCTTTCAAAAGCTCTGCAAGATACTCCCACACCTGCTTTTTGCATAGAACCTTCTTTGTTTTGAGGTCTCTGACTATCTCGTTATTTTCTTTGATTTTCTTATTAAAGCCATCAATCAGAGTGCCAATCTCAATGAGCAAACTATCAGTATCTTCTAAGGAAGCAATGGATGTCGGCTCTTTAATCTTTGCTGCAATTCTCTGTTTATTAATGGTTATCGCATCCACAAGAAGCTGAACTTTTACTTCATATTCTGACAAGTCTAATTCCGGCATAGCAGCAGATACATTGCCCTCCAGCGTTGCTACAACGGAATCCATCTCTGATTCATATGTTCTTTGAAAAGCATTAATCGCAGAGATGTCATCTTGATACTGTGCATCAAAGCATGCAGCTATTTCTTTATCAAAGTTAGACGGGAGTTTTTGCTGGCAATATGGGCATTTTCCGTCTGTCTGGCCAGCAAAATGAGTATGACCACTTCGCACCCAATCAGTAGCTTTTAGGGCTTTAATAAATTTTGCAAAGTCCGTATCACTGCTGCTGGAGATTGGTTTTCCCATCAATTCATATCCCGGCAGGGATGCATAGGTAACTTTACCTGCCTTAGACAGCATGTTGTACTGCTGTGCATCGCCAGAAAAAACGGTCCCATATAGAGTTTTTAAATCTTCAACATCATGAGCAACCGGCGTAATTGCTAAAATTTCTTGAGCGAATAATGCAGCTTTTTTCTTACCCTTAATAGCTTCATCGAATAGTGTTCTGGCTTCCGCACTCTTGCTCCAGCAGTCTGATTGAAATGTCGATAAAGCGGTATTCTTATCCGCTGTTTTCTGGTCTATAGCGGCCTTATGTCCGTTATATTCCTCACCCATTTTCTTGCGTTCTGCATTGAGTGTATCAACCTGCTCTTGAATAGCAATATTAGTTTCATTTACGGTGAATACACCAGCAAGATTTCCATAGTTACGCAAGTTAGCATTTATAAAATCTGTATCATACACAAGAACATCATAGTCAGTTGATGCCTTCCCAGCTTGCCACTGTAAACGCTCATCGTTTGCCTTAAACGTTCGTGCAATGGTAGATTTGCCTGCACCATTCTTCCCATAGAAGAAATTTACATACGTCGGTTCTATAACCTCATTGGAAAATGTGGCATCGTTTAACGTTATTTTTTCTATTGCTGATTTCATTTTAGGGTTCATATGCCAATCTACCTCCTGCTTCTATTCTTTAATTTTTCCTTCTCTGACCCATTCGTCAACTTCAGAGATTTTGAATTTATATCGTTTTCCAGCTTTATATACAGGTAATTTTCCTTCTTTTATCCAAGTACGGACTGTATCCTGACTCAAACTTAGGTGTTCTGCTACATCTTCAAGGTTTACCCATTTTTCAACTTGCATATTTTCATATTCTGCACTCATATTATTCCTCCATGTTCGATTCCAGATGAGTGGTTGCGTATTTATAAAGAAAAGACTTGTATCCCAGCTTCCCTTAATACCTCTACTGCATTTATCTTTTTTATTGCCCAGTGCATACGATTCAATTCATTCGTTCCGCTGCAGCCTTCGATTCCGAGTTCAAACCGAAGTTCATTTATTTTCTGCTGTGGTATCCAGTTAAGTATTTGATAATATACTTTAATGCCATTGTCCTGAATCTTTACATCAACAATCAACCCATACGCAGCATAGTGGTCTTCATCTGTTTTCCCATAAGTGTGGTTCTCAGTCGCAATAATTGCCGGATAGGTTTTCAGCACCGATATTGCATCTTCTGACAAAGCCGCATAAGCTGCTTTCAGTTCTTTTGAGGTACTTTCCGTTATTGCTCTGTCCTTTCGAACAAGGCAATGACAGTACTGAGGATTTAATTCATCATCTCCAACAACCAGAAGGTGATAGAAATCTGTATTTAATGTAATGGTGTGCACTGCGTTAGGGCTTCCCGGCATGGGTGGTGCCCCACCCACCATCATTACGCTATAGGTATTGTTCACAGCGTCTGTATGAGCTACCAATGTATTATTGTTACCGGGCAAATTAAATGTCGTATTCGGTGTTTGCGCTTGCAAAGCTCCCGGTTGTGATGGCTGTAATTTATTCTCCATCTTTTTTCTGCCCTCCATAATAATTGTTCGTAATGCTATCGACATGCTGAATGAAGCTATTGTTATTTCCAGTTACGTTGAAATTAAAAACCATTTGCTGTTTAGATTTTTCTTTGTTCTGATGAGGATCTTCACAGTCCGCTTCAACTATGACATCTTCTGGTGAGCCATTAGCATCATTCTCAGCTATGTCACAATCTTCAAGCTGAATGTATCTGAGTTTGATATCTACTGGCCAATCGGCACCAATATCTCCTTTGTAAGTCCTTTTTGCTCCACCGGCAGACGGACACCAGAAATCGAATGTTTCAGCTCCAACTACATTATCAACACTACATACCGAATAATGAAATACACCTAATAGAAATGACTGCAAAGGAATTTCTTTCATATTTATGAGTTCTTTTTTCTGCGCTGTTGTTCCATCTTCTTTGATATAGAAAGATTGGCTATCATCAATGCAATTATCCAACGATATTAATTCGACGAGTGCTTTCACGAGTAGCTCGTCTTTTTTTATATCTCCTCCAGCATCAATGAAGTCATCCACAAAGCGGCACATTTTTCTCAATGTATCCACATACTCGTTCTTCACTCTTTCGTCAAAAACTCTCAATGCCGTTTTATCACCGAACGGGAAGTAGCCTCCGCCTGCATTCTTGCATTTCTTATATTCTGAAGCGTTACCCTGAATTGTTTTAATTTCAGTCGGCATTGGTGTCGCTAAATCAGAACGTATCACTCTGGCCAAACCAATCAAAGTTTCATATTCAGTTAATCCATCTTTTTTTCCTGCGTAGTGTTCATTTGCACCCAGCAGTTGCTTTCTAGCCTCTAAAAGCAAGGTGAAAAACGTACCGCCACACAGTCTTAAATTTTCATTTTTTGTCATTGATTGTCCCTCTAACCAAATTTACCTACTCAACTTACTCAACTGTGAATGGCAGGCCTACTCAACTTACTATTTTCTAGCCCTGTGAAAAGCCACAGGGATTTTTTGATGTTTGTCGGCCGTCGAATCTGATGAATATAAACCAGAGCAACCCCCAACAAACCCTACTAAATCATCATAACACTTTTCGACATTATTTTCAATGTAGCGAGTATGAACGAACAATAAACTCTACAGCGAAATATGCCTGAAATCTCTGTTTCCACCTGTGACTGGTCACAAATCTATGCCAATCACAGGAGGTAAATGTTATGGCAAACAAAGACAATCAGAGCAAACAGTATCGTATCTACATCAAGGAATCCAAAAGCTGGGTAGACGTAAACAAGGAGTTCTACACGAACTACTACCGTGACATCAACGCCTACCGTAAACGCCAGCAGGAACATGGCCGTTGTGTCTGCCCTGCAAGCAAACGCTATTTATGCGACATGGACTGTATGACCTGTCCGTATGTCAAGGCTGGCGATCAGCTTTCTCTCGATAACACCGTAAGCGACGGTGAAGGAAATGAAAAGAGCTGGCTTGATGACATGCCGGATGAATCCGCAGCTATCGCTGAATTAATGGAGGACGCAGAACTTCTTCGTGCCCTCTACGCAAAGCTGAACGAGCTGGACCCGGAAGGCCGTCTTATCTGCCAGCTTATTATGGAAGGAAAATCGGAACGTGACTGCGGCAAGGAAATGGGCCTCTCTCGTAATACATTCGTGTATCGCAGGGACAAGCTGTTCCAGAAGCTCCGCTCCGAGCTTAAGGACTACATCTAATATGAATGGTCGTCCTCTGATTTTTTAGGGGACGATTTTTCTTTTCAAAAACTTTTTTATATTTTTTCGGCCAAACGGCAATCTCACCTCCATTGAGTAGTGTAAGGCGAAACAAAGCGACCTACAGAAAGCGAGGTGAACATCGTGAAACAGACTTTTCACAACCGAAGCGGCACTGACGCAGAAGTGATTGCTACTCTCACTGCAATCAGTCAGGTATCCGCAAGAATGGCGAAGAATCTCAGAATCATCGCCGCACACAGACAATCCGAGGAAGGAGGAACAGAAAATGTCAAAAATGAGCGATATGGCTATGACCATCGAAGAGCTGAGAAATGCCGCCGCTGCTATTAACGATGTAGCAAACTGGCTCGCACAGCAGTTTGGAGGAGCATCCGAAGCTACTGAAAAAGCAGAAGCCCCTGCTGCTCCTGCGAAAACTGCATTGACCCTTGAGGAAGTTCGAGCTGTTCTGGCTGATAAATCTCGTGCCGGGCATACAGCTGAAATTCGAGAGCTTCTTAAAAAGTACGGTGCAAGCAAGTTGTCACTCGTAGACCCGAAACATTATGAAGCCCTGCTTAGGGAAGTGGAGGTGCTCTAATATGCCACCTAAAGGACATTCAATCCTCTCCGCATCATCTTCTGACCGCTGGCTCCACTGCCCACCGTCAGCAAGACTCTGCGAAACCTATGAGGATAAAGGTAGTGATTATGCTGCAGAAGGTACCGACGCACACGCTCTTTGTGAATACAAGCTCCTTAAAGCTCTCGGCATGGAAGCTACTGATCCAACCAAAAGTCTCGACTGGTACAACGCCGAAATGGAAGATTGTGCCACCGGGTACGCCAGCTTTATTATGGAGCTTTTGGAAGATGCCAAGCAGACCTGCTCCGATCCAGTTGTTCTGATTGAACAACGAGTGGACTTCTCCCGTTGGGTAGAACAAGGCTTCGGAACCTCAGATGCTATTCTCATCAGCGATGGAACTATGCATGTGATTGACTACAAACACGGTCTTGGAATCCTTGTTTCCGTTGAAGACAATCCACAGATGAAATGCTACGCTCTTGGCGCTCTGGAACTTTTCGATGATATTTATGACATCGATACGGTCAGCATGACCATCTACCAGCCTAGACGTCAGAACGTTTCTACCTATGAAGTCAGTAAGGATGACCTGTATCAGTGGGCCGATGAAGTTCTGAAACCTACCGCTGACCTCGCCTTTGCCGGTGATGGAAATTTCCTGTGCGGTGAATGGTGCGGATTCTGCAAGGCAAAGCATGAATGCAGGGCCAGAGCGGAAGCCAATCTTCTACTCGCACAACACGATTTCAAACTACCACCTCTGCTGGAGGATTCGGAAATCGAAGTCATCCTTTCCCGTGTCGACGAACTGGTCTCCTGGGCCAACGACATCAAGGAGTATGCACTTCAGCAGGCAATCAGCGGTAAAGAATGGACAGGCTGGAAACTGGTCGAAGGTCGCTCCAACCGCAGATATACCAACGAAGACGCTGTATCAAAGGCTGTCGAAGCCGCTGGTTTTGACCCTTATGAAAAGAAGCTACTTGGTATCACTGCTATGCAGAAGCTACTCGGCAAATCTCGCTTCGAGGAACTCCTTGCAGCCTATATTGAAAAGCCACAAGGCAAACCTACTCTTGTGCCGGAAAGCGATAAACGCCCGGCAATGAACACAGCAAAAAATGATTTTATGGAGGAATATGACAATGAGTAAAAATGTAAAAATGACAAATCCCATGAAGGTTATCACTGGTCCTAACACACGCTGGAGCTATGCCAACGTCTGGGAACCTAAGTCCATCAACGGTGGCACTCCGAAGTATAGTGTCAGCCTGATTATCCCGAAGTCCGACACAAAGACTGTCGCAAAGATTGAAGCTGCTATCGAGGCTGCATACCGTGAAGGTGAAGCAAAGCTCAAGGGCAATGGTAAGTCCGTACCTGCTCTTTCCGTACTTAAAACGCCACTTCGTGACGGAGATCTTGAAAGGCCGGACGATCCTGCATACGCTGGCAGCTACTTTGTGAATGCAAATGCAACCTCTGCACCTGGTATCGTAGATGCAGACCGCAATCCTATCCTCACTCGTTCTGAGGTTTACTCTGGAGTCTACGGTCGTGCTAGCATCAGTTTTTACGCTTTCAACAGCTCTGGCAATAAAGGCATCGCCTGCGGCCTTAACAATCTGCAGAAGATTCGTGATGGCGAGCCTCTTGGCGGTAAGGCATCTGCTGAATCTGACTTTGCAACTGATGACGACGATGATTTTCTTGACTAATGGAGGTAGCAAACTATGGAGACAATCGTGATTAGCACAATTCTTGTAAACATCTGTATCGGCTGCTTCGCTTGCGTTGGTCTTACTACTGCAATCTCTATGATTCAGAGTATCATCAACGACCATAAACGTGAAAAGCGTGAGCAGGAAAAAGACAAGCGCGACCTCGAATACCACGAAAAGCGCATGAAAGACTTTAAGTAATCTATCAACCTGCTGGCGGTAGGCTCACTGCCGCCAGCACATTTTCTGACAAAAGGAGACAATCTATGAATGAATTTGCAGATATTTTAAATCTATTTATTGCTAATGTCATCGCCTATACCTTTTTTGTAGCAGTATACGGCTTCATCATCTATAACGTAGGAAAAATCATTTTTTACCTTGTTCGTTATGCGGTATACCACATTCGTCGTGACATCAATAAATACAAATCCAATAAAGATAAGCATTAAAACGTCAGGCGGCAGGAATTTCTCTGCTGCCTGTTTTGTAGAAAGGACAATCTCATGAAAACACTTAGTATCGATATTGAAACCTACAGTGATGTGCCACTTCAGAAAACTGGAGTATATCGCTATGTAGAGTCACCTGATTTTGAAATCTTACTCTTTGCCTACAGTGTAGATAGCCAGCCCGTTCAGGTCATTGATCTTGCCTGCGGAGAACAAATTCCAAAAGAAATCCTTCTTGCTCTAGAGGATGAATGTGTCATCAAGTGGGCCTTCAACGCTACCTTTGAGCGCATCTGTCTTTCTCGCTTCTTAGGTTATCCGATCGGAGAATATCTGAAACCGGAAAGCTGGCGTTGCTCTATGATATGGTCCGCCACGATGGGGCTTCCACTCTCCTTGGAAGGTGTCGGCGCTGTTCTGGGACTTGAAAAGCAAAAACTCTCAGAAGGTAAAGATCTCATCAAATACTTCTGCCAGCCTTGTGCTCCTACCAAAGCCAATGGTCAACGCACAAGAAACCGCCCTTTCCACGCTCCGGACAAGTGGGCCCTGTTCAAGAAATATAACATCCGTGATGTAGAAACGGAAATGGGCATCCAGCAGAGACTCGCAAAGTTCCCGGTTTCAGCTCAGATCTGGGAGGAATATCATCTGGATCAAGAAATCAACGACCGTGGCGTCCGCTTGGATATGGATCTTGTTGCTGCTGCCATTGATATGGATACTCGCTCTAGGAATGAACTAACAAATACCATGAAAGAAATCACGAAGCTAGAAAATCCAAACTCCGTCCAGCAGATGAAGGCATGGCTTTCCGATAATGGACTGGAAACAGATACTCTTGGTAAGAAAGCTGTCACAGATCTCTTAAAGACCGCTCCACCAAAGCTTGCACAAGTTCTTACCTTAAGGCAACAGCTAGCCAAATCTTCCGTCCGCAAATATCAGGCAATGGAAAAGACCGTTTGTGACGATGGTCGTGCCCGTGGCATGTTCCAGTTTTATGGAGCCAACCGCACTGGCAGATTTTCCGGTCGTAATATCCAGCTGCAAAATTTACCACAAAACCACCTGGCAGATCTTGCAGAAGCACGCTCACTGGTACGCTCTGGCAACTTTGAAGCCGTTACACTCCTCTACGAAGATGTGCCGGATACACTCTCACAGCTTATCCGCACCGCTTTCATCCCCAGAGAAGGTACACAATTCCTGGTGGCTGACTTTTCTGCTATTGAAGCTCGTGTAATCGCATGGTTTGCCAGTGAAAAATGGCGACAGGATGTCTTCGCCAAAGGTGGCGACATCTACTGTGCCTCTGCAAGTCAAATGTTTAAGGTTCCCGTTGAAAAACACGGTATCAATGGTCACCTCCGTCAAAAAGGTAAAATTGCAGAACTTGCCCTTGGATACGGTGGTTCTGTGGGTGCACTAAAAGCAATAGGTGCTCAGGACATGGGGCTTACCGAAGATGAACTTCCTCCGCTAGTGGATGCCTGGAGACAGTCCAATCCGAACATCGTCAAATTCTGGTGGGATGTGGACCGTGCCGTCATGGAAGCTGTAAAGTTCAAACATACTACCTCACAATATGGTCTTACCTTCTCCTGCAGAAGCGGTATGCTTTTTATCACTCTCCCATCAGGAAGAAAACTGGCATATGTGAAACCGAAGATTGGGACGAATAAATTCGGTGGTCAGTGTATTACCTATGAAGGCATCGGAAGCACCAAGAAGTGGGAACGTCTTGATTCCTACGGTCCGAAATTTGTCGAAAACATCGTACAGGCCACTGCTCGTGATATTCTTTGCTACGCTATGCAAACACTCCGCTGTTGTTCTATTGTTATGCATATTCACGATGAAGTTGTCATCGAAGCTGATCCTAGTATGTCCTTAGACGCAGTTTGTGAACAGATGGGCCGCACACCACCTTGGGCCAAAGGGCTACTGCTAAGAGCCGATGGCTATGCGACACCATTTTATAAAAAAGATTAGATTTTTTCGGCCAAACGGCAAACTCATCTCCATTTAGTAGTGGAGATAAAAATTTCATTTCTGTTTACATCAAAATGAGGCGTTCATCTCCAATGGATATTAGAGATGGACGTCCTTTCTTCATGTCCATCCGGAAAGGAGGAACCTGACATGTCGATCAGCAAATATAACAGCGAAGGCTACCCTGATCCTACTGCTTTTGGCGCACTTTCTTCTATCGGGAATGAAGCCCGTGCACTACGTGCTTTCAGACCAATCGTATATATCTGCTCGCCCTTTGCCGGAGACATTGAAAAGAACGTAGCTGCAGCCAGAACGTACAGCCGCTTTGCTGTGGAACAAGGATACATTCCTATCGCACCACATCTCCTGTTTCCACAGTTTTTAAATGATACCGACCCCAAAGAACGTGAACTTGGTCTCTTCTTCGGAAATGCCATCATGAGCAAATGCTCTGAGATCTGGGTCTTTGGAAGTCATATTTCTTCAGGTATGGAAGCAGAAATCAAACGAGCCAAGTGGAAAAATTACCGCCTGCGCTATTTCACAGAGAATCTTGAGGAGGTTTAACACATGTACGAAGTAAAAGAAAATTCAAGAATATTAAAGGACGGAACTGAAATCACAACCTACATCAGGGATGTGGTCAGCTGCAATATCTTAGAGGTCGAGGCTGGAACCACCGGTTATTGCGGTGGCGATACCGGTCATGGCGGTCGCACTTATTTTCGCATTCAGGATGCAGCTTGCACAGATATGGAAATCCATAGCTATACCACTCGCTGCGGTAGTAATGGTTTTGAAGTCTGCCTCGGTGGTGACTGCGAGTTAGAAACCATGATTCGAGCTTTGAAATTTATCACCAAGGTTCTCGAAGAAGAATCCAAGGAGGTGTATGACTAATGTTCACCATTTATTCTGCAGATGTTACCGGCAATCCCGGTAACTGTTCCTACCCACACAAGCATGTCATCTTAGATGAGGACAGCCTGAAAGCTGCTATCTGCCACGACTATGTCTGTGCCGAATATAAAAACAGCTACCGCAACGGCGACAACTTCATTGGCAGCAACTGCCTTCCTGTAGATTGCGATAATGATCACTCTGAAAATCCGGATGACTGGGTTACTCCTGATGATATTATGCAGGCTTTTCCGGGTGTCAGTTTTGCTATCCACTATAGCCGCTACAACAATCGTGAGAAAAATGGGAAAGCAGCAAGACCGAAGTTCCATGTGCTGTTTCCAATCGAGTATATATCGGACGCCTCCCTCTACAGCGATATGAAAAAACTGGTCAATTCCATATTCCCGTATTTTGATACACAGGCACTGGATGCAGCCCGTTTTTTCTTTGGAACAACTACTGCGGATGTTGCAATCTATCCGGGGCGCATGAATCTGACTGAGTTTTTGGATGAGGACCTGTTCGATGAAGATTTGCCGGAAGGTCAATACGATGGTTCTGCCATTTCAGAAGGAAGTCGTAATGCAACTATGTCTCGTTTTGCCGGTCGTGTCATCAAGAAATATGGTGACTGCGACAAGGCATATCAGACATTTATGGAAGAATCAACAAAGTGTACGCCTCCGCTGGAAGCATCTGAGCTTGCTACTATCTGGCACAGTGCACAGCGTTTTTATGCAAGACTTTCTCAACAGGACGGATACATTGCACCGGAAGTATATAATGATCCTTCCTGTTACAAGCCTGGAGACTATTCTGACGTAGGACAAGCTGAGGTACTGGCAAAATATTTTTCCGGCGAGCTCCGATACTCTCCGGCAACCCACTTCATCCGATATTCTGATCATTACTGGCAGGAATCCGAACCGGGTGCACAGGCTGTGGCCCATGAGCTTACCAGAAGGCAACTGAAGGAATCTGGCAACGATATGCTCGAAGCTCTCGACAAATTGAAAAACTCCGGTGCGCAGTCCCTGCTTGACTCTATGTCTAAAAACAAAGCAGAACAGCTGATGAATGAGGATCAGATGGAAGCCTATCAGGAATTTCTGGCCGCAAAAGCATATCAACAGTTTGCTGTAAAGCGTAGAGATTCCAAGAATATTACTTCCACGCTGAAAGAGTCCCGTCCAATGCTGGAGATCTCACCTCGTGACCTTGATGCTGATTGCTTTGCTCTGTGTACACCAGAAGCAACCTATGACTTGCGGAAAGGAATGGCTGGTGCAAGAGAACACCTGCCGGAAGATTTCATTACAAAAATCACATCGGTATCTCCGAATTATAAGGGCCAGCAGATTTGGCTGGACTGCCTTGATCTCATCTTTCAGAGCAATCAGGAACTTATCGATTATGTTCAGATGATTTGTGGTCTGGCTGCCATCGGCAAAGTCTATGTGGAAGCGCTCATCATTGCCTATGGTGATGGCCGCAATGGTAAGTCAACCTTCTGGAATGCTATTTCCAGAGTGCTTGGTCTTTACTCCGGCAACATCTCTGCTGACACACTCACTGTTGGCTGTCGCAGAAACATCAAACCGGAAATGGCCGAAGTCAAAGGTAAGAGACTTCTCATCGCTGCCGAGATGCAGGAAGGCGCTCGTCTGAATGATTCCACCGTCAAACAGCTCTGTTCCACAGATGATGTCTTTGCTGAGAAAAAGTACAAGGACCCGTTCTCGTTCAAACCATGTCACACTCTCGTACTCTACACCAACCATCTGCCTCGTGTCTCTGCATCTGATGATGGTATTTGGAGACGACTTATTGTCATCCCATTCAATGCCAAAATTACAGGAAGCAACGACATCAAGAACTATAGCGAGTATCTTTATGACAATGCTGGTGGCAGCATTTTGGCGTGGGTCATCGAAGGTGCCAAGAAAGTCATCGAGTCCGATTACCAGATTCCCGTGCCGGAATGTGTACAGAATGCCATTGATGAATATCGCAGCCAGAACGATTGGTTTGGTCACTTTCTTTCTGACAAATGTGAAATTGACCTGTCCTATAAAGAAAGCTCTTCTTCTCTTTATCAGGCCTACCGCAACTATTCTCTGGATTGCAACGAGTATGTGCGCAGTACCGCTGACTTCTACTTTGCATTGGAGAAAGCTGGCTTTGAGCGAGTTACCATGAACAGAAAGCGTTACTTTAAGGGTCTGCGCTTACGTGAGGACACCGGTGCAGACGAGGATTTTATGAATTAAGGCCACTTATGACAAGGTGTATCAAAGTGTTTTATAAAACTTTTCTTAGACCTATAAAAATATGAATAAGAAAAAGTATGCAAAATACCATTGATACACCTTGCACATCTTCAATTTAACGGCCTGATGGAGGACAAGTATGTTAGAAAAAACAATAGAAAAGAAATTGACAACTGCAGTAAAAAAGGCTGGTGGTATCGCGCCGAAGTTCGTGTCTCCTTCTTTCGCAGGGATGCCCGACCGTCTGGTCTTATTACCTGATGGGAAGTTTGCCTTCGCAGAATTAAAGGCACCTGGAGAATCCCCACGCCCACTGCAAAAGGCACGGCACAGACTCCTTCGCGCTCTGGGCTTTCGAGTCTATGTGATTGATAGCGTCGAACAGATTGGAGGAATGATTGATGAACTTCGTACCTCATGATTACCAGGCCTATGCCATTAACTATATTGAGACACATTCTGTAGCCGCCGTCTTACTCGATATGGGTCTTGGAAAAACAGTCATTTCTCTGACTGCCATCGCCGATCTGTTATTCGATAGCTTTGAAGTCCACCGCATTCTTGTGATTGCCCCACTTCGAGTAGCAAGAGACACATGGCCCGCTGAAATCAAGAAATGGCAGCATCTGAAGCACCTGACTTTTGCTATCTGCGTCGGAACACCGAAAGAACGAAAAGCCGCTTTGATGGCCAGAGCCGATATAACAATCATCAACAGAGAAAATCTTCAATGGCTTATCGAGTCCAGTGGATTTCCCTTCGACTACGATATGCTGGTCATCGACGAGCTCTCTTCCTTCAAGAATCACAATTCAAAGAGGTTCAAATCTCTGCTGAAGGTAAGACCCAGCGTCAAGCGCATCATTGGCCTGACCGGAACACCAAGTAGTAATGGACTCATGGATTTATGGGCCGAGTTTCGACTGCTGGATTTAGGGAAACGTCTCGGACGATTCATTACCGAGTACCGAAACAATTACTTCGCGCCGGACAAGAGGAATGGTCAGATTATCTATTCCTACAAGCCGCAGCCCTATGCAGAGGAACGCATCTATGGCCAGATTTCCGATATCACCATTTCCATGAAATCAACAGACCATCTGCAGATGCCTGAACTCATCTCTTCCGAGTATGAGGTTCATTTGTCCGAAGATGAAGTTGCCAGATACGAGGAATTAAAGAGCGACTTGGTGTTGGATCTCCCTGATGGAGAAATCACCGCAGCAAATGCCGCTTCTCTCACCGGAAAACTATCACAGCTTGCCAACGGTGCCATTTATTCTGATACCGGTGAAATCATCGAGTTCCATGACAGAAAGCTGGATGCTCTGGAGGATATCATCGAATCCGCAAATGGCAAACCTGTACTTGTAGCTTATTGGTTCAAGCACGACCTCTCCCGTATCAAAAAGCGCTTTGATGTGAGAGAGATAAAGTCCAGCAAGGACATCACCGACTGGAATGCCGGAAAGATACCAGTCGCAGTCATTCATCCTGCATCTGCCGGTCATGGACTCAATCTACAGGCTGGCGGCTCCACCCTTATCTGGTTTGGGCTGACATGGTCTCTTGAATTATATCAGCAGACCAACGCCCGACTTTGGAGACAGGGCCAAACCTCCGGAACCGTGGTGGTAGAGCATATCATCACAAAAGGAACCATTGATGAGCGTATCTTGAAGGCTCTCTCCAAGAAGGAGCTGACACAGAATGCCCTTATCGATGCGGTAAAAGCAAACCTATGACAGTCTTTGACAAAACACGACAATCCGTGCAAATCCGAGGGAAATAAAACAATCCGGAGGTAAAGCATGAACGCAAAAGAATATTTATTACAGGCTCGCTATCTTGATGAACGCATCACATCAAAGACTCAACAGATTGCATCCTTAAATGATCTTGCTACCAAATGTACTTCTACCATTTCAGATATGCCGAGAAACCCAAACCACGGTGGTTCCAGAATGGAAGATGCCATTTTGAAAATCGTTGACTTAGAGGATGGCCTGAAGAAAGACATCGAAAAGCTGGTGGATTTAAAAAAAGAAATCATGGGTGTTATCCATGCTGTTCCCAACGTAGAATACCAAATGCTACTGGAAAAACGCTATCTCTGCTTCATCACTTGGGAACAGATAGCAGTGGATCTGAATTATTCTATACAGCACATACATCGTATGCATAGCGCAGCATTAAAAGAAATCGTGGTTCCACAGATAGATGAGAGTTAATGTGATAGAATGAGAGTCCTTTCTTATGATAATATTACAATAGCGAAAATGATAATCGCAGAGAGCCTTGTGGGAGTCAATCCTACAGGGCTTTTCTTATGCCCAAGCGGAAGGAGGAATACGATGCCAAGAAAGCCAAAACGTCCCTGCTCCTATCCCGGATGCCCTAATCTGACAGACGGACGCTTCTGTCCAGAGCATGAAAAGATGGAAGCCAAACGATACGAGAGGTACGACCGAGATCCAAATACCAAGCGTCGCTACGGACGTGCATGGAAACGTATCCGTGACAGCTATGCTGCTGCCCACCCTCTTTGTGAGAGGTGCCTTGAGAATGGTGTCTACACACCAACCGAGCAGATACACCATGTAAAACCTCTTTCACAAGGTGGAACGCATGATAGAGAAAACTTGATGGCTCTTTGCAAATCCTGCCATGCCAAGATTCATGCGGAACATGGCGACCGTTGGCACAACCGGTAGGGGCCAGTTAAATCTCAACGGTGAAGTCACCGGGGAACGGGCGTGGGGTCTCACGCACAAAGTCGCAATTTCAAACGGGGTATATAGGCCCCTGAACTGGAGGTGTAAAAATGGCTAAGGACGGTACAAACCGTGGCGGTGCTCGTATCGGCGCTGGAGCCAAGAAGAAGCCCTTAGCTGACAGAATTGCTGAGGGAAATCCGGGCAAACGTGAATTGACTGTCATCGATTTTACAGACAGCACTGTCGATTTAGAAGGTCAGCCGATGCCCAAACCATCCAAGATGTTATCTGCAAAGCAAAAGAACGGTAAAAAGCTAGTTGCTGCAGAAGTTTATAAGAAAACATGGAATTGGCTGCACGAACGTGGCTGCGCTGCTCTTGTCTCTCCGGAGCTTCTGGAGCGCTACGCCATGAGTGTTGCTCGTTGGATTCAATGTGAGGAAGCAATCACAGAGTTTGGCTTTCTTGCAAAACATCCGACTACCGGCAATGCTATTCAATCTCCCTACGTAGCCATGAGCCAGAACTTCATGAGTCAGACCAATCGTCTCTGGATGGAAATCTACCAAATCGTAAAAGAAAATTGTGCCACTGAATATAACGGAGCCACACCACAGGATGATGTGATGGAAAGACTCCTGCTGGCACGGAAAGGAAATTGATATGGATTTATCTGAATTTATGAGCTTGCTAAAGAAGTATCGCAGGCATTTAACCTTCCAGCAATTTAGCACACTCAAAGGGCAGGCTAAAGCTGGTGACATAGATGCCGCTTTCAAGGGATTAAAAAAGTTATTGCATAGGAGGGCTGCATCATGCTAATTGAAAAGAAAAATGTCGCAGAACTTCTTCCTGCTGATTACAATCCCCGAAAAGATTTAAAACCCGGCGATAAAGAATATGAAAAATTGAAACGCTCCATTGAACAGTTCGGCTATGTAGAACCTGTCATCTGGAATGCCACCACCTCTCGTGTCGTTGGCGGCCACCAGAGACTAAAGGTCCTCATCGATATGGGCATCACGGAAGTGGAATGCGTCATTGTTGAAATGGATGAAGATAAAGAGAAAGCACTGAATGTTGCTCTCAACAAAATCAGTGGTGAATGGGATAACGACAAGTTGGCCCTTCTTATCGCTGATCTGCAAGGCGCTGACTTTGATGTCTCCCTCACCGGATTTGATCCAGAAGAACTTGAAGATCTGTTTCGTGAAGATACGAAAAAAGGTGTACAGGATGACAATTTCGATGTGGATGCTGAGCTTGTAAAACCGACCTTCTCCAAGACCGGTGACCTGTGGCTCCTTGGTGATCATCGTCTTGTCTGTGGTGACTCCACGAAGCCTGAAACCTACGAACTTCTGATGAACGGAAAGAAGGCAAATCTGGTTGTGACTGATCCTCCGTACAATGTCAATTATGAAGGTAGCGCTGGTAAGATTAAGAACGACAATATGAAAAACGATGCCTTCTATCAGTTCCTGCTTGATGCCTACACTCGCATGTATGAATCGATGGCAGATGATGCTTCTATCTATGTTTTCCACGCAGACACCGAGGGGCTCAACTTCCGTAGAGCCTTTGCCGATGCTGGTTTTTATCTCTCTGGCTGCTGTATCTGGAAAAAGCAGTCCCTTGTCCTCGGACGCAGCCCTTACCAGTGGATGCATGAGCCTTGCCTCTTCGGTTGGAAGAAATCCGGTAAGCATCAGTGGTATACCGGACGAAAAGAAACAACCATCTGGGAATTTGATAAGCCTAAAAAGAATGGTGATCATCCTACAATGAAGCCTATTCCTCTTCTGGCCTATCCGATTATGAATTCCAGCATGACTAATTCTCTGGTCCTTGATCCATTTGGCGGTTCCGGCAGCACGCTCATAGCATGCGAACAGACCGGTCGTATCTGCTACACCATTGAACTGGATGAAAAGTTCTGCGATGTTATCGTCAAACGCTATATCGAACAGATCGGTTCCCATGAGAAAGTCTCCGTCATTCGCGATGGTTTAACCTATTCCTACGATGAAATTGCTCCGGAGGCTGAGGATGGCACTCTTTTGTAAGTCGGTAATGTACACAATCCATAAGGCACATATTTGTCGATGTTTTTCTCCGATATCGCTTGCTATTATGTGCCTTTAGAGTGATATATGTACTACCAAAACAAAGGAGGACACCTACATGAAGATCATCTTAAATGAAACCGAAAGAAAGCCGCTGGCAGCCCTGCTTGGCGAGTACACGAACACAAGACCTCAATACCTGAGAGCTCCTTCCTACGGCTATCAGATTGGGGATCTTCTTCTGACACGAGAAGGAAACATTGAAAGCCCGGACACTCTGAGCCAAGCTGAATTCGACGAACTGCTTGCTCTCTTGGACACAAGTGGCTACTGCCCGAAAGAAACAGACTTTCATCCGGCTCAAGAACCAGAAGCTGAAGCAACTTCTACAGAAGAAACAGGACTTACCATTCCACTTGAGAATGTCAATGTTAGGAATCTCACCAACCTTCTGGATGCCAAAGGATTCCTCATAAAGCATGCCCTGCACATTGATGATCTTCGCTTTGAACTGAGTGAAGACAATATTTCCTTCCCTTGGTTCTCAGAACTTCCTGCACCGGATGAAATCCACGCCTACAGCACACTGATTGCAGCCCTTTGTAAAATGAGCAAAGATCAGAAACGAATCAGCGCTACAGAAAAACCTGTAGACAACGAGCGCTACGCTTTCCGCTGTTTCCTTCTTCGCCTCGGCTTCATCGGGGACGAGTACAAAACGGACCGCAAAATCCTGATGAGATATCTTCCGGGTAACAGCGCATTCAAAGGAGGTGAAGGTCATGCAATTTCCAAGTAAGGAACAGGTGGCCCGCCAGCGCCGCCTTTATCCAGCTGGCACTCGTATAGAGCTAGTCCAGATGGACGACGCACAGGCCCCTCCAGTGGGCACACGTGGCACCGTCATCGGTGTAGATGATACCGGAAGCATCATGGTGGATTGGGACAACGGATCTGGGCTCAACATAATCTACGGTGTAGATCGCTGCCGAAAGGTTCCAACCAACGACTAAAATGCATAGTTTTCGCCACGAATACTTGTGTACTATATGCCTCGAATTGACTTGCTATTATGTGCTTTTAGAGTGATATATAGTACTACCAAAAGAAAACACACATTTTAGGAGGAACCTACCATGAAAGAAATCAAAACATTTGAAACAGCCATTAAACAGAATGCCAAGAGCCTTGAGGAACTCGGAATAAACGCAACCTTATTCTGGGCATACAGAACCAGCAAGGAAACCGGAAACGAGCTCATCGACTTCAACGAGGTTATTTTGGATTACGACATTGTAGAAATTGCTCAGGCCTTAAGAGCCAACGGCATCACCGAATTTACCATCAGCTCCACCTTTTCAAGCCTTCTCGAAACCCTTGCAGCTTTCGAGAAACAAGGCATCAGCATGGCTGGCCTTACCACAGTTAAAGCTCGCTACACCGATTGGAAAACCGGCGAGCATGCCCTCATTCCTGCAATCCAAATGACGGTAAAGGAGGCATAAACCATGTGGAAAGAAGGAACAATCGGAATTCCAAAGAAAGACGGCGGATACAAAAGCGTAAAATACTGGGTCAAGCATTTTGATGAGCCAAACGAAGATTACGGTATCAACGGCGGTAAGATTTCAAAACTCAACTTGAAGATGGATGGTGAGTGGATTGCCAACTACGACAGAGGCTGGGATATCGAGCCCACCTGCGAAGAAGCCAATCTTGCACTTAGCATCCTGCTGAACGAATTAAACTAAACCACCTGAAAATAATATAAGGCAGGACGGTCCCAGATGGGACTGTTCCTCGTTATAGACGTCGCCACCTGGCGGCTATTTTTATTTCTGCGAAAGGAGGCGCATACATTTGCGTAAACTTGAAAACTACACACCGACACGCTTTATGGCTGCGGACTCCACTTACAATAAACAGATGGCGGATTACGCAGTCAATTTTATTGAATGTCTCTGCCACACCAAAGGCACATGGGCCGGTAAGCCATTTGAGCTCATCGACTGGCAGGAACAGATTATAAGGGATATCTTTGGCACTTTGAAACCGAATGGCTATCGACAGTTTAACACTGCTTATGTGGAAATTCCTAAGAAAATGGGCAAGTCAGAGCTTGCTGCTGCCGTCGCCCTGCTCCTTACCTGCGGTGATGGCGAAGAACGTGCTGAGGTGTATGGCTGTGCAGCTGACCGCCAGCAGGCAACCATTGTATTTGATGTGGCTGCCGATATGGTACGTATGTGTCCTGCACTGAATCGTCGAGTAAAAATTCTTGCTTCCCAGAAACGTATCGTTTACCAACCGACTAACAGCTTCTATCAGGTATTGTCCGCCGAGGCTTACTCAAAGCATGGTTTCAACATTCATGGCGTTGTATTCGATGAGCTACATACTCAGCCCAACCGAAAGCTCTTTGATGTTATGACTAAGGGCTCCGGAGACGCCAGGATGCAGCCGCTTTACTTCCTTATCACAACCGCCGGAACAGATACCAACAGCATCTGCTATGAAACACATCAGAAGGCCAAGGACATCTTGGAAGGCAGAAAGATAGATCCAACTTTCTATCCTGTCATCTATGGTGCCGATGAAGCCGATGACTGGACAGATCCGGAGGTTTGGAAGAAAGCAAATCCTTCTCTTGGTATCACAGTCGGCATTGATAAAGTTGAAGCTGCCTGTGAATCTGCAAAGCAGAATCCCGGCGAGGAGAATTCCTTCAGACAGCTAAGACTTAACCAGTGGGTCAAGCAGGCAGTTCGTTGGATGCCAATGGAAAAATGGGATGCCTGCTCGTTCAAGCTTGATGAAGAATCCTTAGAGGGTCGCGTCTGTTACGGTGGTCTGGATCTTTCCTCAACCACAGATATTACAGCATTCGTGCTGGTATTTCCTCCGCTGGATGAGGATGACAAGTTCTGCATCCTTCCGTACTTCTGGATACCGGAAGATACGCTGGACCTTCGAGTTAGGCGAGACCATGTTCCTTACGACGTCTGGGAACGTCAAGGCTTTCTGGAGACAACCGAAGGAAATGTTGTTCATTACGGCTACATCGAGAAATTCATCGAGCGTCTTGGAGAGCGCTTCAATATTCGTGAGATTGCCTTTGACCGCTGGGGAGCTGTTCAGATGGTTCAGAACCTTGAAAGCATGGGCTTTACTGTTGTTCCGTTCGGTCAAGGATTTAAGGATATGTCTCCACCGACAAAAGAACTCATGAAGCTGACGCTGGAGCAAAAGCTAGCCCACGGTGGTCATCCGGTGCTTCGATGGATGATGGATAACATTTATATCCGCACTGATCCGGCAGGAAATATAAAGGCAGACAAAGAAAAATCCACAGAGAAAATCGACGGAGCTGTTGCCACCATCATGGGGCTTGACCGTGCGATCCGCTGTGGAAACAATACCGGTGCTTCTGTCTACGATGACAGAGGAATTTTGTTCATATAAAAATGGAGCTCTTGTTTTTACTCAAAAGCTCCATTACTGTTTATTTATTTGAATTTATGGTTCCTTCAATATCACGGCCACCGTAGAATATTCGAGCTACTGTAACTGCCCTTTCCTCGTCATCAACAAGGTAGTACACAATAAAGTTGTCTACAGGAAGCTGATGCATTTTCATCGAATGCCAAGGCTCCCAGTCAACTAACGCATAACGAGCTGACATGAAATCCAATGAACGAACCTCTTTTCGGATGCGGCCCAGCTGAGCGCTAGCAGTCTCCGGAACAAGGAGTTCATTCGCAATGTACGAATAGATCTCACGTAAGTCGTCAAGCGCATCTACAGAATAGCCGACTTTATAGCTATCTGTCATATACCAAACTCCTTTGCAAGTGCCGCATCGACTTCATCTGCAGAATATACCTTTCCTGCTTTGATGGAATCAACACCCTTCTGGAGTTCTGCATCAAGCTGTTCTCTGGTCATTGCACCAACAGCTAATGGCTTAGAAGAAGGAAGTTTCAGTTCAAATGGCATACCCTTCTTCAGTACAATCTGGCTATAAAGCATCTGAATTGCACTGGATGGAGAAATGCCAAGCTGAGAAAGAATGCTCTCAGCATTATCCTTGAGATTGGTATCTATTCTTGCATAAACAGCAGATGTATTTGCCATAATATCGCCTCCTTTTCTTTATTATATTCGCTTTTGCTTGCGATTGCAAGCATTTGCATAGATTATTTTATGACAAAACTTTGAATTTTATACGCCCTTTGCGGCAGAAAGGAATATTTATGGGATTCTTATCAGGACTGTTTCACTCAAGAGACAAGCCCACCAACAGCACCAATGGCAGTGCCTATCGCTTTCTCTTTGGTGGAAGCAACTCCGGCAAAGCCGTCAATGAACGAAGCGCCATGCAGATGACTGCAGTCTATGCCTGCGTCAGGATTCTTTCCGAGTCCATCGCTGGGCTTCCGGTCCATGTCTATAAATACACGGACTCTGGTAGCAAAGAAAAAGCGATCAAGCATCCATTATATCGATTAATACACGATGAGCCAAATCCAGAAATGACATCCTTTGTCTTCCGGGAAACTTTGATGACGCATCTGCTTCTTTATGGAAATGCCTATGCGCAAATTATCCGAAATGGCAAAGGCGAAGTCATCGCACTCTATCCGCTAATGGCCAATCGAATGAGTGTGGATCGTGACGATAACGGGCACCTCTACTACCAATATCAAATGCAAGATTCCGATGCACCAACTATGAAAAACGGAACAGTGATCCTAAAGCCATCGGATGTACTCCACATTCCAGGCCTTGGCTTTGACGGTCTGGTCGGTTACTCTCCTATTGCTATGGCTAAAAACGCTATCGGTCTTGCAATTGCGACCGAGGAATATGGTGCTAAGTTCTTTGCAAATGGTGCTACTCCAGGAGGCATACTGGAATATCCCGGCACCGTAAAAAATCCTGAAGCTGTCAGAGAAAGCTGGACCAAAGGCTTCTCTGGAAACAACTCTCATAAGGTAGCTGTTTTGGAAGAAGGCATGAAATACACGCCTATCTCCATCTCACCGAATGAAGCACAATTTCTGGAAACAAGAAAATTTCAGATTGATGAAATAGCTCGAATCTTTAGAGTGCCGCCTCACATGGTCGGTGATCTGGAAAAGTCGAGCTTTTCTAATATTGAGCAGCAATCTCTCGAATTTGTGAAATACACCTTAGAGCCTTGGATTGTCCGTTGGGAACAGTCCATTAACCGAGCCCTTCTATCTGATTCTGAGAAAGCTGCTTATTTTGTAAAGTTCAATGTCGACGGTCTCTTGCGTGGTGATTATCAAAGCCGAATGAACGGTTATGCCACTGCAAGACAGAATGGCTGGATGTCTGCAAACGATATCCGTGAACTTGAAAACCTGGACCTCATCCCACCGGAACTTGGTGGTGACTTATATCTCATCAACGGAAACATGACCAAACTGGAGGATGCAGGAATATTCGCAGCGACCACTGCTGCCGGAAAGGAGGACGAGAACAATGAAGAAATTCTGGAAGTGGAAGAATCAGACGGTGATCAATCAGGAGACGCAGGAACAGACACTGGAGAGGATACTGTTTCTAAACGGCACCATCGCAGAGGAAAGCTGGTTTGATGACGATATCACGCCTAAGCTCTTTCGAGATGAGCTGTTTGCTGGAAACGGAGACATCACCATTTGGATTAACTCTCCGGGAGGCGACTGCGTGGCCGCAGCTCAGATTTACAACATGATGATAGAGTATCCCGGCAATGTAACCGTAAAGATTGATGGCATCGCAGCCTCCGCTGCATCTGTCATCGCTATGGCTGGCACAAAGGTACTGGTATCACCAGTTTCCATGCTTATGATTCATAATCCGATGACTGCAGCTATGGGAGATACATCTGAAATGCAAAAGGCTATCGCCATGTTGGATGAAGTCAAGGAATCCATCATCAACGCCTATGAAATCAAAACGGGCATGAGCCGTGCTAAGCTCTCTCATCTCATGGATGCAGAAACCTGGATGGATGCACACACAGCTATCGATATGGGTTTTGCCGACGGAATCCTGGCAAGGCCTGCAGAAACACCTGTAGAAAATAATACGACTGGCCCGATGCTCTTCTCTCGTGCAGCGGTGACCAATTCTCTTATGGATAAACTGGCTGCAAAGTGCCGCATTAAGAAGCCTGAAACACCGGAACGCTCTGTAGATTCTCTCATGGAGCGTCTTGACCTAATCAAACAATACATTTAATGGAGGTATTCAACTATGACTATTTTAGAACTGCGTGAAAAACGCAATACCGCGTGGAATGCTGCCAAGGCATTTCTCGATTCTCACCGTACCGAGAAAGGTACTCTTACTGCCGAGGACGATGCTACTTATTCCAGAATGGAACAGGAAATCGCCGATCTTGGTAAGGAAATTGCTCGTCTTGAAAGACAAGAAGCATTGGAGGCCGAGCTTAATAAGCCGGTAAACAAGCCTCTCACTTCTAAGCCGGGGAATTCTGCCACCGATAAACCTGCAAAAACTGGTCGTGCTTCTGATGAATACAAGAATGGTATGCTTCAGGCACTCCGCACCAACTTTCGTCAGGTATCCAATATTCTGCAAAAAGGTGTGGACGCTGATGGTGGCTACCTTGTGCCGGAGGAATATGACAGTCGTTTGATTGATGTTCTTACCGAAGAAAACATCATGAGAAGTCTTGGACACACTATCACGACTTCCGGTGAGCATAAGATTAACATCGCTGCTACGAAACCTGCGGCTGCATGGATTGAGGAAGGTGGCGCACTTCAGTTTTCTGATGCGACCTTCAGTCAGATCCTTTTGGATGCGCACAAACTCCATGTAGCTATCAAGGTCACCGAAGAACTTCTCTATGATAATGCCTTCGGTCTTGAAAATTACATCATCGATCAGTTTGGTAAGGCTTTAGCAAATGCCGAGGAGGATGCATTCCTCAACGGTGACGGTTCCGGCAAACCGACCGGCCTTTTCGCTGCGACCGGCGGCGGCACGGTAGCAGGTACGCTTTCTGCTGCGATCAAGTCTGATGATATGCTTGACCTGGTATACGCTCTTAAGCGTCCGTATCGCAAGAATGCAAGTTTCATCATGAATGATAAGACGTTGGCACAGCTCCGCAAGCTGAAGGACAACAATGGTGCATACATCTGGCAGCCTTCCTATCAGTCCGGTGAACCGGATAAGGTACTTGGCTATGCCGTTCATACCTCTGCGTATGCACCGGAGAATGCTATCGCTTTCGGTGATTACAGCTATTACAACATTGGTGATCGTGGTACTCGTTCCTTCAAGCAACTCACTGAGCTTTTTGCAGGCAACGGTATGATTGGCTATGTAGCAAAGGAACGTGTCGATGGCAAGCTGATTCTTCCGGAAGCAGTACAGATTTTGAAACTCAGTGGTTCTTCTAAGGGCTAAACATGAAAGGTAGCGTCTTCTCTTATGAGACGCTGCCTTCCTTTTATGATTGGAGGTGATAAACGATGATTGTCACTTTAGAAGAAATGAAGCAGTATCTCCGAGTGGATTTTGATGATGACGATTTTCTCATCGAGACGCTCATCACATCAGCTACACGCCTCTGCATGGATATTACAAGGCAGGATCAGGATGCCTTTGAAGAAAGTGAGAATGCAAAGCCTGCTGTCTATTATGCGGTAGCCTACCTCTACGAACATCGTGAGGAAGCTGACCATCATGCTCTGACACTGACTTTGCGCTCTCTTCTCTTCGGTTCCAGAAAGGAGGATTTCTGATGAATATTGAGCTGCTAAATGTTCGCATCTACATTCAGAAGAATGAAGTTATCTCAGATTCAATTGGAAATCGAAAGAACACTTGGAAAGATTATTACACCTGCTATGCCACCGTTAGTGCGGAAGCCGGAAAAGAATCCACCGATGCCGGTCTTGTCGTGGATGATTCCAAGATTGATTTTACGATCCGTTACTGTAAGAAAGCTGCTGCTCTTACCTCTACTGGATATCGGGTACAGTTTGGAAGTGAACTATACGATATTTTGGCAGTAGACCATATGAATTTTAAGCGAAAATGTATCAAACTCTCCTGTCAGAAAGTGAGGCGGTGACATGGCCCAGAAAGTAAAAATTGACGGTCTTGCCGAAGCTGTTATGAAGGAACTGACCGAATATGCTGACCTTGCGACGGTAGATATGAAAGCTGCTGTCAAAAAAGCCGGTAACACTGTAAAGAAGCAGATACAAAGTACTGCTCCAAAAGATACTGGTGCCTACAGCAAGAGCTGGTCTGTGAAGAACACAAAGGAAACCTCCAAATCACTGGAGGTCACTGTGTATTCCAGAAATCGCTATCAGTTAGCTCACCTCCTGGAATTTGGTCATGCCAAGCGTGGCGGTGGCCGTGTGGCCGGTCGTTCCCACATCGTTCCTGCAGAAGAAGCCGGTATCAAAGAACTGGAATCTGAGATTGAGAGGTGTCTGAAAAATGGATAGATTACTGCAAATCCTATCGGAGATGGCCCTCCCCTTTGCCTATGACCACTTTTCTGAAGGAGAATTGCCAAATCCACCATTCATCTGCTACCTACTTCCGGGAAGCGATAACTTCTCCGCAGATGGCCGTGTCTATTACAAAATCAACGAGGTTCGTATTGAACTCTACTGTGGTAGCAAGGACCCGGCATTGGAAGCAACACTGGAAGCTGTGCTTGATGAGCACGGCATTTTTTATAACAAAACAGAGGTCTGGATTGAGAGCGAGAAGCTCTATGAAGTCCTCTACACATTTGAAATGGAGGTTTAATCAACATGGGCAATAAAGTCAAATATAACCTGAAAAATGTTCATGCCGCCAAGCTCACTCGTAGCGAGGACGGCTCCTTTACCTACGCTAAGCCGAAGGCTATTCCCGGTGCAGTCAGCATCAGCTTGGACGCCGAGGGTGACAGCTCTCCGTTCTATGCCGATGGCATCGTATATTTCCGTTCCACTGCCAACAACGGTTACAGTGGTGATTTAGAAATCGCACTCATTCCGGAATGGTTCCGTACAGAAATTCTGAAAGAAGAGCTTGATAACAACGGCGTGCTTATTGAAAATGCAACCATCACCGAACTTGAGAAGTTCGCATTGCTCTTTGAGTTTGACGGTGATGTCAGAAGCATTCGCCATGTGCTTTACAACTGCACTTCTTCTCGTCCGTCCATTGAATCTGAGACTAAAGAGGATACCATCGAACCGGGTAAAGAAAAGCTCACGCTTACTGCTGATCCTAGAGAGGATGGTCTCGTCAAGAGCCGCACCGGTGATGCGACAGATGCAGAAATTTATAAAAACTGGTACCAGCAGGTTTATGTGCCGGTACCTAAGACAGAAGGATAAGGAGGACGTAAGACATGTTAGAGAAAGCAATTACAATCGGTGATAAGCAGGTCAAATTCCGTTCCTCCGCTACTATTCCCAGACTCTACCGTGCAAAATTCAAGCGTGATATCTTCAAAGACCTCTCACGCCTTGAATCATCCTATAAGGGTAATTCTGATGATGGTTCATCCTTTGAGATCGAAGACTTAGAGATTTTCGAGAACGTGGCCTATATCATGGCCTACCATGCTGACCACAGTATTCCGGCAACCATTGAAGAGTGGCTGGATGAATTTGAGATGTTCTCCATCTATGAGGTACTTCCTGAAATTCTCGAACTCTGGGGTATGAATCTTCAGACCGAAATTGAATCTAAAAAAAACTTCATCGCAGTAGCCGGGAAATGACCACACCGTTGTTTCTCCTGCGTTGTATTGAAATCGGTATCTCTATCAGAGACCTTGACCTTTTAACCATTGGAATGGTGATGGACATTTGGACAGAAAAAGCAAATGACGATGTGAAATACCAGCAAATCGCAACACAGGAGGACTTTGATAAATTCTAAGGAGGTGACGTACAAGTGGCAAATCGAATCAAAGGTATTACCGTTGAAATCGGTGGCGATACGACTGGCCTAGATAAAGCCTTAAAGTCGGTCAATACTTCAATCCGCTCTACCCAGTCTGCCCTGAAGGACGTCAACCGCCTCTTGAAGCTGGACCCTTCCAATACGGAATTACTCTCTCAAAAGCAAAAACTCTTGAAAGATGCCATCGCAGCCACAAAGGAAAAGCTGGATTCACTCAAGGTAGCACAGGAGCAGGCCAAGCAACAGTTGGAAAATGGAGAACTCGGTCAGGACAAATATGACGCTCTTCAGCGTGAGATCGTAGAGACCGAGGAAGAATTACGACGCCTGCAGCAAGAAGCTGCCACTACAAACACTGCGCTTTCTAAAATAGATGTGGCTGGTCAAAAGATGGAGACCATCGGTAATTCCATCGCTGGTGCCGGTAAAAAGATGATGAGCGTGACCACCGTAATCGGTGGTGTCGGTGTCGCCGCAGTAAAAACAGCAGCTGACTTTGACTCTGCAATGAGTCAGGTAGCTGCTGTTTCTGGTGCTACAGGTAAGGACTTTGATACTCTCAGAAATAAAGCCCGTGAAATGGGTGCTAAAACTAAGTTCTCCGCAACAGAAGCCGCAGAAGCTATGAACTACATGGCGATGGCCGGTTGGAAAACGGAAGATATGCTGGATGGTATCGAGGGTGTCATGAACCTTGCTGCTGCCTCTGGTGAGGACTTAGCAACAACTTCTGACATCGTAACCGATGCCTTGACTGCCTTCGGACTCTCTGCAAAGGACTCCGGTCATTTTGCAGACATCCTTGCTGCAGCATCCTCCAATGCAAATACGAATGTATCCATGATGGGTGAAACCTTCAAGTACTGTGCTCCTATCGCTGGTGCACTTGGTTTCTCCGCTGAGGATACTGCGGAAGCAATCGGCCTCATGGCCAATGCCGGTATCAAGTCTTCTCAGGCTGGTACCGCCCTTCGTACTATTATGAACAACCTTGCTGGTGATGTAAAAATCAGTGGTAAGGCCATCGGAGATGTCACTATCGCCACTACCAACGCAGATGGTTCCATGCGTGACCTTTCTGACATTTTAGCAGACTGTCGTTCCGCTTTCGGAAACTTGACAGAATCCGAAAAAGCACAAGCTGCTGAATCTCTCGTCGGCAAAAATGCCATGTCCGGCTTCCTGGCTTTGATGAATGCTGGTCAAGGAGATATTGATAAGCTCTCCTCTGCAATTGATAACTGTGACGGATCAGCTGAAAAAATGGCTATGACTATGCAGGATAATCTTGCTGGTCAGCTTACTATCTTAAAGTCTCAGCTTCAAGAGCTTGCCATTTCTTTTGGTGATATCCTGATGCCCGCTATCCGCTCCATCGTATCGAATTTGCAAGGTTTCGTAGATAAACTTAACGGAATGGATGAAGGCACCAAGAGAACCATTGTTACCATTGCTCTTTTGGTCGCCTCAATCGGTCCATTGCTTGTCATCATCGGAACAGCCATCTCGAAAATTGGTGTGGCTATGCAGGGCTTTGTGAAGCTGGCAAATGGTATTAGTAAATTGAAGATCGCCATTCAAGGTGGAACCGGCGTTCTTGGAAAACTCGGTGCTGCACTTGGTGGCATCTCTGCGCCCGTGTTGGCTGTTGTTGCTGTTATTGCCGTTTTGGTAGCTGCCTTTGTTCACCTTTGGAAAACCAATGAAGGCTTCCGGGATGCAATTATCGGGACTTGGAACCGTATCAAAGATACTATCTCCGGTTTTTGTCAGGGTATTGTTGACAGGCTGAATGCTCTGGGATTTCAGTTCACTGATATCGTGGATGTTCTAAAGACTGTGTGGGATGGTTTTTGTCAGGTTCTCGCTCCAATCTTTGAAGGAGTATTTAACAACATTGCAAATATTCTCTCCACAGTAACTGGTGTAATCACCGGAATTCTGGATGTCTTTATCGGCATCTTTACCGGGAACTGGTCACAGGCATGGAATGGTGTAAAGGATATATTTTCTTCCATTTGGAATGGAATCAGTAGCTTCTTTACCAACATTCTCAATGTTATCAAGGGCGTTGCAGATGTCGTCCTTGGATGGTTTGGCACCAGCTGGAATGAAGTCTGGACGAATATCAAGACCTTCTTTGAAGGAATCTGGAATGGTATTGCTACGTTCTTTACCACCATATGGGAGACACTGAAAAATGTCGTAACCGTCGGTATCATGGCGATAGGTTCCATTTTAAGTGCTGCTTTTGATATTATTACACTTCCATTTCGCTTTATCTGGGAGAACTGTAAAGGAATTATTATCTCAGTCTGGGATGCTATTAAATCCAAGGTGACGGCCGTCATTCATGCAATGGCATCTGTGATCAGCACTGTGATGAACGCCATCAAGACGGTATTTTCTACCGTGTGGAATGCGATAAAGACAGTGGTGACCACAGTAGTAAATGCCATCAAATCCATCGTGACGACTGTGTTCAATTCTATCAAAAACACAGCAACCACCGTATGGAATGCAATAAAAACCGCTGTTACAACTCCGGTTAACGCCATCAAAAGCACTGTCACAACAGTATTTAATTCTGTAAAAAGTACAGTTAGTAGCATCTTTAATGGAATCAAATCCACTGCTACTTCCGTGTGGAACGGCATAAAATCCGCCATCACTACTCCTATCGAAGTAGCTAAAAACAAAGTCAAAAGTGTGGTTGATGCTATCAAGGGATTTTTCTCCGGCATGAAGATTTCTCTTCCGCACATCAAGCTGCCACATTTCAAAGTGACTGGCAAACTGTCCATCGCTCCACCTTCTGTACCACATCTTTCTATTGATTGGTACAAGGAAGGTGGCATCATGACCAGTCCTACCATCTTTGGGATGAATGGATCTTCCTTGATGGCTGGCGGTGAAGCCGGTGCAGAAGCTATCCTGCCTCTCGCCGGTTTCTACAAACAGCTGGAAGCGATGATTTCCAGTCATCTCAATACCAGTGCAATGGAAAAATATCTGGCGGTCATTGCTGATAATTCCAGTAAGGGCATCTACCTTGAGGACGGTACACTTGTTGGCCATCTGCTCCCGGCAATCGACGGTGAACTCGGCAAATCACAAAAATTACAAAGGAGGCTCAGTCTATGACACCTGATATTAAATTAAACGGAACATCAGTCGCTTCTATGGGCTGGCTCCGAGAAACTGTCTCTTTTCCAGTGCCGCAGTCGCAATCCAATACGATTGTGGTGCCAGGAAGGAGTTCTCCCATTCGTTATACAGAAGCTCTGGGGCGTGTATCTTATCAGCCTCGGAGCTTTTCTTTAACGTTTTCCATGCTTGGAACAAGAAAGCGATACGATCAGATGGTCGCTGAAATGGCAAACCGCTATGCTGGTCAGCTCATAAAAGTTTCGACCAGCGAGGAGCCAGAGCTATATGCTATTGGTACTTTAGAGATTTCATCTGAATATGATCCACTCTTAGGTAAAGGCCAGCTCGTGATTTCCTGTGAAGATGCAGATTCCTATCGTTACCACAATGAAGATACAATCGTTAATCTGACTGGCTCCGGTAAGCTCATTATCGAAAATGACTTTATGCCTGTTGTTCCTGTTATTACAACCTCAACAGAAACAGCTCTCAGCTGGACAATCGGCAGTGATTCTTTCAGGAAATCACTTAGCGCAGGCACTTGGACGCTTCCTGAATTTGAACTGCAAGCTGGTAGAAATACAGTCACAATTCAAGGGACCGGCACAACGATCTTTCGATTTAGGGAGGGCCGCCTATGAGTATCTTTCGTATTTTCGTAGACGGTCAGCTATTCTATCATCCACAGTTATCCCAGCTTGCTATTACAGAAGCAAAGATGGCCGAAGATGCCGAAAACATCGACAGCCTGACACTGTCCGCTCCATTTAATCATCCGTATTTGGATTCCATCCGCCCGATGGCTTCCACTATTGTTTGCAAAAAAGGCGATGCAACAGTCTTTGAAGGTCGTGCCTTAAACGACGGTAGTGATTTTTATAATACCCACACTTGGACCTGCGAATCGGCTCTGGCATATCTCAAGGATAGCCAGCAGCCGCCTTTCTCCTATAAAGGAACACTCAAAGGTCTTTTGGAATATTTTCTCTCTGTCCACAATAAGGCAGTCGAAGAAAAGAAGCGTTTTAAGCTGGGAAATATCACAGTAACAGATAACAATGACTATATCAGCTATAGCAACTCAGAGTATTCCTGCACTTTGGATGCTATCAAAAGTAAGCTGATCAATACACATGGTGGTTATTTGATGGTCCGCTATACAGAATCCGAAAAAATTCTGGACTACCTTGCAGAGTTCAATACTCGTTCTGTGCAGTCTGTGGAATACGGAAAGAACCTAACGGATGTCAAAATCACCCGTGATCATACCGAACGCATCACTGCTCTGATTCCACTTGGAGCAAAGAAAAAAACAACTGATGAAGAAGGAAACGAAGTCGAGTCCGATGAACGTGTTGATATCACTTCTGTAAACGACGGGCTAAATTATATCTATGACGATGCTGCTGTAAAAGAAATTGGCTGGATCTGGGCCACAGAAGTCTGGGATGATGTCACGCTTCCGGGAAATCTACTCCGCAAAGCAAAGGCTCGTCTTGCAGAGCTTATTGCCGGTATCACTAGCATGGAACTGACCATCGTGGATGAATCAGACACCGGTGCTGATATCGGAAGTATTCATGCCAGACAGTTTGTGAACTGCTTATCTCCGCCTCATGGCATTGATGGACGCTACGCCTGCATGAGCAAGACCGTAGATTACTTGAATCCGTCTGGGAACACCATAACCATTGGAGCCAGTGGTATCAAGCTGACTTCCATATCAGCCAAACAGAATGAAAACCTCTCTGCTATCGAGGATGAGCTACTCGGACAGACTGCCACCATTGAAGGTATCTCTGGCAAGGTCGATGGCATTGCATCCTCCAAAATGTATCGCACAGAGCTCATTGTTGATGGTGTCAGTATTTTTAAGGACAAAGGCCAGAACAGTCGGCTTTTCTGCAAGGTCTATTCATGGGATAAAGACATTACGGCATCGCTTCCGGATACAGCTTTCGTCTGGCATAGAAAGTCTGGAAATGACGAAGCCGATGCCATATGGGATTCGAATCATATCGGAATAAAATCAATCATCGTAACCACAGAGGATGTGCAAGACAACGCATCCTTCTACTGTGAAGTATCTATATAAAGGAGGGCCAGTAAATGCCTACAATCTTAACTTCCAGCCAGCAGACGTTCGTGGATATTACAGACCAGCGAAAGCTGTCGGCTTATATTACATCCAATCTACCTAAGACGCAGAGTGAGGACCCAAATGTGCTACCTCACACCTATGCACCAAGCTGGGCCAGCACCAATCTTACACTGACACCAGTCGTATTCCTTGATCAGACGAACGTAGCTCTGAACGCCTCCGGTTTGACCATCACTTGGAAACGCAAAGACGGTAGCGGCGCTGAAACCGCACTAAATTCGAATGAGAAAGTTACCGGAGGAATTCTGAAAGTCAACAGCAATGTGCTGGCTTCCTCGTCCACCGGTATGATTACTTACATTTGTTATATCAGCTACTACGATTCTGAGACCAAGAACACTGTTAATATTACCTCTGATATCACTTACACCCTGGTACGAAATGCAGAGAATGCAAAACTCGCTTATGTGACTGCTGACACCTATGTGTTCAAGTACAACACTTCCTCTGCATTGGTCGGAGCATCACAGGCAACGCTGAGTGCTCAGGTACAGGGTGTTTCCATTTCCAAGTGGCAGTACAAAAACAGCTCTGGCGCATGGGCCGATTATCCGACCACTTCTGACAATACCAGCATCACCGGTGGAACTCTCGTAGTAAAACCTGCACATGCTGTATTCATCGATAACGTCGCTCAAATCAAGCTACTTACAGATGACGCAGATGTCTATGACACCATTTCAATTACCAAGATGTATGACGGTAGCAAGGGATCTCCTGGTTCTCCGGGTGCAGCCGGAACAGGTGGTCTTTCGATTATTCTGGGGAATGAAGCACAAACAATTGCTTGCTCTGCTACCGGTGCAGCAACTGCTGCACTGGATATCACGATTCCTTTCACTGGCTATGTTGGCATCACACAGACAGCCTGCACCTGTTCAGTTGGAACATTGCCTTCTGGTATGACACTGAAAACTAACACTGCGGCAACTGCATCTGCTGCTGGTTCCGTCGTCCTTACAGTTGCTGCATCTGCTACCCTTGGCGGAGAAAGCGTGGTTAATGGAACGGTTGATTTGACCTTTACCATTTCCGGTAAAACTATTGTGAAGAAATTTACATGGGCTAAGTCCACCAGAGGAAGTAATGGCACCAGCGCTGTTGTATTCTCTGTTTATGCTCCAAACGGCACAATTGTGATGAATCAGTCCGGCAGCTTATCCCTTGCCACCTCTGCTTATTCTGGTACGACTGCCATCACAAATGCCACCTATCAGTGGGCAAAATATACTGCTGGAAAATGGACGAATATTTCCGGTGCAACATCTTCTACTTTGACGGTATCCGGAAGCGACATCGTAAATATTCAGTCTTATCGATGCACGATGACCTACAATGGTAAATCTTATGTAGATGTTATCACTGTCGAAGATAAATCAGATCCGTACGTATCTGAACTTCTTTCTATTGGCGGTTTCACAGTAAAGAATAATCAGGGCGGTGTCTGCCCATATGTTATCGTCCGTACCAACCAGCAGGAAGTGGATGCGCTTCTCGGTCCAATCAGTGAGACAGCGCCTTCTAATCCAGCTGCTGGAGCCTTTTGGTATAAAATCAGTCACTCAGCTAAAACGGTTACTCTCCAGAAATATTCCGGTAGTGCCTGGGTGGATGCCACCGAAAAACAGTCACTGACTTATAACTGGTATGCTCAGGACAAAGACGGCAATGCAGTCACCTTTAGCAAAACTGGAAAGGTCATTTATCTGTCTGCTGCCGATATCGATAGCTTACTTACACTGCAGTGTGATGTTTCCAACTAGGAGGTGAGCCTATGGCACTTATCACTTCCTGTCAAGCCTCTTTTCAGAATGTTGCCGGATATGAGGAGGATATTGCTTCTCTTCAGGAAAATGTGCGTGAGTGCTATTCGGAGATTTCAAAATCCTCAGAGCAGATCCGACTCTCTGTCCGTGAAGAATACATCTCACGCTCTGAAATGGCCACGATCCAGCAGGATTTTCAATCTACGATTACGCAAAACAGTAGTGAGATCCGCATGGATTTCTCTGCTGTCACAGATGAGCTGAAGGACAATATCGCAACTAACCAGGAGCTCCTTGAAGAATATATTCGCTTCAAAGGAGCTCTTATTGAGCTTGGCAAAGTAGGAAATGCCTTCACCGCTGAGCTTTCCAACAATGAACTGGCCTTCAAAGAAAACGGTCAGAAAATTGCCTATATCTCCAACAACAGCTTGGTTATCACCAATGCAGAGATTCGCAACAAGCTATCCCTTGGTAATGAGACCAGAGGATGGTTTGACTTTATTCCAAGAAACAACGGTAACCTCTCTATCAAGTGGAGAGGCCCGGCATCATAAAGGAGTGATTCATTATGGCTTCCAGCGGAAGTATTACAACTGGCACAAAAGAAGGCCGTTCTGTCACCTTATCATGGACGCTATCCAGCCAGGATATTGCCAATAATACATCTACCATTGCATGGACGCTGAAAGGCTCAGGCTCAGGAAGTGGCTGGGTCATGTCTGGTGGTTTTAAGGCTGTTATTAACGGTACAACCGTCTACTCCACCTCAACCGATAATCGTATTCAACTCTATAACGGAACCATTGTGGCCTCCGGCTCCTTAAAGATCAGCCATAGCGCTGATGGTACAAAATCTTTCAAATTAAGCTGTGAGGCCGGTGTCTATAGCTATGCAGTCAACGTATCCGCAAGTGGAACCCATACTCTAAACACGATTCCAAGAGCATCATCGGTATCGGCAACATCAGTGAATATGGGAAGTGCCACAACAATTTCTATTTCAAGGGCATCTTCCTCATTCACCCATACGCTGACCTATTCCTTTGGTAGTGCTACTGGAACCATCACAACAAAGACTACTTCCACATCTATATCGTGGACACCTGCTCTCGCATTGGCAAACCAAATACCGAGTACCACAAGTGGAACCTGTACAATTACCTGCGACACCTACAATGGCTCCACCAAGATTGGTACGAAAACCTGCACGCTGACTCTAACAGTTCCTGCTTCAGTCAAGCCTACTATTTCCAGTCTGACAGCAAGCCGTGTTGATGGTAATATTCCAAGCACCTGGGGCATCTATGTACAGTCAAAGTCAAAGGCTACGCTTACAATCAATGGTGCTGCTGGAAGCTATGGTTCTACCATAAAATCCTACAGCATCAGCGGTGGTGGATACTCTGGCACATCTTCTACTCTCACTACCGGATTTTTGAACAGCTCTGGCACGATTACTTTTACTGCCACAGTGACTGATTCCAGAGGAAGAACCTCTGCTGCAACTACCGTGTCAATTACTGTCATCGCCTACAGTGTACCTTCCTTTAGCTCTTACAACTCGCAACGATGCAACAGCAGTGGAACTATATCTGACGATGGCACCTACATCAAGGCAACGGTATCCTATAGCTTTGCATCCTGCAGCTCCAAGAATACAGTTACTCGCTCCACTTACTACCGCGTAGCCGGGACAAGCACATGGACCAACGCTTCTGCCAGCTTCAATTCCGGTACAGCATTTACCTTTGGCAGCGGTAAGATTTCCACCGAAACATCCTATGAAGTCAAATACGAATTAACAGATGCTTTCACGACTATCAGCATCACGGACATCGTATCTACAGCATCGGTTGTCATGGATTTCAAGAGTGGCGGTAAGGGCGTGGCTGTTGGTAAGGTATCAGAAACAGATAACTGCTTTGAAGTATCTGAAAAATGGGATGTAAAGGTCTACGGCAAGCTATTAAGTGAATATGTCAAACAGGCAATCGGTGCTATCTATCCAGTAGGAAGCATTTACATGAGCGTCAAGAACACAAATCCATCCACCTATTTTGGAGGCACTTGGGTTGCCTGGGGAACAGGTCGAGTTCCGGTTGGTGTCAACGCAAATGATACCAATTTTGCTACAGTCGAAAAGACCGGTGGTGCTTCTACCGTTACATTGACCGCAGCACAAATGCCTTCTCATACTCATGCAAAAGGAACGCTGGCAACAGCCAGTGCCGGTGGACATACTCATGATCTGAAGAACCAGAAAACCTCATGGGGAACCAGTGGTGGCAATCGAGTTTTAATCGATGCCACATCCGGTTATACAGCAGTCAGCAATAAGACCACAACAAGTGCTGGCTCACATTCACATACAATCTCTGGTGCTACTGCCGCATCTGGTTCCGGCAGTGCCCACAACAATCTGCAGCCCTATATCACATGTTACATGTGGAAAAGGACTGCTTAATTTTTATCCGCAGCTATCAGATGGTAGCTGCTTTTCTTATATCTAATTTCAGAAATGGAGGTACTTATCAATGAAAGAATTCTGGAACACAATTCAACTTATCTTTGCTGGCATTGGTGGCTGGCTGGGTTATTTTCTCGGAGGCTGTGATGGATTACTCTACGCTCTTATTGCCTTTGTTGTTATCGACTACATCACCGGCGTTATGTGTGCAATTGCCAATCACACGCTTTCCAGTGAAGTTGGCTTCAAAGGTATCTGTAGAAAGGTATTGATTTTCTTGCTCGTTGGCATTGCCAATATCCTCGACATTCATGTCATCGGCTCTGGCAGTGTGCTTCGTACTGCAGTCATCTTTTTCTACATTTCCAACGAAGGCGTCAGCTTACTTGAAAATGCTGCCCACCTCGGACTTCCAGTCCCAGAAAAAATCAAAACCGTATTAGAACAGCTTCATGATCGAAGCACAAAGGAGGAAAACTAACATGGCATACACAAACAGTAAACTGATATCTTATACCAAACTTAGTCCGAATCACTCCGGACAGCGTACACACAGCATCGACCGCATCACGCCACACTGCGTGGTGGGTCAGTTGTCAGCTGAGAGCATCTGCGGATGCTTTACCAGTCCTTCCAGACAGGCAAGCTGCAATTATGGCATTGGCAAGGACGGTCGCATCTCTCTTTGCGTGGAGGAAAAGAACCGCAGTTGGTGTTCTTCTTCCAACGCCAATGATCAGCGTGCTGTTACCATCGAGTGCGCCAGCGATATGTCTGAGCCGTATGCAATGAATAGTGCCGTTTATAACTCGCTGATCAAACTCTGCGTTGACATTTGCAGACGTAACGGAAAAAAGAAACTTTTGTGGCTTGCCGACAAGAATAAGACTTTAAATTATGCTCCGAAATCTGATGAAATGGTGCTGACGGTCCACAGATGGTTTGCGAACAAGTCCTGTCCCGGTAACTGGCTATATTCCAGACTCGGTGATCTGGCCGCTAAGGTTACTTCTGAGCTTTCCAAAACCACTTCCGGTGGCGGCACTGCTTCTACTTCACAAATGTATCGTGTCCGCAAAACTTGGTCTGATTCTAAGAGTCAGCTTGGTGCCTATAAGTTGCTGGCCAATGCTAAGAAAAAGGCAAATGAAAATGCCGGATATAAAGTATTCGATGTCTCTGGTAATATCGTTTATCCAACTGCCGTAAAGCCGACCCAAACACCTGCTGCAAATACTTCTTATAAGGTTCAGATAGACATTGCCAATCTGAATATCCGCAAGGGTCCAGGTACCAACTATGGCAAAACAGGTCAGTTCACCGGCAAAGGCATCTTTACAATCGTCCAGGAATCAAAAGGCGAAGGTGCTACCCTCTGGGGCAAACTGAAATCCGGAGCCGGATGGATCTCTCTGGATTTTGCCAAAAAGATATAAGGCATATCAATCACAGGGTCTGTGGGAGTTATCTCCTGCAGGCCCTCTTTTTTATTTATCTTTTTTCGGCCAAACTGCCATCTCACCTCCATTTAGTAGTGAGGAACTTCCTCAGATTGGAGGCAAAATATGCAAGAAAACATTATAGCTTCAATGCCGGGTTCTACTTCTCCGAAGCCAATACATCAGTCTGATATTCAACAAGATTATGACTTTTTGCAGGCGCAAAAGGTCTCAGAAAAACTACTGGCGCTTGGACTTGTTTCCTTGTCGGAATTCAACAAATTAACTGAAATAAACCGTAAAACATTCTCCCCGTTTTGGGTTGAGATTATGCCCAAAATCCCTTGATATATAAGGGATTCAGAGCTAATATGTGACACTAACGAAGGGAGGTGAACTACCGTGAAAAAGATAACCAAAATCGACGGTGTACAAAAGAATACCGCCATAAATAGCAAGCTCCGAGTTGCCGCCTACTGTCGTGTTTCAACAGGTAGTGACGCTCAGTTGGAAAGTCTTGAGGCTCAGAAAAGTCACTATGAACAATATATCAATTCTCGTGAGGATTGGCAGTTCGCCGGTCTCTACTTTGATGAAGGTATAACCGGTACCAAAGCCGAAAAACGTCCGGAGCTACTCCGCCTGGTTACGGATTGTGAAGCAAGGAGAATCGACTTTGTAATTACCAAATCCATCAGCCGTTTTTCTCGAAACACGACGGACTGCTTGGCTTTAGTGAGAAAGCTTCAAAGTCTGGAGATTCCTATTTATTTTGAAAAGGAAAACATAAACACCGGTTCAATGGAAAGCGAACTCTTCCTTGCCATTCTTAGCAGTATGGCTGAAGGTGAATCCGCATCCATTTCCGAAAATGCGAAATGGTCGGTGAAGCGCCGCTTTCAGAATGGAACCTACAAACTCGGCTACACTCCTTACGGCTATGATTGGGATGGTAAAAATATGATCATCAATCCAGATCAGACGGCTGTCGTAAAAAGGATATTTGCAGATATTCTTTCAGGAAAAAGTACAAACGCTATTGCAGATGAACTAAACGCAGAAAAGGTTCCGTCCAAGAAAAATGCCAACTGGACTTCTAGCACTATTCGAGGCATTATTGCCAATGAAAAATATACCGGTGATGTCATTTTTCAAAAGACATATACGGATGAAAACTTCAATCGGCACACAAATTATGGTGAGGTTGACCAGTACATGGCTCCGGATCATCACGAAGCGATTATCAGTCATTCAGACTTCGACGCAGCGAATGCTCTGGTTAATCAACGAGCCGCAGAAAAAGGTATTGAAAAAGGCAGTGATAAATATCAGCAACGTTATGCATTCTCTGGGAAAATAATCTGCGGAGAATGTGGAGACACCTTCAAGCGCAGGATACACTCTTGCACCACATACAAGTATGTCGCATGGGCCTGCAATACACACCTGAAGAATAAGGAATCCTGTCATATGAAATATGTAAGAGATGATGAGATAAAAGTTGCATTTATTACATTGCTAAACAAGCTCATTTATGGCTATCGCTTGATACTTACTCCTTATCTCAAAGTACTTGAAAACTCATCTGGCGACGAGGCCATTCATCGCATTCAGCACTTGGAACAACTCATCGCTCAAAACAGTGAACAACGTGAAGCCTTAACCAAGCTGATGGCACAGGGCTATATCGACCAGATTCTATATAATCAAGAAACAAATGCACTCCTCCTGCAGGCAGAGACATATCGCTCTGACATTGAAGCAATTACCATCGGAATGACCGGTGACGCAGCCAAGGTTACGGAAACGAATCTTCTGCTACACTTTGTGTCCCATACCGATATGCTTACAGCCTACAGCGAGGAGTTTTTTGAAAACTACGCAGATCACATTGAAGTCATGAGCAGAAATGAAATCAGGTTTGTTATGAAATGCGGTCTGACATTCACAGAAAGGATTGATGATTAGATGGGCCATACACCATTTGGTTATAAGATAGAAAACGGTATCGCAGTTATCGATCAACCGGCTGCAGATAAGCTCAGACAGCTCTATAAAAATTATCTGAGTGGTATGTCCTTATCAAAGGCTGCAGCTGCTGCCGGAATTAAAACTTATCACGGCACTGCTAAGAGATTAATGGAAACCGTCCATTATCTTGGAGACAGTTTCTATCCTGCTATTATCGATAAGGATACCTATCAAAAAGCACAAGAAGAACGCAAGCGCCGAGCCGCTGCACTCGGACGAAATAATAAGCAAACACAAATGAGGAAGCTACAGATACCTACCCATTTCCATATGGGTGAGGTCACTGCCCTTTATGACAATCCCGTCAAACAGGCAGAATATCTGTACAGCCTCATAGAAAGCGAGAGTAAATAATGGGAAATGTAATGTTAATTCCTGCAAGGCGACAGGTTGGAAGCAACGCCAGAAAGCAGGAAGAAGAAAAGCCAAAGCTCCGAGTCGCAGCGTACTGCCGCGTCAGTACAGACAGCGATGAGCAGGCTACAAGTTATGAAGCTCAGGTCGAGCACTACACAGAATACATTCAGAAAAGTCCTGATTGGGAATTTGCCGGAATCTATGCTGATGACGGTATCTCCGGCACCAACACCAAAAAGCGAGAAGAATTCAATCGGATGATTGATGACTGCAAAGCCGGTAACATTGATATGATCATTACCAAGTCCATCAGCCGTTTTGCCAGAAACACACTGGACTGCCTGAAATACATAAGGCAACTCAAAGATATGAACATACCAGTTCTGTTTGAAAAGGAGTCCATCAACACAATGGATGCCAAGGGTGAAGTCCTTATCACCATCATGGCTTCTCTAGCCCAACAGGAATCGCAGTCCTTAAGTCAGAATGTCAAGATGGGCTTACAATATCGCTACCAGCAAGGCAAGGTACAAATCAATCACAATCGTTTCCTTGGCTATACAAAGGATGCAGATGGAAATTTGGTCATTGATCCAGAACAGGCTGAAACTGTAAAACGTATTTATCGAGAATATTTAGAAGGTCTCAGTATGGATAAGATTGCCGCCGGTCTGGAGCGTGACGGTATTCTTACCGGTGCCGGAGGAAAAAAGTGGCACACAAGCACCATCAACAAAATTCTCCGTAACGAAAAATACATCGGTGATGCCCTGCTTCAAAAAACCTACACCACCGACTTTCTAAACAAGACAAGAGTTAAAAATAACGGGCTTGTTCCTCAATACTATGTAGAAGGCGACCACGAAGCCATTATTCCGAAGGACATTTACCTGCAGGTACAGGAAGAACTTGTCCGCAGGCGAGTGGTAAAAACTAGTGCCAACGGCAAAAAACGAAGCTATAGCTGCAACCACTGCTTCTCACAAATCGTCATCTGCGGAGAATGCGGTGAAATGTTCCGAAGGCTCCACTGGAACAACCGAGGAGTCAAATCCATTGTCTGGCGCTGCATCAGCAGGCTGGAATCCACTGGACTTGAATGCCACGCTCGAACCATCAATGAGCTGCTTCTTCAGGATGTTGTCGTCAAAGCAATCAATCAAATGCTCGGTGACAAAAGCAGCTATCAGGCACAGCTCCAGCTTAACATTGCCACAGTTATCCGAGCTTCACAGGCAACAGCCATTGACAGCATTGACGAGAAACTGATGGCTCTACAACAAGAGTTGATTCAGAAAGCCAACAGCAAAGAGGACTACGACGAAATAGCGGATGAAATCTTCAGGCTCCGAGAACTTCGCCAGAAAACAACCGTCGATACCGCCGCAAGGGATGAACAGATAAAGAGAATTAACGACCTGCAGGATTACATTTCGCAACAGACCACCTATCTTACAGAATTCGATGAATCACTGGTGCGACGCTGGATCAAGCAGATCACCATCTGGGATGACCACATCACCGTCGAACTAAAATCCGACGTCAGCATTGATGTGGATGCATAACTTCATAGATGTGCAAAACCCTCCTGACCATGATGGCTGGGAGGGTTATTTCTTTATATCAAATGAACTGGTCTCACCGGCTCATCACCAGTTTCAGGCAATAATTTTCCTTCAATGTATTTGTCAAATATCGATAAGCAAGGAAAAGTTACAACGCCATCTTCATCCTGAAATTCAATTTCTAAAGGCTTCGATGAAACAAAAAGAAAATGTGCCGTTATTTTTTCATCAATAGGTATATTTAGAAATTCCTTCAACTTCTCTTTTTCTCTGAGAACTAAATCATATCTAGCTCGACAATGGTCATAGTACCCCTTTTCCTTGAACATTTTTTCGTAATCAGATATTACCCCACTGCTATTTAAGGAATCCGAAAAGAACTTAGCCTCAATAAGAAAGACCTCTTTAGTTTTTGGTGTATAGAATACGACATCATAATCTCCATAATCAATGTCTTTACTCCCAAAGATTCTATCGTACTTTACATCTATCTCATCTATGGTTGGTTCATAGTGTGCCCGCAATTTTGTGCGCAATATATTTACAAGTCTATCAGATAATTCTTCATTTTTTCTTTCTATCGCAGCTGTAAGACTGTCCTTCGCGTTTGAATAACACATTCCTCCATTTAGATAAATCGAACACCACAGATGTTTTGCCTGTTCTATCGCACAGTAAGAAACGTATATTCTATCATTTTCTAAACAAATAAACGGTCTTAATTCATGACGATACTGGTTTGTCTTCATTATCCATACTATAGGCTCATTATTCTTTTTCTGCGAAGATATTATTTCCTTGGTAAGAACAAATGCATCAAAGAATTTTTTTGCATCTATGCATCCCTGACCATACCTTTCAATCTCCGAAATAAAATCTTCCTTATTAATAACAGTCATTGCATATTTCCCACCATGCAACATCTCAGCTTGAAATGTGCTCATAATACGCAGCGAATAGATAAAATCCACACCATATGTATCAAAAAATCCTTTTCCAAAAATGCTCTTACTTGCTTTAGCAAGCTCACTATCTTCGATTAGAATGTTCTGATTTCCTGTCATAGCTGTATTAAAATATATAATAGGATGATATTTTAATACAGTTACCGGTACATCATCTGTAGGATTCACAACTATACCCGTGTACAACTCATGCGATTGGAATTTTCTGCTTAAAGATATCAAAGACAATGCTTGCGATACGACACCGTATATGTACATTTCAACAAACAATTCATCATTAACTTCAAATTGATTATCTTTGCAATCTTTCGACTTGCTAGAAAGAAGCACTGCATTTTCTATCCACAGATTCACTGCATCAATAACATTACATGATTTATTTCGATTTTCTTCAAAAACATCCAATATAGAGTCCTCTTGAATATTCAACTCAATTAACTTCTTTCTTGCGTCTTTCTGTCTTTGATAAAAATGAAATACCTCATCAAGGATTTTATATAAGTCTTTCACCAAATAACAGGCACTTTCGCTTTTTAACTGTGAAACCATTTTTTCTTGTATCTTTCCAGTGATGCTCAGCAGATATTCCGATGCATCTTTCCTAGATGTTATTTCTAATCTCTTGGTCCCAAAATACTCAATAAATTTATCTTTAACCACCTTTTGAGAGATAGATAATTCCAACCAAAACGGCCGGGTCATAAACATGTAATCCATTCTAAATTAAATCCTCCTGTCATCTATTCCACTGCCAAGTCTGCCTCTTAGTATCGAGTGGCTTAAACTGCGGTCGGCTCTGACAACAATCTTAGTGCCACAACCTCTGACATCTAATCCACAGCCTAAACCCTACCGCTATTCTCCGGTACTCAATTTCTCTCCAATCAAACCGAGAAGTAGATATGTTTCCCTACAAGAAAACCGAGCTTTCCGCAAGGCTTCTCTGATGATACTAACCTCGCAAAAAGCCCGGAAATACGCCACTTTTCAGCCTTTATTTATCTTTTCTTGACAGCAAACAAACCGTCTCCACATGCACTGTATTGGGAAACATATCCACCGCCCTTACCTTTTTTAACTCATATCCATTTTCACACAAATATTTTAAATCTCTCGCCAATGTCGCCGAATCGCAGCTCACATACACAATTCTTTCCGGCTGCATCTGCACCATCGTTGCAAGCAAAGTCTCATCACAGCCTTTCCGAGGCGGATCCGCAACAATCACATCGGCATAAGCTTTTTCTCCACCGTGCTCTTGTGTATAATTTTCATAATATTGCGGGAGCACTTCTTCTGCCTTTCCGACGAAAAACTCTGCGTTTTCGATTTCATTCAATGCAGCATTTTTCCTCGCATCCTCTATTGCCTGTGGGATAATCTCCACGCCATACACCTGTTTTGCTTTCTGGGCAAGGAAGAGGGAAATCGTGCCGATTCCACAATATAAATCCCACACAATCTCATTTCCATGAATACCTGCATATTCCAAGGCTAGTCTATATAGATTTTCTGTCTGCACTGGATTCACTTGATAGAATGACAGCGGAGATATCTGATATCTTATATTTCCAATGTAGTCCGTAATATATCCTTGTCCCCAAAGCACTTTCACTTCTCGTCCGAGAATGACATTTGTGTGTTCTCGATTCACGTTCAGAGTAATACTTGTCATACCTGAAATCTGGCATAAGCTATCCACAAGCTTTTCAGAATTTGGAATATTATCCCCATTAATAACAAGACAGACCATGATTTCCCCAGTCCGAAATCCATAGCGGATCAGCACATGGCGAAGAAGTCCTTTTCCAGTAGTCTCGTCATATGTTGTAATGTGATGTGTATTCATGAAATCCACAATCATTTCCAAAATTTCTTTGTTCTGTTTTACTCCAAGAGCACACTCTGTGTTTGGAATAATCTGATGTGTCCGTCCTGCATAGAATCCTGTCACAATATGCCCTTCTTTGTCTGTTCCAAACGGAAACTGCGCCTTGTTGCGATAATAGAACGGCTCTCCCATTCCACAAATCGGCTCCATCACCTCATCTAATTCTTCTGGTGAAAATCCACCAATCCGCTTTAAGTTATCACGCACTTTCTTATCTTTAAATGACAGCTGTTTTTCATATGAAAGTTCTTGAATCTGGCATCCGCCACACTGTCTTGCCACTAGACATTTTGCTTCCACACGATTGTGAGAAGGTTCTAACACTTTCATTAATCTTGCATATCCGTAATTTTTTTTCGCCTTTGTAATTTTTGCCTCTATCTTATCTCCAATCACAGCATCTTTGATAAATAACGTGTAACCATCAACTTTGCCAATTCCTTCTCCATTTACTCCAATATCTTCTATTGTTACAACTACCATGTCATTCTTTTTCATATCTTCTCAATCCCAAATCAATTTCCCACAAATTTATTTTTGCAAATATTCTTTTTTCATTTCTTCTACTTTTGCATTATATGTCTCATTTTGTTTCTGCTGAAGCAAAGTTCTTCTGATCGTCTCTTTCACCTCTTCCAATGACGCAACTGTAGCTTCATTTTTCTTTTCTACTTTAATCAAGTGGTATCCAAACTGTGTCTTTACAGGTCCCACTACATGTCCAATTTCTGCTGCAAATGCCGCATCTTCGAATTCTTTTACCATCTGTCCTCGTCCGAATTCTCCAAGGTCTCCGCCTTTCGCTCCTGATGGACATGTTGAAAATTCTTTCGCCGCTGTCTCAAATTCTTTTTCACCAGTTGTGATGGATTCTAAAATAGAGTTACATTTTTCTTCGGAATCTGTCAAAATATGTTTGGCACTGACAGTGTCTCCTTTTGTGAAGTGTTGTTTGTTTGCCTCATAGTAAGCTTCAATTTCTTCTTCCGATACCACAACATCTTTCAAAGTCTCTCTCATAGCCATTTGTGCAAGGATATCTCTTCTTGCATTTTCCACCAGTTTTTTGAACTCTTCCGTTTCCTCTAACTTCATCTCTTCGCCATTTTTCGCAAACATATGTAATGCAATCAATTGTTCCAAGCACTGTTCTCTGAACTGTGGGTTGGAAAGATACGGTTGCTGCTCTCTTGGCACCCCCTGTAAAAACGCATCAAACTCTGCCTGTGTAATCTCTTCTCCTGCTACTACTGCTAAAACTTCCTGACTCATATTATCTTCTCCTCTTCTACTCTTCGCAGCCAACCGACTGCTACTCTTGATGATACCTATATTTCTTCTTTCTTGCAACCAGAATGGCTTTATTTCACTCCGGCTTTTTTGCAAATATCCTCCAAACAACATCTGTCACAATGTGGTTTCGTTCTGGCTGTACAGACATCACGACCATGGTATACAAGCCTGTGACAAAAATCGCTTCCTCCCTCCGGCGGAATAATTTTCCACAGCTCCATCTCCACTTTTTTCGGTTCTTTTAAATCCTTGACAAGTCCGATTCTATTCACAAGGCGAATACAATGGGTATCTGTCACAATTGCCGGTTTCCCAAACACATCTCCCATAATGAGATTCGCACTTTTTCTTCCAACCCCAGGGAGTTTTAATAATTCATCAAATGTATTTGGAATATTTCCACCATACTCATCCCGCAAAATCTTCATACAAGCGCTGATATCTCTCGCCTTGCTCTTTCCTAATCCACATGGTCTTACAATTTCTTCAATCTTATCCACATCTGCGGCCGCCAAAGCATTCACATCCGGGTATTTCTCATATAGTTTTTCCACAACGATATTCACTCGTTCATCTGTACACTGCGCAGCCAAACGAACACCGACAAGTAGTTTCCAGGCTTCATCGTAATCAAGTGTACAATCTGCGTCCGGATATTCTTTTTTCAATCGTTCAATGACCTCTAGTGCCAATTGTTTTTTTCTCATTTTTCCTCCTTTTCAACCTTTCCGATTCTTCCTAATCCGCGGAAAAATCCACAGTTTTTTCTTATTTTAACATGTTTTCCACATTTTGATACCATGAAATGCAAACGGAATACGAAATTTTCAAATTCCAACATCGACACGGTAAATGGATGTTCTTCAGCGACAGTAATCTGCATCCGCTTTTTGTAGTATTCCGGATACGTCCCCTCGAATCCATCTTCAAGCATTTTCACATGAATTTCTTTTCGTTTTCGTCGAATTTCCTCATTCAGACGCGTACCATAATCTCGTTCCGGATACACTTCCGATGCAGACTGAACTTCCTGCCAGATTGTCTCATAAAGTCTCTGCCTTTTCGGTCTCAAAAGTCTCATAGCCAACAATTTTTCTAATATTCGATTCGGAAAATACCGATACAATTTAACGAGCCACAAATACCTCGTATCTTTTGCCTTTTTTGCCAGCCTTTCCATGCAAGTAACCCCTTCATAGGTCGCCGGATATTTTTCCTCCAGTGACTCATGAATCGGTGACCACATACGAAATGGCGGAAATTCAACTAACCTCAGCAACTCTTTTTCGCTCTTATTGCAATATGTTTCGCCTAGATAGTCGTATTTTTCATAAATTGTTCCTATTATATAAACAAGCTGCCTCCACTGCTCCTGTCCTTTCACCCAGAAATGTCCGATCCTATGGTACTGAAAGCACTGTATGCGCTCTTCAATTTCGCTAAAATAAAGCGTGAAAGCATTCTCCTCACCTTGTCTTACACTCAACACATACCTGTCCTTTTCTACCGCAAGCTTCCCTGTCACTTCAAGCGTATCATCATTCAGATAATTTCCAATCATTTGACCGTTTTTCAAAATCAGATAATTTTCCACTGCATCGTTCATCATATAAGGAATCAGATAGTCCTCACCAATACACAGCTCAAATACCTGATATTCAAAAATTTCCGCTAATTTTTCAAATACAGATGAGATACCATCTTGTACGCCGGAAAAATATGTGTAATCTAAAGCCATCTTGTTTCCACTTCTCTTTTCAATTCGCAAAACATTTCATAAAATTCATTTTTAGCTTTTGTTACAATATCTAGTGCAATACTCTTATTATAAGAATGTGTCACATTATTTCGCTCCTGCAACGCAGATATCCACAGTTTTTCATCTTGAATCATATTCGCTTTATATGCTGTTTTTAAAATAATCTTAGGTGAGCCGGTAGCCCCCTCTTCAAAACCATGTCTCTCTAATATCTCTTTCATCATTTTCCAAGATTGTTCAAAACAAATTTCATATAATCCTACTAAACCGGTCAAAACTACGTTGTCATATGGGGGATCATATTTATATATTTCCTTCATGTTTTCTAAAGCCGCACAAAAATTTTCATATTTTTTCATATAGAATCTTTCCCTCTCTTTCAATGGATTCTCGTAATTCCGGTTGTATCTTTCTTGCTAAATCAACAATATCATATTCGAGCAAAGTAGTTGTCTCTTCGTCAATATCTAACGCAAAACATTCCACTTCGCCACCTTCTACCGCCAAATCAATATCACTTGTTCTCTTAAAGTCGCCTCTTGCTCGTGAACCAAACAAAATCACTTTTTGAATATGATATTTCTCTGCCAAATCACAAATTTCTCTCAAAACTTCTCCGTCAATTCCTGTTTCTTCCATATCTGCACCTCTATTTTTCATTAAAACCAGTCACCCCAATATTACCATAACGTTGTAAATTTTTCTACCTTAAGTACAGCAAAATGCCCGGACCGTTTCACCTCGTCCGAGCATTTTCATTCACTCAACTAACCACTCTCTCAAGTTAGATTTTCATTATCCCACGCATGCATTTTGAAGAATTTCATTCAACGCACTTTTGCTGCTTGTATGGCAGCGCACGATTTCTGCATTACATTTTTCCGCCTCGGTAATCGCGCATTTTACCATCTTGTGCGACACTGTGTTGGTAAACAGAATCAGTAAATCCGGACTCCCAATCTGCTCACTTAAGTTTGCCGACATCTGCGTAAATATTTTTGCTTTGCATTTATACCCTTTACATATTTTTTTATACTGACAGACCATACGGTCATGTCCTCCAACAATCACAACACTCATAGAAATCTCCTTTCTTTTCAGAAGAGGACGTCGTCACCTCTTGCGACGCCCTGTTTTCTCTCTATTACACAAGCTGCTTTCCAAGTTCTTCACACACGGCAAGCACTTCATCATCCGGCGCTTCCTGACAGATCAGACCTTCTCCGTTTACAATCTCTGCTCCTGCATTCTGCATACGATCTACCCAGTCACGCATCCATTCGCCGTCTCCCCAACCGTAGGAACCAAACAACGCGATTTTCTTGCCTTCCGCAAAGCTTTCTACCGCTTCGACAAACGGTTCCATCTCAGCTTCCTCAAGCACTTCTGCTCCCATTGCCGGGCAGCCAAGAGCGAACACATTCTCATCTTTTAACGCATCCGGAGAAATTGCGCTAACTTCAGATACAACTGCTTCTCCTCCTGCCTGTGTGATTCCTTTTCCGATTGCCTCAGCCATCTCTTCTGTGTTACCTGTCTGTGACCAATATACAACATTGATTCTGCTCATCTTTCATACCTCCTATACCACTGCTGTCTGCAGTGTATTTTCATTATAATATCCTATAATTTCTTCCATACTGACACCGCTTGAAACAAGCCGGATCAGCATCTCTTTTGCCATCTCAAACTGCTTGAAAATCTCAAGTTTTCTTGCGACGTCTGCATAAACTTTCCAATATCCGGAATACAGAGAATTCTTTCCTCCATGCACCATAAAACCAGTGACATCTTCCACCGGATACCCTAAAAGCAGCCCCATCTCATGCGGAAATATTTTTGAACCATTCATATACGCCCGATAGCGCATCTGAAAAATACTGAGGATTCTTCCAAGCTGGATTTCGACATACCCTTCTTCGCGGAGCACCTCGCTTACATCCTCTCTCTCCAAAAATTTCTCCAATTGATTTCTGCGGAACAAAAGAAGCGTGATCTTCTTTTCATTCTGTAAAAGACGATAGCAAGAAATACCTGTTCTTTTTAAAATTATCCGCACTAATTTTTCATCTTTGTTTGAAACAATCAACATATTAGAAATTTTTAATCCTGTGATAAGCGGCGCACACTGTAATGCCAATTGCGTCTCGATATTTTTCAAATCCATTCCCTGAACGATTTCAAATATTTCTCTGCTCATATTTCCTCCTCGAGTTAGTTATTTCTAACTTGCGTTTATAATATCTAATTTTATCCTATAAGTCAAGACAAATTATCAATAAAATTGCTCAATAACGCATTGACACGTTTTGCATTCAGTTCTATACTATATTTTGTTTACAAGTAAACTTTTTTAGAAATCGGAGGTGGATATGAGACAAACCGTGGAAGAGATGCTCGGATACTTTAATCAAATTCGCCGAGTATATGCAAATGAATTGAATTTGAAATTTACAAATGAGAATTTTTCTCCAAATGAAATTTCCATCCTGATTCTTCTTTCCAATAATCCCTCCATCAATACAAGCAGTCAGTTATGTACGATTCTCGGCGTATCCAAAGGGCTGATCAGCAGGAGTATTGATGTATTAGTTGAGAAAGGATACATTATTTGTGCAAAAGATGACGCTGATAAACGTATCCAACGACTTTCATTTTCTCCTCAGGCAGCTCCTGTCATTCAAAAGCTGAACGAGGAAGTCACAAAGATGAACAATGAAGTTTTACAAGATATTTCCAAAGAAGAACTTCAACAGGTTGAAGCTACAATGACGAAAATTTTGACACGTTTTAAAGAAAGGAATGAAACACAACATGAAAAAAACAATGTCTAGAGAGGTAGACTTAGGGAACGAACCAGTCCGACATCTTTTACTTGTTCTGGCAGTTCCGGCTATTACTTCCCAAGTAGTCAACGCACTTTACAATATGGTTGACCGTATGTATATCGGACACATTCCGGAAGTTGGTTCCGCTGCACTTACAGGGGTCGGTGTCTGTTTCCCGATTATTATGATCATCTCCGCATTCGCTTATCTGATGGGAATGGGCGGTGCGCCAAGAGCCAGTATCTACATGGGAAAAAAAGACAATGACACTGCCGAAAAGATTTTGGGAAACAGTTTTTCGGCGCTGGTCATTGTCTCCATTATTCTAACGGTCACTGTGCTGGTTTTTCAAGAACCGCTGCTTTATTTATTTGGCGCCAGTGAAAATACAATTTCCTACGCCAAAAGTTATATGACAATCTATGCTATCGGTACGATTTTTGTACAGCTTACTTTAGGAATGAATGCCTTTATCTCCGCACAGGGATTTTCTACGATTAGTATGATGACAGTCATTATCGGCGCTGTCACAAATATTATTTTGGACCCTATTTTCATCTTCGGTTTCAACATGGGTGTACAAGGCGCTGCTGTCGCCACCGTTCTCTCACAGGCGTTAAGTGCTGTCTGGGCGCTGAAATTCTTATGTGGCAAAAACACGATTCTTCGTATCAAGAAGAAAAATTTAAAAATAAAAGCTTCTGTCTTTTTACCTTGCGCAGCACTCGGAATTGCTCCATTTGCAATGCAGGCTACTGAAAGTGTGCTTGTTCTTTGCTTTAATTCTTCTCTGCTGAAATACGGAGGTGACCTGGCAGTCGGCGCCATGACGATTCTATCAAGCATCATGCAGTTTGCAATGCTTCCACTGCAGGGAATCACTCAGGGTGGTCAACCGATTATCAGCTATAATTATGGTGCGAAAAAAATAGACCGAATCAAGCAGGCATTCAAACTGCAGACCATCTCGTGTGTTGTCTATGCCACAATCATTTGGCTCATTGCCGAGTTTGCGCCGTCGATATTTGTATCTATATTCACAAGCGATCCGCAGTTGGCAGAATTGTCACAATGGGCGCTTCGCATTTATCTGGCATGTATCTTCCTTATGGGCGTTCAGGTTTCCTGCCAGCAAACATTTATCGCATTCGGAAATTCTAAAATCAGTGCATTCCTTGCCGTATTCCGAAAGATACTTGTGCTGATTCCACTTATTTATATTCTGCCGGCATTCATGGAGGACAATGTCAAAGCAGTCTTTTTGGCGGAACCAATTGCAGATGCCATTGCAATTCTCACAACTGCCACGTTGTTTTATATTAATTTCAAGAAAATTATAAAGAGCGAATCACAAGTCTAGGTATTAAAAAAGATTGCGCTACTGCGCAATCTTTTTTACATCTGTGTCACTTCGTCCACAATCGACATTGTCGATTTGCGATGAGACACAAGTACAATTGTCTTATCTTTCCGCTCTTCCAACAAGCTTTTCAAGATAATTCCTTCATTCAGGCTGTCAATATTGCTTGTAGGCTCATCCAGCAGAATAGTCTTGGCATCATGAAGAAATGCCCTCGCAATTCCGATTCTCTGGCGTTCTCCTCCCGATACCGAATCTCCGAGTTCCCCAAGCTTTGTATCATACCCCTGTGGCAGGGAATCGATAAAATCATGAATTGCTGCCTTTTTCGCAGCCTCAATCACCTCTTCTCTTGTCGCATCCGCCTTCGTCACCTTGATATTATTTTCAATTGTGTCCTGGAACAAGAAGGTTTCCTGCGTCACATAGGAAATATGATTTCGCAAATGCCCTGTGTCAATCTCGTTTACGTTGCGCGTTCCATAGCTGACACTGCCGGAATCTGTCTCATAAAACCGCATAAGCAGCTTTAACAACGTTGATTTTCCACATCCGCTTCTTCCGAGAATACCATGAATCGTATTTTTGCGGATATCCAATGAGAAATTTTTCAAAATTGGTTTCTCTTCTTTTTTGTCTTCCGGGTATGTGAACGTCACATTTGAAATACGAATATCTTCATCCGGAACTTCCACATTACTTTCCACATCCATCACAACCGGTTCCTCGGCAAGCAGGTTCAATACACGATTTCCACTTGCAAGCGTCTGGTTCAGGTTGTTTGAAAGTGCGGACAATGCCGCTGTCGGTCCAAATGAACTCATCATGGCGATGATACAGATAATTGCATTTCCGGTGATGATCACCCCGTTCGATGCCAAAAGACCGCTATATAATGTCATGCACACTCCTGCGACAAGAATAACCGTATCTGTACTGATTCTCTGTACTGCCTCCTGTTTTTTCAAAGTTGCATTCACCTGCTCCAGATGCTCCGTGAACGCATCCATTTTTTCCTGACGTTCTTTCTGCTTTTCATACTGTAAAATTTCGTCTAATCCATACAGATTATCCAAAACAGTTGTATTTAATTTTCCATAAATACTGCGGTATTTTTGCCCGTGTTTCTGTCCTGCTTTACTGTTCACCACCGGAACAACCACTCCGACAAGCAGATAGAACACCGCCGCCAATACTCCCAGTCCCACATGGAACTGTCCGATAAATACAACCATCACAAGCGACGTGATCGCCGCAATTGCAATCGGTGAAATCGTGTGTGCATAGAACACTTCCAAAAGTTCAATATCACTTGTGATAATCGAAATCAGATTCCCCTTTTCTTTGCCATCCAGCTTTGCCGGAGCCAATTTTCTCAAAGAGGCAAATATCTGATGACGGATTCTGGCAAGTAATTTAAATGCAATATAATGGTTGCTTGCCTGTTCCGCATAGCGAAGTACTCCTCGCAATACCGCAAATACAACAAGCAGCACGAATATCATTTTCATGGAAATGCTAGTCACTTCTCCAAGCAGATTTCCAATTGCCGCTCCTCCGAGAATCGTAATAAAAATCGCCATCAAATTTCCGATACATCCCATGATGATCGCAATACACATCACTCCGAGAAGGGGTTTGATCATACCAATCAGACCAAGCATCACCTGAAATCCATTTCTGTTTTTATTCATTGGCAACCGCCCCCTTTCCAAATTGCTCCAATGCGCTCTGCTGTCTGAATAATCTGTGATAGTATCCATCTTCTTTGCAAAGCACTTCGTGCTGTCCTTTTTCCACAATCATTCCGTCTTTTAGTACATATATCTGATCCGCAGACACAACATTCGCAAGTCTGTGTGAGATCAAAAGAACTGTTTTTGTTTTTGCCAGTTTTCTCACAACCGCCATAATATCATTTTCACTTTCCACATCTACATTAGAAGTTGCCTCATCAAATATGTAGATTGGCGTGTCATGCAAAAGCGCCCTTGCAAGAGACAGCCTTTGCTTCTGCCCGCCCGAAAGATTAGACGCTTTCTCAAGGAGAACAAAATCCAGCCCTCCGCTTTTTTCCACAAAATCCGACAGATTCACCTCGCGAAGCGCCTCTTTCATCTGTGTTTCTGTCGCATCTTCTTTTCCCATGAGAAGGTTTTCCCGAATTGTTCCTGCAAACAGATAACTGTCATGTCGGATACGGGTAATCTTTCTTCGAAGTGCTTTCAAGTCCATTTTGTCAATTGGCATATCTCCGATAAAAATCTGTCCCTCATCTGCCCTTCTGTCTCCCATTAAAAGCAGCGTAGTTGTACTCTTTCCGCAACCGGATTCCCCGACCAATGCAGTCAATCCATGACCTGCCCGGAAACTGATACCTTCCAGCACCTTTTTCTTTGCCTCATAGGAAAAACTTACATTTGAAAACGCAATCTCATCAGATTCCCCTTCCATTTCGGCAGATTTTTCTCCTTGATCTTCTTCTAAATCTACCAACCGGAAAATCTTATCCGCTGCAGCATTTCCATTCATCGCAATGTGGAAGAAGGAACCAAGCAAACGAAGCGGCAGAAAAAACTCGGCTGAGATCATAATAATGAAGAAACATTGCGCCAGTCCGATTACACCTTTTTGATACTCTAAAATACTCAAGATGATACCGACTGCTGCCCCACCGTAGGCTACCAGATCCATAATACTGATGGAATTTAACTGCATGATGAGCACGCGCATCGTTACTTTACGAAATTTTTCCGCTTCCTCATCCATTCTTTTTGCATAACGCTCATCTGCCTGATAAATTTTCAATGTCGTAAGTCCCTGAAGGCACTCCAAAAAGGAATCTCCCATCTCCGTGTATGTTCCCCAATATTTTGCAAGCATCTTTTTCGCAAATTTCTGAACTGCTACAATTGAAAGCGGAATCAACGGAACACAGATTAAAAGCACAACCGCCACTTTCAGGCTCATCGTTCCCACAATGACAAATAGTGTGACCGGTGCAAGCATGCTGTAGAAAAACTGTGGCATGTATTTTCCAAAATAAATTTCCAACTGTTCCACACCTTCCGTGGTGATCTGCACCACCTCAGATGTCTGAAAATATTCTTTATAACTGCTCCCAAGCCGCATCATTTTCTCATACACCATCGTTCGAAGTCTCGCTTTCACCTGCTTCGATGCCTCAAATGACAGCTTGCTGTTGAGCGGCGACATCAAGCTTCGTACAACCACAACAACTGCCAACGTCACAAGCAGCCTGATACTTTGGTTTTGCAGATTTTCTCCACGAACCATTCCAGCTATAAACGCAGCTGTCTGGAGCATCAGCACAACATTTGCAATGAGCATGACCCACTGTGTAAGAACCATCCCCCAAATGTTTTTCTGATTTTCTCTAAATTCTTTGATCAACCTCTTATGAAACATATTGCTTTCCCCTCCTTTTCTCAGTCTTATATTGCACAGCATGGGCTATCCCCAGTACGCAAAAAATAACCGCCGAAAGCTTATGCATAGCAATGACTGCCATCATCTCTCCTGTCGGTCTTATCAAAAAACCACTGACGCCATCACTACAATCGAAACAATCAACAACTTATCAATAATTTTCTTCTTATTCATTTTTCTTCTCCTATCTCTTTTTTATTTTTCCTTTCATTGTCACCCACATATGGTCCAGCGCCTGAAATGGATGATAAAACAACATTCTCGGTCCTGCATACTTCATAACTTCTTTGATCTTTTCCTGCATCTCTTTTGAATAACAATGCACTTTGCAGGCACTGCAAAATGTCTTTGTCTCCATGAACGGACATTTTTCCGTTCGGAGCAACGCATAGTCCAACAGTTTCTGACATTCCGGACAGAGTTCTCCCTTGTGCTTGTGTTTTCCGCGACAATACACCTCAATCATCACACGCAGCGTTTTTTTTTCCTTTTCTCTCTTATTATTTATGTCCACCATTTTGCTCTCCATTTTTGATATTGATAAGCATTTTCATTTAAAATACATGGATTAGTATATGCTAACTTTTATTTCATGTCAAGAATTTTATCATTTTTAATGTTTATCATTAAATTTTAGTTGACAAACATTTATCCCAGGATACAATGGAGATATCAAATACAGAATTGAAGATGACAAAACACAGGAAGGAGAACCGAAAGATGAAACCAAATGATTTTGATACAAATATTTCTATTAAACATTCGAAAACATTTTCAACACGCATGCGTATTCTTTTATTCCTTGCGCTACTCATGACCGGACTTATTTCCATAGTCGGCATTATACAAATCGTACTTTGTTTAAAGGAACATATTTGGCAATCGACAGATGTACTTCCTTTTGCATGGAATACGCTATTCTTTTTATGTATTTTTTGTTGTTTTGTATCATTGCTTAAAATTGCTTTATCAGATCAACCTTTTTCTAAATCGTTGGTCCTCTGTGTTCAGATGATTGGTTAGCTGTTCCTGGCATCTTCCGTTTTGTTTCCGCGTCTTCCAGGTTATCATTCTTCTGGAGTTGAGATTTTTAGCTATGGAAGTTTTGTTCTGATCGATGGTATAAATCTAACACTTGGAATTCTAATTATCATTTTCGGTTGTTTGATTCATGAAGGATTGCGAATGCAAAAAGATTTAGATGAAGTGTTGTAAATACTCTATCGAACACTTGAATCGATCCTGCAGCTCATAAATACAAAGAGAACAGCCTTCCACAATGGTGGCTGTTCTATGCTTTAAAACACTATCGACAGAACGTAAAAACATGAATACTCTTGAGCAATTACAAGAACCATTTTATCTTAAATCAAACGTGACAATGCAGACTGAATCAAATTCTCATTCACTGGCATTCTCCGCCTGATAGCTCACATCCATTTTCTCCAATCTGGCTATTCCATTTATCCGGGAGTTTCTCTGAAAACACACACAATCGAGTAGGAGAAATTTCTCATAAATGAGAAATTTCGACCTCTCACACCACCGTGCGTACGATGGACACCCTTGCTGTTCAGCTATACACTTCCCACTATCTGGGCGTGTTCGGGACTTGCACCCGTTAGAGCGCACCCATGGCGCGCAAACAAAACGGCTATATGAGAAACTTTCTCACATAGCCCCTTGCACCACTATTTGTGTTTATATCCTGTGTACAATGTCATAAAAAGGCATCCTATCATTGCCCATGCCCAAAATCTATGTTTTTTCATATCTTTTCGCCTCCTGGTATGTGACTACAGCAAATCCTGCATACTCTTCAGGCTGATTCCAAGTGTTGACATATTATGGAACAATGCTGACGTAGTCGGCTGTAAGATTCCACTCACCCCAAGTAAAATCAGTCCTGCATTAAAAGTAACAATAAATCGGTAATTTCTTTTGATTCGTTTCATCAGTCCATCGCTCAACTGCTTTAATATTACAAGCTCATATAAGTTCTCTGCACCAATCATAATATCCGCAATTTCTCTTGCAAGCTCCGCTCCGTCACTGATTGCGACTCCTACATCAGCAGCCGAAAGCGCTGGTGAGTCGTTGATGCCATCTCCGATCATGATGACTTTTCTGCCTTTTGCCTTTTCTTTTTCCACAAAATCAGCCTTATCTTCCGGAAGTACTTCTGAATAATATTCATCTACACCGACTCTTTTTGCAATCGCTGCCGCAGTGTGCTCGCTGTCCCCTGTCATCATCACGATCTTTGAAATGCCTGATTTTCGCAGTATTTCAATAACATCTGCCGCCTCCTCTCGGAGAGGGTCTTCAATGCAGATGACTGCTGCCAATTCTTTTTCAATCGCAAGATACAGATGAGAGTATTCCACCGGAAGTGATGCAAAAAGTGCTTCTTTCCCCTCTGGGATCATACATTTTTCATCCTCAAAGACAAAATGATAGCTTCCGATAATTGCCTTTTTCTCATTGATCATCGTGGAAATTCCGTGTGCAACCATGTATTCCACTTTCGAATGCATTTCCTCATGATCCAATTTTTTCTTCTTGGCAGCGTTCACGACTGCTTTTGCCATAGAATGCGGAAAATGTTCTTCCATGCATGCCGCAATCCGAAGTAGTTCATCCGGATCTTCTCCGTTGAACGAAACGACATCCACTACGGTAGGCTTTGCTTTTGTGAGTGTTCCTGTCTTGTCGAACACAATCGTATCTGCCTCTGCCGCTGCCTCTAAAAACTTACCGCCTTTTACTGTAATATTATGCACGCCTGCTTCTCGAATCGCTGAGAGGACAGCGATCGGCATCGCAAGCTTTAATGCACAGGAAAAGTCGACCATCAATATGGAAAGTGCTTTCGTAATATTACGTGTCAAAAGATAGGTCAGCGCTGTGCCCGCAAGTGTATACGGCACAAGTTTATCCGCTAGGTGCTCCGCCTTGCCTTCCAATGCAGATTTCAGCTTCTCCGATTCCTCGATCATTGTGACTATTTTTTCAAATCGGCTAGAGCCGCCCACTGCTTTGACCGTAATCGTCACTTCGCCTTCTTCCACCACGGTTCCTGCATACGCCGAACTTCCTTGTACTTTTCTCACTGGGAGAGATTCTCCGGTAAGAGACGCCTGATTGACCATCGCCTCACCATCTGTCACTGTACCGTCAAACGGAATGACATTTCCCATATGTACAACAACCTGATCTCCTGCCTGAATATCAGATACCGGAACAAGAATGTCTTGTTCCCCCTGTTTAAGCCATACTTTTCCCACATTCAATGACATTGTTCTCGCAAGATCATCCACTGATTTTTTATGTGTCCATTCTTCTAAAATTTCTCCGATTCCCAGCAGGAACATGACCGAACCTGCCGTATCGATATCATTTCGCAAAATGGAAACCCCAATCGCTGTTGCGTCAAGAACCGGAACTTCAATCTTTCCTTTACACAACACCTTTAAACCTTTGTAAATATACTTTAACGATACTGCCGTCGTATAAAGGGCATTTACCGGATATGGAAGAAACCATTTTCTTGCATACCCAAACAAAACTTTATTGATTAACTTTTCCTGATAAGCAGCGTTTAACGCCCTGCCGGAATTTTCTAAAAGTCCCGCCGGCACCTCCGTCTTTTCATAAGAAAATCTCTTCATTTCTTCTATAATGACCTCTCGGTCACCGGTATAGCGAATGACAGCATCCTGCGTGCGCTCATACACTTTCGCTGATGAAACCGTTTTCATGTTGGTTAAAAAATACAGCAAAATATCTGCCTGCTCATAAGTCATTCTGTTTTGCAGAAGATGAATTCGCATTCTGCCTTTCATCTCATGTTTTATGATAAATCTCACTTGCTGTCGCCTCTATTCTGCCACTGTCTCTTCCACAGCTTCTTCCGTAATTTCTTCTGTCTGTGTCTCTTCAAACTCCTGCTCTTCTTTTACTGCTCTTTCTTCATTGATTGCTTTTGCCTCTTCGTAGATGTCTTCTGCATTCTCCTGAATAGTAGTTGCAGTCTTCATGACACATTCTTTTGCTCTAAGCACCGCTGCCGTTCCATTTGTATAAAGTTTCTTTGCATCTTTGCTTGATAATAGCTTGATTCCTGCTGTCCCAAATAACACACCTGCTGCAAAAATACCTGTTTTCTTAAAATTGATACCTTTTAAACAATCTAACATCATAAATACCTCCTAGAATAATTTTATCCATTGATTATATTCCCATGATTCGACAAATTCCAGTTTTTTTTACACTATCGATAAATTTTATCATTTATTTTCTCTACAGCAAAAAGGAGAATGCCACCGCCGAGTCCTCCCAAGCTGTGTCATTCTCCTTTTCTCCTACATATGTGGGCATGACTGCAAAGCAATGTGTTTAATTTTCTGTTCATTCACATAACCGCATGCCTTCAGTCCTGCAAGCATCACCGACTGAAGCTTGTTTGATGACAGCCGGCACACAGAATGATCTTCAAACTCAATGACACATCCATTCTGACTGTCACACTCACATACATCCGAAATCTTATACATGTTTTTTCTGCTGATCGCTCCGATCTCCTCTAGTGTATTTACCATTCTGTATATCGTCGCAATCCCAATTTGAGGATCTAACTGCGATGCGCGGTAATAGATTTCCTTACAGCAGGAATAATCTTCCTCCATAATAATATCAAGCAACATCAATCTCTGCTTTGTAATTCTGCATCCCCGTTCTTTCAGTTTTTGAATGATAGCCTCTTTCTGCATCCAGTCTCACTCCTCATCTTTAGTGACAATGTCCTCCACAGTGTTTACAGTCTCCACCACATTGAATTGATTTTCCATTCTTCTTATCTCGAATCATTTTTCTGATAATCAGTGCTACGATTCCAGCTAATGCAATGCCAACAACTGCTGTTCCCATATTACCGCCTCCATTTCAAAATCAATCGGTCTGTCAATTATCTTGCTCCTACCATACCTTTCATATTGACATTCAATGTCTTGCTTTCTTTGTATGGTCTGACAAGCAGATAAATAAACCCAATTACTAATATAAACGCTACTACAGTTCCAGCGCCGAATGTTCCGGTGCTGATCAGTGTTCCAATCTGGTAGATGCAAAGTGAAACAATATATGCAAGACCTGTCTGGTATCCGATTGCAAACCAGAACCATTTTGCATTATTCATCTCTCTTTTAATTGCTCCCATCGCCGCAAAGCAAGGCGCGCAAAGAAGGTTGAACACTAAGAATGAGTAAGCCGCAACCGCTGTCATACTTCCTGCAAGCTGTCCCCAGATCTCGATACCGTTGTCTGCATTTACCTCCGCAAATCCAAATAAAATACCAAATGTACCAACTACATTTTCTTTAGCAATCAATCCTGTAACTGCCGCAACTGCCATTTTCCAGTCGCCCCATCCAAGTGGTACAAAGATTGGTGCAATCACACTTCCGATATGAGCTAAAATACTGTCGTTCAATTGTTCTGCCTCCAACATACCAAATGAACCGTCACCCCATCCAAAGTTCATCAAGAACCACAATACAATTGTAGATAACAGAATAATTGTACCCGCTTTTTTGATAAATGACCTGCCTCTTTCCCACATACTTCTAAGTACGTTTCCCACTGTTGGCCAGTGATACGCCGGAAGTTCCATTACAAACGGTGCCGGATCTCCCGCAAACATCTTTGTTTTCTTTAAAATGATACCGGAACAGATGATTGCTGCGATTCCAACAAAGTAAGCACTTGGTGCAACCCACCATGCGCCATCGAACAACGCTCCCGCAATCAATGCAATAATCGGAAGTTTTGCTCCACATGGAATAAATGTTGTTGTCATGATTGTCATCTTACGGTCACGGTCATTTTCAATCGTTCTCGACGCCATGATACCCGGAACACCACAGCCACTTCCAATCAGCATCGGGATAAATGATTTTCCGGAAAGTCCAAATTTGCGGAAAATTCTATCCATGATAAACGCAACTCTCGCCATATATCCACACGCTTCCAAAAATGCAAGGAACAAGAATAACACAAGCATCTGAGGTACAAAACCAAGAACTGCTCCTACACCAGCCACAATACCGTCAAGAATCAATCCCTGAAGCCATCCTGCGCAGCCGATACCGATCAGGAATTTTTCAATCGCAGGAGGAATGATTTCTCCGAACAATACATCATTGGTCCAATCTGTCACCCAAGTTCCAACCGTTGTGACCGAAATATAATATACAAGGAACATAACCGCCGCAAAGATCGGAAGCGCAAGCCATCTGTTCGTCACGATATGGTCAATCTTATCTGATGTTGTCATCTTATTCTGTTTATTCTTCGTGACACAGTCATGAATAATAGAAGAAATATATACATATCTCTCATTTGTAATGATACTTTCTGTGTCATCGTCAAACAGTTCTTCCATTTTTTGAATCTCTGCGGATACATCCGGAACAGATTTCATCTGCGCCTGAATCTTATCATCTTTTTCCAGCAGCTTGATTGCAAAGAATCTCTTCTGTTCTTCCGGAACAGTTCCCGTCAGCATGTTTTCAACTGTCTTAATCGTATTTTCAGCATCTTCTGAGAATGCATGTACCGGCGTCATCGCTTTTTTCTTCTGCGCAAGCCCTACTGCTTTCTCCGCAGCTTTCTGAATTCCTGTTCCTTTTAATGCTGAAATCTCGATAACTTCACAGCCAAGCTCTTTGCTCAGCTTATCTGTATAGATCTTGTCTCCGTTCTTTTGCAGTACATCTACCATGTTGACTGCCATAATTACCGGAATACCAAGTTCCATCAATTGTGTGGACAAATATAAGTTTCGCTCAATATTTGTACCATCTACAATATTAATAATGGCGTCAGGTCTCTCTCCAATCAAATAATTTCTTGCCACTACTTCCTCTAATGTATATGGTGACAAAGAATAAATTCCCGGAAGGTCCATGATAATAACATCTTTATGACCTTTCAGTTTTCCTTCTTTTTTTTCTACTGTTACTCCAGGCCAGTTTCCTACAAATTGGTTTGAACCAGTCAGAGCATTGAACAACGTTGTTTTTCCGCAGTTTGGATTACCTGCTAGTGCTATCTTTACTGACATCTTCTCTCTCCTTTTTATGTTTGTCGAATCTTGTTTTTATTAGTTTTAACTAACCATTTGCCAAAAAAATTATTCTACTTCTATCATCTCAGCATCTGCTTTTCTCAACGACAATTCATATCCTCTTACTGTTACTTCCACCGGATCACCAAGCGGCGCTACTTTTCTCACAAAAATCTCGACTCCCTTTGTGATTCCCATATCCATGATTCTTCGCTTCACCGGCCCCTCACCAGTCAGTTTCTTTACCTTGACGTTCTTACCGCATGCTACCTCCTTTAACGTTTTCATCTCTTTTCACCCTCTTTCATCACTAAACCATAATCTTGTTTGCCATATCTTTCCCAATCGCAACTCTGGAATCTTTCACATTCACAATCATGTTACCTCCGATTTCAGAGATTACGGTAACTACTCCGCCGGTAACAAAGCCAAGATTTTCTAAAAATCGTCTTGTCTCTTCTTTTCCACCGACTTTTTTAATTACATTTTCTTCTCCTGGATTCACCATCGTTAACGGCATCATACACACCTCTTCTTTCTGATAATGATAAACAATTTCATTTTACACGGTTAGTATACTCTAACGTCTATTAGATGTCAACATCTTTTTTCATTTTCTATTTTTGTCTACACCGCCAATATAAACGGCTTTTTCTCCACAGTAAAAACCGGCAGTCTGACGCCATAGATTTCTTCTAACAGTTCTTCCGTCAAAATTTCCTCAGGACCTCCCTGTCCAATCATTTTTCCTTCTTTCATTGCGAGTATCTCATCGCTATAATACAATGCCTGATTGATATCATGCAGGACCATGACAATGGTAAGCCCATATTCCTCGTTCAATCTGCGCACCAATTGTAATATCTGTATCTGATACCGCACATCCAAATAGGTTGTCGGCTCATCTAAAAGCAGAAGCTCTGTATCCTGTGCGAGTGCCATCGCAATCCACACCCGCTGCCTTTGTCCCCCAGACAGCTTTGAGACCGGACGGTTTCGATATTTTTCTGTGCGTGTCACCTCCATCGCCCATTCTACTCTTTCCACATCTTTTTCGCTCATCTTAAAGCTTCCGGTTCTTCGATGGGGAATTCTCCCGTAGCCGATTAGCTTCTCCACGCTCAAATCTGCCGGAGCCGTATGATACTGGTGCACAATCGCAGCTTTTTTGGCCAGATCCTTAAGTTTCATATTCCGAAGATTTTCACCATAAAGACAAATTTCCCCTTGATCAGGCTTTAAATTCCTTGTCAGCAGCTGGAATAATGTAGATTTTCCACAGCCATTCGCACCGATCAGAGTTGTGATTTTCCCCTTCTGCAGTGAAAATGACATTTCCTGAAGTACCTGATGCTCTCCATAGGAAAAAGAAAGGTTCCGTACTTCATAAATCAATTTCTGCTCATTCATAGTTCTGTTTTTGACCTCCTTAATAATAAAATGAAACTTGGTCCTCCAATCACTGCCATAACTACTGCCGCATTAATCTCGTATGGATACGCAATCGTACGCCCGATTGTGTCGGCGAGCAATAGCGTAAATGCCCCGAGGAGCATCGTGTAAGGAATGAGCACCTTATGACTGTTTCCGACCAGCAGCCTTGCAATATGTGGCACTAAAAGTCCCAGAAAACTGATGCTTCCAACTACCGCAGTACTGATTGATGCCAAAAGTACAGCTGCTGCAGACACTATAAGTCGCACCACATTGACTCGAATTCCAAGTGAGTGAATCGTCTGATCTTCCAATCCAAGAATATCGCATTTTGACACTAAAAAGACAGCCAGAACAAGCCCAATCACTGCATAGATGAAAAGCATCCGAAAGTCCTCCCATGTTTTCATCGTAATATTCCCGTTCACGATACTAGCTGCCCCACTATAATTCGCTCCCATCATGCTTTCTCCAGCGGACATCAGCCCAGTAAAAAATGCATTCACCGCCACACCGGTCAAAATCACTCTGAGAGGACTCAAATCCCCCTCCCAAGAAAGCAGATACACAAGTCCGCACGCAAAGACACCTCCTAAAAACGCAAATACAGGAACTGCCAGATACAGTGATGGCGCAAATGCCGTTACAAGCACTGCCGCCATTCCCGCGCCGGAGCTAATTCCCATGATCCCCGGATCTGCTAGTGGATTTTTCATTACCGCCTGAAGCATGACACCTGATACAGCTACCGCTGCACCGGCGAGCATCGCAATCAAAATTCTCGGAAATCGCAGTGAATATATCGTAGCGACTGTCTCATCATACACTACAAACAATCCTCTCAAGATCTGTTCCGGAGATGCTTTTAAGCTTCCCGTATTAACAGCAACAAGGAACAGCACAATCAATGCTGCTCCCGTAATCAGAAATGAAATTATTTTTCTTTTTATGCTAATCAATTTGTTCCCTCCTGATACAAAAATGTTTCCAGTTCTTTTAGCGCCTCCTCATATTGGAAATTTGCACTCATCCCAAACTTTTCATTATCCAGATCATATACTCTTGCGTTTTGCACGGCCTCAAAATGTTTCCAAATATCATTCGTCGCAAACTCTTCCGCAAACATTTTTTTCACCTGCTCCGGAAGCGCATGAGAAGTCCGAAGGATGATATCAGGTGCTTTCTCTACCATATCTTCCGGATTGATATTCAGAAAATCCTGCCCGTCGCCATCTTCGTATACATTGACACCTCCGGCAAGCTTTACAAGACTTCCGACATAACTGCTTTCTGTTGCCACCACATAAGATCCCGGCAACCCCATCAATATGAGCACCGTAGGAGCCTCCTGCTCATTATGCTTTTGTGCGAAATCGTTCTTAAAATCCTCGAATTCCTGATGAAGTTTCTCTGCCTCTTCTTCTTTTCCCAGCATCTTTCCCAATGCAAGAATCGATTCATACATTCCTTCTGTACTTTTCAGATCCAAAAAATAACTTTCAACTCCTATATTTTCATACTGGGACTTTAATTCTCCTTCCAGAGAATTGGGACTTAAAACGATATCCGGTTTTAACGACTTTATGATTTCCATATCGGGAGCCATCGGAGAACCGACGCTTTCCGCATTTTCATAGCGTTTCGGAATGGAATAACTGTCCGTTTTCGGAACTCCGACAACGCCTTCTACTCCCAGTTTGTCAAGAATCTCACAAGTCGCCACCGAAGTCGCCACAATCCGCTTTTCTTTTGTATCATTGTCTGCACTTTGATTTCCTGACTGATCCACACATCCGGTCAAAAACAGTACAGATAACAAGACTGCAATCAACTTTATCTTTTTCATTCCTTATTTCCTTTTCTTTACGAACACAACCAAAGAACCTATCACAAGCACAATGACAGCTCCGACTGCAATCTGTCCAACCGGCACTTTATTTGTGTTTGCTTTTTCTGTCACCTGTTCTTCATCTGTAGTCTGCTCTTCATCTGCCACCTGCGGCTCTTCTGCCGATATCATCTCACTTACAAAATTTCCTGTCCCTGCCTGTGCAGATGCCATATCCAGTTTCACAAAGAACTGTACGTCTCTTCCCATCGGTTCTACATACAAGATCGGACTGATATAATTATCCGCCGAATCCACCTCAAACCGATAGTGATTGCACGTATCTCCATCTCTTTCACAACTTCCGGTCTGTGTAATTTCCACATCTCGATAAGTTCCGTCTGTTCCCTGTATCTGCATACGTACATCACTCACATTTGACATCAGACCAATTCCAAGTGTAACATACGTTTTCCCCCGAGACCGTTCTACCAGCGCACTGTCCTCCACAATACTCTCACACATACTGTCTCCAAGCGCAATGTTCGTCCCGCCATCTACAGTCTGTCCCGTCTCCGGATTTGCATAGGATGTTGTTCTCCCTACCGTATAAGCTCCATCTTCCATCGCATAAACAGGAACAGGGGCAGCCGCAATCGCAGCTGCCATTCCCAATCCCAAAACAATTTGCTTTAATCGTTTCATCTTATTTCGCCTGTCTCTTTCTGTAAACCATTGTCATCACACCGGCAGCTGCTGCTATAAGCATAACAACCGGAATTGCCGCATAATTATCATAGTCTCCTGTCTTTGGTGCACTTGATGCTCCATAGCTGCTTCCAGATGCAGGAGTTGTCACCTTAACAGTAGTGTCATTCGCATCTTCAGAAACTAATTTCAGCGCTGAGTAATCAATGCGGAGTCTTGCTTCAATATCCTGATGTCCCATGATCGCCACATGCGGATTCACTTTTACATTCAGATATTCCTGTGTATGAGGAAGTACAAATGAGAAACAAGTCGGATTTCCAGAAGCATTTTTCTCCTCCACAGTAGCATTTGTATAATTTCCGTTGGCATCAGCCACTTTTAATTCCTGAAGACTCGCTTCAATGCTTCCATATGTCATGGATTTTGTGTAAATGTACATTGTCTTCACGCCATTTTTCACGACGATTCTTGCGGTGCTGTTCAAAGACTGCGCCGCCATAGACGCCTGATCTTTTGTCGCATGCCACAGCCATACCGGGACTTCATAAATACCATCTTTCAAATGGTCTTTGTCAAGTGTTGTGCTTCCTGCGTTTTGATTCGTGTTATTATTTGTATTATTGTTCGTATTGTTATTGGCATTATTGTTATTACCACTGTTATTGTTTGCGTTATTATTGCCTGAGGTTGTCTTTTCTTTCAAGCCTTTAACTGCCGCCTCAATGTCCGCTGCCATCTGATCTACTTTATTCTGCTCATTTTGTTTCAGACCGCGCACAACTGCCTGTAATGCATTTTGAAGCGCCTTCATAGTTCCGTCTGTATATTTTGTCAAGTCTTTCGGAACTGACGCAATCGCCGCATCCACTTTACTGTAATCTGCTTCCGGCAGATCACTTACCAACTGCAATTTTCCTTTTAAATCTTTTAAAGAAGCAATCATCTCATTGACTTCTGCTGCCGATGCTCCGCCATTTGCAAGCAATCCTTCTGCTTCCTTCACTTTCGCCTCAAATGTGTTCCATGAATCTTCTGTATAATCTTCTTTCACAAGGTCTTCATAAGATTTCAAGAGATCACTCAGCGCACTTGTATCCACCTGTGCATTTGCAAAATCCAATGCTAGTGTCACAACCGTCGGATACGGATTCCCTCCACCCATCAAATTGTTCATAAAATCTACTGTAATCTTCAATTCACACACACCAGCGTCAGAAGGTGTAATCGGAAATTGCATTTTTTCCGGCACTTCTATGTTTGCAATTGCTGCCGGATTTCCGAATGTTGTAGAAGACTGCTCTGTCTTGTAAGAGAGATATTCTGCCCCCTCTACAGTCAAAACATTTGCATGATATTGTCCCATCATATTAATTACCATGTGATTGTTTTCAACAGTTGCTGTCATATTTCCTTCCCTGTCTACAGTCACCTTGGCACTCTCTCCAAACGCTTTGTTGAACGCCTCATTTACCGCAGCAATCGGCGCTTTGCTCTTGAGCGATGTAATCGGCACCACATAATCTCCTGCCTCTAGTTTTTCAGCAGCTTTTACCGTATTTACTTGTGTCAAACTAAATGTACACACCGCAGCCATCGCAAGCGCGGCCATTCTTCTCACCATTGATTTTATGGTCTTATGCTTCATTTTCATATCCTCCTTTTTATCATATTGCCTTTAACTATCATTTGTTAGATTTAACTAACCAATAGACATTAAAAAAAGCAACTTAAATTGCTGAACTGACTATATCACACTTCTTTTCGGAAGAAAAATCTTTTTTTGTTGCACTGCGCAACAAATCGCGTTCTTCTTCTTTTTTTTTACTTTAAATCATAATTTCTTTTTTGTTGCAACTCGCAACTTTTTTACGCAATATATACGGCAAACAAAAGCTCTTTCTCATCGTCCCCATCAAAAATCTGAATCCAGATTCTTCCTGAAAGCATCCTTCCTTTTTCGCCTGCAATGCTCTGAAACCGGATTTTGTCTACCCGAAAAGCCAGCAGTTTCCCCTGCCTTTCCATCTCACACCATGCTTGTCCATCCCAATATGCAAACTCATATTCCCGATACTCCTCCAGCATCCGCAGATACAATTTCCCATTTTTATTCTGTATATTTAAAATACAAGGATTTTCAAACCGCTCATTCCACACTGAGGCTTCATGCTCCCGATGCAGCTCCTTCTGAAAAATGGTAAACGGAATCGGATAATTTCCATCGGGATATCGTCTGCTGAGCCTCTCTCCGTCAAATTCCATTCCTTCTCGAAATCCATATTTTACCCGCTTTGCAATCTCTTCTTTTTTCAGAGCTTCCAACGTCTCCTCTTTGCAGTAGGACGCAATCGTCACGGCATCTTCCCTCGCCACCTCCTGCGAAACCCCGGTACTCAGCAGATGTCCAATAACCAGTTCTACTTTCTGACTGTACGCTTCCGCCGCCATCTTTCCCTTTTTCGTAAGTATAGGCTTTCTCCGATTACTTTTATCAATCAAACCTTCCTTCTCCAAAACAGTCAGCACACGGCTGACTGCATACTTTTCCTCTCCAAGCGTCACCGCAAGGTTTGTCACGTTCCACTGTTCTTTTTGATTTTGAAAACAGATCAAAGTTTTTACTTTTAATATGTTCATGCAATTATTCCCCTACCAATGTTGTATCACGAACTGTCTCTATTTTCGTAAAGAAGTAGACATATTTAAAAATAATAAGGAACACAATAAATATTCTTCCATAAAGATTGCTCATCGCAATCATTGCTAAAATCAGCATTGCTGATGCCGGAAGCAGAATACAAAATTTTGTTTTCAAAGTCATGGCACGATTTTTTACAAAACTGTCTAAATGCTTCTGATACAGTTTTGTTCCGGTAAACCACTTGTGAAATCGTTCAGAACCTTTTGCCAGACAAAAAGATGCCAATAAAAGAAATGGGGTTGTCGGAAGTACCGGAAGTGCCACTCCGATCATTCCAATCCCCATTGCTAAAAAACCGATTACAAGCCAAAGAATTTTGATTGGATTCTTTTTCATGATAAATTCCTTTCTCCACACAGTTTCTATTTTCTACCAAAAATTAGTTTTAGCTAACTAGAGAATATCAAAATCCTATTTATTTGTCAATGCAATCTTTCTAAGTATATGGTATAATGCTCATAAAACGCATAGTAAAAGGAGGAAAGCTTATGAAACCTTTTGTAAACGAATCCGCTGAGAATTATCTTGAAACAATTTTAATGCTGAGCAAAAAGTTACCGGTTGTCCGTTCTGTAGATATCGCAACCGAATTGGATTTTAAAAAATCAAGTGTAAGCGTTGCAATGAAAAACCTGCGTGAAAAGAATCATATTACAGTCACAGATGCCGGATTTATATATCTCACAGAATCCGGACGTGAAATAGCAGAGATGATCTATGAACGGCACCGTCTTTTGTCCGATTGGTTGATTCGCCTCGGCGTGTCGGAAGAGACAGCGAACGAAGATGCCTGCCGTATGGAACACGTGATTAGTGCGGAAAGCTTTGAAGCGATTAAAAGACATGTAAAATAAAGACGCCGGCAAACGCCGGCATTTTTATTGCTTTTCTCCATCTATGAACATCATGACAAACGCCATACCTAACATCACCACACAGACTATCAATGCTTTTTCAGACAAGTATTTCACACAGATATTCCCCAAAACTGCCCCCATTACAAAACAAAAAATAATTCCGTAATATAAAAACCCTTTTTTGAGATGCTCTTTTCTTTTCGAGCCCAAATACTCACACATCTGCTGTGTCGCGCTACGCAGGTTTCCAATGCACATCGTCGTCGCAATTCCATTTCCATGTATCTTCCGAAAACTCTCAACCTGTATCCCACAGGCAAGTGACGTCAGACTATTTGCCGGAAGATTGAACTTTTGCGGTATGAAACAGACTACAAATAATACAACTGCTTCACTTAACACCGACAGCTGTCTCCAGTGGAAAATACTTTTTTCTTTCATCTTCATTCGGACAAGATCTGCAACTCCGATTCCGGTCACAAATGCAATGACCGGAATTAAATACCTGATTGCCATATCCCACTGTCTTTCCGACATATAGATACCAAATAATAAGATATTTCCCGTCTGGGCATTCGCAAATACCTTTCCTCTGCACATATAGGAATAGGCATCCATAAACCCTCCTGAAAGCGCAAGTATAATTCCAAGCCGAATGGACTCCGACATTTGTCTTGATCGTTTCACAGTACCACTTCTTTCAATTTTCTATTCTTTCCAAGTTGCTGAGGCAATCTTCTTAACAAGCGCAAGCTTTGCCCACTGCTCCTCCTCGGTCAGTTTATTCCCGATCTCGCACGATGCAAATCCACACTGAGGACTGAGGTACAGACGTTCCAGCGGTACATACTCAGCCGCCTGCCGAATTCTTTCTTTGATTAACTCTTCGCTCTCAAGAACCGGTGATTTTGTTGTAATAAGCCCAAGAACAACTTTTTTATCATCTGAGACAAATCTAAGCGGCTCAAATCCTCCCGAGCGCTCATCGTCAAACTCCAGATAATATGCGTCCACGTTCTCATTTGCAAACAGATATTTTGCCACTGGCTCATATCCGCCTGATGATGCCCAGGTAGAATGGTAGTTTCCTCGGCATACATGAGTTGTAATCACAAGATCCTCTGGTCTTCCCTCAATCGCAAGGTTGTTCAGGCGAAGATATTTTTCTGCCTCGCTTTCTATTGTAACACAATCCTGCTGTCTTGCCTCCCAATATTTTTTATCACAAAACATACCCCATGTGCAATCGTCAAATTGAATATTTCTGCAGCCTGCTTCATAAAGTTCTTTGATCACAGTGCGATATGCTTTCGCAATATCCTGAATGAGCACTTCCTCATCTGGATAAAATTTCACTGTATTTTTCCCATTTTCTTCTCGAAATAACTCTGCCAGCAGCTGCGCCGGAGCCGGAATCGTCTGTCTTGCCACTGTGTTTTCATCTTCAAATTGTTTCACAAATTTAAAATGTTCTACAAACGGGTGATTCTCTCCACTGATCTTTCCGCTCACAGCAACGGAGCCGTGCGTAGTCTCTTCTCCATGAAAGAAATATCCATGATCTAGCTCAATATGCTCAACTCCATTTAATCCCCACATAAAATCCAAATGCCAGTAGCTTCTGCGAAATTCTCCATCGGTGATCACATGATATCCTGCTGCCTTTTGCTTTTCTACCAGATCACGAATCGCCTCATTCTCAACTTCTTCCAATTGTTTCTCCGATATTTTTCCACTCTCAAAATCTGCTCTCGCCTGCTTTAACTGTGCAGGTCTTAAAAAACTTCCTACAAAATCATATCGAAACGGTGCATTCTTACTCATATCTTCTACCTCCAAATACTTTTGTCTTACCCTCCGGTAATCTATGAAGGTATTATATCGAGACACAATAAATACGTAAAATATCCAAAAATATCTGTTAGCTATAACTTTTAGTTATATCAACTCTGTATTTTCGTCGATATTTCGTTTGAGTGCATCTATATATGCTATTCCTAGACGGCTGAAATGTGACTTCTGATGGCTCACATATCCGATATGCATATCCCCCTCTTTTTCAAGCGGCACTGCAACAATATTTCCCCCGTTCAGCTCCGAATCGATCACTCCGCTGCAGACAGTATATCCGTCCAACCCAATCAGCAGGTTAAACAGTGTCGCTCTGTCACGCACCCGGATATTTTTTATCCTCTGTACTGTACTGAAAATCTCCTCCGAATAATAAAAGGAATTATGTTCTCCCTGCTCAAACGAAAGATATGGATACTCATGAAGCTCTTCCATTGTCACAGATTTTCGACTCGCCAGCGGATGTCTGTTGCTTATAAAAATATGCGGCTTTGCCACAAACAGTTCTGTAAACACAAGTTCCTTTACCTTCATAATTTTTCGCAGCACTTTTTCATTAAAATCATTCAGATACAGAATCCCTATCTCACTTTTCATCGCCGCGACATCTTCTATAATCTCATATGTCTGTGTTTCCCGAAGAGAAAAATCATATTGAGCGGTTCCATGCTCCTTGATCAAATCCACAAACGCATTCACCGCAAACGAATAGTGCTGTGTGGAGACACAAAACTGCTGCTTTCTGCCGGATTTATGCATATACTTTTCTTCCAAAAGATCCGCCTGTTCAATCACCTGTCTTGCATATGCCAAGAACTGCTCCCCCTCATGTGAGACAACAATCCCTTTGTTTGTGCGCTCAAAGATTACAATTTCCAGCTCTTTTTCCAGCTCCCGGATTGATTTGGTGAGACTTGGCTGTGATATATATAATTCTGTTGCAGCTTCGGTCATCGTTCCCTTCTCCGCCACCATCGCCACATATCTCAACTGTTGTAATGTCATAGTTCCCTCTTATCTTTCAATCTCAAATGGTTTGTGAATCGGTGTCTCCATATCCCATATTTTGTATTCCCCATTCCGGTAGTAAGCCGGCTTACACTTACCACTTTTAAATACACGAATCAGGTCTTCCATCGTGTGCACCTCCTCCGGAAAATAAGTTGCAAAAAAGCCGACCTTTCCCGGTATATGACAGTCACTTGAGCCAACAGTGACCAGTCCAAGTTCTCTTGCATAATCTGCCGCTTTTTTGTTTGCCTCTGGAAGTGTGCTTCCGTTGAGCACCTCAACACCGTCCAGTCCCTTTACAATTCTCAGATTTTCTTCCAACCCCCGGTTGTTATTACGAAACGGATGTGCACTAAAACAGATTCCACCCTGCTCTTTCACAATATCGATAAACTTCTGTGCATCCACCCGCTCTTTCGGATATTCCTCGATTCCTAAAGCCACGATATCCCCCTGCAGAGAAAAAAATTCAATTCCCACAAAAATCGGAAAACCTGTTTTTTCCGAATATTCTTTTGCGTACTCTTTCAATCCCATATCATCGTGATCTGTAATGCAGATTGCTCCAAGTCCCCGCTCCTTTGCAAGCTCCACCATCTCATCCAATTTTAAAAAGCTATCTTTTGAAAATGTCGATTCGTGCATGTGCATATCTATAAACATGTTCTTTCCTCTTTTCTACGTTATCATTTCCAGAACAGTCCGACTGATGCCTTCCCATGAGACACCGTTCAAATCGGGACATTCTTCTTGTTGTTGTTCTAATTTCTTCTCTATTGCCTCCGCCAATTTCTTTTCAAACTCCGGCAATTTTTCTTCTTTCGGCTCATCTATCCGAGTCATCTCAGGCAACGGAACAAACTCCACCTGTTGTCCCGGCACATGCTCATCTAACCACTCTTCCATCCCAGGAATTTGCGAACAGACCACCTTACATCCACATGCCATTGCCTCCATTGTCACCAGTGGCAATCCTTCAAAAAGTGACGGGAGAACAAACACATCGCTTTGCCGAAATACCTCTGCTAAAGCTTCCTGCTGCAAACTGCCTAAAAATATCACCGGATATCTGCATTCTCTGGCAAGCCTGCAAATTTCTTCATACTCTTCTCTGCCGCCATGCCCTCCTGCAATCTTCACAACTAGATTTTCCGGTTTGACCGAAAGCATCTCCAATGCCCGAAGCAGACTGAAAATCCCCTTCTTCTCTGTCACTTTCCCCGCAAATGCCAACTGTTTATACGGTTTCTGTTCTGTTTTCTTCCGATAAAAAATGTTTTGATTGTAGCCAACCCCGACAGTGTGCACAAGCTTCTCGCCGCAATTAAAAATCCAGATAATCTCTTTCTTCTGTCCGTCATGCAATGCCACAATGCCATCCAACTGCGGAATCCACTTCTGAATGTATTCCATCTGTAATGGATTTTTATAAATCTGACGCAAATCAGAGCCATGACAAATTCCAATGACTTTCTTCTTCGGATACCATTCCCGCACCAACGCAGTCAGAAGATACAGGTGATGACACACAATCAAATCCGGACAAAACTCCTCGACCGCTTTTCGAACCACCCTTTGAAATGCACTCCGGTACGCTTGAAACATCTCTTCTGTAAAGTCCTTATATCTCGTACTCTTATATGGCATCTCATCCGACATTCCTGCAATTGGAAACGGCAGCTCCTCCGACAAATATTTCACCGGATAAAATATAACTCCCTCTGGGAAATTTACGCTGTCCTCCTCATAAACTCCCGCAAGAACTGCCTGCTCATGTCCAAGGGCATTCCAGTTCTTTACCAACTCCGTCAGATAAATTCCACTTCCCGTGCTGTGCGGTTTCTGAGCTGTAATATTTAAAATCCTCATTTGTTTTTCTCACTCTTTCTTCCCATTTCTGTAACTTGTCTATACCAATCATACGATAACTCTTTTACCCACACAAGAAAAAAGTTGATATATTTTCTGATTTTCCTTGACCTGTACGCTGCGTACCCCCTTATAATATACCCATCACAAGGAAAGGAGCATACCGTTTATGTTATTAAGCGAAGTGGCAAAACAGGTCAGTCTCTTATCAGTACTTAAATCCTACAGACGAGGAGTATCAGAGACTTTTAGAGCAGACCCGAAAAAATGTAAAACTTCGCAACAGCTTCTTTTGCAAATATCACCCTGCGTTCATCTCGCAACGCCGATTTATGCGAGAACTCCAAAATCAAGGGTACAACGATATTTTTATTCCAAATATGATCGCGCTTTCGCCAAAATATAAACAATACCACGATGCACTCACAGCGATAAATAAAAGAATCTGCGATGATCTCGGATTGTATTACGATAGCAATTATCATTTGATTATGAAATGAAATAAAAATGTTCAGACACAATAAAGGAGCCGAATTTCTTCGACTCCTTCATTTCACGATATCGGCTCAAAATCCGCCACTCCATGTTTACAAAGCGGACAGATAAAGTCATCCGGCAAGACATCTCCTTCGTAGATGTATCCGCAAACGACACAGACGAATCCTTTCTTTCCTTCTGTCTGTGGTTTTGGTTTTACATTTTTCTGATAATACGTATATGTCATCGTCTCTTTATCGCTCATCACCCGCGCCTCTGTCACCGTACAGATGAACATGCCGTGTGTATCGAGATCCACATACTGCTCCACTTTCAAAGACATAAATGCATTGATGTATTTTGGCAGGAATACCAGTCCATTATCAGAGCGAAGTGTCTGGTATCCTGCAAATTTGTCGACCAGACGGCCGCTCTGAAATCCAAATGTCTTGAACACTTCAAATGGTGCTTCCACAGAAAGACAGTTCACATTCATCACACCCGTCTTTTTGATGACATGGTGTGAGTAATTTGCTTTGTTGATATTCACTGCCACACGGTTCGGATTATCTGTAAGCTGTGTCACTGTATTGACAATCAGTCCGTTATCTTTCTCCCCGTCATTGGAAGTCACAACATAAAGTCCATATCCTATCTTAAACAATGCTGTCAAATCATTTTTATTCGCTTTTGTATCAGACTGTGCAACATATTCTTTACACAATTCCTCTGCCATACCTTCAAGCTGATCCATATTATCACTATTAAGCGAAGACATAATCTTCACATTATGCTTAAGCCAGGAAATGTTTTTACTCTCTTCAAACATTTCCTTCATCACTTTTGCGGCAAGTGGCGCCCAGCTTCCATTTTCGATCAGTCCGATTGTGCGATTTTGGTAATTCCGCTCTGTCAAATGCTCAATAAATGTCTTCATAAACGGAAAGATATCCGCATTGTATGTCGTTGTCGCCAGCACAAGTTTTCCGTAACGGAATGCATTTTCCACTGCTTTTGACATATCCTCACGGGCAAGGTCACATACAACTACTTCAGGGCATCCTTTCTCGCGCAGTTTACTCTCCAACACTTCCACCGCTTTTTTTGTATTTCCATAAATCGATGTGTAGGCAATCATCACGCCCTCTGATTCCACCTCATACGAAGACCATGTATGGTATTTTCCAATATAATGTGAAAGATTTTCTTTCAAAACAGGTCCATGCAGCGGACAAATCATCTGAATATCCAAATTCTGTGCCGCCTTCAGCACGTTCTGCACCTGCATTCCGTATTTTCCGACAATACCGATATAGTAGCGACGTGCCTCATCGTCCCAATCTTCCTCCACATCAAGTGCGCCGAATTTTCCAAATGCATCTGCTGAAAACAACACTTTTTCATAAGCATCATAAGTCAGCATCACTTCCGGCCAATGTACCATCGGAGCAAACAGACATTGCAGTTCATGCTTTCCAAGTGTCAATGTATCTCCATTTTTTACTTCCAGCTTTTTCTCATCTAAATCCATATCACGGAAGAAATTCGCAATCATCGTAAATGTCTTTGCATTTCCTACGATTGTTGTATCTGGATAAATTTTCATAAAGTTATAAATATTTGCAGAATGATCCGGTTCCATATGTTGAATGATCAAGTAATCCGGCTTTGCTCCTCCAAGTGCAGCTCCAACATTGTCCAGCCATTCATGTGTAAATTTTACATCTACAGTATCTACAACTGCGACCTTTTCATCTATGATTACGTAAGAATTGTAAGCCATTCCATTCGGTACCGCATATTGTCCTTCAAACAAATCGGTCTGATGGTCATTGACTCCTACATAAATAATGTCGTTCGTAACCTTCATTTCGCATTTCCTCCTATTATTTCTTGCTCGCTTTCGTTACACGATTCATTATATATTTTATGACATGGTTTTTCAACTCCTGCATCCGTTCGTTACTGATAAAATTTTCACATGGAATCCTGTCCACAATCTTTTCCACATAAGAGTGTTCCTGAATAATCTGCAGCGTTTCCGTAAAATAAACATCGAAAAAATATGCTATATAAGATACCCAGTAATCCAGGTTTGTCTTTCTATCCTCAGACAATACGGAGCGTTCATTGAGACATGACTCCCAGACTCTCTCGCTGATTTCCTGCGCTCCTGCTTCTTTCGCACTCGCTCCTCCAAGCAGAACCTCCACCCGCTCCTCTAATTTCACACGGCAGTTATCCAGCTTATCCGCATCCCGAATCAGTTCGGCATGCAATAAAGTTCTTGAATCCAAAATCTTTGGAAGCTGAAATGCACTTTGATAACGGATTGCCGTCTCGATTGTCTCATCCCACGTTGTCTCCGGGAGAAATTCTCTGATTCGCCCCTCCCGAAACAAAATATCTGCACCATACTGTGCATGGTCAAAAATGCCCGGTTCAAATGAATCATATAATTTAAGTTGCCCAAATCTTCCTATATCATGCAGCAGGGCAATGATTTTCGCAAGAAAAATATCTTCTTCTCCCAATCCCATCCTCCTTGCAATCTCCTCACTGCAGTCTACAACACCATATGTATGTACAATTTTTAAATAAACTTTTTCGTCCTTTCTGTCATACCCTTTCAGGTACAATTCAAAAGCCTGTTTTGCCTGCTCAAAATCCATGCTAAACACCTCCTTTGTCTTTATTTATATCATTTCTGTACCGAACTTGCAATTGAGAAATTTTGTGTCTCTCCACCTAGCTATTCCGCCCTGACTCTGATACAATATAGCCACAAAATAAATTCAAGAAAAAGGAGATCTTATGAAAAAATTTTTATCAATTCTATTAGCCTTCCTTTTAACATTCTCACTGGCAGGCTGTACAAAAAAACAATCTTCAAAAGAATACACCTCACCAAAAGATGCCTTGGAGATTCTCACAACGGTCTGGTCCTCATACTCGGACGACAACAAATTTCAGGCTATGGGCGGTGACTACAACAATATGACCGACAATAAGCCCGGGAAATTCGATGTCAGCGACACGGAAAGTTTACGCTCTCTGCTGATTGTGCCTGGAGATGCAGCAGGTCTGATCGACGATGCAGCAAGTCTGATTCATGCAATGAATGCGAATACATTTACGGGAGCTGCATTCCATCTGTCTGACCCGAAAACGCTCAATACCTTTGCCGATTCTTTAAAAGAATCTATACTTGGCAACCAATGGATGTGTGGATTCCCGGAAGTATTACTTCTCGCTCAGATTGGCGATGATTATGTTGTCTCTGCTTTTGGAAATACAGACTTGATCAACTATTTCAAAACACAGTTGACAGACCAATATCCATCTGCAGTCATCTTGACGGAAGAGAACCTATAGTATGTTATTTTCAAGCATTCCTTTTTTATATTACTTTTTACCGCTTGTTTTAGTCTGCTACTTTTGTGTGCCTTTTCGATGGAAGAATTTCATTCTGCTTTTCTTCAGTCTCATATTTTATTCCTGGGGAGAACCACGATATATTTTTTTGATGGTTCTCTCCATCTTACTGGGTTATATCGAAGGTATCCTGATCGGGAGAAAGAAGCATTCCCGCCTGATTCTGGCAGGCGCCTGCTGTATTCATCTTGGACTTTTAATGTATTTTAAATACGTTGATTTTTTGATTGGAAACCTGAATGCAATTGGATTGTCTATACCGCTTTTCCACATTGCTCTGCCAATCGGTATCAGCTTCTACACCTTTCAAATTTTGAGTTATCTCATCGATGTGTATCGAAAAGACTGTACGGCGCAGAGAAATCTGATTTCTTTTGGAGCATATGTGTCGATGTTCCCGCAGTTGATCGCAGGACCGATCGTGCGGTACAAAGACATTGCAGCACAGCTTGAAGTGCGGAAACATTCTGTTGAGAAAGCGGCACTTGGCATCCGAAAATTCATATTTGGATTATCCAAAAAAGTTCTTCTTGCGAACTCTCTCGGCGGGCTTTGCAGTACCTTTCAAACCTCCACAGACCTCTCTGTTCTCTATTATTGGCTGTATGCCTTTTCCTTTGCTCTGCAGATTTATTTTGATTTTTCCGGTTATAGTGATATGGCTGTCGGTCTCGGCAACATTTTCGGATTCCATTTTCCGGATAATTTTCATTACCCGTATTTGTCAAGAAGTATCACGGAATTTTGGAGACGTTGGCACATTACATTGGGGTCATGGTTCCGTGACTATGTCTATATTCCGATGGGCGGTAACCGCGTAAAAAAAAGCCGCTGGTTTTTTAACATCGCAGTCGTGTGGTTTCTGACCGGACTGTGGCACGGTGCATCTTGGAATTTTGTCCCGTGGGGAATGTTCTTTGCAATTCTGCTTGTATTAGAAAAGCAAGGATTTTCTGCATTTTTGCAAAAACATTCTTTATTTTCCCATATGTATGTCCTGCTCGCAGTGACCGTAAGCTTTGTCATTTTCAATGCAGTCTCCACCAAAGATGCTCTCGAAAAGCTCAAGGTCATGTTTAGCGGCGGCTCTTTGCCACTTGTTTCAAAAGAATTCTTATACTATTTCAAAAGCTATGGTGTTATCCTCACCATTTCTGTGGTCAGCGCCACCCCATTTGCTGCGCAGCTGATTGAAAGATTCCGTACAAAGAAAACGGCGAAACAGCTCCTCAATATTTTAGAGCCGGCTGTCCTGATTGTTTTAATGCTTACTGTGACTGCTTATCTTATTCAGGATTCTTATAACCCATTTTTATATTTTCGCTTTTAGAAGGAGGTATTTTCAATGTCAGACCAATGGAAAAACGGAATCGTAATTGTTACCGCAGGCATTCTCTTATTTTCTTTTTCCATCGCCTGTTTTCTGAAGCCGTCCGATGCGGTTTCCCTCAGCGAAAGGCGCCCGCTCACACAGTTTCCTTCGCCGGATACAGGCAGCTTGCTCTCCGGAAGCTTTATGGAAAAATTTGATAAATATGCGGTCGATCAGTTTCCGATGCGAGAAGCATTCCGCCACCTGTATTCAACTGTTTCTCTCGATTTACTTGGAAAATCAGATATAGAAGGACTGTACTTAAAAGATGATATGGCAATCGCAATGGAATATCCGATGCACGAGGACTCTTTGAAGCACGCCTCGAAAGTGTTTCAAAGAATTTATGAGACCTGTCTAAAAGGGAATGCGGAAAATATCTATTTTTCCATCATTCCGGATAAGAACTATTTTTTACAGGACGATGACTCTGCACTGACAATGGACTATGATAATTTCTTCCAGACGATGCAAGATGCAAATCCGCAGATGCATTATATCGATATTGCACCGCTTTTGGAGTTAACCGACTATTATCAGACCGATCCCCACTGGCGGCAGGAAAAAATCATCGATGTTGCAAATCATCTTGCAGACTCCATGGGTACTTTTGTCTCAGATGATTTCCAAGAGCAGATATTTACAAACGATTTTCGTGGCGCTTATGCAGGGCAGACGGCTCAGAATCTTTCCGGTGAACCACTTTGCTACCTGACAAGTCCTACAATAGAGCAGTGCACGGTATTCGACCATCAAAACAACCGTCAAATTTCCATGTATGATTTTGTAAAAGGCGATGGAAAAGACCCTTATGAGCTCTTTTTGTCCGGCTCTTTGTCCTATATCACAATTGAAAATCCTGCCGTACAGACAGACCGTGAACTTGTTATTTTCCGCGATTCCTTCGGCAGTGCCATTGCACCTCTGCTTGCCACCGGATACCAAAATATTACACTGCTGGATGTACGCTATCTTTCAAGCTATTCGCTTCCATCACTGATTGATTTTAAAAATCAGGATGTCTTGTTTCTCTACAGTACGTCGGTCTTAAATCACAGCGAGACACTGAAATGACAAAAATCCGTCATCAGTGTCTCTTTTTAGATATATAAATCTTTCTTGCAAAACAGGAAAATTCCTGCTGCAAACAGCGCAATTCCACCGATAAGTAAAATAGTAACTCCCATCAGCGCACTGCTCTTTCCAGCCACAAGATTTTCCGGCTGAAACAATGTAAAAAACGTAAAATATTTCGCTTTCTCTGCATCTTCCCCTGCATTTGCAAGCATCTGCAGAACATACATCAATGCAGGAATTCCTGCACCTAACCCAATACTGTATCTCGTATCCGAGAACAGACACGATGCCAAAAAGCAGATTCCTGCAATAAATAACAACAGGCAAAACAATCCAGAGTTCAGTTTCAAAAGTTCTGCGATCTCCAATTCATTCGGAAAGCTCCCCTGTGCCACCACGATTTCCAATACTGTCGCATAGCCAAGTAACAGAATCACTCCACTGATAAGTACGCTCGCCTGTGTACACGCAATCTTCTGCCGTTTTACCGGCGCCGCCACAAGAGAAACCACAGAACCTCGGTCAACATATTTGGCAATCAGACCATTTCCTCGCAGAATACCATCGGGAATACAATCAAAATAAATCCATATAAATACGATATCATAAATCCAATCAGGCTCGTAGCTCCCGCATGTATTCCGACTGCCGCCATCAGTTCCGGCATCACCTTCACAAAATCATCCAATGTTTTCATCATCTCTGGATCATACATCCGAATAATCACAGTGACATAGAGCGTGATCACTGCCGCAAAAATGAGTAACACCTTGATACTGCCTTTCATTTCTCGTTTGTACAACGGAAGACTAATCATCGCTCTCACCTCCATAATAATGCATAAAGATTTGCTCCAAACTTGGTTTGGTGGAAACTGTCACGTTCTGTCCGTCACGAATTCCGTCAAAATCATTGGCAAACTGTTTCGCCATCTCCATATTATCCAGTGTAACCGTATAAGAATGCACATGACATTTGCGAAGTTCATCCACCGAATCGACCGCCATCAGCTTACCATTTCGTATAATTCCAATCCGCTGGCAAGTCTTCTCCACTTCCTCAAACATATGACTGGACATCAAAATCGTCTTTCCACGTTTCTTCTCTTCTTCTATCAGTTCCACAAACCGACTTTGCATCAACGGATCCAGTCCGCTTGTCGGCTCATCCAAGATGAGAATCGCCGGATCGTGCATAAACGCTGCGACAATCCCGATCTTCTGCTTCATTCCCTTGCTCATCTTTTTGATCTTTCCCTGCGGGTTTACCTCAAACCGCTCCAAAAGCTCCTTTTGGCGATTCTCGAAACCAAGTTTGCGATATTTCTGCATAAATTTAAGAAATTCCGTCCCAGTCATATCCTCAAAAAAACTGATTTCTCCGGCTATGTAACCAAGCTGCTTTTGGATCTTGTCACTTTCCTTCCAACAATCCAGACCATTGATCGTGCAGCTTCCTGATTTTGCTTTCAAAAATCCCATAAGATGTCGAATCGTGGTTGTCTTCCCGGCGCCATTCGGTCCAAGAAAGCCGAACACTTCGCCCTCTCCGACCTGAAAAGATACATCAAAAATTCCCTTTCCCCCTCCAAAGTCACGCGAGAGGTGCTCAATTTCTATTACACTCATTATTTTTCTCCTGAAAACCATATTCCTGCAGAACTTCTACTGCCATATCTGCGAACTCTGCATTTGCTCCATAACTAAAATTCCACAGTCCTTCGCCACCACCAGAACCAACGATATCCGCCGTCTGCATCTGCCCGTCATCCGTCAGCATCACTGTCAAACTCGCATAGCTTCCATTTCTCCAATAATATCTCTCAAAACTTAGTAGCATTACAAATGCATTCCCCAATACTTTGTAATCGTCACACACCCTCTCTGCTTTGATTTTTTCTTTTAAATCCTCCCCCAAATCCTTTACACTTTTTCGAATGTTATAACATTCCATCTTCTTCACAACACTTGCCATAAACATCTACCTCTCTCTTACCGCTTGCCCGGAAATACAATAATATTGCTCTTCGGTTCTTCCGCAACAATTTCTTTTATCATATGCCCACGCCTCATCACAGTATTCGTATGCTCCCATACATTGTCAATTCTCCGCAATAGTTGTCTCTGCAACTTTTCATTCGCCGCAATATAATCAAAATCCATAAATCCTACTTCCAGCACATCCCGAATATGCTCATATGTACCACCGGTGCGGATAATCATCTGAATGGTCTTACAAAGTAATTCCGCCTCCTGCTCTTCTTCATGTCCTTCTTTTATAAAGAAATCCTTCAGTTCCAGCATATATTTGTCAAATGGAAGATATCCTTTCGTCCCCAAATGTTCAATCTCTTCCTTCGTCGGCTCATAAAACGAACAGCCTTCCTGCCTTTTTTGAAGCTCCTTATACATATTTCCTTCGGTCCAAAGTTTTAAAATCAACTTCTCTCCCCTTAATTCAAAATACTTTTTATTCTCCGGTATCGCTTCACAAAAAGAAATAACTTCAAATAGCTCCTTCTTACTTCCGCCATCTCTCACATACAAATTTATCACTTGTTCAATTGAGCATATACCATATAGTTCCGACAATACATTCAAATACATTAACAGCTTTTTATCCATGTTCAGACTTTGCTTCCAGCTCGTATCACAATTTTTCAAATATGCCTTCCGCACCTCTTTTGGCACACAAACAACTCCTCCATCCCAGTCATAACCGATCCCGATGTAGGCACCTTCCGCCAAATAATCATACTGATGTTCGTTTGATTCAATCCAAACCTGACTCTCGCCGGAATCCAATAATTCTAGCTCCGCTTCGCTCAAATACATAAAATATTTCCTCATCACATCTGCATCAAGAAGTGCACGACACAAAAATTCAACCATCTGCGCCTTTTTATATTGCGAATATCCATGTAAATGATGAAGCTTTGCAATCTCCACCAGATCGCTCTTTCGATATTGACTTAAAATTTCATGTAATGTAATGCTATCACTCATCTTTCGTGTACCTCCTATTTTTCTTTGTTCCTTGATTTTATCATAATATGGACTGCTTTTCTACGGGGGAGAAAGAAGTGTTAGAAATATTAGCTGCAATTTTATATTTATATCAACACACTTCCATCTTTATAACATGCAGCAATGTAATCTATAGACTGATAATAAACTTCCCAAAGCCCATCCATAATCTTTTCATCCGAATACGAATCTTCTATTAATCGTTCATATACTTCACCTATATCCCAATAATCCGGAACTAAATATCGGCATTCTTTTACATTATCAAATTCTCTACAAGTCATTTCACTAAACCACTATACTTTCTCTTGTCTTAAGAACAATTTACTCTGACAAATCTATCAAGTTTTTTTGAACATCGTCAATCTCTGTTCCGAAAATATGTATCTTTTTTCTTAATTCTTTCCACTCTTCGATAGATATTTTATAAGAATCATCATGTTGTTCACAATTATTCGGACATTTACGAGCTTTTAATTGCTTCATTGTATCATAATACAAAATATTCTTTTGCATTTTACATACATCCAGTTTTTTATGTGCCAAAGTATTTCGTGCTTTAACAATTTCAGATAAATATTGCTCTATCGTTATTTCTGAAAAAGTTAAAGCATTATCGAATTCTATCATCTTCGCAAAAATTTCGTACTTTAATTCTATGGGAAAGAGTTCACTACTCAACCCCAAAACCTTATTAATGTTTTTAATTCCATTTTTTTTCAATTTTTCTAATGTATCATCAATCAGCATGGAGAATTTATCTTTTTTATTCTCCATATAGTCGGTAAGAATAGCAGTAATTTCATCTTTTTGCTCAGGCGTTAAGGATTCAAATTTTTCCATTATATATGATTTTACTGTAAAATCATTTTCAGATGTTTGATCCATAAGATATCCTCTAATATTCGACAACGATGTTAGGCGTTTTGCATTTTTGCTAATAAGCATATAACTCTTATCATCAAAATTATTCTTATTTGCAACATACACCCCCTCAAATAATCCGACATTTTTTTCAATAGTTTCTCTAATTGATTTTTCTTTGTCTGATGAGTAAAATAAAATATCTGCATTAATTTTCTTCTTTCTAAGCATTGATATCAATGTACTTCCCACAATTCCCCAGGACAACGAATAGTCAATAAAGTAAATATCAAATAGTTTAAAACCATCTTCATTGTTACTCATTTTTTTATAGAAATCTTTAACATCCTGAATATAGTGAAATTTTACTGAGATACCACTATCCTCGGCGTATCCTTCTAAAATTTCTTTAGCTTCCTCATAATAGGTTGATGTATCTTCAACCCATAGTATATTCAAATCATACATCTCAACCCTGATGGTGCTGTCATATTATTTGTTATAGTTGGCGCTGGGATGTTTTCTATCAACCTACCATATGTATTTTTATATCCTGAGGTTAATCGATACTTTTTATCTATTACACCTGACTCAACCAATTTATTGAAATCTTCCTTACCTTCTCCCTGCTTAACATTTTGTATTACTGTCCTTATTTTATCTCCGTATACTCCACAGTAATGCTCTGTAAGCACTTTATTTTCTCCTCTCATCAGTCTTTGATAATCATTTTGAGGTTGGGTATTATAAACAGTTATATTCTTACCTTCTGAGACAGTCGGCAAATCTGATATTGCATCTTTAATAGTAAGTTTATCTCCTTTAATTGCTATTGGGTAATTCCACTCTATATCTAAATCTTTTCTTATTCCAACAACAAAAACTCTTTCTCTATTTTCAGGCACACCATAATCAACTGTGTTGAGAACCTCGCAACTAATATTATATCCCAAATCCTCTGTTATAAACGCAAACTTTTCTTTGATAATATCAATTATTTTTCTCCCATATCTTTCAACCACAGGATACTTTCTTTCACTTCCAGTTTCTTTATTCTTTTTTATCTCATATACTATATTCCCCTCACTGTCTGTCTTATAGAATGTTTCTCTCATAGAAAGCATCCCTTTGACATTCTCAAAAAGAAAAATCTTAGGCTTTGCAATACTCAACATCCTTAAATATTCTTCATACAATGTCGCTTTTTCATCCCCCCCTCTGTCCTACTGTACTAAACGACTGGCAAGGAGGTCCTCCAATAATTAAATCTACTGATTCATCTCCTATTAATTTTTCAATTTTTTCTTTATCTAATAGTTTTATATCTTCGTTTAACATTTTTATATCTGGAAAATTAGCCTTAAATGCTTCTGCTGCGAATGTATCTACCTCATTTGCAAAAACAAAAGCATTCTTTCTGTTTCTTACAAATCTATTCTGTTTTATCCTATAATAGAATCCGAAGGTTAATCCTCCAGCCCCCGAAAATAAATCTATAATTCTCATAAATCCTCCTGTTTTTGCCACTTACTGATTATTTTTAAATCATGCCATCATTCTTTTTTCTACGTTTTGAATAATCACATACTCTATAGCTTCTTTTTCCTGTTCCAACTGTGCCTTTGCAAACTCCGCTATAGGCTCTGCAACTGCTAATGCAAGTCTTACCGGCACTGCATTTCCTATCTGCTTATACACCAAGTCCAATTTTGCATTATCATTTCTGTTACTCGTTCCTCTACTAAATTCATACCAATCTGGAAATGTCTGGATTCTTGCTATTTCTTTAGCAGAAAGTCTTCTATTATTTTCTTCACCATCACCAAAGATATATTTATCCTTACCTACTTTTACCATTGGTTCTCCTGCTGGATGTATCGGTGCCTGTCTTCCCGATGCCTGAATTGTAAAACTTGGCTGTGACCAAAGTTTTTTTCGATTACGAGACATAAAAATAGTAGAATACGAACCTATAAAGTAATCTCCTGGATTATCTTCCAAATCACCAATCGCATCACGAAGCGTAACCACCTCTTTTAATCCCTTACCCCCATATCCATGTGTGGCTTTAGGATGTACATATTCAAAATCAATATCATTTCTGACACCAACTAAAATCACTCGCTCTCTTATCTGTGGAACTCCATATTCTGCCGAATTGAGCAATTTGTGATAAATGGTATACCCTGCTGCTGCAAAGTCCTGTACAATCTGCTTGAATACCTCTCCCTTTCCAAGAGTCATCATTCCTTTCACATTTTCAGCAACAAAAATCTTAGGTTTACTCTGCATTAAACAACGAATAAAATGCAGATATAAAAAATTTCTCTTGTCATCCACTAATCGTGGACCTGCCTCTGAAAAACCAGGGCAAGAAAATCCCCCAACACAATATCTGCTCTTGGAAACTCCTTTATTTTTCTTATATCACTCTTATCCATATAGATATATTTTCCTGCATTCTTTGCATAGGTCTCTCTAGCTTCAGTAAATATATCATTGACATAAATCGTATTAAACACATTGTTATTAATATTTGCATCAAAAACTTTTTTGTCAGCAAATGCAGTTTCCATAACTTTCTCACCCATAACGGCTTTTAAGCCAGCCAATTCAAACCCTAAATCAAGTCCACCACAACCTGAAAAAAGCGATAATAAATTCCATTTATCCGATTGATAATTCAACTTATCAAAATTGATTTCTTCACTACAATCTGCAAATGCTTGTCTTTCTTCTTCGATTTTTGCATTAAGAAGTTCCTTTACCTCCTCCACTGCATAGTCTGGAGCTGGCTTAAATTTGCCTCTTCCCAGCTCTTCTATAATAACTGCCATATAACCACCTCTAAATTATTCTATCTGTTCCAGCATTATCATCATCAATATCATCCGTTGTCTTAATATTCAACAATTTCATATATTGTAACAATCTGCCTGCTACTTCATTTCCCTTAACCATCAAAGGTTTATCATATACCAATTTTGGAACCAGTTTGTTTTCCTTCGCATCCCAAAACACTTGAACTGAAAGTGGTCTGTCACCATCCCATTTTTCTGCAAATGTTCGATAATTTAATGCCTTACACGCAAAATAAATATCCGGATGAATTTTAACATACTCCTTAATCGGTATCATTTTATCTATCACATTCTGTGCCGAATGCACATCTTCATCCATCAGTATGTAATTCGCAACACCGCTGTTCTCAATAACCTGCCCACAAACCTTGGCATTCTTTTTATCGTTAGTGAATCTGAACAGCACCACAGTCTTCACATACACTGACGTTTGCACCATAGGCTCCGGTTTTGCAGTTCAAGATGTTCCGGGCAACTTTTGCCTGTTCCGGAGAAGGAGAATACTTTTCAAGATATGCCGGATAAAAACACCGGAAAATATCCTGAACGGTGGGCTTATTCATAATCAGCACCTTTTTTCCTGTCAAAGGGACTTTGGATTCCCATGAGGGATTTGTTGCTGACATGAAGATAAACTTCCGTGGATTTTGGGTCACGGTGTCCAAGCAGTGCCTGAATATTCTGCCGTTCTACTCCCTGCTCCATCAGATGAGTTGCAAAGCTATGACGGAGACAGTGTGGAGTTGCTTTCTTTGGAAGTTCAGCATCGGATACTGCCTGTCGCATCACTTGCTCCAGTGTACTGACGGTCAGGTAATTACCAGTAAATTTATTAGGAAAGGGTGGTATTCTTTTCATAGGCAGTGGGAAGGTCGATCCTGTTTGATTGTTATTTTGTGGTGATTTAACAATACTACTTTTAGGACTTGCTTTCCACTGTTTTTTATTATAGAAAACAGAAAATCGCTATGCCACAGCCTTGGCAGGCCATCGCGCAGCGATTTTGTTCAATTATAGTTTATGAAAATCTTGTAGCCCAAAAGTAGCCAGGCATACAACTTTCAAGTTCTATATATTAATCTTCTTTCAAAATATCCTCATCCAACTTTTGCTTTATCTCTTCTGAAAGATTTTTTAAATTATCAGCATTTCCATATGTCATTTCAGAATACTTATTTTGAGTAGTCGGTTTGCAAAATACATAATCAACTTCAAATATATCTCCAAATTTCCCATTGTCAATTTCTTCCACTCTAAATGAATATGGGACATAACAATCATTTATTACATTTCCGTTTTTGTCAGTATTTTTACCACAACACAAAACAATACTTAAATTGGTTAGTCCCACAGCAAATGTTGCTGTCATCGTAATAACATTATCCACTAACAAGATATCTTTTATTGTCAGTTCATACAGCTTATCTAATTGCTGTGTCTTTATATCTGCAAAATCTGCTGGATGCTTTGAATCAAATCCAATTTCGCTTTGCTTCAATTGCTTCCTCTTTGCCTTTTTATAAAAATCTTTTGGATATAATGTTGACGATACTCCGGTCAAATGTAGAAATGATTCTATTTTAAAAATTACTTCTATCAATTTATCACCATACACAAACATATATGTTTTCCCAACTAAATATTGACTATATGTTTGAGCAGCATTTTTAATTCGACTTACAAGTACGCCCTTATCTATGTACATATTTCTCTCCTACGTAAAAGTAGGAAGATTTCTCTTCCTACTCAAAAAACTTAAATATAACCACCGGCAGTTCGTTTTGTTGATGCCGAAGCACTACCAAAACAATAGCATATGGTTTAATCCCCATACTGGATGTGATAACTTCTATCACCGAATCACTATTTTGTTAACCGCAATAGTATTTCCACAGACACTTTTAGTTGCTCTGTGTACAACCCGGTTTGTAAATATCTCTATTTACACCTTTATTATATGCTGATATTTCCTAAAAATCAATTACTTTCCGATATTTTTTCTATAAAATATTTGTACGGGGGTTTGACAGTTGAATAGTGGAAAAAGTACTCGCAGGTCGCATAAAACCTG
>OGUD01000060.1_pt1 | contig 106367 bp, 105 predicted proteins | sample 1573671 | NCBI WGS metagenome assembly OGUD01 (sample SAMEA2582065, study PRJEB24529) | metagenome | biome: Human gut stool | place: China | collected 2011 | reverse complement strand
AGTCCGCGACAATCGCCATGATCAGGTAGCCCAATGCAAAAGCCCAGTGCATACCAGTCACGAACCAAATAATACCCATGATAACGCCCATTATAGAAAGGCTCCAACGCTTATGCACTTTTGCAATCAGCAAAAGATAAATGGGGCCAGCAAGCAGCCCACCTCCTGCTGGCATGAAAAAAGTAAGTACAGGATTCGTTGCAAAAAAGACACCGCCCACCAATACAAAAACAAATAACAGTGCAGTAAAAATACCTGTTGTTACAAGGTCTTTCACTGTCAGACCTTTGTTCATAGAATTTACTTGATTACTCATTTTGACCTCCTACCTTTCATTGTCTTGACTCGACAAGTGGTTTGTGATATTCTTCGGTTAGATAGCTCTAATCTTCGTCTAATACAATACGCATTTATCAGACAACATTCAATAGGTTCCGGCGTTGTTCGTCTGTTCCTTTCAAAAGTTCGTCTAATCGTTGCAAAAAGGAGGCGGTCTGTTTTCATGTCTGAAATTATTGACCGGTTTTATACACCGCTACTGATTGAACACGGTTTTATCCGTGACCCAGACAACCAGCAATATGGGGCATTAGGTGACTGCTGGAAACTTTCTCCCGAAGTTGGAGAAGGCACCTACTGGACTTATGGACAGAAAGACTTATATGATATTAAAATCCATAACTTTTCCTTCCACGAAGATTTCATGTTGGAATGCTCCATGCCGGAATGTCTGAGTATCACTCGGTATGACTCTATTTCCGGGGAGGAATTATCTCCATACCGTAGGCTGTCTGCCGGTTGTATCAAAACATTTATTGGAGGCTACGCTCCATACAAGGCTTTGATACATAAAAATATTCCAATCCGTTCGGTTGGGATTGAGATTGCACCGGCATATTATGAGGACTACCTGAAAAAACTGTACCCGGAGGCACAGATCAATCCTGTGGATGCATTTCGGAAGATCGACCAAACTTCCGACTTTCCAGAAATGTCACGGTTACTCACAGAAATCAAAGACTATCGCGGGGAAGGGATTGCAGCAAAACTTTTTTATGAGGGTAAAGTCGCAGAAGCTGTTTCAATGGTGGTGGAATATCAGAAGAAACATCCTGATAAACCAGCCCATAAGCTCTCTCAACAGGATATTGAAAATCTCCAAATAGTTGCCGCTTATCTTAGCGACCACTATGCTTTTGATATTCCTCTGGATCGGCTAACACAGATTGCCTGTATGGGAACGACAAAGCTCAAAAGCTGTTTTAAGAAATACTACGACTGCACTATCACGGAATATGTTCAACAGCGGCGCATGAGCCAAGCAGAATATCTGCTGGCATATACAGAGCTAACAGTCGGACAAGTTGCCCAAACAGTAGGCTATTCCACTTCAAGCCGATTTGCAGAATTATTCCGAAAAAGCACGGGATTGTTGCCATTAGAGTACAGAAAAAACGCACAGCGAAAGTAAAATGAGCGCCAGAGGGAACTCTGGCGCTTGTAAAATTTTTCACCCACATTCTAGTCAAGCTTAGCCATGTGTTGTAGAACATATACGGAATGCATCGTCAATATTCCGTTAACTTCTATAATTTCAGATACTTCCAAACAACTATCAGAAAACTTTTTCCAAAGCTTAAATGTCATTACTGGTGAAAACTGATTTGTGCTGCCTCCCTCCCAGATGCCATCATTTTCATGATAAAGTGCCGGAGTAAACTTTTTAGATTTTTTCAGTTCACTATAATCAACATTTTTCATAGAATCATATGAGAATGTATTTTTGTCTTCTCCTTCCGGAATCTCATAGGAGGAAAGTAAAATTCCATCTTCATTTTCTGTAATAAGGAAAAGGTGCGGTGATGCATGACGGTTACCATTGGTCTCATAGTAACTTTCTTCAACAACAAATTTTCCATTGAAATCTTGAGGAATATTATTTATTTTGTCATTGCAGACTGTATTTACATGCTTAGCATAAGGATATATTTTTCCTGTTGTCTGCATCATATTAAACTGGAATTTGACTTTGTAACTATGACTTTTCCTTCAGAATCCAGAAGAGGTGTAATACCAGCCCCGTATCCAGATTTCCAACAAAGATAATTAACACCAGTCTCCTTATCTACAAGAATTTGGCGAACCCCATCATCCTTAAGCGAACTTCCATCTCTAAATATAACTTCAAATCTTTCTTCTTTCTTTGCCATGTTTATTTCTCCTCGTTAAGTGTTAATTTTCGATTTGAACGAGTCCAGCAAGGGGCTAATGCCCCTTATGCTTTTCTCTTTTCTTTTGCTGTTTCATTTCAAACATTCGCAGTTCTTCCGCTTCTTTTTTCTCTCTGCTTCTGATCTTACATTCCTGTTTATTCTGTTCCTGTTGTAATTTCAATGCTTGCTGCGATTTTGTTCCAATACCGGTTTCCTGCATTTGCCTTCTCGCTTCACGCTGCATCCTTTTTGGATTTCTCTTTATATCCTTTACAACAGCATCAACAGCCGGACTGAATTTCAAACTGGCATAATGTTTTTGAATATATTCCTGCACCTCATAATCTTTTGGTTCTGCACCAAAGGTTACTTTTGCTACAGACAACTTACCGTCCTCGATACGCTCAAATACGCCTATCCAGAATGGTTCTTCAAAATACACCGTCAGTTTTCCATTTACTTTGTCCATAAGAATCCCTCCCAAAATAATTGTTGAACAAAGAATGGACAACCCGGAGGGGCAGGTTACTTACCCTATTTACATAGGACGGCTGGGCTACCTACCAGCTCTAGTACATTGCTGAATGTACATTGCGTTTTTATCTTTGTATTTATAATCAAGCCATATGGCGCGATTAACTTAGAATGTCAAACAACGATTTATCCTATTAAGACAACTGAAATTTTATTCTTTGTCGTTCAAAAGATTATTTACTCTTTCAACTGGAAATCTGTCTTCAATGTCAATTATTTCAAACAAATTTAGGGGTAATTCCTTCTCTCCAATCAGAGTAAGATATTCATTAACAGCTCTGCGGTCAATCATAATTTTCCCATGACCGGCCCAATGACGATTGCTCTCTCTCTTTTTCAAGCCAGAAATCCAATATTCATCGCCGTTTTCAATATCTACATAGTTAGAATAACCACCATTATATTTTTGAAAAGCATGGTCATTAAAGTAAATGGTTTTCTTGGTTTTTGAAGTTTTCACATATCCAATCCATGCTGGACCATCATCAGAATATCCTGTTTTTAGTTCAATATACATTAAATCTTTAATCATTTATATCACTCCTAAATCACGATTTATCATCCCACTTTATTTCTTCTATTCGACTGTCCATTTCTTGTTTCTCTGTCATTTTTTCCTGTTCATCAACGATATCGTAGCCCATATCAAGCATATCTAAAACTTTCGAATCTCTGACAGTTCCATCCATTGGAACTGCCAGCCAGTGTTTCTGATTCATGTACTTTGCCGGAGCAAGGTGATACATTTCGATATAATTGCTTATCATATCTGACTCTGCCTGAACTTCCATGATTGACATTACAGATTCGTCTGATTGATAAAAAATAGCATAGGGAATGTTATTTCTCTGGTTTTTAAAGATTGTGATCTGCTTTCCATTTTGTGTGATTCTCTCCGGGGTGGCTGGATATTGCTTTTTGATGTATTCAAATATTTCTTGTTGATTCATGAGAGGATTCCTTCTTTTTCACTAGTTCTTCTCTTTATTTTGTCGCAATTTTCCCCAGATTACAAGTATAATTTTTTATCTCTCCAATTCCATCAATTTATCACCCCATATCCCATGATGGAGGCATAATCCATCGCATAGTTTCTCTGCCGTACCTGATCACTGGAGTTTCCTTCCACTGTATAGACTCTTCCACCTTCGCATTTCTCTACAATTCCCACATGGTCCGAGTTTCCATCATGATCCCAGTCGAAAAAGATGATCATTCCGGCTGTCGGGGTTGTTCCGCCACTCTGCCACTTATTCTTTCCCTGAAACCAGGACACTCCGTCACTGCACAATGAGAACTTGGGAACATTCCCACTCTCAATCAGACCGCTTTGGTCCGCACACCAGCTCACAAAACAGGCACACCATTCTACCCGGCTGTCAAATCCATACCAGCTCCAGAACTTCTGACCGCCACTGTTTCCAAACTGCCCCATTGCAACCGATACGATCTGCTGATTTCCAAACAAACCAGCAAACAGGCTGCCACCGGAATAATACCGCATCACATGGGGAACGTATTGGGGATCTCCGTAACTGCTCCATCCATGCGAAGCTGCCTGTTGCTGTGAAAACTGCAGGGCATTGGCTTCTGTATAACCGCCTCTTTGCAATGCCCATCCTATGTATCCATTTCCATAGTTATATCCCTGCCATGCAAGTTTCAGCTTGTCCAGATCCTGTGGGGTGCTGCATCCTGCCTGACTGATGCAGTCTGCAAATGTCCTGACTCCCACTTCGATGGAATACTCCGGCTCTGTAATGGAACCGGGACTGTGTGGGAATCTGGTATTGTATGGACTCTCTGAACACTGCATCGGATCTGTCCCCCTTCCCCCGGATTCCTGCATCATGATGGCCTGAATCGCAGATACATATTCCGGGATACCGTACTGGGAGGCATACTGCTGGATGACGGAAGTATACGCAAGCACTTCCTCACTTAAGGATTCGGAACTTTCCGAACCACTGCTAAACGCTGCCCCGGCAATGATTCCGGCAATCAGGATAAACACTACAAAAAATGCCATCCCTCCTGCGGCAAACCATTTTCCCATTTTCCCCAGGGCGGCTGTTGCTTTTTGTATGGCTGCTGTAATCCCCTGCATAGAAAACTTTGCCCCTCTTCCGGTCGTCTGAAGGACTGCTTCTCCGCTTTCTGCTGATGCTACTGCGGATTTTCTTGCCATCTGGACTGCTCTTGCTTTCTGCATCGCCTGCGCACCTTTTTCTACCTGCCATTTCTGCATGGATGCCTGTGTTTTTATTTTCTCCTGAGACAGCCCGGATACTTTTACCACTTTCGGTGCTGCTTTTACCTGTCGTTTACTGTTCTCCTTGGCAAGTGCTGCCTGTTCCGGTTTCACCTTAATTAATGTCTTTCCGGTTTCTGCACCCTGCCTCAGTGCATCTTCAGTGGCTTTTGCTTCTTCCCGTCTGCTTTTTCTTTCCTTTATCTTTCGGTAGGTTACCCCTGCAAGCTTTTTTCCACCTTGATATGTCATTTTCCCTACCGTTCTTCCCGCCACACTCGCCGCACTGTACTGTACGGATTCTATTTTTTCAGTTCCATACTGTGTTGGGGAGTCTGACTGCCCACTGCTTTTCTCATGTAGTTCCCTTGGCTTTTCTTTTGCCTCCAGTACCGTCTGGCGAACCAGCTCTTTCGGAAGCCGGGCAGCCGGATTTCGAATCTTCGGATTCTTATCCCTTACCCGTTCCTTGATATCTCTCATCCGGTCACCCTCTTTCCGTATCTCTTATCTCATCGGGCAACATCCCGATGTTTCTTTTTTTCCTGCTGTTTCTGCAACTGCTCCAACTGTCTGATTGCTTCATTTACCAGTGGATGCTCGTTGTAATATGGCACAAGTTCCAAATCACCCCTGTCTTTTGATGACAACGGTAATGGATATTCCAGATCCGAGTAAAAAGAGTCTGGATCATGGATGGAAAATTCAATTGCCGGACACATATTGCCAGATGTTTTACAATACTTCCTGTACTTTTTATATGCCTCTTCCAGTGAGTTACATTTTGTATATTCGCCCATCTCATGGAATTCGCCGCATTCTGCAGCGTAAAAGGTAATGGTGATCTCTTCTTTTTTCATTACGATTCTCCCGGTTTTGTTGTCATTAGTTTATAGAGTTCTGTATTCTTTGGGAACGTGTTCTCAAACGGAACGATATTCCCGGAACATCGGATCAGGCCACTGCCGACTGCCACGTTTGTGATATAAGACAGTTGGTTCTCCGAGATGTTCAAAAGGGCAGCCAGTTCTTCCCGGTCTGTACTTGCCTGATTCAACAGGATCAGGAATTCACTGTTGGCGAGCATAAGTCTTGCCGTATCGGATTTCAAAAGTTCCTCCACATTTTGCGTAAGCCCTGTCACGAATCCATTGTATTTACGGATTCTCTTATAAAGCCGGTAGAAGAAATTCGCACTGTATTCATAACGGAATAACAGATAGAACTCATCTGCAAAGATCCATGTGGTTTTCCCTTCTTTCCAGTTCTGGATCACCCTGTTGAAAATGCTGTCTAAGGTAACCAGCATTCCAAGTGGCATCAACTGTTCCCCCAGTTCCCGGATATCATAATCCATGATCCGGTTCTTCTTATTCACATTGGTCGGCTGTGCAAAGGTGTTCAGACTTCCATTGATAAAGAGTTCGGAGGAAAGTGCGAGCCCTCTTGCTTCTTCCTCCGGCTGTAACATCAACTGCCGGTACATATCTTTCAGTGTCGGAACTTCCCCGGTATACCCGCTTCGGATATAATCCCGGTACACATCTGCAGCACAGCGGTCCAGGATGGACTTTTCTTTTGCCGACAGATTTCCTGCCCCGACTAACTGTTCAAATACAGACAGGATGAACTCCGACTTTTCAATCAGTGGGTTCTTTTCATTTCCATAAGCTGCATCCATATCCATTGCATTCAGATGATTATCGGATGTTGCAGATACTTTTACGACCTGACCGCCCAGAGCCTCTACCAGTTTTGTAAATTCGGACTCCGGATCAAGAATCAGGATATCATCATCCGTAGCCAGTGCCAGATGCACGATCTCTTCTTTTGCCGAGAAACTCTTTCCCGAACCACTGACACCCAATCGGAAACTGTTTCCATTCATCAGTTTCTTCCGGTCGGCTACCAACAGATTCTTACTGACTGCATTCTGCCCGTAATAGATGCCGCCCGGCTGCAGGATTTCCTGCGTATGGAACGGGATCAAAACAGCCGTGGATTCGGTTGTCAGTGTCCGCAGGGCATTGATCTTACGAAGTCCATATGGGAGCACCGTATTCAATCCGTCTACTTGCTGCCATTTCAGTGTTGACATCTGGCACAGATGCTTTCTTGCCACCGACAGGAGCAATTCTGTATCAGAATCCAGCTGCTTTTTACTGTCTGCCAGATGTACCATCGTCAGAATTCCAAACATCATCCTTTGGTCTCTGGTTGTCAGATCATCCAGCATTTCTTTCGTCTCTTTCCTCTGCAGCTCCATATCATATGGGACGATAGCTGAAAAATTATTGTTTGCGTTCTGTCTTCTCTGCCAGTTGGTCACATTTGTTTCTACCCCCAGCAGACGGTTCTGGATTTCCCTTACCGCCTCATCTGTAGGGACTGGCAGGATGTCAATCGACAACATCAGATTCCGGCTAAAGTCACACAGTTCTGAAATCATGTCATCTTTGACATAACTGGCATAATCCTGCATATACAAAACTCTTCCATACCTGTTCCCGATCCGGAAATGGTCCCGTTCAAACTCCATCGAATCCGGACACATCCAGTCTTTGAAGCTTGTCCCCTTCTTGGCAAATTGTTTCAGGTCAAAAGGAAACGCCTGTGGGACATCTCCTTTGAAAAAGTCTCGGAAGATCTGGAGCCGGCTTTCTGCATCCAGTCCTTCTGCTGTGGATGACAGCTTTGCAAGATGTGTTACAATGTCTGTTCCGATTCGTGCAAAGTAGGTTCTCGCTTCGTCAATGGATTTTTTATGCACACTGACAGTCAGATACCGTTCCTGATAGATGCTGTTATTCGTTCCTGTGATCTTGGACAGGAGCATTTCGTTGTATTCTTCCCGATAGTGGTCCAGTCCATCTTCCTTCATTGGAAGCAGAATAGACTTTTCGAATTCTTCTTTATTGATTCTCCGGTTATTAATGGTAATTTTGGCAGAAATGCCAGAATCCAGTGAATTTAAGAGTTCCGAATAATCCAGAAACATCTCGGTCTTATTGTCCTTACTCGCAATATAATAGTTGATATCGGTAAAACGAAATGTTTTCGAAAACTTCGTTCCCTGTTGAAAGATTCCATCCGGCCAGATCCGCTGGATGGGAATCGCCTGTTGAACGGATCTTGGAACTTTGAACCGTTCCTTGTCCATCCGCAGTGCCTGACTTAAAGTTTTAATCAAGGGCATCACTCCTTCCCTTTTGTTTCTTTCCCTGTTTTACTTCTGCTTTTCTCTCCCGTTCTTTTAAGATTTCTGCTCCATCCTTTTGGTTCTTTTCTCCCAGCGAGATGGCCTCCTGCATACAGGAATAGTAGAGATTTTCCGACTGAAACACCAGTTTTTTTGGATACAGAAGTTCGGATTTGATCACTGCCCATAAAAACTGCTCGGCAGTCATCCCATGATATTTGAAGAACCCACAAGCAGCAAACGGAGCCGCCCCGATCACACACAGCCATCCGGTTATTTCCTGTCCGGTAATATCACGCATTCCAAAGTAAATCCCGATTGCTGTAAGGATGGCAAGAACAGAACACACGCATTGTCTCAGATCCAGTCCCATAAACATGGATTCCTGATAGTCCCGGATTTCTTTATTCATCTTGATTTCCATAACTTATCGCTCCTTTCCTCTGTTTTGCTTTTTCACTTTCTTTGGTTTCTCTTTTGGCAGTTCGATTCCCATCATTTTGCAATGTTCTGCAACGCCCTCCGGATCAAATTCTGCAAGCCTTGCAAGGTCAAATGCCACTTTCTGATAGGTTCCATATCCAGACTTTGCTGTTTCATCTAATACTTTGCCAAGCTTATGCGCCTTAATAAAACGAATCATATCTTTGGTAAAGTCTCCGGTTATATATGCTTCATTTGGCTCTAAAAAGGAAAATGGCAGATTGATCGTTACATCTCCAAAATCTTCCCATTCTCCCTCTTCCCTGTGGCAAAGTCCTACATATAAGTTCCCATTATTCCTGTAAGAGCTTACTCGAATCGCTACTTCCTCATGTCCATATTCCCAGTCGTATCCTAACGTCTTATTTGTATCCATCTTCTTAACCTCCAAGTCCCATCATTTCTCTTACGATTCGGTCAGATGCCTTGATTGCTCCGACCAGAACCAGTAAATTAAATACCAGTTCCCCTACATAGTTCCACACGATTGTAACTGCACTCAGCCCTGTATCCCCCACTGCCGGAGGGCTTGCGGCATAGGCGGAATAGATGATACATGCCAGTGCAATGATCGCCCCTTCCAGACACACACCCACATAAGAACGGAGAAAGTTCTTTCCGATGGATTGTGTAGGTTCTCCTGCAAAAGAGGAGATCGGGATCGGGGCGATTGCGGTATACATATAGATCTTGAACATCCTGCCATACACCGTCAGGATCATGACAAACGACAGTACTGTGATCAGCAGACTGCCAAGCAGTGTCACGATCCATAACGGGATAGATTCCAGCATTCCCACACTTTCAATCTTATCTACGATCTCTGTCGGCAGTTCGGTCACGCTTCCTGCCATGCCGGAACCACTCATTACCGTGGTCACAATTCCCTGCACAATCGAAAACAGCGCCTGCATCAGCTCCATCCCATAGGTGATTGCCCCCTGCGCCAGTGCAAACCGGATAAATGCTTTTAATACGTGTTCTGGTTTCTTAATATCCGTAAAACTCCCACAGGTTTTTATGATCCCGGCTGCGAAAAACAGCACCAGCAGTCCATAAGCAATGGCTGTCAGTGCATCATTGATATTGGTCATAATGCGCCAGATGCCGCCGCCTTTAAAAGTTGCCGGATTTTCGGTAAGCAGCGTCCACAGTTCTGCCATCTTTTCACTCCATGTGGATAGTGCCGAGTTCAGATTCTGTACAATCCAGTTATCACTCAAAAATTCTCACCTCCTAGAAAATGGTTTTGAATACAGGAGCACCTTCCGGTACTCCTGCGGTTTCCTTCTATCTTTTTTCAGAGGCTTACGCCATGATCAGGTCCAGGATCTCTTTGGCGAACGTAATGATCACGCCTCCGGCCAGTGTCAGAAATCCATTTGCCCTCTGGCTTGGATCATGGCTTTTTAAGGACAGTCCTACCTGCACCACTCCAAATCCAAGCAGGATCAAGCCGATGGCACGGATCAGTGAGAAGATGAATGTAGACAGGTTATTGATCACCGACAGCGGATCTCCGGCTGCAAACACCGTGGTTGCCCCTACGGTTGCAATAAGAACCAGTGTCATATAAAGCCCCATCCATTTCTTCTGCTTTCTCCCCATCGACATCGGGGGTGTCATTTTTTCCGTTGCATTCTTTTTCGTTCTATTTTTTTCTCCTGCGAGAAGTTTCTTCAATACACATCACTCCAATCCATAAGAAAAACTGCTATTCACCAAGGATGTCCTCGGTAGAGAGCAGTTCATAATCGTCTAATCTGTTAATGTCAATGTTTAAATCGTCGTGAGCCAGTGGTGTTTTCGCATAATCATAAGGCGATGCACCACCGTCCTCTGTGTATCTGAAATTCACATGCTTTTTTAAATCATATTTATCGTCCATGATCGGACGCTCCCCACGAATAAACAAAATCGCTTTGCGGTTATCTAAAAGCCGTATTTCATCCGGTGTTAAAAGTTCCCTTCCAGTCTGCTGATAATTCACCGAATAGCTGCCGCTACGCCCTTTTGTCTGTCCGTAGGTATTGGTATCCAATGTCTCTTTTCCCAATAATTCCGAGACATACTTATGTCCTTCTTTTTCATTTCCACCCAAATATAAAAATTCATCGCAGTTGCCGATCAGACTCTCATAGGAGTCTTTGAACAACGCTTTCATCTGTGCGATGTTCTGGATGATGATACTGCAGGAAATCCCTCTGGAACGCATCGTAGCCAGTATCTTGTCAAAGTCATCCGGAAGGGCTACGTTTGGCCATTCATCCATAATGCAGTGTACCGGAATCGGAAGCCTTCCTCCGTACTTCCGGTCTGCCACATAATACAGTGTCTGAAACAGATTACTGTAGATCATGCCGACCAGATAATTCATACTGGTATCCGCATCCGGGATACAGCAGAACAATGCGACCTTCTTCTCTCCGATGCTGTACAGATCCAGTTCGTCCGTACAGGTCAGATTGGCGATCTGTTTCAGATTGAACGCTGCCAGACGGACACCAACAGAAATCAAAATAGATTTCGCAGTCTTGCCGGCCGCCTGCTTGTAAATCGCATACTGCTTGACCGCAATACTCTCTGGGTCCCGCATTTCCAGTCTCTCAAACAAAATATCCAGTGGGGACTGGTAATCCTCATCATCTTCTTTTACCTGTGCACTGCCAAGCATTTCCATGATCATCGGGAAGTTCTGTTCTTCCGGTGGTGCCTCATGCAGCAAATACAGCATAAGGGCCTGTAAAAGTGCAGTCTCTGACTTTTCCCAGAACGGGTCCGAGCTTTGTGCACCTTTCGGTGTCGTGTTGCGGATCAGGTTGTTAATTAGTTTCAGCACATCCTTGTCATCCCGGACATACGCAAACGGATTATAGCACCAGGAAGTCTCCGGATTGATTAAATCAAAAACCCGGACTTCGTATCCATTCCGTTCCAGAACACCTCCGGTTTTACGCAAAAGTTCTGCCTTGGGATCAGTAATCACCATCGAACAGTTGCACTGCATGATGTTTGGGATTGCATACGTCCGGCTCTTTCCTGCCCCGGAACCTCCGACTACCAGCACATTTAAATTTCGTTTATGCTTATAGCCATCCAGTCCCATGCGGAAATGCTGTGTCAAAAGCAGATTCTGGGTGTACTGTTTTTCGCAGTAACGTCTGCAGATTTCGGACACATTGCCCCATTTTGCGGAGCCATGTTCCACACCTCTTCTGTAGTTTCTTTTTTGGGATTCATAAATACCAATGCCTAAGAAATAGGCTGCTGTGAATATCAGAATACATTGGAACGTATACGGGGTATACGTGATAAAAAACGGCTGTTCGAGTTTTTCGCTCAGCGTTTCTAAGATTTGAATAAAATTCTTATCCGGTGTAATGGCACAAGCGGTAATCGCTGCCGCCCACCAGACAAATGGCAGAAAGACAAGATACAGAACCCAGTCCTGCTTTTTTGTACTTATCTCTGCAAGTCAGATTCTCTTTTCTTGCGTGGCTTTTCTTCTGGATGTCCCTGTCCTTCTTTCTTATGAAAGGAATCCACTCCCGGTATCAGTGAGAGACTTCTGCCGTTGTCCCACTTAACACCGAGCTGGCCTGCATCATCCACATACTGCACAGTTCCTTCCAGTCCCTTCGGCATACCCGCTTCTCCGTCCATCGAATTCAGACAGATTCTTGTTCCTGCCGGATACTGTTCTCTAAGTCTTGCCACTTTTTCTCTTGAATAAATGACCATTCCATCACTCCTCTCTCTACCAGAACATGTGTCTGGTGGTATTCGGTCTTGCCACCTGAAGGATGACTTTGTCAATCCCGTCACTGTATCTTCCGGCCGCAAGATATTTACTTCTGAGTCTGTTGAGTGCTTTACGGATCTGCCTTTGTTCCCCGGCTGTAATCTGCAGTCGTTTCTGGGCGAGGTCGTATTCACTTACTTTTTTCAGAAGAGCTTTCGTTTCTTCCAAACATTCATCCTGCTCACTCTGTGCCTGCAGCTCATCATTCAGTGCCACCACGAACATATTTTTCATAATGTTATCTATCTTCAAATAGTATTTTGTCATCTGGCTGACCTCCTTTTTTATTACACCAACCATATCACAAGACTTCCGTAATAGCTACTCCAACCGTCCAGATTTTTCACCTTTATCGTTCCGGCTGAGTCTTTGTTTTTTTCTCTTTACCGGACGGCTTTCCAGTTTTGGATTCCGGTGTTTTGTTCGGATCTGCAATGGCAAATTCATCGGTCGTAAACTCCTGTTCCTTCGCACCAAAGTTACGCTCCACATGGTTTCGGATGGTGTAAGAAGCCTGACGGATATCATTTAAGAAGTTTCGAAGTTCCTGCGGATCTTTCTTTCCATATTCCTGCATCTGTGCAATACGCTCCAGATTGAATCCGGATACATCGATCCCATAACGTCTGGCTATCACATAGGCTGTACAATACGCCTGTGCATTCACTTTTTGTCTGCTGTAAGTTCCGGTATGCTGGTCCATCGCTGCACATGCCAGTTCCCGGTTCAGGGCATGGAAGGTCGTCACTTCGCTCATCCCATTTCGGATGAAGACAGTCCGGTATCTGGAATTGTACTGTGCCTGAATTCCTTCCGGCAGGGTATCTTCAATCTGCACACGTACCGGCTGATCTTTTAAGACCGCCTCGATCAGTTCCGGCAGAGTTCGCTGTGGTCGTTCTTCCAATGGTTTCCCGGTCATCTGGCTGATATCAAATCCTTTTCCGATCGTATATCCCCTTCTGGTTTCCCCATCCTTTTCATATTCGGTGGAGATCATATAAGTCATGCCATGCTCCCCGGCTCTGACCGAACGGTGTTCTTCCCTCCAGCGTTCATAAGACCTTACCACTTTGGAATCCGGCCTCTGTCCATAGATCAAAAGTAGATTCGGGGTACGCTGGGTATTGCACTCTGCCATAAAATCGAGAAATCCCTTTAGTTTTTCTCCCTTCTGGAACACGTCCTGTGCCTGTGCATCTACCTCGGCCCATACTTCTTCCCTTTCCTGCTGTTTCTTGGCTGCATATTCTTCCTTTGTCAGCTTCTGTTCCGGAACCTGTGTTTCTTCTGTTCCGTTTGAAATCATATTTGTTAAATCCATTTTCATTACCTGCCTTTCGTTTTCATGTTCTTACGTTTCTTCCGTCTCTCTCTGGCATTTTTCCGTCTGTCCGGCCGTTTACGTTTCTCTTCCTGCTCCTTGCGGATATCTCCGAGTTCTTTCCGCACAGATGGTTTTTCATTTTTTTCTTCCCAGCTAGTTTCCCGACCGGAAGAAGTATTTCTGTTGCGCGAGAAAGGTTCGGATGGATTCTTTACTTCCCCCTCCTGCGCCTGTGTAAAATTTCCTTCTGGGAAAACTTCATCTCCAATCTGAAACATTTCTTCCGCATCGTCCAGTTCAAATTCTATCTTGCCTTCCGGCAGGACAACGGTCTCTGTCCGTACATTCTCCCCGGTTTCTTTTTCCATCTGGTTCTCTGCCTTCTCCGGTGTATTCTCTTTTTCCACTGCTTCTGTAACCATAGAGCCTGATTCTGCTTTTACAAAATCCAGATTCATCCGGTCTAATACCCGGTTCATCTTTGCTGCGTCATCGGCAAATACCATCACTTCTGTCTGGTCCGGATTCACCTTATCCTTGATGACAACATATAAGATACCTCTCGCTTTGGCTTCTTTCGCAAACTCTTTCAGTCTGTCACCCGGTACTGTAAAAAATTTCATCGGACGCTGTTCTTTCAGCATTCTGGTAAGCCTCGTTTTTCCCCTTGTCTTTTTCTGGTCCTTCAAGGCGGCAGCAATAAAAACTGCCACATGCTTTGCTACATTCCCGGTGATCTTCAGCGAATACTCCATCCCTTCCAGACTGTACCGTACCACCTGATCTGCCGGTTCTGCTCCGTAATTCATACTTATCTCACCTCCTGACTTTCTTTTTCTTTGTGTTCCACACGTTTCTCATTCTGGTTTTGTTCCTCTGCCTTTCGAAGTCTTTCTTCGATTTCCAATGAATGCTTTTCAATCCGGACGGTCATACGGACTTCTTTTCGGAGATTTTTTAATTCCTCATTGATTTCGGATAACCGTACTTTTCTGCTGTCTTCGCTGCCATTCCGATAGAGCTTTCTGCGTTCCTTCATCAGTTCTGAAATCTGCTTTTGCAACGGCTCACGGTATGTGGAAAGCTGTTCTCTGGTCGTAATGTCATGTTTCATTAAAAACTCAATCTGTTCGATCCTCTGATCCAGTTTCCGGATATCCTCTCTGACGGCATACGGACTTCTTCTCGGTCTTTTTGGCAGTACTCCCATCTGATATAGATAAGAATAATATAATGCCTGTATCCCGGTCAGTTTCTTCTTTGGAGGAATCTGCACCGGCTTTTGATAGATGCGTTTCACTTTTGGCTGTAAGATCTGCCCACGGATCTCCTCTTCGGAATAGTTTTTTCCAAGAGACCGTAGCCGGATGTACCGTTCCATCCCCGGAGCTTTTAAAGCGATATATTTCCGGTTCAGTTTCCATGTATATCCACGCTTTTCCATTTCTTTTAAGAATTGTGACCAGGAGTAGCTTTCCTGTACAGACTCCCTGATATCCAGACGGATCGCACTTCTCCATGTCGGTTTTCCTTCCTGTTCCGCTTTCCACTGTACATAAGGAATTGATTTTTTCTGGTTAGATTCAATGATGGACAGACCATATTTTCTGCACAGCTCATCGGAAATCTTCCGGATCTCCGTATAATAACTCTTTGCGTTGCTGTGGTACTTGCGCCCGTCTGCCATGCTCACAGAGTTCCAGACAATGTGGTTATGATAATGTCTGGTATTCAGATGCGTTGTGATGACGACTTCATACTGTCCCTTTAAGAGCCGGTCTGCCAGTTCCTGCCCGATGAGATGTGCCAGTTCCGGTGTCACCTCACCTTCTGCAAAACTCTGTACCAGATGGTATCCTTCCACACCGCCCATCTTATGAAATCTCTTTTTTGTTGCCACCATATCTGCATACGCATTTTCATTGGTACATCCGATGGTATCTTCGAAGACCGCCTGTTCCGTCTTTGTCCGGTTCATGGCATAATCAATGGCAGCCTCCAGAGAGTCTGCTTTCTGTGTGGTTTTTTCTTTGTCTTTCACATATTCGATGGAACGGTCCAGGCGGTGGACGGGGATAACGCTTGTATAAGCCATCTGTCATTACCACTCTTCCTTTACCAGATGCCATGTCTCTTTGGTAAGCCGGAGCATTTCCTGCACACTCTGCTCACTTGCCATTCCCGAAGCGTTCGCAACATGGGCAAGCTGGTTCGCATTATTGCACAGACCCGCTATCTTCCTAAGCAGTTCCGGGTGATGCTCACAGGGTTTTGCGTGTACCTGTGCTCCTAAGATCAGCGAACGCATAAACTCTTCCCGGCTCAGTCCGCTTTTTTCCACCTGTTCCTCCAATTCCCTGAGTTCCCTTGCATTTAACCGAACTGGGATCACATGGTTTCGTTTTCGCATTGCATCACCGTCCCTTCTCTTTTCTCTTTCATCATATCGCCAAGCTCCTGATCCGACCGTTTCGCAGTCACCATGCAACAGGTCACCACGACTCCGAAACAACCTCCAAACATCAATGCGATCATAATCATGACTCCGTCTCTTAACATAGCTTATCCTTCCTTTCCATGTTCATTTTATATTCGGGGGATTGGGGTTCTCCCCAAAGTGCGTTTGGATATCCAAACGCTATGCTTGCAAAACGAGTACCGCCAGTCTCTGTATCACCCGGCAGACCCGCCTCTGATTTATTTCGATTCTTTGATCTGTACCAGTCCATCGAGTGTCGTACAAATGATATGGAGTCTGTCTGCCATACTGATTTCGGTATTCATTGTTCCTGTCACTTCTTTTCCACATACGACTACCATCCGGCATCTCCGCAAAAGGATATGAGACATCCTTCCATATCCCTGCATGTCTTCCGCATCTCCTTCTTCGAGGAACGGAGAAAACCCAAACCTCGGACAGATCGGTACATAACCCAGTTCATAGATTTTTCTGCAATATTTCTGCACTTTTACCCGGCTTTCTTCTGCTGAACAGCACACATAAGCCAGCGCCTGTTCCATACGCTCCATCTCCTTCCTGCATCCAGTTGGATGCCATTGCTTTTTCTCTATAAAAACAAGATGTCCTATTGGACATCCCGGCTACTTTTCATCCTCGTTTTCTTCTGCTTCTAACGCAAACTTCACTCTGTCACTTCCCAGTTTATAGTAGGCATCCGTCACTTCAATTCCTACGGCACGATACCCTGTCGTAACCGCTGCAAGGACAGTTGTTCCTGCTCCGGCAAACGGGTCCAGGATCAGACCTCCCGGCTCGCAGATCTGGATCACATCTTTCATAAGCTGCAATGGTTTCTCTGTCACATGGATACGGTTCTGCGGATTTCCATATCGGAAAACACCCGGCAGACAGGAGACCGGGCGGTTGATCGGCATCGGTCCGTTACTGCCCCACACGATATATTCAGCCTGCTGGCGGAAACGCCCTTTCTGCGGACGGGAATTTCCTTTGTCCCAGACTGCAGTTCCCCTCCAGATCCAGCCTGCCCACTGCAGGGCATCCGTAATGGATGGATACTGTCTCCAGTCAATGAACAGGCAGATCGGCGCCCCTTTCTTGCAGGCTTTTCGGACATCATACAGCCACTCAGCCATCCAGTGTGTCCAGGATCTCTGATCCTTATTATCTCCATCGAAATCCGGGAGTGCATTTGCAGCACTCATACTGCTGTATTTCTGGTTGGTGGTGCGGTTCCTTTCATTCTGCTTTGTCCCTCCGGACGCATAAGGCGGATCGGTAATGACTGCATCAAAGATTCCCGGCTGGAATGCTTTGACCAGTTTCAACGTATCTCCATGTAAAATCTTCCAGTTCTTCCCCTCGGCATATTCCTCCGGGTATGTTCCCTCTTTCATAAGTTCTTCCAAACTCAGGTCATTTGTCATAGGCATCATCCTTTCTGTTCTCAGCGCTCCGGCTGATTTTTCTTCTTTGTTTGTTTTTTCTGGTAGGACTTTGGCGGTTTCAGTTTCTCAGGAACAGAAAAAGCTCTCCACTTTCCATTTTCATATAAGAACATATCTTTTGTGTGGTTATTAAATATATCCCAAGGGAAAATATCCCCTTTGATATAGATATTTCCTCTTACTTCTCCATACACATGGCTTTCTCCACCGATAACAGGTGCATTTACTCCTACCGTATCAATAAATGCTTTTCCACTGATTATCGCATTTTCCTTTATCTCACCGCCACAGATATAACAGTCTCTCTTTGCAACTGCTCTGTCATAAAAAGTAGCATCTCCGGTAACAACCGCATAACCTCTGACCAGACTGCCATCATAAAGTGCAGCTTCTTCCTTTACCTCACCGTTTTCGCAACAGATTGCATCATCATAAATCCAGCAAGTTCCTTCCTGTGACAGGTTGTTTTCATTCTCTACAAAACCGCCCAGTGTTCCTTCTGGTACTTTCTCGTTCACATCGATCAATGCCTGTATTCGATGGAGCCATGGATATTTTGGATGTTCAATTTCTGTAATTTTATACTTACTCATGCTGTCTCCTTTATCGTTCCGGTGGATTTTTCTTTTTGGTCTTCTTTCTAGGATAATATAATGGTGGCTGTAATTTTTCGATTGCTGGTGAAATACTCCATTGTCCATGTTCAAAAATATGTGTGTCCTGCGTATTCGCTTCAATTTTTTCCCATGAAAAAATATTACCATTAACATGGACATTCCCTTGTACCATCCCATAAACACGACTATCCCCGCTAATCAAAGGCTTTTGCAAACACAATGAACCAATAATGGCTTTTCCAGCAATTACAGCATCATCTTTTATTTCACCACTGCTTATATAACAACTGTCTTTTGCGACTGCATGATTATAAATTCTTGCTTTTCCGGCAACTACTGCAGTTCCTCTAACCATACTGTCATCGTAAATTTCAGCCTCTTCTCGTACCAAACCGCCTTCACAACAGATTGCATCATCATAAATCCAACACCCTCCTCCCTGTGACAGATTCGTTATACTATCTACAAAACCACCTATTGTTCCCTTTGGTACTTTCTCGTTCACATCGATCAATGCCTGTATTCGATGGAGCCATGGATACTGCGGATGTTCAATCGCTGTAATCTTATACTTATTCATATTATCTCCTTTCACCGTTCCGGCTGATGTTTCTTCTTTGTCCTTTTATTTTCTTTTGGTGGCAGACTCAACTCGGTTTCTACATATTCACTGATAATCAAAAGTGCTTTGTAATAATCCCCACTTTCCAATACTCTTTTACACATTTCTTTTGCTTCTGCTGTCTGGTCATTGTTTTTCAGAAGGATTGAGGCATCGCTCATAATAGAAAAGATATTTCCATCATGTCCCAGAAGCCGTAACTTGGGACGTGGTTTGTTCAGATGTGATTTTTCTGTTTGTGTTTCATTTTGTGTTTTGGTTTCTTCCTGCATTTTTGCCCGTTCCATCCCCGGATGCCAGAAATGGACATTCAAAATTCCTTCCTCTACCTGAATGTCCTGCTGTTCAAATCCTTCTCCCCAGCCATCACTGTACTGCCCTGTAATATAATCACCAAGCTCTTTTAGTTCTTCTGGGTTCAGGAATTCATTTAATTCCAGTTTTGTACAGCCATATAAGGTTCCTTCCTGATTTTCTATGGTAACAACTGCACTTTTTACTTTTTCCTGAATGGATGCACTGCCGGAAAAATACTGCATAAGGTCATCTTCCCCATATCGGTTCAGTTCTTCACGGATCGCACTTTCATACCAGGCAAGGTCTGTCCCATCCAAAGGCATTCCATATGCATCATTTTCTGTCCACTCTTCTTCCCATTCCGATTCTTCCGAAATAAGATTTCCAGTCAGTTCTGTCAATAGATTGATGTGTATCGTTTCTTTTTCTTCCATTTTCTATCACCTGCTTTCCAATGGTCTGTCTCTGCACAGATTCGTCTGCTTTCTTTCTTTTGCAAGATCTGCATAGTCTGCCCCTTCTCTTTCCGGCAGGTTGCAGATGATCTTGTATCTTCCTTCATAATGCTTTTTCATCTGTTCTTTTGCCCATCTTCCGGCAAAATCATTATCCGTACAGATTTCAATTTCCTTGATTTCCGGATGGTTCTTAAGGAACGCTTCCAGTGCGTCCGGCGGCTTTTTAAAACGTTCACTCTGTATCTGTGCGTTTTCTTTCGGAGCAGCAATTCCCCCAAGGGAAAGCCGATATTTATCCTGCTTTCCCTCTTCCAGTGTCATATGTGCCAGTGCATCAATACAGGCTTCGTAAACAGCAACCCGATTCGTCTCTTTTCTTGGAGGAATACAAAAACTGTACTTCTTTTCACTTCCGGCCTGTTCCATCTTGAATCCTTTCCCGTTTTTTTCATAGATTCCTCGCAGGAAGGCATATCTCGCTTTTCCCGATTCATCTTTCCCGACAAAAACAGCATTATGGTACGGAACACTTTCATAAAGGATTTCCTGTGAGATACAATACGTGATCACTGCATCACTGATTCCACGATGGTTCAGATAGGCCCGGATTCTCCGGCAGTTTAAGAATCTCTCCGGCAGTTTAAATGGTGGTTTTTCTTTTTCAACTGACTGTGTCGGAAGAAAAGATGGACTCTCTTCGCACAACAGCTTTACGGCATCTGTAAATTTCATCCCATCCACTTCTATGAGGAAACGCAGTGCAGACACGCCACCGATATCTCTGGACTTCCAATGCCATTTACTGGACAGTTCATTGATTTTAAAACTGTCGTGGTCTGTCAACTGCCATTCATTTCTGGTTCTTGTCTTTTGCAGTCTCTGTGCCTGATGCGTTCGTAAATACTCATACGCAGTCATGTTCTTTGCTGCCTGAATCTCCTCTTCCGTTACCCAGGGCATTACAGAATGGTATCCTGAAGAGCCAGTACCTTATCAGTTCGCTCCCAAGGAAACTCCTTTCTTCCAAAGTGTCCAAAAACTGCCGTCTGCTGGAAAATCGGACGGTTCAGTCTGAGAGATTCCATGATCTGGACAGGTGTCACTCCAAACACCAATGGGATTGCTCTCGCCAGACAATCATCTGCACACACTTTTCCTGTACCAAAGGTATCCACTGCGATCATCACCGGCTCTGCCACTCCGATTGCGTAAGCCAGAGACACCTGACATCTGCTTGCAAGTCCGGCAGCTACCATATTTTTGGCAATATATCTTGCCATATATGCTGCAGAACGGTCTACTTTTGAACAGTCCTTCCCCGAAAATGCACCGCCGCCATGCGGAACCATACTGCCATAGGTATCCACCATCAGCTTTCTTCCGGTCAGTCCGGTATCTGCATCAAGGCCTCCGCACACAAATCTCCCTGACGGATTGACCAGGATCTTCGTATCCTCATCCGGAGGCAGTAATCGGAGTGCTGGACGAAGCACCTTCTCCCTGATCTCGGTCTCTAACTTCTTCAGACTCTTTTCTGCACTATGCTGGCAGGAAACAACCACGCTTTCCAGTCTCACTGGTTTTTCATCTTCATATTCTACGGTTACCTGTGCTTTCCCATCCGAAAAGATATCTTTGATATATCCGCTTCTTCTGCAAGCCGAAAGTTCACGGGTGATCCGGTGTGCCAAAACGATAGGCATTGGCATAAGCTGTGCGGTTTCGTCACACGCATAACCGACCATAACGCCCTGATCTCCAGCTCCCCGGCTTCTGTCTCTTCCCTTTTTTCCATTGTTGTCCCGGAATTCTTTTGATACACTCACTGCTTTTGCGATGTCCGGACTCTGCTGGTGTACAAACGTATCCATTTCTATTCCATCCGTACAATATCCGCATTCTCCCAGAACCTTTCGGATCACATCAAACACTGGCGGCTCATATCCGCTGCTGATCTCTCCTGCTACAAACACATTTCCTCTTGTGGCCAGCACTTCACATGCAACCCTTGAAGATGGATCATGTTTCAGGCATTCATCTAAGATTGCATCTGCGATCTGGTCACATACTTTATCCGGGTGTCCTTCTGTTACTGATTCTGCTGTATAATAACGTCTCATTTTTCTTCTCCTTATATCTACAAGTCCTGCCACTGGCAAATCCTTACTTACGAATGCATGGTAAGAGAAACAGGGCAGGAGCTGCCTGATACACATCTCCTGCCCTGCCGGATTGATTTATCCAGTTATTCTTCTTTTATTTTTCTTCTGTTTCTTCTTTGTTTTCCGTCATTTTTGACTTCTTTCTGCGGTACACAGTCATTCCTGTAACTGTTCCGGCAGATGCCAGTGCAAGCAGGACAAATCCCCATACTTTCTGGTTATCCCCTGTTTTTGGTGCATTGGTCTTTTCGGTTGTTTTCTCCGGTGTTCTGGCATCTTTCATTTCCACTTTCTGCACTTCCATCGTATCTTTCAATGTAAATGTAACATCTTCGGCAATCTCATAACCATCCGGTGCTGTGATCTCATGCAAGGTAAGTTCCTCATTGACCGGAAGCTTCGCAACAGAATGCGGCTTTCCGTCCGTGATCCACTCTTCCAGAACAGTTCCGTCTTTTCGGATGATCTGAAGTTTTGCCCCCTCCAGTTCTTTCCCTGTGGTAATGTCTGTTTTGGAAATTTCCACTTTGGAATATTCATCTTTCATTTCAACCTTTGTCACGCTTCCATCTTCTTTGACTTCAAACGTCACATCGCTGGCAGACACATAGCCATCTTCATAAGGAGCCAGTTCCTCATGTAAGGTATAACTTCCTTCAGGCAGTCCGTAAATGACATGTTCTTCCTTCGTACTGGTCCACTCTTCCACAACAGTTCCGTCTTTATCAATGACCTGCAGTTTTGCTCCTTCCAGCTCATTTCCTGTTGTTGCATCTGTTTTTGTAATGCGTGTTTCTGTCGGCTGATTCTCAACTTCTTTGTTCAGTTCAATCTTTGCAAGATTTTGGTTTTCGTAAGTTGCATCTACATTCCATACTTCCTCATTTGGAAGATATCCGGCTTTTCTGACTTCCTCTTTGACATAGTATTTTCCATGTGGAAGGTCACTGTCGAAAGTAAGTATTCCCTTTGCATCCGTTGCTTTCTTTTCCAGCAGGGTATCTTTCTCTACGAGAACCTCTCCCTGATTAGAAACGATATCTTCTGCAACATACAGTCCGAAAATAACTCCTTCCAGCTTTTCGCCTGTGACAGAATCTTTCTTTTCTACCGATACGGAAACTTTCTGTCTTTCATTTTTATAGGTAACACCTTCATAAACAACTGCCTGTGTGTCATCCTCTGCTGTCAGGGTAAATTCTTTCTGTTCTGTATTCAGGACAAAATTCTCTCCTGCTACAACCTCTTTCAGATAATATGTTCCCAGTGGCAGATTGTAGATAACTGCTGTTCCATTTTCATCTGTAGTCAGTTTGGCTACCAGGTCATCTTTCTCATAACGGACAACTGGATTTCCTTCTTCGTCCTTTGCTCCGTCCGGTGAATAGATGGTATCTTTGGCATATACTTCGAATTCAGCACCTTCTACTCCGGTTTCTTCATATTTAAAGCCTTTATAAATACCTGTTTCTTCTTTACCAGATACAGCATTTCTTACTTTAGAGACCAGTGCTTTTACTTTTGCCAGAACAGAATCTCCTGTTACTTCGGTAAGCTGTTCTCCCTTTTTCGTCAGGAGCAGGCTTCCTACCTGTTCATCGTTTTTCTGTTCTACCTCTACAATCGCTGCTCCTGTATCTGGATCAATCTGATGTGCAGTGTTTGAGGATACTGTAATTACAATACCTCTCTGTGGATTTTCTTTATATGTTCCTTTTGTAGTCTGCTCTAATGGTGAAATAATCGTTGTTCCATCATACAGGGACTCTTCGCTTCCCTGTCTTACAAATCCTTCCGGTGCTTTCACTTCTTCGATTCGATAGGTAGAGCACTTCAGTTCCTGCGGTGTGATCAGATATCCTTCCTCGTTTGTTTCGAATACACTGATCTTTTCTTTCTTCGGATACTGAACAACCTGTTCCACATATTTCTTATTTGTCACATCGTAAATCTTATAAGAAGCACCAGCCTTTAAAACCGTATTTCCAGTCTGTGCATCCTTCTTTACAATTTTCAACAAGAATTCAAACGGACGGTCATCAAATACTCTCCACTGCATTGGTTCTCTGCTGTCATTTTCCACATTTACAACAAATGGATCAATGGTTTTCAGATTCTCCGGGGTAGTGCTTTCCACTACAACATAACTTCCATACGGCAGTTCCGGGCTGACTGCATATCCTTTGGTATCAGTGATCAGTTCCGGTACTGGTACGGCGGTTCCGTTCTCATAAGTAACTGCAACCTGCTCTTTGCTGAAGTCATAATTCTTGAAATCACTTGCTGTATAGCTTTCTCCATTGGACGGTTTCAGTTTCCCATTTTTCACCTGTGTCAGGTCGCTGATCAGATATACCTTAAATCCTGCTCCTGCAACCAGGTCTGTTTCTGTCTGCTCTCCATCTTCACTGACTTTGATCAACTGGAATGCCTGTTTCTTTACCTGCTCTTTTACCGTAAGGTCTCTTGTCACTTCTGCAACATCCTGACCTTCATAAGTTACGGATACTTCATATTTTGTAGTATCCAGTGTATATCCTTCCGGTGGAGTGATTTCTTTTACATACATTTCTCCAAGGTATAATTCTGAAAACTCCAGTGTTCCATCATCTCCGATGACTCCCTGCGCGATCAGGCTGTCTTGTTTATACAGAACTCCTGTTGTTCCATCCGGATGCACGATGTCCTCTTTGGCATACAGACCATACACCGCACCACGAAGAACACTGTCCCCCTGTGCCTTAAATGCAAGTGTTTCTTTATCGATCTTTGCGATTTTTACCCTTCCGGTGACTCTCTCATCGGTTGCTGTTACAGTCAATGTCTTTCCGGCTGCAACATCTACTTTATATACTTCTGTATTCAGTTTGTACCCTGTCGGAGCAGTAACCTCTTTTACATACACAGTTTTCAGTGCGGAATCAAAATAATCACTGACTGCTTTTCCGTCTGTTCCGGTTGCTGACATTGTCATAAGCAGGTTTTCACACTTCTTATCAGTATAAATACCATAAACTGCCCCAGACAGTGGGTTCTGTGTATTGATATCTTTCTTCGTCAACTCAATACGTGTCATATTCAGCCACTGTACGCTGAAGCTTACCGGAGCTGCTGTTTCGCTTTCAAATACACCGATATCCTGTTTGGAATCTCCGGTCGTCAGCACCAGCGTTCTCCATGTCTTTCCGACAGAACCATATAAGCTGCCGGAAGCATAACTGCCTGTCAGTAATAAATCCGCAGACAGATAGAATGTATCTCCACCATAAATCTGGATTTTTCCATTTGTAACACTTGTTCCTTTAGAAAGATTATGTGCAGTCACGTTTTCCGGTACACTCAATGTCACATAGTTTCTGTGATCTCCAGACAGTGTGATATTTGGTGTTTTCTGGATGTTTCCATCTCGTACTGCATTCAGCTTTGTGCTTGAAAAGCTCAGTTCACCTTTTGGCGGTTCTTCCTGTCCGAACAGATAATTGATATATGCGATAACCCCTGCATTTACAAGGTCATTATAATTACATCCGGTAAATCCGGCTTCTCCTGCGTAAGCGTAGCTGGCTGCAATATGCGTATACACATACTTTTCATCCTCCGATTTCCCGGACAGATAACTTCCTGTCAGATCTCCTGCCCCGCCATAGCCATAGTAAAGGACTTTCTGCAGATTCTTGTTACTGTCCAATACCTGTGCCACATAACTTCCACTCGGTGGGGATGCTTTCTGTGACTGGAGACAGTATGCGATCTTTCCGTTTACGGTAAACAGACACGTAAGATAATTTCCAAGATAACTTGGATAATAGATCGTTCTTCCTTTTGTCAGTGTGACTGTTGAACCACTGCTTGTAGCTCTTTCAGCTGCAGACAGTACCATGATATTTCCTTCTTCAATATCTTCTTTGAGTTCTTCGATTGCCTGTGCAGATGCCTCTTCCCCGGATGCCTCGATCTCTACATCGGTATAGTTCTGCACAGGCAAGTCCGAATCATCTTCAGATTTTGTATCTGATTTTTGCTTTTCTCCACCATTGTCCTGTGCATATGCCTGACCTTCCGTATCCGTCAGGATCACCTTTCGGCTGATGGTATAGCTGTCACTCTGATCCTTTGGTACAACCATGTAAGAGGCAATGTAAGTTCCGGCTTTGTCCGGATGGTATTCCCCACCCTTTTCATCTTGGATGCTGACAAGCGTAACATCCTCTTTTTCTGCATCATAATGGATTCCTTCCATACTGGTTTCTACTGCAAATGTTTCATCCGAAATCTCTTTCGTAATATCGTCTGCCGTAACTGCCTGTTCTTTCTGACTCGTAACCGCCTGTTCGGATGCCTGTACCTCCTGCCCCACATCCGTCTGCTCGGCTGCGAACGCATTGGCACTGCTTAAGGTACTGACGCCCATCAGGACAGCCAGCCCAAAGGCTGCGATTCTGGTTTTTAAATTCTTCACCTTCATGTGTGTTTCCTTTCTGATAATAAATACATTGTTCAGTAAAATACCGCAGAAGGCTCTCCCTCTGCGGTAACATTTATCTTGTATATTGCTTTTCTGCTTTTTTCATTTCCTGTCTGGTGCGTTTTACTGCATCCATCACTGCCTTTGTCGGCAAGCCATTTTCCAGACATCCTTCCAGAATTCCATCCAGATAAAATTTCGATGGTCTTGCCGGAACATCCTTATGAGGGGAGTTCATCGTGTATACGAATACTTCCCTTAAAGCTCCAGCCTGATCCTTTACCTGAATGGTTTCTTTCCCATAAAAATTCGGAAATCCTTCATAAAAATCCAGATTCTTTTCACAAGCTTCTGTGATCTTCCATAAGACTCCATCCACATAGCTTCCTTTTTCCGGAAGCACAGTTGCAACGCCATTTCCCGGAGCTCTGCCACGAAATGCCAGCCGGTAATCTTCCAGCCGGACATTTCCCAACACTTCCGCATCCGGACAGCGGAATCTCATCTGCCCCAGGTTCATGTTACTGCCATATGCAAAATAATATCTTTCTTCTATTTTCCTCACCTCGATCTGACGTCTTCCGTCCTTTGTTTTTTCTTCAGGCACTCATATGTGCTTTTGTCATATCTCCATGCCAGATCACCTTCCAGATTTGCCAGCAGATGTTTCCGTACATTCTTATATTCTTCTCCGATTAATCCGAGCCGCAACAAAAACGTTCGGAATGTAAACGCCGGGTTTTCTGAGATCGGTGTCTTTTTCATCTGGGTGGATCTCTGATTGATCGCCTGGGCGGAAATCGCAAGTGCCAGTGTAATGTTCGCCCTCACTTTTCCTGCATGAAGGGTACTTTCAAAACAGCGCCACTCCAATGTTCCTTTGGAAAATACAGCATGGAGGTTTAACGCATAATACCGGGTACTGTCATAATGATTATGACTTCCATCCCTGCCTCCATACCAGACATTTCTTACCCGGTCCATCGTAATGGATTTGTTTGGCATTTTTCGGATTTTTTCCAATACCTCCGGACGCACCTTCTGACAATAGCTGTACTCTCTTCTTTCCTGCACTTTCAGTGCTTTGAACAGGATATCTTCCTTTGCGTACATAATGGTCAGCGCATTTTTCAGACTCTGCGGTGTATGGTTCGCCGCATCTACATGAACATGCTGACCACAGGACTCATTGACAAAACCTCCATGCCTCCGCAGACAGCGTACAACTTCCTGTAACTTTCCCATTTCATCATAGGATAATTTCGGTGATACCATCTCTGTTGAATATTCTCTATCTGCTGACACGATTCGACCACCTGATTTTCTTTGTGTATCAATGCTTCCGTCAGACATGAACTTCCACTTTTTTCCTTCCCGATCTCTCGCTGACCATATTCCGTAATACGCACCTTCATAAACGGCTTCTGTCCCGAACAATTCTGCTACAACTTCTGCAGCCCGTTGTCTGGTGATCCCTGTCATCTCGATTTCCGTACCAAAGTACTGATCCTGAATTCCAATCATCACCGACACTATCCTTTCTCAGACAGTTCCAGTTCTTTTCGCTCCGCATCTGCCTTTCGCAGTAATGCTCCGATTGCTTCGATCACCGTAACAGTTACCCCGTTCCCAGCCTGTTTATATAACTGTGCATCCGATGTGCTGTCTATGATCTTATCAATCTGCCAATCGTAATAACCCTGCAGACGCAAACATTCCCTCGGAACTAACCTTCTTATTCTGCCGTGATACAAGATGCCATGACGATCGGTTGCAGTAATTGTAAACATCGGTTCTTCTGGTTCTTTCATACGTCTGCCGTTCTGACGGACATTTTCTTTGGCTGGTGTTAAGACTGCTCTTGCTCCATTCTCTGCTAATACACCGGAACATTCTCCTTTGTGATTATGTATTCCTGATTGTCTGGTATTCAGGCATCTACAATGTTCTGTTACCAATGGTGGTGGAGACAAATCTACAAAATGAAGTGTTCCCTGTTGAACACCTGTAGTCAGGGTGTGTGCGATCTGATGTCCGACTCTTCCTCTCCTGCTGTTGAGATTCGCATAGCCCAGATCAATGCTGTCCCCTTCTCTTGCAAGTTTGTAACCGAGCTTTGTATTCTCTTTGATTGGAACACCTACATCATATAATCCTGTCTTGCCGCCCATTCCACCTGCCTGTGAGGTCAGGGTACAGCTTAGTCCTTTGGGACTGTAGACTCTTTTCCCCTGACTTCCTGCCCGGATCTGAACAAGAGCTGCTCCATTTGTTTCTGGTTCAGGTAATATTTTTCCGGCACATCTGAAATCAAGATATCCGACAATATACACCCGTTTCCTTGCTTGGGGGACTCCGAAATCCTTGCTGTTAAGCACTTTCCATTCGACATGGTACCCCAGTTGCGAAAGCGTACTGAGGATGGTGCAAAATGTCCGCCCCTTGTCATGCGAAAGCAGACCGGGAACATTTTCAAGGATAAAATACTGGGGTCTTTTAGCTTTAAGAAGCCGGGCAATCTCGAAAAAGAGGGTTCCTCTTGCATCTGCAAATCCTTCCCGCTTTCCGGCGATAGAGAATGCCTGGCAAGGAAATCCTGCACAGAGCAGATCAAAATCCGGCATTCGTTCTGGTTCAATTGTTCGTGCATCACTACAATACCACTCCCCTTCTGTGTCAAACAGCAATCGGTAGTTCTTATCCGCATAAGTATCCACCTCGCAGTGTCCGACACAGGTAAAGCCCCCTGCACGTCTTAAGCCTTCACGGAATCCCCCGATTCCGCTAAAGAGATCAAAAAATTGAATGGTTGCGGTTATCAACCTCCTTTGCTGATAAAAACAGGCGGCATGATTTTTCTCATACCGCCTGTTGGTTTCTCTGTATCTGTTTGTTACCATTCTGTTGGTTCTTCTGCTTTGTTTTCTTCTTCCGGTTGAGTCTCCTCGTCCGGCTCACTTTCTTCTTTCAGTTCGGTTTCCTCGTCCGGTTCGCTTTCCTCGCTCGGTTCGTTTTCTCCTTCCGGTTCGGTTTCCTCGTCCGGTTGTGTCTCCTCTGTTCCAGATTCTCCGGTTGCAGGTTCCGTTTCTTCCATGCTGTCTTTGTTCTGCCATTCGCCTTCTGCCTTTTCCAGTGCCTCTTCGATGATCTGAATTAAGAAGTCTTTCTGTTTCATGCCTTTTTTTGCGATGACTGTTTTTAATCTCTGGAATAATTCCTCTGATACCTGTACTGCGATTGTTCTTGCTGTTCCCATGCTCATTTCTCCTTTTCCTGCAAGTCTTTCAAAATGTTCTTCGATGACCTGCTGTATAAATTTCTGTGTGCTGCTTTCTGTCAGTTCAATCTCTTCTCTTACTTTTTCGTGTAAGTCCTTCGGGATCTTTCCGCATATGTTCTTCATCTCTGTCATAGCGTTTCTCCTTTCCGTTTCGCTACACACAACATACTCCAAAGATGCATGGAAAGCTATTCACAATACCTACCAAAGATATCGATGCTGTTTTGCTCCTGCCCCTAGCAGATCCAACAATGTATGTATCGCACAATCATAGGCCTCACCCCCTTTACATATTTTCCATCTGAGATAGGAAATCCATCATCTGATCCGGGATATCCTCAGCCAGTGGATTTGTTCCACTTTGTTCCGCACCGCCACAAATGTTTAATTCCCGAACACTTTCTTTGATCGTCTTTTGGATGACCTCTTCCATCCACTTCCGGTCCTCTTTTTCCAGAATCGCCTGAACAAGGTACTGGTTTTTCTGTCCTTCCGGAACACTCTGGAATTTCTCCCATGCTTTCTTATGTTCCGGATTTTTCAGGTTTGGACGGAACGAATATACCGGACGTGTCATTTCGCCCACATCTGCTCTACAATCCGTTCATACCCGGCAGCGTTCGCATGGACGTCCTCTATAAAAACAGGGCGGCAAATCGCGTCCTGTGCGGTCACGTGGCGTTTTAAAATCGCAGAACCTCCACCCATAAATACGCTCGGCACCGCCCTGAGATCAAACCCGGATTCCGTGACCGCAGACAGGATTCTTTCGATGTATTTCCGTCCGTTTTCCTGTATGACAACTCTTGCATCTTCTGCCATGCTGCAGGTTTCCCCACGAAGCACACGTTCGATCTGTGTTTCCGTTACAGACAGTCCGGTATTTCTCCGCACCTGTTCTGCCGTCTCATCAATACACCGGATCACACCCAGCTCCAGACTCCTGCAGGTTGCCGCATTCGGAACACTATTATCCAGTCTCATCAGATCAACCGTCCAGCCACCAACATCCACCAGAAGAACAGATGGTTCATTCTTCAGGTACTCTGGATGCAGAGCCAGGGCAGAGTACCCCTGTGGGAACAGTTTCACATCTTTGATCTGTATCTCATACCATTCACTTTCATATAAAAAGCGCACTGGCTGTTCTTTCCGCAACAGATACTCCCGAAATCCCTGTTTCTCCCTTCCAAAGCTGGACAAAGGCAGTCCAACAGCCAGAATGACTTCCGTCTTTCGTTCCGCTTTCCGGTTCTTGATTTCTTCTGCAATCGCAGCCAACGTCAGCAGATAATAATTATCATTGGACGTTTTATTTTTTACCAGCGTCTGTCTCCCTGTACCGCAGACATAATACTTTCCCCGATACTGCAGAACATTCTGCATCGTATACGGCTCATAATCATACTCGATAATGCCACTGGGAAAAGACACATGTTTTGTCTTGATCGCATAATACCCATGATCAATTCCTACTATCATCACAATCACAACCTTCTTTCATTTTTTCTTGTCTGGCATAATGCCAAAAATCATTTTTTGCTGCAACGGATTGTTGCAAAAGTGCCTGTTTTGAACACTTTTCTAAGTTTCCACGCCCCAAAACCTGCGGAAACTCTGGGGTTCTCATACCGCTGCTGCTTGAGGAACACTCCCTGTTCTTTCCCAGCCGGTTAAAAAATATCCCTCTCCCGGCGGCTGTCCAGCCTGTCCGGGAGAGGGATATATCGCAATGTTCCTTTTTGAACAATGGCCTGTCTTTTTATTTTTATGAGATGTTCTTCCTGCTTTTGTAACATGGCAGAATACTCATCTTCCGTCAAAAATTTCCGGATATAAGCTCCTTTTTTCCCCAGCGTGTTATCTGTTTTTAACATCTCTATTTCTACCATGTAATGGGTATCCGGATGATATCTGGTTTCACATAAAATGCTTTCGCCTTTGATATAATCCGATTTCACCGCCTCCCTTGCCGCCGCTAAAAGTTCATGGATACTTACCTCCACCTGCATCACCTCCTTCAAAAATAGCGAAAGAAAAGCAGACCCCTTAATCGAAGTCTGCCTCTGTTGGATATGGTAATCCTCTTTTTTTATATTTTGAATCAATCATTTTTCGGAGCTTCTCTCTTTTCTCTTTCGTTGGCGCATGCTTTTGAAATTCAACCAGCCATCTTTCTAATCTTCCATCATCATCGATCCACGTATCGTTTTCATATTCCCATTCATCTAATAACTTGATCAGCGCATCCAATGGTTCTTCCACATCATCGCCAAACTCTTTCCATAGATTTATTCCATAACTTTCCAAGCCAAAGAATTCTGTTAAAAATGAAAATCTCTCCATATCCCCCAATGTCATCTTTTTTCTGCCCATCAATAACTCCTGATCCCTGCTGCCACAGTAACTCAAGAAAATCTTTTTTTCTTTCTCACTTTCGGTCATAGATTGTCCCCTTTCAGAAATAATTCTTTATTACGAAACATTATAAATTTTTAACTCATTAGAATCAATATATATGTTTCCAAATAACGAAACTTTTATTTTTTAAGGAGAACGTATTATGCAGAAAATCAGACCAGATATGGATATCGGCAAAAACATTCAATCTCTCAGATACAAAAATAATCTAACGCAAGACCAGGTCATTGCAAAATTGAATCTCATGGGTATTGTCATATCCAAAAGCACTTATGCCAAACTGGAAACAAACCGCATGAACATCAAAGTGTCTGAGTTAGTCGCTCTGGCAAAGATCTTTCATACAGATATCAATGCATTCTTTGATGGTCTGCTGTAACTCGACATTCACCTACTCCCTGTGTATATAATAATCTCTTAAAAAAGAACTAGTCTATATCGTTCTTATCGAATATAAACCAGTTCTTTTTTCTTATCAAATATACCTTTATAGGCTTGTATACTTTATCCATTTATTCCTTTAAAAAGCTGGTATGAAAGACTCCTCATTCTCTCATACCAGCTATCTATTTCTTATCTAACTGAATACACATTCTTTTCTATTCTTTGTGTATCCTGTACTTATATATGGCAAAAATCAGACAACAGACACGCTATACACTCTTATGCTACATAATCCAGTTTACTGTCGCTCAATCTTAAACCTACAATATGAATACAAATTCCATAAATTAACCCTGAAAGAAAAATCTTTTCTATAAGTAAATTGGGTCTTAAATGGAATCTGATGGCAATGACACCAGTCTTGTATTTGTTTCATCCTCATGGACTCCCCGTCATCAATCTTCTTTATCAAGCATTGTCTCTTAAAATCATCCATCCCTGTCTTAAAAAACAAATAAAACAGTACATTATAATATCTAATCAACACAATCTCTTCTGCTATTTTTTCCTTTGACCTCATACACATTTTCCACCTTTCACTGTATATTGAGTTTGATTTATACACATATTCTTACGTTATACACTTTATACTCCCCCCATAATAGGGGGTTAATATTCCCACCAAAATAAGCAGCATTTCTATCACTGATAACCCCGAGTTGTCCTTTAAAATCGCAATCCCTTCCCGGAATTTTCTTTGGATCATCCGTCTCATTTTCTGTATTTTTTTCATAAGCTTCCCTCCATCTTCCGCCTTTACCGGCACAACAGCCTTTTAAATCTGTACGGAAAAGAATGCCGGAACAACGATGATAACAAGCACAACTCCCAGCATCAGGAACATGGGAGCCAGCATTTTTGTTCCTGCTTCTTCTCCAAGTTTTTTTGCAAAGTCTTTCCGTTCTTCAAATGCCTGAAATGCTTCCTGCTTCAGCAGTTCAGAAATTCCTTTGGAACCTTTTTTCAGATTCTGTGAAAGCAATGTTCCGAATTTCCGATACTTCGTGAGTCCACATCGTTCTCCAAACCGTTCATAACATTCGCTTTCCGACGCTCCACTGCTGATTTCATGCATTGTATATGCCATTTCCTCATAAATTTCCCTGCGCCCGTTTCTTTTTTCCTCTTCTTCATAAGACTGGACAATTTTACTCCATGCATTTCTCACCGGTAAACCAGCCCCCAAATAAAGCGTAAATCTGCTGATCAACTGTGGATAGTCGAATTCCATCTGCTTTTTCCGCGCCTTGTCTTCTTCTTTTTTCCTTTGTCCTTCCGCCGCATAACACAACATCGCAAGTATGGTTCCAAGCAGAAGGATCCCCACAGCCCGAAAATCCGTCACATATTTCCATATGACCTGCTGTCCGTCCACACTGGTCGGAAGAGACATCTTGTCCTTTGTTGCCTGTTCTTTATCCAGTCTTTCCGTTTCTGCTTTCAGATCCTGTAACCATCTCTCCGCCTTTGTAAGTTTCGTGGGATATATATGCACATAAAATGTATGATAAAATGTTTCTTCCCCATAACTTAACACAGCATCCAACTTCAACAATATTCCCGATGCATCCACCACCTCCTGACGCAGTTTTCCCTGTTGATCCATCACCTCATAATTATCCAATTCCCACGCGATCGTTATCCCTGTTTCCGGTATCTCCGTAATCAGATCCAGATCGCTTCTTACCTCATCCAGACTTTTGTTTTCTCCCAGAATAAGTGTTTCCAGTTTCCTTGCAGCTTCTTCAAATACATTCTCCAACTCTTCTTTGGTATATTTTTCCTCGCTGACTTTCACAGTCACGGATTCTTTCACATCCCCGATCTGCACTTCCAGATCTTCTTCCCGGCTTCCCATCCCGGGCGCATTTCTCTGCAAAACGCTCTGCCCATGTTCATCCTGCAAAAGTTTCTTTCCGTTATCCTACATAAATACAAGAAATGCGATTCCTACCGTGCCAAGAAAAATCAAGATTATTTTTCTGCAAAGTTCTTTTCCCGGTTTCTTCATTCTTCTATACCTCAATTTTTATGATCCGATTTCCAAGCCGGTAGGCAAACAGATATACGACCATACATCCCGTCATCAATAATACTCCCGGAATGTTTCCATACAATACATTTAGAAACTCCGGGAATGCCATGCGCATATAACCGATCATCCCAAGAGGAATCACACACATCACATGAAATTCCAATCGTTTTGCTGCCAGAACCGTCTGTATTTCGCGTTCTGTCTCTATCTTTCCGCCTATGATCCGAACCGTTTCTTTCAATATAGAGATACTGTCCCCTCCTGTTCTTTTCGCCGCCGCAAATACCGTCACAAAGTTATTCACATCCTCCTGATTTACTCTTTTTGAAAATGAAGTCAAAACTTGTTCCGCCGTAAGATTCATATCAAGTTCTCTGACCATTCTTTCAAATTCTGTCCGTATCCGACTGCCCTCCCGGTACAATGGACGCAAATCTTTTTCCGTCTCGCGTATCGCATTTTCAACAGAATATCCTGCCTTTAAAAGAGACGATAAAATCTGGATCCCATTTTGAAATTGTTCACGAAAAAGTTGTTCTTTTCTTTTACAACACTCCTCTCTCCACTCATGCCAGTACCAGATTCCGACCGGAAGAAGCGCCGCGACCGCTAACCATGTATTATAAAAAAGCCATGCCGCAGTCCCCACCAGTAACACAGACTGCACTGCTGCCGCCACATACTCCCTCCGGCTGATATCCTGCTGCCAGCAGCTTGTCCCGAAAAGCCAGTTCTTCCACCTTCACCAATGTTCCCTTAATTTTTCCATTCTCCATTCCCTCCTCCCGAAATTCATACAAAGTCCGCAGCCTGATCTGACCATCCTCAACTCCCATGACCTCTGCTATCTCCAAAACTCTCCGGCTCTTATCCCGAAGTCTTCCAAGATGAACGATAATATCCAGTGCCGAAGCAATCTGCCGCTGAATTGCAGTAAGCGGCAATTCAATCCCCATCATCATCATTGTTTCCAGACGGTGCAGCATATCTGCCGGATTATTGGCATGCCCGGTCGACATGGATCCGCTATGTCCGTTCAGCATCGCGGAAGAAATCATATCTACTGTCTCTTCTCCTCGAACTTCTCCTACAATGATCCGGTCCGGACGCATTCTCAGCGCAGACCGGATCAAATCCCGGATCGTAACCGCGCCTTCTCCTTCCAGATTTGCATTTCTCGCTTCCAACCGTACCAGATTCGGAACTCCGTGTATCTGTAGTTCCGCATTATCTTCGATCGTTATGATCCGTTCTTCTTTCGGAATAAAATCAGACAACACATTTAAAAATGTTGTCTTTCCAGCTCCGGTTCCTCCACTCACAAAAATGTTATATTTGGCACGCACCAGAATTTTCAAAAAGTCAGCCGCCTCTTTCGGGAGACTTCCCCATAAGATCAGTTGTTCCATCGTAACAGCCTCTTTCGGAAACTTCCGGATCGTCACGATCGGTCCGTTCAATGCGACCGGTTTCAGCACAACATTTACCCGTGATCCATCTTCCAGACGCGCATCTACGATCGGAGAACTCTCATTTACATAGCGGTTCGTACCGGCAACGATCTGCTGTATCACATCCTCCAATCTGTTTTGTGATAAAAAACGCCGGTCAGAACGCACGATCCGACCATCACGTTCCAGAAAAATCTCATCCGTACCATTGATCATAATCTCCGTGATCGTGTCATCCTCAATCAGTTCCTGCAAAATATCCAGCTTTCGAAATGAATGAAACAACTGACGGCTCAGCAAAATCTGTCTGCGCAACGGTATATATTCTTCCTCGGCCGCTTCCTGAAGCACTTCTCTGATCAGATCGGTAAGTTCCTCGTCCGATATATCCCGTGTCAGATCGATCCGCTCTAATACGCGTTCATATAATTGCTCTTCCCTCACTTCTTTTTCCCTGCTCCGATCTTTCTCCGCATCTTCACCTGTACCGTTTTCTCCAAAACTTCTTCAAGACCCATTTTCCGCAAATTCTCCGTATACTGTGACATCTTTGCCAGTGCGGCTGCCTCCTCGATCACCGGAGTATATATCGTATCGCATCGCATCAGAATAGAATATAACCCTGTAATGCTGTCTCCAAGATCCAGAATCACTTTTCCGTAAACGCACTGCTCTAAAATGCACTCAAGCAATGTCAGCCACTCCCGCTCTTCTACTGCCCGAAGATCCTGTACACAGGCAATCGGATACACGTAATCCAGCTTTCCCGCCTGTCCTGTCATGGAACTGATACGAAGACCGAAATCTTTTCTTTCTTGACTGCAGTAATAAAGAAGATCGCCCAACGTCTGATCCTGTTCCCCCGGAAAATACAAATTCCCACCGGAATATTCCTCCAGATTCAAATAGATCGACGGTTCTTTTTCCGCCAGTCTCTTGCCTAATTCAATTGCAAACCGGGTTTTCCCAATGCGGTGTATCGGAGAATATACTCCGATCAGTTCTCCCTCTGTTTCCTCCTCCGGAAAATACTTCTTATCGATACACTGCTTTTCTGCCTCCATCATACGATTCCAGATTGCTTCCGCACTTTGGTAGCGATAGATTTCCCGACCTCCCGCTCCAGCCTTTTCAGAAAGTTCTCTCGTCAGCAAAAAGCAGGTCTTCGCAGGGATCGGAGATTCCAGTTTCTGAAAATATTCGCCGGCGATCAGAAGAACATGTATCGTCTCTTTTTCTGAAAATTCTGCCACCTCCTCTACTGTATCGAACAGATACAAGCGAATCCCGGCTACCTTTTTCCCACTGAATATTTGCAGAAGATTTTTTGCATACTGCTTTTCACAGTCGCAGATCACAATATTTTTTACATACAACCTATCCCTCCTGTTCTTCTTTTTCACTTTCTAATTCGAATAATTTTGCTGCGAATATGCAGCATGATCCTTACATGACGGCTGAATTCAGATCTATATCAGCCTAAGATATATCTGTCTCAAAAACAAAAACAGATGTGACAGCAGCACTGATGTCTGCTGTGTGAGTTGTATTATAAACACGTCATTCTGAAATGTCCATAGCCATTTCTAAATTTGTAGCTTTTTGTTAAATACTTACAAATTTTGATAGAATAAAATTCCATAAAGGAGGCACACCCCGGGAATTCCAAGAGTTCCGGATGTTAAAACAGATAATGCATTCAGACCGACATTCAATATTTTCTGATCGGTAAGAATATACTGATTGATAAAAATAATAAGACCCGATCCAAAAATTGCACGAATGATAAAATTCACCACCATTGTTGATAACTTATGTTCCATGTGTTTCCCCTCCCTTCATATGTTTCATTTATATTCAAAAAGATCCGCATTTATTCACACCACTGTGAACAAATGCGGATCTTTTTTATAAGCCTATTTCGATATTCCGACCGGTTCGTTCATATTTACGATACTCTACACCTGCCGCGTCCAGCATCCTTTTTGATGCGATCACCGCAGCCGTATCTGCGTATTTATCACAATCATAGATCAGTTCCCTGATTCCACACTGGATGATCGCTTTTGCGCACTCATTGCATGGAAACAATGTTACATACATTTTAGCGCCAACCAGTTCTCTTCCCGGACCACTGTAATTTAATATGGCATTCAACTCGCTGTGCGTAGAATAAACATATTTTGTTTCCAGAGGATCCTCACCATCTCTTGTCCATGGAAAAGCATCATCGGAACACCCCAGCGGAAATCCGTTATATCCCATAGATAAGATCTTATTATCCTGACTGACAATACAACAGCCCACCTGTGTTCCCGGATCTTTTGAACGCATCCCGGAAAGCATCGCAACCCCCATAAAATACTCGTCCCAGGACAAGTAATCCCGTCTCTTATCCGACATCATCCTGTCCTCCTTTATTTTATTTTGTGCCGAAAATACGGTCTCCCGCATCTCCCAGTCCCGGCAGAATATACGCATGTTCATTCAAACGCTCGTCCAGAGCGCCGATATACAGCGGAACATCCGGATGATCTTCCTCCATACGCTTTACGCCCTCCGGAGCAGCGATGATACACAAAAAGCGAATATGTTTGACCCCTTTTTCTTTTAACATCTGGATCGCAGCAGAACAGGATCCGCCTGTTGCCAGCATCGGATCTACCACAAAAACTTCCCGTTCACTGCAGTCTGCCGGAAGTTTACAGTAGTATTCTACCGGCTCATGCGTTTCCGGATCTCTGTAAAGTCCGATATGTCCCACCTTTGCAGCCGGGATCAGGGATAAGATCCCGTCCACCATTCCAAGACCCGCACGAAGAATCGGCACAACCGCCAGCTTCTTTCCTGTCAGTTCCTTTCCTACCATCTCGCAAAGCGGCGTTTTGATCTTAACATCCTGTAATTTCAAATCTCTTGTTGCCTCATAACACATCAGACCTGCGATCTCGCTGACAACCTCCCGGAATTCTTTTGTACCCACATCTGTTTTCCGGATATGTGTGATCTTGTGCTGAATCAGCGGATGATCCATTACATATACTTCTGACATTATGCTCCTCCTTCTGTAAATGAATTTAATTTTTCTGTCAATTTATGAATTAACTTGGAAAGTGTTTCCAGACATTCCCCGTATACATTCAGCGGTTTCCCGTATGGATTCGGTATGTCTGTCTCTTCCCCCGTAAATTCTTTAAGTGTGTAAATATTACCATTATCACCATACTGTTCTGTCAGCTTTATTTTCTGCTCTTCGTCCATGGTCAATAACAGAATATCCCCCTCCATCTCTGCCTCAGACAATGCAACGGCAGTATGAGAAGCCATCGTCATCTGCGCACTTTTCATCACGGCTTCTGCTTTTTGATTCACCGGTTCCGGGAATAGAACGACCATCCCCCTGGAATCGATCACATATTCCTGATGCAGATCTTCTCTTCGCAGCATTTCCGCAGCCATTGGTCCCCGGCAGGTATCTGTCATACTTACAAATATAATTCTCCTGTATTTCTGCTGTTTTACAACAGACGCGGCGGAAATTCGCAGATGTCCCGCGGCTTTTTCCAGACGGTTCATGATCGCGTTCCCGATTCCCTGAAGGGCAAAAGATTCGCTGTAAATCTCGTCAACTTCTTCGTCGTCAAATTCACGCAGTACCGCATACAGATTCCTTGCGATTGTTTTTTCATTTTCACGGGTTCCGATATTTTTTACGACTCCGTTTGTATAATAGCTATAAGTCTCATTTGTTGCGATGACGCCGACCCGTTTTCCTTCCCGGACGGCTGCGTAACACAACTGTCGGATTGCAAGAACTTCTTCTTTTACATTTCCCTCAACGATCATCAATTTTGCTTTCGGCGCGTAATGGCGATATTTCATTCCCGGCGCTTTCGGCGCCTTATCTGTCTCCCTGCCGAGAAGCGTCTCGTCAATACTGACATGCCCCACAACAGGTTCCATCATATCTGCGGTGATCGCTCCCGGTCTTAAGATCATCGGCGGTGTGACCGTCATATCTAAAATGGTAGATTCCAAACCGATATCTACGCTTCCTCCATCCAAAATCATTTCAATCTTACCGTCCAGATCTTCTCTGACATGCTCCGCTGCTGTCGGACTTGGTCGCCCGGATGTATTAGCGCTCGGCGCAGACACATATCCGCCCGCCGCCCGGATCAGTTCTCTGGCGATCGAATCACTCGGCATGCGCACTGCTACCGTGTCCAACCCTCCGGTTGTCCCGTAAGGCACTTCATCGCTTTTTTCCAGGATCAATGTCAGCGGACCCGGCCAGAACTTTTCCGCAAGCCGCCCCACTTCTTCGGGAATGTTCACTGCGATCCGATTTAATGCATCAACTTCACAAATGTGTACGATCAGCGGGTTATCCGATGGTCTTCCTTTGGCTGCGTACGTTTTTCTGGCCGCCTCCTCGTCCAGTGCGTTCGCTCCCAGCCCATATACGGTTTCCGTCGGAAATGCCACAAGACCGCCCTTTTTCAGTATCTCGCCAGCTTCCTGTATCGTCTTCTGGTCTATATTCATTTTATCTATTTTTTTTATTATTGTCTCCATGTTTTTCATTATACCATTATTATGGCAGAAAGACGAACTAAATTTGCAAATACGATAAAATTCCGTTTGCAATCCCCTCCGCAAGCTTCTCCTGATATGCATCCTCGCAAAGTAACGCTTCTTCTTCCGGATTACTCAAAAAACCACATTCAACGATCAGCACCGGAGGTTCTGTCTTTTTCAGCATATAATATGTATCGTTTGCTTTTATTTCCCTGTTTTTCTGCAGTTCCACTTTCTGAAGTGCTTCCTGTACGACCTTTGCGGCATTTTCTCCCTCCCTTGAATGTGTATAATAAAAAACCTGTGTTCCGAAAACGCTTGGATCCGGATAGCTGTTCTGATGGATACTGACTGCAAGCACCGGTTTCGTTTCATTGATCAGTTTTACTCTCTCTTTCAAATCTTCCACCTGTGAATCTGCCATCCCGGCATCGTCCGTTCTCGTCATGATCACCGTGATCCCAGCTTCTTTCAGATGCCGTTCTACTTTTTTTGCGATGCACAGGTTCATTTCCTTTTCCTTTGTTCCCTGTGTCCCAATTTTTCCGGGATCGCGCCCCCCATGCCCGGAATCCAAAATAACCGTCTGTTCTTCTTTCTCTGCTTTCTCCTTTAATTTTCCGCTTGTTTCCACCTCTTTTTTATTTCGGGAATTCAGATATTCCCCGGTTTTCTGACTGACTACGATGATCCCGGCAAGCGCAGCCATTAATAACAGAATCCCCATTTTCCTGACGACTACTATTTTTTTCCCTTTGATCTTCTCTTTCATTTTTCCTTTAAAACGCAAAAAAACATCCCCTTTCGCATACATATATTCCATATATATGCCAAAAGGAGATGTCCTTTTCCGTTAATTTACATATTGGAGAATCAAATCCCATATGCTGGAATTTTCCCAGCCAAGTTTCCACTCTGCAACACCTGCAAGCTGATTGCTCTTGATCAGTTTCAGTTTTTCTTCCAGAGAAGCGGTATCTTCCAGCCAGATCTTATAGACTCCGCCGTCTGCTTCCCATTCCGCATAGTATTGCTTGTCTGTATCATTCCATTCTGCCTGTACGCCGGCCGACTGCAAAATCTGCTGTGCTTCATCCATACCCATCGCTGTGCTTGTGACTTTATTGGCATAATTTGCTGCCTCTCCCTCACTCGCATCCATCTCTGCATCCGTTTTCGGTGTTTCAAACCATAACCGTGTATACAATGGAACGCCGATAACCACTTTCTCTTTCGGCACAGATTTCAAAGCATCTTTGATTCCCTGTTCTACATAACCATACGATGCCACTGAGCCGGCTTCATAAGATCCCTCTGTATGTTCATCATATGCCATGATCACAACATAATCTGCCATGATTCCCTGTTCTTCCAGACTATAATGTCCATTGTACGGCTGCGGTACATAATTATCCACTGAAAATACAAGTCCATTCTGACGGCATTTTACCGACAGTTCACGGACGAACTGGATATAATGCTCGCCGCACTCTTCGGAGATCAGTTCAAAATCCAGATTGATCCCGTCGATTCCCGACTGAAGAGCTGCTGCGATCACCTGATTGATCAATGTCTCGCGCTTTGACGTATAGCTGAGCACTTCATACGTCTCCTCATATGAGTTGATTCCTCCATGGAAATCTCGAAGCACTGCCCATACATCCAAATTAGACTGATGCGCATAATTCACATAATCCGAACTTGCAAGAGAATTGATATTACCGTTTGTATCGGCAATACTGAACCAAGTCGGAGCGATCGTCGTCAAACCTTTGGTTCCTGCGATCGTCTCCAGTACATAGCTGTTGGCTTCTGCATTGTCCACATTGTGCCATGCCATATTGATCGTCTGATTCATTGAAATATTCGTATACTCCAGTTCTGTAAACTCTCTGGAAGTTTCTTCCTCCACAACTTTTTTCAAAGCGTTCGTCTTCACATATCCGATAAATCCATCCGCTGTCGCTACTTTCTTCCAATCATCTTCATCTTCTAGCACCGTAACTTTATCTGCTTTCTTGACTTCCGTCAGAATCGGGCTCTTTACTCCGCCTTGATAACGTACTTCTGTATCCCGTTTTAATACCGAAGTCTGGATCTTACCCCAGTCACTCGTAACGACGACTCTGTCCGGATTCTTATAAACACTGTAATCCAGATTGGTGTACTGCTGAATAAACGGAAGTGCGATATATGCTGTTCTTCCTTCAGTTTTCAGGATTATAAAATCTTCACTTTTCTTTTCTGTAACTTCTGTATACTCTTTGCTGCCGACAGTAACCGAAACATTCCCATTCGGTAACGTATAAAGCATAACACTTTCGTTCGGATCCCAGTAAAAACGTTCATTGATAAACTTTCTTACCACAGAATATTCAATATACGGCTCTCCATCGATCATCTTTCCGACTACATGACCGCTGTCTTCTCCTTTTATCACCTGATCGTTGACAACAAGTGCAAGAGAGTCTTCTCCTGTCAGCCCGTAATATTGTTCTAAATCAGCTTTCTCTTTCGACGGACCGTATCGCTGCCAGATAAAAACGCCTCCTGCAATTCCTACGATGACAGCAATCAGCAAAAACATCCTGATCAGAAGATTGCGTCTTCTTCTCCTCGCCCGGCTGCTTCTTCTCTTTGGACGCTGACCGCCCGGCTGTGCTCCTGCACTACCCCTGCTGCGACTGACATTTCTGCTTCGATTTCCGCCCGCATTCGCAGATCCGCTTCTCGAAGATCCGGAATTTGTACTGCCATTCCTCATAGGCTCTGCACCGGTTCCGCCAATCCGCTGTCTGTTTCCAGCATTCACTCTGCTCCATTCTTTTCCGTCCTGCGTATAAGATGCTGACGGATTCCGGCTCGACATTCCGCGCCAGCTTTCATCGTGCTGGGTCGTTTCCCTGCTGCCTGATATTCTATATTCTCCTGTTCCTGAACTTCCCGGTCTTTGGTCGCTGCTGCCTGGGCGTCTGACTGTACCCTGCTGCCTGGTCCTCTGATTCAGGAAATCATTTTCTCTGTTTCCTCTTTCGTCCATGCGGCACCTCCTGTTAGACCTTATTATATCATATTTTTTTTATACGTCATTATAATTTTACTATTTTAGCAAAGATTTTGTAACATTTCAGCCAATTCAAACTATTTCTAACGAACTTCTTTACATGTTACGCTTTTTTATTCCTCGAATACAGAGTCTTCAACCATTCTGAATAAAGGGGGAATTGCGTCTGGCTGCTCTTTGACCTTTCTGTCTTCTGTTTTTTCGATACTTTTCATTGATATTCACAAAAGAAAGTGATTCAATATGACCCTCCGGATCAATTTCATAATCCCGCATATAGCTTCCGGCTTCACGAACCATATGCTGCCGTACTACCTGCATCGGACTCGCACTGTTCCCGTCAATCAATATACAGACTCCTTTCTTCTCATAATCCTCCAGTTCCGTATACAGGTTTTCATATACCGCACTATCTTTTTTCATTACACTGCTCCCTTCCATAACGACTCGGATCAGCAATAAAAACTGCATCTTACAGACCAACCGGAAGTTTCGTGACATACCGCTGAATGTTCATGCAGCAGGAAGATAGCAGAGTCGTTCTTTAAATTCTCACATTCTTTTGATTTGTTCCAGAAAACGGAACATCGAAATATATTGAACTATCAACAGAATATTGCCAGATTCACTGATACAGCAATCTCCGTGCCCCTCCTTTCATGATTTTTTGACACTCACTGATCGAAAGCTATCCTCTGTGCCGCCATTATATATCCGTATTTTTCTCTTTTTCAATGTGTTTCTTGTTTAAAACCGCTGTGAATTTGTTGATAAACAAATCGCATGGAATTTCATTTTATTCACATCCTGTGTAAAGAAATCTCCGATGTCAATTTCTTCCTTTTCTTTTTTCTTTACATCCTGCAAATTTTTGTTTATACTATTATGGAATAAATATATTTTCTAATCATTGAAGGATGTGATCATATGAAGATTGAAAAACTGAATGAAAATCAGATTCGCTGCACTTTGACACATGCTGATCTGGCGGAACGCCATCTAAAATTAAGTGAACTTGCATATGGTACGGAAAAAGCGAAGTCATTGTTTCGCGACATGATGCAGCAGGCATCTTTTGACTTTGGTTTTGAAGCTGAAGATATTCCACTGATGATCGAAGCGATTCCTGCTTCTGCTGATTCGATTGTCCTGATCATAACGAAAGTGGAGGATCCGGAAGAATTAGACACCAGATTTTCCAAGTTTACTTCCGCCGGAGATGCGGACGGGAAGACCCGCGAACCGCTCAGCAAACTGGAGGGTGCAGAAGAATTTATGGATCTGCTCAACAAAGTAAAAGATGCTGCGTCCAACGTAGAAAAATCTGTTTCCTCAAAGACAGATGCCACAGAGCCCGCGCCGATCCCTGTAAAGCTTTTCTCCTTTGAGACGATCGATCTGGTCATCTGTGCAGCACGCCTGATCGCACCGATGTATCAGGGCGCCAACACTTTATATCGTGATTCGGCAAATGACATGTATCTTCTTGCTCTTACGCCATCCGAGCACACAAAACAGGAGTTCAGCAAAGTCTGCAACATGCTCTCTGAATTCGGCGCTCAGGAAAAAGCAAGTGCTTCCGTGCTCGCTTTTCTGGAAGAGCATTGTGAAATCACCATTGCGGCTGATGCAATCCAAAAATTATCCGCACTCTAAGTTAAAAACATATCGGTTATTCACATAACGAAAACCGCAACAGAAATCAAAAACAAAAGATCCTTTGTGACCTCCGAAATGATTTCTGCTGCGGTTTTTCTTATTCGATATTTTTCTTTAAATTTTAAGATTAAGCCTGCATCGCTTTCTTTGCAGCATTAATCTTCTCTACGAGCAGATCTGCATCGATTCCATGGACCATTGCAGCCTCTTCCAAAGATTCCATCTGTGCAGACGGGCAGCCAAGACAGTGCATTCCAATCTCCATCAGGATCGGAGCAGCCTCCGGAAATACTGTTAACAGTTCACCGATTGTTGTATTCTTAGAAATCTCTGCCATTTCTATTTCCTCCTTTATTGTTCAGTTGTTTTAACAACACTACGGTTTATTATAATCTCTAATTTTAAAATTATCAACCACGAACTATAAGTATGTGAATATTCTGAATTGTCTATATTCTGCATATCACTTTTAGACTACTTAAAAGTCAACATCTTTCTTTCTTTTTTTCGACAAAATATAATTTTCATGATATGTAACCAAAACACGCGTTCTTTTTTTATTCAAAGTAATTCACATAATTCACACCTTTTTATGTGGATAATGTGGATAACTTTTGTATAACACACTTTTTTTCCACATTTTTTGATATTTTGAATGTGGATAAGTTGAAAACTATTCTTTTCGTTCATTCGACTTTTTTTTACATTTTCACCTTAATTTGTGCACTTTGCATATTATCATTTTTTCATGCATTTAAAACTGCAAAATACTTTTTCTTTTTTCATAAAACAAGTTATCTGTGAATTTCTTTTTCTACTTATAAAAGAAAGACATCACCTCATAAAAAAGTGATGTCTTCCTGTTTTCTCTTCTTATAAAACCCGGCGTATTGTGACGATCGGCGCATACTGCGCACTGCAGATTCCAATTCCATCTGTCTCATTCATCGCATTGACGATATTTCCATCTCCCATATAGAGACCCACATGCCCATCGTAAAGAACGATGTCACCCGGCAACGCTTCATCGTAACTTACCTCATAACCTACCCCGACCATATCCCATGTCGTTCTTGGAAGACTGATTCCGAAATTCGCATATACAGCCTGAACAAATCCGGAACAATCCGCCCCATTTGTCAGGCTCGTCCCCCCCCACACATAGGGATTTCCGATAAACTGACATGCAAAGTCGATCACCGCCTGACCTCCGGTCGCATTTTCTGTATTCCCGACCCCGGAAGTCACTTTTCCTGCCAAAACTGCCTCGGTATCTATAGCTTCTGTAGAAGAGACCGTAACCGCCGCTGTTTCTTCCGCGATCCGTCTACTCTCCTCTTCTCTTGTTTCTCCATAAGAATAATCTGTTGATATTTCTATATATTCTCCGCTTACCCAGCCATCCGTAGCTCCTGCTTTCACCGGATACCAGTTATCCACCGCATCTCCGGTCACTTCATACTGCTGACCGAATGTGACCTGTGTAAGAATTGCAGTATCCGTTCCCTGCCCGCTTCTCACATTCAATACCTGCGCGAGAACAGTCGCTTCCGGCTTTTCATATTCTTCCGCGCGTCTTTGCGCTTCATCTCCTGTATATAATGCTGAATCCGGAACATATCCGACTGCATTTCCCGATTGGATCTTTATCCAGCCGTCGCTGTACTCCAACACCGTTGCCGTCGAATCACTGTAAAGTTTTCCGGTCCAGTCACTTGTTTCATCCGGGGCACTTCTAATATAAGTAAAATCACTTGTATTAGAAAATGCCCTGTTCACATACTCACCCTGTTCTGTCGGTACCAGATACAAATCTATATTTTCTTTCACATTTACTTCATAACACTCTTCCAGTACCGATTCGATCCCTGCAATCGGCAAAGGTGAAGAAGTTCCATGTTCTTCCTCCGCTGCCTGAGCCGTCATTGCACTCCCCGGGATCATCACTGCCCCTACGATTGCGGGCAGAATCCAATTTTGCCTTTTGTGTGTAGTTCTCATATAAAACCTCCTGCCTTGTTCTGTCTTTATCTTTTGTAGGAAGTTCTAAATGTTACACATTTATTAAATTTTATTACGTTGTCATTATAACAACTCACTCACTCTATGTCAACCTGTTTAAAGCCTTTTTCATACATCACAGCTCGACATTTTCTATAATTATTTTTAACATTTCTTATCAAAAAGAAATGATTATTAATTATTTTGTAACATTTTGAAAATTTTATTCTTCTGTCGAAAAAAATGTATTTCTTCTATATTAAGATGTCAGCGGCAAAAGATCGCAAACTACGTTGCGTCGGAGTACAAGGGGAAATACCCGCGGTTGAGGTCTGCGAGTCGAAAAGAGACTGAGATTTGCTCTTCATCGACCGTTTCTCCCCTTGTACCCCGACGCTATCTTAATGTGATAAAAATTTTTACTGAATTTTTGAAAAAAATAGGTTGACATTTCCCTCTTAATCATGTATATTTTAATTACAGTAATTGTTACTATTATTGTTTTAAAGGAGGATTCCCGATGGCTAATTTAAAATATAGCCGGCAAAGAGAATCCATCAAACATTTTCTAGCGACTACGAAAGAACATCCAACTGCCGACACAGTTTACACACATGTGAAGGAGGAGTTTCCAAACATCAGTCTGGGAACAGTTTATAGAAACCTAAAGCTTCTGACCGACTTAGGCGAAGCGATCAAGATTACCGCCCCTGACGGCGGTGACCGGTTTGATGGATGCACTCAGCCGCACAATCATTTTTATTGCACAAAGTGCAAACGAATTCTGGATTTGGATCTGGATATGAAAAAGATCGAGATGATCAACCAGGCTGCCGCAGATAACTTCGACGGCATCATCCATTCCAGCAACACCATCTTTTTTGGTGAATGCAGTGACTGCATTAAGAAGTCATAACAATATATTTTATAAGAAAAGGAGATCAAAACTATGAAAAAATTTGTATGTACAGTATGTGGTTATGTTTACGAAGGAGAAGCAGCACCGGCAGAATGTCCACAGTGCCATGTTGGAGCTGATAAATTTAAAGAGATGACAGGAGACAGAGAGTGGGCTGCAGAGCACGTTGTAGGTGTTGCTCAGGGCGTTAGCGAAGACATCCTTGCTGACTTAAGAGCTAACTTCGAGGGAGAATGTTCCGAAGTTGGAATGTACCTTGCTATGGCTAGAGTTGCTCACAGAGAAGGATATCCGGAAATCGGACTGTACTGGGAGAAAGCAGCTTACGAAGAGGCTGAGCACGCAGCAAAATTCGCTGAGCTTCTTGGAGAAGTTGTAACAGACAGCACAAAGAAAAACCTTGAAATGAGAGTAGAAGCTGAGAACGGCGCTACCGCTGGTAAATTTGACCTTGCTAAACGTGCGAAAGCTGCAAACCTTGACGCTATCCACGATACAGTTCACGAGATGGCTAGAGACGAAGCTCGTCACGGAAAAGCTTTCGAGGGACTTCTGAAGAGATACTTCGGCTAAGATTCAGCTAAATAAAAAGAGAGAGAAGACTGAGAATTGTATATCTTGGTCTTCTCTCTTTTTATTTCTCACTGTTTCAACGCTCTATTTCGTACATTGCCACTTCATCTGTCTCTCTGTTTGTCGACACAATCACATCTTTTCCATCCCTCACAAAATGCCAGACATTTGCCGGACCGCAGTCATGATCAATAACATCACTTTGATATGTTTGTTTTTCCTTATCATAAGAAAAGCAAAGTAAATCTCTGTTTCCTTTTCGATGTCCGATCACAAGCGCATTTTCACCGCACAAGGAACCACCATAAATCGCATGACAAAACTCTGCCGTTTTTTCATATGAGTAAATACATTCAAAATTTCCTGTCTCTTTCGCCCTTTTGTATATTTTGATCTGATCCCCATGAAATGGGGCGATTACCGCAAGCTCCTCTTCGCCATCCTCATCAAGATCTACGAGCACTGCATCACTTGCCGGTATCGTAAGTAATGTTTCGGTCTTCCATTCCCCTCCGGCTTTTTCCGGCGGTATAAAACGAAATATTCCGTTCTCTGACGAGATCACACTGGTATCATATCCATTTTCACGGACCCGATAATATCCATGATTCTTTAACATCTGATCTTTGATCACAAAAAGTTCCAAAGCATGTTCCTCTCCGGTTTCTCCCAAGTTTTCAGGTAATACCGCCCCATATACTTTTCCTGGAGATGACCAGTCATCCTTATATTCATGTCCCGATTTTAATGTACAGGCAATCAAATAATGAATACCGTTCCGCTCTATAATATCAAATCGGTGTACATGTGGCAGCGAAACCAGTGTTTCCACGCTCCACTGTTTCTCCTTTTCTTTTGGCGGTCTGACAAGAACGATCGATGCTTCTTTTGAATCATTTGGAGAATAGAAGCGGTGTGTCGCAAGAAATACACCATCGCTACCCGGAACTTGAACCATACTCATAACGCCACCCGGCTGTTCCCATATTGTATCAACTTCATTTCCTTCTAAATCAAATAGAATACAGCGATCTGTTTTCTCCGCCGCCACAAGGAAAAAATCCTTTCCTTTATAATGAAGCGGTGCTATTGAATAACATTTTGTTAAATTTGAAATAATCTTTTTGTTAATCTTCACACTTTTCCCCTCTCTTTCTACATACAAGAACGAAACGGAATATTTTGCGGCGCTTCAAAGCAGTCTTCAAACCCCCGTCTGTGATGATATGCTTTCTTATCCTTATCGGTTGGATATACATATTTTCCTCCAACTTCCCAGAAAAATGGATGAAACTTATAATTCAGTCGATCTTTTTTCATTTCGTACAACATTTTGATCTCGTCAACATCCGCCATAAAGTTGGTCCACACATCATAATGTACCGGTATCACAACTTCACACCGCAGTGCTTCCGCCATGCGAAGAATATCTACGGATGTCATTTTGTCCATAATTCCCGGAGGATTCTCACCATATGATCCAAGCGCAACATCAATGTCATAATCTTTTCCGTGTTTTGCATAATAAATGGAATAATGAGAATCTCCACTGTGATAAATATTTCCCCCCGGAGTTTTTATCAAATAATTTACAGCTTTATCGTCCATATCTGTCGGACAAATTCCGGTCAGTTCCTCTCTGTTCTCATCGGTACGGTCTGTTGTCACAAGGCAGGTCCGATCAAATGAATCCAGAACCACAATCTCGATATCTTTGATCTTGATCGTATCTCCCGGCTTCACAGTTATGCATCGCTCTTCCGGAACCCCCCACTTCATCCATGTTTCTACTGATTTTTTCGGACCAATAAATGGAACCGGAATTTTCTTTCCATCTTCATCAACTGTTGTCAATTCAGCTTTGATCACATGAGATGCATACTCTGCACTCATATGATCCTGATGATAGTGTGTTGCAAGAACCGCATCCACTTTTTGAATTGCAAACGGATCAAGTACAAACGGAACTGCCCGAAGATTCGGCTGCATCATCCGTGCACCACTCATATTTGCCATTTGATGACCAACTGCCATCTTTCCATTTCCATGAGTACGCTTTCCATTCCCACACCAAAGATCAATACTGATATTACAATCTTCCGGTGTCTTGACCCAGATTCCGGTACAGCCAAGCCACCACATCGCAACAGTTCCCGGTTTTACATCTTCCATTTCGATTTCTTCGTTTAGCCACGTTCCCCATTCCGGAAATGTATTCAATATCCAATTTTCTCTTGTGATCTCCTCAATTCTACTCATAATTCTGCCTCCTTCTTTTCATATGACTCATAAAATGCTTCATAGTAATTTCTCAATTTATTTGTGTTTTGATATAAAATTTCTGTATCCGGATCTGGTTCATAACAAAGATCCTCTCCATTCTCAGCGTAACGTTCATATCCCTCCTGATAATTATCCACATTTCCCAACGTTTTTTGTGCAGAAATCCACGCACCTAGCCCGGTTGCTTCCATTTCTTTTGGTTTTTTCACCTCTTTTTGAAACATATCCGAAAGAATCTGGCAATAAACCGGATTTCCTGTCATTCCACCCGCAGCCAGAATACTTTTTTGATTTCCGCCAACCACACGCTCTACTTCTTTCACACATTCCGAAAGTTCTGCTGCAATTCCCTCTAAGAGTGCACGTACCAAATCTCCCTTATTGTTCTCAAATCCAATTCCCATAAATCCTGCCCGTACACTTGGATTCCAACGTGGTGTCCCTTTTCCTGAAAATGATGTAGACGCAATTACGCCATTCGCTCCCGGACAGGATTCTTCCAACACTTTTGAAAATTCTTTAAAATCTCCCTTTGACTCCGGGAAAAACTGTTCATTCATCCACGCCGCTGCTTTTCCTGCGCTCAATACTGCGCCCTCCACAATCCATTTTCCGGGTATTGCTGAAACATTACAATTTACACTCATCTTTTTATCCAAAACCGGAACATCTGATAATCCGATCACATATGCCCCCGTTCCTGAATTCACTTCCATATCCCCATGTTCCAGACATCCAAGACCAAGCGCTGCACACTGCTGATCCCCTCCGGCTGAAATTACCGGGATCGATGTTCTTTGTTTCAAACACTTGGAAACTTCATCTATCGTATTTCCAACAATCCCACCAACCGGTATCAACGAACACAACTTTTCTTTTTTTACACCAAATATTAAAAGAAGTTCCTCTGACCATTCCAACTTTTTAATGTCAAAAAGTGATGTCCTGCTGGCTATGGAATGATCCGTTGCAAATTGGTGGGTAAGCTGATAAATCACATATTCCTGAAATCCAATCAACTTATACGCTCTTTGATATACCTCCGGTTTATTTTTTTGAGCCAGACCATTTTGGGCGCAGAAAACACCGGCGATAATTTCATTCCCGTAATCTGATAGATTTTTTTCCATTCGTTCTTATATTCTAAGCAAATCTCCGCCGCACGCCGGTCTTGCCATGAAATTGCCTCCGTCATTGCACTTCCGTACTCATCTACCGGAATAACAGAAGAACGCTGCCCCGTCACCGAAATCACTTCGGCTTCCATTTGATTCTGCCCCAGCCATTCTCCTGCAGCTTTTAACATTTCCCATATTTTTTCCATAACCTCTTCCGGCTTTTGAATAGCCGTACTTTCATTCAGAACATACAGCGGATAATTTTTCTGAAATTTTGTACAAATCACTCCTTTCCGGTCAATAACAAGAAGTCTTGCACTTGATGTTCCGATATCGATCACGAGAGTTGCACACCTTTTTTCGTTTTGCTCCATATCTCTCTCATCCTTTCACAGAACCGGAAAGCATCCCCGCCTGTACTTTTTCATGGAACATCAAATAGATAATCGTCAAAGGAAGTACCGCCAAAACGATCGATGCAAAAATCGGTCCCATTCGTACGGAAAAATCACCTTTAAAATACATCAGACTTCTGGATACCGGGTACTTATCCGGCGTTGACAACAGAATAACCGAAAAGATCAATTCACTGTATGCATATACAAAAGAAATGATAGATACTGTTGCAATGATCGGTTTGGAAATCGGTAAAATGATCTTAAAAAGAATCTGCGTCATACTGCATCCATCGATCACGGCAGCTTCATCCAATTCACGGCTGATTCCTCTGATATATCCCGTCATCAAAAAAATAGCCTGTGGAAGTTGAAATGTCGTATATACAAGAACAAGCATCCAATATTTATCATATCCACCTAAATTTGCCGCAATCCTTGAAATTGGGATTACCGTCGTATGGATCGGAATCATAACGCCCAGCATAAACAACATAAAACATGGTGTCAAAAATTTATACTTCATCCTTGCAAAAATATAGGAAGCCAACATTCCCACAATAACAACTAAAAGCGTTGTAGAAATAGCAAGCAACAATGAATTTCCTATTGCCCGCAGCATATTTGCCGATAAGAGAGCATCTTTGTAATTCGCAAACTCCCACTTTTCCGGAAATGCAAACATATTCCCATAAATTCCATTGTTGTCTTTAAATGAACAAAGCACGGTTACAAGCAGAGGATAAAGCGTTACGATCGCCCAAAACCATGCAAATATACGAAATATAACATCTGATATTTTTAATTTTTTCATGGTATTTTCCTCCTTAATCTTCTGATTTCATCGCTTTATTCAAACCAATACTCAAAACCATTCCGAGCACCAGGATCACAACCCCGATCGCATTTCCCCGTCCGAAATTCTTAGAACTAAACGCTTCCGTATACAATAATGTAGCAGGAACTTCCGATGTGTGATTCGGTCCGCCGCCTGTCATTGCAAACATCAGATCAAACGTCTTCAAACATCCGCAGATACAAAGAACAGAAAATACTTTAAATGATTCTTTCATCAACGGAAGCGTAATATAGATTAATGTTTTAAACTTGCTTGCTCCGTCGATTTTTGCTGATTCATACACATCCTGCGGAATCGAAACAAGACCCGCCGCAAAAATCAGCATATTAAATCCGGCAAAAATCCATTCATTGACAAGAACAACCGAAACAACATTTAATGTTGGCGTTCCCAGCCAATTCATTGCCCATTCACTAAGTCCAACCTTTTCCAAAAGAGAATTGACCAATCCCCAATCCGGCTGAAGCATATAAACCCATATCAAGCCAACTGCTGTTACCGGAAGCATGACCGGAAGATAATAAGATACTTTAAAAAATTTCACTCCACGGATACTTGATGTAATAATTTTTGCCAGCAAAAACGCAAGCGGCATCAAAATTAAAAATCCTCCGATCATAAAGAACAAGGCGTTTCGCATCGACAGCCAGAAATTTGGCGACTGAAATACTGCCTTATAGTTTTCCAATCCGATAAAAATCGGTTTGGCACTTGCGATTCCCGTCCACTTATAAAAGGAAAGTTTTACCGCCTCAAAAACGGGATAAAGCAAAAATACAAATAACAAGCTGAGGGCCGGCAAGATAAATGCAATCGACCAGACAAGATTCTTCCTCTTCTTTACCATGATCTTCTCTCCTTTCAGTATTCTTCTTTTAACTCAATTTCCAGCACCGTATCAATTTCATTTTCCAAAAGAAATGTTCCCTGAATCGGTTCTTGAAAATTAATGAATGTATACTCTGGAAATAGCTCCGTCACCCACGGTCTGACGATCAATACCTCAGATCCATCTGATACTCTTCTGATTTTTTTTATTTTTTCTGTCGGTATATTCAAGGCGATCGGTCCTATTTCCTGTTGAAGTAAATGCGCATATACATAATTTCCATTTCTTGTATAATATCCCCAATCCGGTTTTCCAAGCCCTGCTTTTCCGCAATTCCAGATAGATTTTCCATAATCTTCAAACCATTCCGCCATATCACTCAACACTTTCATTGCCGGTTTCGGAAATTTTCCACGCGCATTCGGTCCGATATTAACAAGAAGATTGCCTCCTTTACTGACACATTCCACTAATTTACGGATCAGACATTTCGCATCTTTATAATTATACGGATTCGGAGTATAGCACCAACTATTATTCATCGTGCAGCAAGCTTCCCACGGAAGATCATTCCCCATATCATCCAGAATCCCCTCCGGTGGAATAATCTGTTCCGGCGCCACAAAATCACCGGCATATACCGTAGGATTTGCAGTGCTGATACTGCCTTTTGCCGAAGCATTACATTCCAATCGGTTGTTTATGACTATATCCGGCTGAAGACTTCGGATCATAGAAACCAGTTCTGTTGCTTTCCATTTTTCTCCCCGCATTTCTCCATAGGAATTATCAAACCATAAGATATCTATTTTCCCGTAATTCGTGCACAGTTCACGGATCTGATTATGCATATATTCCAGATACCGGTTAAAATCATATTGATAATCTTTATACGCTTCATTATCCCTCATTGGATGATACAGATCTCCATAATGATGATAATCCGGATGATGCCAGTCAAACAACGAGTAATAAAATCCCACACCAAGTCCCTCTGCCCGAAAGGCTTCCGCGAACTCTCTTGCAAGATCGCGCCCGCATTTTGTATTTGTTGATTTATAATCCGTGTATGCTGAATCAAAAAGACAAAATCCTTCATGGTGTTTGACTGTCAAAACCGCATACCGCATCCCTGCTTCTCTAGCCATCTTCGCCCATTCTCTCGGATTAAAGTCAACCGGATTAAATTCCTCAAAATATTGTTCGTATTCTTCTATCGATAAACGTTCATAGGAGCGCTTCCACTCCGTCACACCATTGATGCAATATAGCCCCCAATGAATAAACAAACCAAATCTGGCGTCCATCATCCATTTTACATGTTGAAATCTCTTATCCATTCTTCCTCTCCTTACAATTTTCCTTACGATCGGAGCAAAATGGCATTCCGCCCCTTGTACACCGACACTATCCTCTTTTTGTAAAAAACAGGAGCTGCTGCGAAACCTGTCTGGTATTGTTGCAACAGCTCCCCTCTCTGCTAATTTTATATACTCTTGCGTGCTTTACTTTACTTCTTCTTGTGAAACGATTTCTTCTCCGCAACTCTCCGGTGTTCCATCAAGGAATAATCCCTGCAGCGCGGTTCTTACTGTATTTAACATATGTGTTTCCGGATCGATTTCCTGCATATCACCGTGAAATTCTTCTGCTTCATCTACAATCCCTTTGATTTTTACGGTCATATCGTCAATCTCTGTTTCCGGATCTGACTCAAATTTCACCGGATAAATACCGCCATTGCTAGCCTTTTCCAATCCGGCATAATAGTCTTTCGATGTCAGATATTTTACAACTTCAACTGCGGCGTCATTCACTGCTTCATCTCCGCTGTCCGTGATGGAAAATCCCTGTCCGGATCCGCCCTGTACACAAGCTTTATATTCTTCTTTCTCTGCAAAATACGGAAATGCAGTTACATCTACTTTTCCATCTACCTCTGTTCCGGTAATCTCACCTACAAACCATGCTCCATCATAGCGAAAAGCACTTTCACCGGAAAGAAACGCTGCTTTCTCACCATTATTGTCTACACTAAGTGGATTACTTCCAAAATACCCCTTCTCGTTCCATTTCTGAATCTTTACATACATCTCCAGCATTTCTTCTGAATCATAATTTATTTCTCTGCTTGCCAGCTTATCAGCAATGTCTCCGCCGTATGCTTTATAACAAAGATTATTCAATAAATGTCCCGCCCGGAAATTACTGCTTTCTCCTAATTGGAATGGCGTAATTCCTGCTGCAACTAATTTATCACAGGCAGCTTCCAGTTCCTCGATTGTTTTAGGCTCTTCAATTCCATTTGCACTCAGAATATCCGTATTGTAATATAACAAAATCTGATACAACATTACCGGAACGCCATAAGTTGCCTCTCCATCCTGCCAGTTATCAAACAATGGAAGAAATGAATCACGCCACTCCGGATCTTCCTCAAAATATGGTTCCAAATCTAACAGGACACCACCGTCTATGTAGTCCTTAATGCTTGTTCCACCATAGTTGATAAAAACATTAGGCTGTGTTCCTGCACCAAACTGAGAACTCAACTTATCAAAGTATTGCTGTTCGTCCGTTACATTGTCCGCTACAATTGTAATTCCATTATCAAGTTCATTAAATTCTTCTATCTTCTGATTAAAATACTTAGACAATGTTTCCTCTCCGCCCCAACGTGACGTTAAGCGAATCTCAATATTTTCGCCTTTTGATCCATCACCTTTTTCCGATCCATTGCCAGAACTACCTCCACAAGCTGTGAGTGAAAATATCATTGCAGCTCCCAGCGTACAGGCAATCCCTTTTTTCAATGCTTTTTTCATTGTTTCCTCCTTTTCTCTGTTCAAAACAGTCTTTACGAATCTATAATTGTTCTTTTGTTGTTTTAATTGTATCTTTTTACTAATGTTTCGTCAATTGTCATCAGTTACGAATTATTATTTCCAGAGATATTCTAATTTTATTGTTTTTTCACAATTTATTGTTCTTAACCCATTTTTTAAGAACTTTTTATTTACTTTTATTATTTTTGCACAAAAAACAGTTGGAAAATTTATGCATTTTTTTGTTTTCCTTTTATATATTTCCATGTATACTTATAGCTGAAGACATCTTTGCAAACATTCATAAAACTCTACAAAAGTACATTTATTTGAACAGGAGAGGACTCATGAAACAAAGCAAAAAGCAAATTGAAGAAAGACGGCGCAATCTGATCACTTTATTGCAGGAACATTCCAGTTGTCGTGTTTCTTTTCTCTCAGATATACTGCAAGTATCTGAACTGACTATACGCCGTGACCTTGAAGAATTAGAAAAAGAACATGTAATCGAACGTTTCCACGGCGGAGCTCGTCTGATCCAAATTGGAAATGAACAACCTGCCGATGCAAAAAAACTGGATTACTCCGTTGAAAAAGATTTGATCGGCAAAGCTGCTGCCGACCTTGTTCCCAACAACTCTACCATTTTCCTTGGTTCAGGTACCACTACATTGAGCATTATCAAACATTTAGGAAACAAACGTGTTACGATTGTTACCAATAACGCGCTCGCTCCAACCTGCACTGAAAATGAACATATCACGTTAATTTTATGTGGTGGAGAATGTCGGTTAAAAGCAAAATCGCTCATCGGTCCTTATACGGAACATGTCATCAATTCCATTTTTGTAGACATGGCATTTCTGGGTGCCAATGGAATTGACGCTGTAAACGGAGTCACCACAAATATTTATCAGGAAGCGAAAATATATGAAAATATCGCCCGCAATTGTACCGGAAAAATTGTTCTTGTTGCCACCGGAAACAAGCTTGGCAAAACATACACATTCAAAAGTCTGGATTTAAATGCAATCGATCTGTTGATTACAGATTCAACTGCCGACCGAAATCCTCTTTCAGATTTGAAAGCGGAGGGAATGCAGGTATGTTTTGCAGATTCACTTTCTTCTCTTTAAAAAAATAACGTTCTGCCGGATCATCACTTTTCCTGCAGAACGTTGTTTTTTTTATTTTCCCCTCTCCACTTTTCAATCAATTCCGTCTTCTTTTTCCGATTCAGCTGTTTGATCGCATACTCCCTTTTCATCGCCTCTTCTTTTGTCGCGAACATCTCATAATACATAAGCGTCACCGGTCTTCGCGTTTTTGTGTACTTTGCGCCCTTTCCGGTGTTATGAGCGTCAAGCCGCTTCTCAAGATCGTTGGTCCAGCCTGTATAATAAGTTCCGTCACTGCACTGTAAAATATATGTATAATTCATTTCTCATTATCCTCTGTCATCTTTCCGTTTCTTTTGGCATCACCGGTCAGAAATATGAAAATCCACGCGTTTTCTCTTTTCTTCGGAATTTCACATTTCTGACCTTGTGCCGGGTTCATCTGCTCTGATCCGTATGATCTTACACACGTTACGGCATTTTACCCCTCCATAAAATCCATTGGATTTACCGGAGCTCCGTCTTTCTGTACTTCAAAATACAGATTTGCTCCCTCTGTTGCAAAATATTTCGTAGGCTCGCTCAGATAACCGATCGTCTCCCCTGTATTGACATAGGCCCCCACTTCCAGTGGTACTTCTTTCAACTGACCGTAGATCGCGCTATAACCATTTCCCATATCCAGAGTCACCGTGAGACCGGTCTGTGCATCCTGCTCGATGTTCGTCACAACACCCGGTGCCGACGCGCCGATCATCTCTCCCACTTCACCGCCTACGATCAGAGCCGGATTGTATTTATACTGTTCCAATGTTGCAAAATAAACAGTCTTGTCCATACTGTAATTGATCAGAACCGCTCCGCTCGCCGGCCATTCAAGGATACTCTCCTCACTGAACCACACATCGGCTGCCGCCCCCGCTGTTTCTGCGTTGCCATCTTCCAACGAAAGCGCATCGTTTGCAGCTTGTCCTGCATCTTCCGCAGCGTCTTCCTCCGCTGTCTCTGCATCTTCCGTTCCCTCTGCTTCCGGCAAAACGATCTCGTTCGTCGCGGTCTCTTCGCTGTTCTCTTTTGTCTCCTCGTCAGCCGCCGTCTCTGCTTTGGCAAGTTCCTGCTCCATCCGGTTTTGATAATTCCGAAATGTAAATGCACCTACCATTGTGATCACTGCAACAAAACATATGACCGTCGCAACTGCTGCGCCTTTCCCTTTTAAGAAAGACGGCTTTTCATTTTTATTCATATTCATCACCTCTGCCTGTATTTTTGCCAGAAATGAGGTGACTTATACTCTTTGCATGGTAACTTTTCTTCCGAAATATTATACCATATTTCTTTCCGCTTTTATCTCATTTTCATTTTTCGGATATCTCTCCGGGATGAACCATTGTCTCCACATCCCCACCGTCCGCTAATTCTGTTCCCTCAAAGAAGAACTGCAGGATCTCTTCATACGTCTTCCCCTCTTTTGCCATCTCATTTGCAGTCCACTGACTCATTCCCAGTCCATGCCCGTTTCCCATTGTTGTGATTTTTAACCCCTCCTCCCCTTCCTGCAGGGAAAATGCGCTCGAAGAAAGAGACAATGCGTCCCGGAACTGATCTCCGGTACAGACGGTCTCGCCGATCCGCAATTCCGCCACATATCCTGCCGAATCGTAGGAAAGGATTTCAAAATCCGGAAATGTATAGGTTTTTCCTACCTGTTCCTCTTCCACCGCAACAAGAAAAGGCTGACATTTTGTCTGTACTTCCTTATAAGGAAGTTCTAAAATCTGCATTTCGTCGTTTGCTTCCTTATCCAGCGGACATTCCCGCACAGCCAGATAGGGAAAGTTCTCCTCTCCGGTCACTTCCTGCGCGCTTCTCGTCATTCCGCTGCTCGACTGATGAAACGGCGTCCATGCATAATTCCCCTGATAAAACAAAACCTGATTTTCCGTTTCCTCCATCGCCCGTCTTAATTCTTTATAATATGTTTTATAATCTTCTCCGCCTTTCTGTTCTAATTCTTCCATACTTAAATACCGATCCGTCAAAATAAGATCTTCTCCGGCAATTTGTTTTCTATTCAGTTCTTCATACAATTTCGTCCGGATCAGCACTGCCTGCGCTTTGCAAAATTCCGTCTCTTTTTTCTCCGGAAGTTCCAGTGCAAGCACCCCGAGAAAATATTCCTGCCACGGAACAGCCCGTAATTCGTTCCCATTTTCCCCATCGATCTTCACATTGACATAACAGTCCCTATTCTCAGTCAGACTTCGTCTGTCCGCCCCATGGATCAATACGGTCGCCACATAGGGAAGCAAGATCAAAATCAAAAGAAACGCTCCCATCGAACGCATTTTTTGCTGTATTCTTCTTTGCCGCATCATTTCCTGTCTCATAAATAAGAATTCTGCTCCGCAGGATTCTCCGCCTGCGGCAGGGCTGTAAAACAGCCATATTCTACTCTGCCACAGTGCGATCCCACGAAGTGTCTTTATTCACAATAGGTCTCATTTTCCTATTGAATAAAAACAGCCCTCCATACCATACGATATGAAGAGCTGTCTTTGATTATTCTGCTTTATTTCCCTCCGGATTTTCTGATACATTTTCCATATCCGAATTTTCTGACAGGTCGGGTAATTCGATCACCGGAGCATTCTCCTTTGCAGACTGCTCCGATACCGATGGCTTCTCCGGCATACCGTTCAAAAGCCCTCGCTGCGGTACAAAACCACTTTCCTGCCGCGTCTCAGCACTCGATTCAAATCGAGCTTCCTGTGCATTTTCTCCCTGCATGTTCTGCCCGGATCCGTCTCCGTTCATTCCCCCGAATCCGAATGTCATCCCCTCCGGTTCCATTCCCGGACGGAACGGTTTATTCCGCATCACAAAGAAACAGATCGGCTCATAAAGCGGGATCACCGCGGACAGTACGCCATGAGCAATGGACATATTTTTTGAAGTAAATCTTTCCAAAATCTGATGATCCACCAACACTTGGAGCACCTTATAAATTCCGGAATATACGACCATCACTCCGATAAACAAAACGCCCACAACAAGCAGTGCGATAACAGATCCGACTCCCGGTCCGCTGTAACTGTTCATTGCGGAGATCAAAGTTCCGATCCCGACTGCCCACAAAATAATATAAAATATAAAGAAAATTGCTCCGTGGATAAACGGCAGCGCCAGAAGCCAGATTCCCGGATTCTGGATTTTTTTGTCTTTCAATACGATCTCTCCGCCCAGTTCTCCCTGCAGATATGCGCGGGCAAACGGGACATAGGCAAGCCACGGATAATCCATTCCACGCCGTTTTGCGATCGTGTACATTCCGATCCCTTTTAAAATATAACCTGCCAGCGAAACAAGTCCCCATACAAGTAAAACGATCAGATAAATCAATAATATCGTTATGCTGACGGCGTCACCGCCTGACACGGTCGTTTCATAACTGTAACCATCATAGTATCCCATAGGCACCTCCTATTCCGGCTGTTTGGACGCAACCTCTACTTTTTCCAGTTTCCAGATATCCCTTACATATTCCTCGATCGTTCTGTCTGATGAGAACTTTCCGCAGCTTGCCGTGTTGAGCAGCGCCATTCTCGCCCATCTGTCTTTATCTCTGTATGCTTCCTCCACACGTCTCTGCGCATCTGCATAAGAACGGAAATCTTTCAGGATGAAATACATATCCGGGCGGTCTGTACACTGTGTATTCAAAAGAGAATTATACAGATTTTTGTACATATTGTGGTCGCCATTCGCATAAGTGCCATCCATCAACTGATCGATCACCCGTTTCAGTTCCCAGTCATTGAAATAAATATCCGTCGGATTATAGCCGCCGTTATTCTCATAATTGATGACTTCTTCCGAGCTCATTCCGAAGATAAATGCGTTCTCCGCTCCGACTTCTTCCACGATCTCCACATTTGCTCCGTCCATTGTTCCGAGCGTCGGCGCTCCGTTCAGCATAAATTTCATGTTTCCGGTACCGGATGCCTCTTTCGACGCCGTAGAAATCTGTTCGCTGACATCTGCCGCCGCAAAGATCAGTTCCGCATTCGATACACGGTAGTCTTCGATAAATACGACTTTCAGTTTTCCGTTGATACTTCTGTCATTGTTGACTACGTCTGCAACGGAATTGATCAGCTTGATCGTCTCTTTTGCACGCAGATACCCTGCCGCAGCCTTTGCGCCGAAGATAAATGTTCTCGGATAGAAAGACAATTCCGGATGCTCTTTGATCTGATTATACAGATACATCACATGCAGGATATTTAAAAACTGACGTTTATACTCATGCAGACGTTTTACCTGCACGTCAAAGATCGAACGTGGATCCACATCGATTCCGTTATGTTCTTTGATGTATTTTGCAAGCCGTACTTTATTCTGATATTTGATCTGCATAAATTCATCTCTTGATTTCGGATCGTCCGCCAGCGGTTTCAACTTGGACAGCTGCGACAGATCCGTGATCCATCCGTTGCCGATCTTCTCCGTCACCCAGTTTGCAAGAAGCGGATTTCCGTGTGCAAGGAATCGTCTCTGTGTGATACCATTTGTTTTATTGTTGAATTTCTCCGGCATCATCTCATAAAAATCTTTTAACTGTTCATGCTTTAAGATCTCTGTGTGGAGCGCTGCAACGCCGTTTACGGAAAATCCGGCGATGATCGCCATATTGGCCATACGCACCTGACCGTCCCAGAGGATCGCCATCTTACGCACTTTTTCCTCATTGCCCGGATATTTCGCACGCACCTCATTTACAAAGCGGCGGTCGATCTCCTGTACGATCTGATAAATACGCGGAAGCAGTCTGGAGAACAGATCGATCGGCCATTTTTCCAATGCCTCGGCCATGATCGTGTGGTTCGTATATGCGCACGTCTTCGTCGTTACATCCCATGCTTCTTCCCATGTCAGTCCCTCTTCGTCGATCAAAAGATGCATCAGTTCCGGAACCGCAACCGTCGGATGCGTATCGTTCATCTGGATCACAACTTTTTCATGCAGCTTGCGGATATCTCCGTGCTCTTTTTTATAACGCTCGATCAATGCCTGCAAACTTGCGGAAATGAAGAAGTACTGCTGTTTCAGTCGCAGTTCTTTTCCCGCATAATGATTGTCGTTCGGATACAGTACCTCGACGATCGTCTTCGCAAGGTTCTCCTGCTCAACCGCTTTGTGATAATCTCCTCTGTCAAAAGAATCCAGCTGGAAGTCTGTGATCGCTTTCGCATCCCAGATACGCAGTGTGTTCACGACATGATTTCCATATCCTACGATCGGCATATCATAAGGGATCGCAAGTACAGACTCAAAATCTTCCTGGATAAATTTGTCTCTTCCGGTCTCCGGATCTCTTTCAAACCGTACTTTTCCGCCGAAACGCACTTCTTTTGTATACTCGTCTCTGCGCAGTTCAAACGGATTGCCATCTTTAAGCCAGTTATCCGGTGTTTCCACCTGATAACCGTCTTTGATCTTCTGCTTGAACATGCCGTAGCGATACCGGATTCCGCATCCATACGCCGGATAGTTCAGTGTTGCCAGCGAATCCAGAAAGCATGCCGCCAGTCTTCCGAGACCGCCGTTTCCAAGAGCCGCATCCGGCTCCTGGTCTTCGATCACATTCAGATCCAGTCCCAATTCTTCCAGGGCTTCTTTTACACCGTCATAAACTGTCAGATTGATCAGGTTATTTCCAAGCGCACGCCCCATCAGAAACTCCATGGACATATAATAAACGGTCTTCGCATCACTTTTCTTGTAAGCTTCCTGTGTTGCCAGCCAGTCGTCGATGATCGCCTCTTTTACCGCGTAAGAAACAGCCTGAAACAACTGCTGCTGTGTCGCCTCGTCGATCGTCCGGCGGTACAAAGTCTTCACATTTTCTTTGACCATCTCTTTGAATGTTTCTTTATCAAATTCTTTTCTAAGCTGAATATCGCTCTTTTCTGCCATACTGCTATCTCTCCTCTTTTTGAACGCCAAGATTTACGGCTTCGCCATTGATCTTCCACTCTTTTACATATCCCGCCGGCTGCGCTTTTGTCACTGCAACTGCCAGAACTTCGTTTCCGATCTCTTCTCCGTGCTTTTCAAAAACAGACTCTGCTTTTTCACTACCCTCATAAGTTACCGTGATCTTATCCATCACTTCAAATCCTGCTTCTTTACGCATTGTCTGGATCTTGCTGACGATCTCACGCACAAATCCCTCTTCCAGAAGTTCTTCTGTCAGATTGGTATCCAGAACTACGGTGATTCCGTTGTCATTTTCAGAAACGTAACCCGGGATCTGCGCGGTATCGATCAGAAGATCTTCTTTAAATAATGTGATCTCCTGTCCGTTTACATCCAGTTTCAGGGAACCGGTCTCATTGATCTCATCCATTGCCGCATTTCCGTCCAGCTGTTCCAATCCCTGACGGATTCCGCCCAGCATTTTTCCGTATTTCGGTCCGACCGTCTTAAGCTGTGGTTTGAAGCTGTAAGATGTAAAGTCGCGCACATCTTCTGTAAATTTCACATTCTTCACATTCAGCTCATCCGCAACGATCTCCTGATAGAACTCCGGCAGCTCGAATCCTGCTTTTACAAACATCTGACCGATCGGCTGACGGTTCTTGATATTTGATGTATTACGGCATGCACGTCCCATCACAACCAGTTTCAATACATGATCCATGTTCGCTTCCAGTTCCGCATCGATGAACTCTTCCTTGACTGTCGGGAAGTCACACAGATGGATACTTTCCGGTGCGGATGCGTCAATGCTTCCGACCAGATTCTGATAGATCTGCTCTGTCATGAACGGGATCATCGGAGCTGCCACTTTCGATACGGTCACAAGCGCTGTGTACAATGTCATATATGCATTGATCTTATCCTGTTCCATTCCTTTTGCCCAGAAACGTTCGCGGCTTCTTCTGACATACCAGTTACTCATATCATCTACAAATTCCTGCAGCGCTCTTGCACTTTCCGGAATCCGATAATTTGCCAGATGATCGTCTACTGTTTTGATCAGTGTATTCAGTTTGGACAGAAGCCATTTATCCATAACACTGAGTTTATCATATTCCAATGTATATTTTGTCGCATCGAACTCATCGATATTGGCATACAACACGAAGAATGCATACGTGTTCCACAGAGTTCCCATGAATTTACGCTGTCCCTCTGTCACCGCTTTGCCGTGGAAACGGTTCGGCAGCCACGGCGCGCTGTTTACATAGAAATACCAGCGGATCGCGTCGGCTCCGTAAGTCTGCAGCGCGTCAAACGGATCGACGGCATTTCCTTTGGACTTACTCATCTTCTGTCCGTTTTCATCCTGTACATGTCCGAGAACGATTACATTTTCGTAAGGCGCTTTGTTAAACAGCAATGTGGAGATCGCGAGCAGGGAATAGAACCATCCCCTCGTCTGATCCACCGCCTCGGAGATAAATTTCGCCGGGAACTGCTGTTCAAACAGGTCTTTATTTTCAAATGGATAGTGATGCTGTGCAAACGGCATAGAACCGCTGTCGAACCAGCAGTCGATCACTTCCGGTACGCGATGCATCGGTTTTCCGCATTTCGGACAACGGATCGTCACTTCATCGATATACGGGCGGTGAAGTTCGATATCATCCGGACAGTTATCAGACATCGATTTCAGTTCCTCAATACTTCCGATCGAATGCATATGTCCGCACTCACATTCCCAGATATTGAGCGGTGTTCCCCAGTAACGGTTACGGCTGATTCCCCAATCCTGCACGTTTTCCAGCCAGTCGCCGAAACGGCCTTTTCCGATACTTTCCGGAATCCAGTTGATCGTATTGTTATTGGCGATCAGATCGTCTTTTACTTCTGTCATCTTGATAAACCAGGATTCACGCGCATAATAGATCAGCGGTGTGTCACATCTCCAGCAGTGCGGATAACTATGTTCGAACTTCGGAGCATCAAACAACTGTCCTCTTGATTCCAGATCTTTCAATACTTCCGGATCCGCTTTCTTTACAAATAATCCTGCAAACGGAGTGGATTCTGCCATATTTCCTTTTTCATCGACAAGCTGTACGAACGGAAGATCATATTTTCTTCCTACATTTGCGTCGTCCTCACCAAATGCCGGCGCGATATGAACAACTCCGGTACCGTCTGTCAACGTAACATACTCGTCGCATACAACGTAAAATGCTTTTTTCTTCTGTTTTTCTGCAAGATCTGCCGCGCACTGATACAGTGGTTCGTACTCTTTGCCCTCCAGATCTGTTCCTTTGTACGTCTCCAGAACTTCGTATGCGCTCTTTTCTTCTCCGTCAGCAAGTTTGCCGAGAACGGTATCCAGAAGCGCACATGCCATATAATAAGTATAGCCGTCGGCAGCTTTCACCTTTGCATAATCTTCTTTCGGATTTACACAAAGCGCAAGGTTGGACGGAAGTGTCCATGGCGTTGTTGTCCATGCCAGGATATACGCGTCTTCGTCTTTTACTTTAAATCTGACGATCGCGGAACGTTCTTTTACGTCTTTGTATCCCTGTGCCACTTCCTGTGCGGAAAGCGGAGTTCCGCAGCGCGGGCAGTACGGTACGATCTTAAAGCCTTTGTAGAGCAGACCTTTATCCCAGATCTGTTTTAATGCCCACCATTCGGACTCGATAAAGTTGTTGTCGTATGTGACATACGGATTATCCATATCAGCCCAGAAACCTACGGTACTTGAGAAATCTTCCCACATTCCTTTGTATTTCCAGACGCTTTCTTTACATTTGTCAATAAACGGCTCCAGACCATATTCTTCAATCTGATCTTTACCGTCAAGACCGAGCAGCTTTTCCACTTCCAGCTCTACCGGAAGACCGTGGGTATCCCATCCTGCCTTTCTCGGAACCTGGTATCCTTTCATTGTGCGGTAACGCGGGATCATATCTTTGATCACTCGGGTCAGCACATGACCGATATGCGGTTTTCCATTTGCAGTCGGAGGTCCGTCATAAAATGTATACATCGGATTACCCTCCCGCTCTTTCATGCTTTTCTGGAAGATATCATGATCCGCCCAGAATTTTTCTACTTCTTTTTCACGCTCTACAAAATTCATGTCAGTAGATACTTTCTTGTACATGTCTTTTCATCCTTTCTTCTTGATTCCTTTTTTGACGCATTTGTTGATTCATTTGTGTTTCATTCATTGAAACAATCATGAGATTTTGCAAAAAGTGTATTTTTCTCTCCGAAACATGCTTCGGAAAAAACAAAAGACTTCCGTCCTGTAAACAGGACGAAAGTCTGAAACTTCGCTTATTACCACCTTTTACAACATACTCCGGCTTTCCGCCGTTTATATGCGTTCCGGTAACGGTGGAACTCCGTCGACTCCTACTCCTTTTGTTTCGCCAGCCGCGACTCAGAAGTGATCTTCAGAAATACCTTACTCATACCGGACTCCCACCCTCTCCGGCTCGCTGGGACTTTCGATAAAACTTACTGTCTTCATCATAGTCTTTTTCAATCATTATCAGAAAATATTATACGAAACTTGCCATTATTAGTCAAGAGGTGAATCTGCTCTTTTCCCTATACAGCCACACACACTTTGCTCACAAACATCCTATTCATTCAAATCGATCATTTTTCCAATTCTTCAATGATCTTCGTTACAATTTCTTCCGACTCTCCGGCGTCTCTGTTTTCTCCTCTTATTCCGCTGATACCGGACATATACGATCCGACCTCCGACTGCAGCCGCAAGCACAGCAGCCGCAGATGCCCCGATCAGCACCATTTTTTTCACCGGACGTTTCTCTTTCGCTTGTTCCCCTGTCACAGCAGTAATATTTTTATTGTCACTGTCAGAAACCTGTACGTCTTTCTCTTTCTGAAAATATACATCACTCAGCAGAACTTCCGTGCTTCCGACATTCTGCCCCTGTATCGTAAAAACCGCTGTTCCTTTCTCTCCCTTTACCTCGGTGATCTCACATTTGACCTGCGAAGTATCTGCTCCATTCGGCAGCACGATGTATGCATCCTCACTTGTATACTTTGCGACTTCTTCCGGCTGCTCCAGTTTTGTAATCGGGACTTTGGAAAAGTTCTGAAATACATAATCCATCATTGCTCTTGTATCGGTATATGCATCCACGCCGTAATCATAAAGGATCACTGCCGCCAGTTCCATTTCTCCGTTATCTGCCATTGTCACAAGCGTTGTCATCGCCTGATCCGTGTATCCTGTTTTCCCTCCGGTACAATATTCGTAATAATACGCATTTTCCGACCAAAGCATCTTATGATTCTGCTGGAATACACGTTCTTCCTGTGTCAGATTCGTCACTCCGATCCGATACTCCAATGTATCCATAATCTTCCGAAACTGTTCTTTTTGATAAACTTCCGAAGCGATCAGCGCCATATCATGTGCGGTTGTATAATGCTGTTCGTCGTGAAGTCCATTCGGGTTCACCCAGTTTGAACCGGTACATCCCAGCTCTTTCGCCCGTTCATTCATCCTTGCAATAAACGTACTGTAATCCCCGTTCATCCGGTTGATCCCGGTACTTTCTGCCACAGCATAAGATACTTCGTTGGCCGAAGCAAGCAGAACCGCATACAGCGCGTCTTCCATACTGATTTCTTCTCCCGGTTTCATCCCGATATGCGCATCATCCCAGTTTAAAATGTCCACACTGTCCTGTGAAAATGTTACTTTATCTGTAAGTTCCGCATTCTCCAATGCAACAAGTGTTGTCAAAAGTTTCGTAATACTTGCCGGATAATGCTGTTCATCCGATTTCTTTGCATAGAGGATCGCACCGCTTTTCATATCCATGACTACGGCCGAATGTGCATACACTGCCGGTCCCTGCGGCCACCCTGGCAGAAGATTTGTATCTGCCTGGCTTTCGAGAGATGCCTGTTTCTCCGCTTCCAGCTTTGCCCGTTCTTCCTCTGCGATCTGTTCCGGGGTTTTCTCCTCTGCCGGAGTTGTTCCGGCTTGCTCTCCCTCCGCAGATGCCGCTGATTCCGCCCCATTTTCCACCGGGGTTGTATTTTCTATCGTCGTCTCATCCGCTGACACCGTCATCCCGGTCTGCAGCACAGCGAGCAAAATGACAAGCGCCCACGGCAGGATCTGTTTTTTCCTCATATAGTATGCCTCCATTGCTTTTAGACTTTCCATTTCTACCCGATTTTATCCCATATCATAAGATATGTAAAGAAAAGATTACAAGAGTATTTCGCAATGTTTAAAGAGATTCTCTGAAAATTTTCCAAAAAAAGCCGCTGTACGAATCATGAAATCCATCATTCATACAGCGGTAATACATACTTTCTATTTTTTTACGCGTTTATTTCTCACGCCGCATTTTGGGACATTTTCCGCATTCTGTTTTCCTGATACGGCCGGAACAAAAGCCATAGAAACGCTGCGATCAAAATAAGCGCCGCAATGGTTCCTGCGCCAAATAGACCTGTACTCGCCCATGTTCCGATCTGATACACACAAAGTGAAACTGTATACGCGAGCAATGTCTGGTATCCGATCGCAAACCAGAACCATTTCACGTTGTTCATTTCCCGTTTGATCGCTCCCATCGCTGCAAAACACGGTGCACATAACAGATTAAATACAAGGAATGAATACGCCGCAGCCTGCGTCATCGCCCCTGAGAGTGTTCCCCAGATTTCCGCGCCGTCTTCGGCCACTTCTCCAAATCCATATAAAATTCCAAACGTTCCGACTACATTTTCTTTTGCCACAAGACCGGTGATCGCCGCCACTGCCGGCTTCCAGTTCCCCCAGCCGAGCGGAGTAAAGATCCATGCGATTCCGGAACCGATCGCTGCCAAAATACTGTTCTCCATATTTTCAACCATTTTGAACGTTCCGCCCTCAAATCCGAAACTCTGTGCAAACCAGATAAAGATCGTTGACAGCAAAATGATCGTGCCCGCTTTTTTGATGAAAGACCAGCCGCGCTCCCAAGTGCTCCGCAGTACATTTCCAACGGTCGGAAGATGATATGCCGGAAGTTCCATAACGAACGGCGCCGGATCTCCCGCAAACATTTTTGTCTTTTTCAAAATGATACCGGAGCAGATGATCGCTGCGATCCCTACAAAATATGCGCTCGGCGCTACCCAGGACGCCCCGCCGAACAATGCGCCTGCGATCAGTGCGATGATCGGAAGTTTTGCCCCGCACGGAATAAATGTCGTCGTCATGATCGTCATTTTCCGATCCCGGTCATTTTCGATCGTTCTCGAAGCCATCACTCCCGGGACACCACATCCGGTTCCGATCAGCATCGGAATAAATGACTTTCCCGACAATCCGAATTTCCGGAAAATCCGGTCCATAATAAATGCGATACGCGCCATATACCCGCATCCCTCCAAAAACGCAAGAAAGAGGAACAGCACGAGCATCTGCGGCACGAACCCGAGTACCGCGCCGACGCCGCTTATGATTCCATCCACAAGCAGTCCGGTCAGCCACGGCGCGCACCCGATTGCCTCCAATACACTTTGTGCGCCGGGGATGATCCATGCTCCAAACAACGTATCATTTGTCCAGTCCGTTAAGAGCGTGCCGACTGTCGTCACCGATACATAATATACAAGGAACATGACTGCCGCAAAGATCGGAAGTGCCAGAAACCGATTCGTTACAATACTGTCGATCTTATCGGACATTGACATTGTCTTTTTCACACGCTTTTTATAACAGTCTTCAATAATGTTCCCGATATAATTATAACGCTCTCCCGTGATAATACTTTCCGCATCGTCATCCATCTCCGTTTCACAACTTACAATGTCCTCCTCGATATGCCGGATCAATGCCGGATCCAAATCCAGACTTTCCCTTGCTTTTTCATCTCGCTCAAATAATTTTACCGCGTACCACCGCTCCATACTTTCGTCTACGCGCCCTGCGATCGCCTCTTCAATATGTGCAAGCGCATGTTCCACACATCCGTCAAAACGATGCGCCGGCTGATTTTTCTTTTTTCCTCTCGCGATCGCAACCGCTCTCTGTGCAAGCTGATCGATCCCCTCTCCGCGCAGAGCTGAAATTTCCACTACCTTACATCCGATATCTTTTCCAAGCTTTTCAATATCCAGTACCTCACCGTTTTTTCTGACAAGGTCCATCATATTAACTGCGACAATAACCGGGATGCCAAGTTCTGTAAGCTGCGTTGTCAGATACAGATTTCGTTCCAGATTCGTTCCGTCTATGATATTGATGATCGCATCCGGCTTCTCCCCGATCAGAAAATTTCTGGAAACGACTTCTTCCAATGTGTACGGCGATAAGGAATATACCCCCGGAAGATCTACCAGGATCGCTTCCTCCGCTTTCGAGGTATATCCTTTGATCTTTCCCTCTTTCTTTTCCACCGTAACTCCCGGCCAGTTTCCTACAAACTGATTCGAACCGGTCAGTGCATTAAACAATGTTGTCTTTCCGCTGTTTGGATTTCCGGCCAGTGCAATTTTTACTCTCATTTTAATCCTCTCTTTCTCATCTGAATGTTGGAACATTTTCTCTTCCTGCTTTATATTATAGGATTGCATATTACGCATAATAAATAGATATTAGTTTTATCTAACTGTCATTTAAAAAAATAAGTCCCCGCAATCTGCTACTGTACTTCGATCATTTCTGCATCTGCTTTTCTTAAAGATAACTCATATCCCCTGACTGTTACCTCAACCGGATCTCCCAGCGGAGCGACTTTTCTCACATAAATCTCAATATTTTTTGTGATTCCCATATCCATGATCCTGCGCTTTACCGCGCCCTCTCCGTGAAGTTTCACAACCTTTGCACTCTGTCCGCACTTCATATCCCGTAATGTCCTCATTGTACTTCCCTCCTACTAAACGATAATCTTCATTGCCATTTCTTTACTGACCGCCACACGCGAATCTTTCACCTTTACGATCAGATTCCCATTGATCGTGGAGACGACCATGATCTCTCCACCGATAATAAAGCCGAGATTTTCCAGAAATCTCTTTGTTTCATCTCTTCCATTGATCTTTTTGATCTGCATTTCTGTGCCGATTCCTGCCATTGTCAAAGGCATATCCTCCACCTGCTTTCTTTTTCATATGCAGTTAGTATACACTCACTTCTATTATAAATCAATAACTTTTTTCAAATTTTATGTCAATCAGATAAAATTCTCCAATCAAATGCTCCGCGAAAATGAAACTCATTACTCAAAGAAAAAGAGAGACACACGTTTTTCTCGCATGTCCCTCTTCCTCCGGTACGGTTCATCAAACAGAATCTTATTCTTTTTCCATACCCAAAGCGAACACTTTCAATACACATGAAATCTTCCATATAAAGCGATTTTCTGCGTTATCCGCAATCGCTGTACGTCCAGTACAGCTCATTTGTCTGCCTTGAAAATCGCTTTTTCTAAAAGATTTCATGCCGCAGGGTCTCAAAATCGTGTGCAGTATCATTTTACAAGGAAGTAGATTGAGGCGTACAGGGGGTACGCCAAATGATACTGACGTAGTAAATGGTCTGCACACGATTTTTGAGACTGGTTTAAAAGTGTTCGCTTTGGGTAATCTCTCCGTTATAAATCTGTTCCAACTGCTTCTCTGTCAAATCTACATGGTAAAATAATTCAAAAAATTCGCACACTTCTTCGTCAACATCATAATTCAGATATTCCGGATAAATCAAACCGGATAACCAGCGCACACCTACAAGACGGTTCACTGAAATCGGACGATCCACCCAGCTGAAAGGCGCATTCGGCGTACCGTATACTTTCTGCTCCTGCACAGCCTTTAAAGACACATAATCCGGATTGTTCAAAATTGCATCTGCCGCAGAACTTCCGCTCATATCTGCTTTCGGCTCTCCATTTACAACGATCACATCCGGATCCCATGCGAGAAGCTGCTCCGCAGAAATCTGCACGCGGGATCCGTCTCCGATTTCCAGATCCGCCACATTGACTGCATGAATCATATCGATAATCTGTGCATGCTCACTTCCGGCAGGCGCGGTTTCCAGAGAATCTTCACCATTTCCATAATAAATCCGTATCTTTTCTTCCTCCGGAACATTCATTTCAGCAATATCTTCAAACGTTTCTTCTGCATAAGCCGCTAACTTTTCCGCCTCTTCTTCTGCTCCCAATACATCTCCCATAAAACGATAAGCTTCCGGAGCTGCCATCAGGTCTCCATCCACCGCGACAACCGGGATGCCCAGACTGTCCGATAAGGCATCACACTCCGAAATAAATGCATCGTTGATCGTGCCTACATTTAAGGCAATTTCCGGTTCTTCTGCAATGACAGCTTCGTAATTGATCGAATCCCCCATCCCGAAATTCGGAAGCGTCTCATATTCATCAAGGATCACGCTTTTTTCTATATCATTCAGTTCATAATTCCATCCCAAAAGCTTATCCGGAACCAGCGTATACAAATAAATCGCAGACGTAGGCTTTGGTGAAAATACGGAATCGATCTCCGCCGGAACTTTCACGGTTCTTCCTGCCATATCTGTGATTTCCCGTACCTCTTCCGAACCTTTCGTTTCTTTTGCTTCGGTCTCCTGTTTTTCATCCTGAACTACATTTTTTTCCCCTTGCTCCGCATTTTTTGCACATCCGGACAATGCTCCTACCATCAGAAATAATACGATTCCTAATGAAATGCTTCTTTTTCTTTCTTTTCTTTCCCTCTTTTTCATTTTCTTCCTCCTGCTTTCATTGACATTCCCATGGAATTGCGCTATTCTGTTTTTATCGAATACTTTTTAAAAAATATTCGTTTGATATGAGACTAGCACAACAAATAATAGAAGTCAAGCGAGTAAACAGATTCACTTGAATGGAGATCATAACCTATGAATAATTCCGAATATACAACTAATACAATACAACGACGGAAATATCGCGTCCTTTTATTCGTTTTATTCGCCGTTGTTTTGGCAATCTTTCTTTGTTCTTTCTGGATCGGATACTATCCGCTTTCTCCGCTTCAAGTCGTGGAAGCCTTCCTGTCCAAATTCGGGTATTCCAAAGAAATACTTCCGCAGGCTGTCACGATTTTCTGGAATATCCGTCTGCCAAGGATTTTATCGGCAGCTTTTATCGGAGCTTCCCTCGCAGTCGCAGGCTCTTCTTATCAAGGAATGTTCCGTAATCCGCTTGTATCGCCGGATATTCTCGGCGTATCTTCCGGCGCTGGTCTTGGCGCTGCATTTGCGATCCTAATGGGATGCACAGACTGGCTGGTACAGGTCTTTGCATTTATCGGCGGAATCACTGCGGTTACGGCATCTTATCTGATCAGCCGCAAATCCGCACATTCCCAGACATTAAGCCTTGTACTGACAGGTTCCATGATCATGGCGCTTTGCAATGCCGGTGTTACAATGATCAAATATATTGCCGATCCCAATGATGTACTTCAACAGATCACATTCTGGCTCATGGGAAGTCTGACCAAAACAACAATGAAGTCTTTCCTCTGGAGTATCATCCCGATGCTGATCGGTCTGCTGATCATTTTTCTGCTTCGCTGGCGCATGAATCTTTTGACTCTGGATGAGGAAGAAGCCCGAAGTCTGGGAATCAATATACGCACTTACCGGCTTATTTTTATCGGAGCTTCTACGCTGTTAAGCGCTGCCGCTGTCTGCCTCGGCGGTCTGATCGGCTGGGTAGGGCTGATGATCCCGCATATGGCACGCGCTTTCGTCGGCGCCGCTTATGAACGCCTGATTCCTGCGAGCGCACTTCTCGGCGCCGGATATTTGATCTTAATGGATGACCTTGCACGTTCTCTGCTTTCCATGGAACTTCCGCTCGGTGTGATCACTTCGATCATGGGGGCTCCTTTTTTCGTATATCTGATCATCAAACGTAGGGGGTAATATAAAAATGCTTTTAGAACTACAAAGTGTACATGGAAGCTATGGAAAAAAAGAAATCATAAAAGGGGTAGACTTCCATGCAGATCATGGAGATATTGTTTGCCTCGCCGGTCCGAACGGTTGCGGAAAGACAACACTGTTTCGTCTGATCCTCGGTTCTCTTCCTCTATCAGACGGACACATTTTCATTGATGGGACTGATATTCAGACTCTTTCACCAAAAGAGCGTGCAAATCTGATCGCATACATTCCACAGTATCATACGCCGATTTTTTCCTACACCGCTCTTGAGGTCGTGATCATGGGACGGGCTTCCCATTTTTCCGCATTTAAAATGCCGAAATCCATTGACCGTCAGGCAGCCTTCCATGCGCTGGAAAAAGTCAATGCACTGCATCTTGCCAATCGTCCCTATACTTCCTTAAGCGGAGGTCAGAGGCAGCTCATTTTGATCGCCCGGGCAATCTGCCAGTCTGCAAAAATACTGATCATGGACGAACCTGCCGCCAGTCTCGACTATGCAAACCAGCAGCGCCTGACTTATGTAATCCGCTCTCTTGCACAAAATGGATACTGTATCATCATGTCCACTCACAGCCCGGAACATCTGGCCTCTCTCGGCAGCCTCGTATTGCTTATGAAAGATGGAAAATCTGCTTCTTTTGGAACTTCAAGTCAGGTTATCACACCACAAAACCTGAAACAGGTATATGGAATTGATATGGATGTTCTGACTGTCACAAACCGCCACGGCGCCAAACGTACTATCTGTCTGCCGGTATAACCGCATAGAAAAGCGAAAAAGGAGATCTGAATATGAATCAATGTTCTGTCAATCATGTATTTCTGACCGGGAAAAAACAAATAGGGAAATCCACATTCCTGAAAAAAGTACTCGCCGTTTATCCGAAGTGTCCCGCCGGCTTTTACACCGTTCGCACCAATGCTTTTCTGGAAACTTCCTATTCTGTCCATCTTTTTTCTGCAAAACTGCCGGAAAAACAAAGGATTCCCACAGAAGAAAATCTTCTTTTCCTATGTGGAAATCCTGCTTATGATCCAATCGAACGTTTCAATCGTCTTGGTTGTGCCGCACTTTTGCACTCCGATGCTCCATCCCTGATGATCATGGATGAACTCGGTCCCAATGAGGGAAAAGCGCTTGATTTTCAAAGAGCTGTCTTTTCTGCACTGGACGGATCTGTTCCGATCCTCGGCGTACTTCAAAAAACGGAGGCTCCTTTTTTGACAAAAATTCGCCATCATCCGCAGGTGCATGTATTTGAAATCACCGAGGAAAACCGGAATGATGAAGAACTGGTCAGACACTGTCGGAAAATTCTTAAAATATGAAACAACAATTCTGTGTTTCGTCTTCACTCCTCGTCAATAATATAGGAAGATACCTCTGTCACCATATCTACCTGTGAAATACAAGCTGAGTAAGATTATGTTCTTTCCGATCCCATAAAGTATCACTACTCCTGTAAATTTTTCGCTCCTTAAATCAATATACCTTCCAAATGATCCAGCTCATGCTGACAAATCTGTGCAGTCCAACCGTCAAGTTTCAAATTTTGTTTCTTCCAATTCATATCTAAGTATTCAACTTCTATCGTCTGATATCTTGTTGTCTTACGCACTCCCGAAAGAGATAAACATCCCTCTTCTGTTTCATAAGGCACTTCTTTTTTCAGCAATACGGGATTAAACATTACCACATCCACAAATCCCATGTTTACAATGATGACTCGTTTTTTCACGCCGATCATATTCGCTGCCATCCCAACGCACCCTTCACGGTTTGCAGCTAACGTATCCATTAAATCTCTTCCTACTTGAAGATCAGCTTTTGTCGCCGGCTCAGATTTTTGTCCCAGAAAAAATATATCTTTCATAATTGGTTTTACCATTTTATCCATCCCCTATTCCCAAGGTTATTTTTTACAAAAAAAGCATCCCATTATTTGCATTTCCGCAAATAATCGAACGCTTTGGGTTAACCGTTCCATGAGGGAATCGAACCCCCAATTGATCCTTAGGAGGGATCCGTTATATCCATTTAACTAATGGAACAAATCACTTATACTTACCTATTTTATCATCATGCCAACTGAAAAGCAACCGCTTTATTCAGCTTAATCCCTTAATTAATGCTTTAATGTTTTAATCAATCGGAAGATCTGTTCCACCGTCGTTGTCATATTCCACATTGCCTGTTCGCATTCTGATACCTCAGCAATTGTTCCTGCATTACAAAGAATTGAAAAAAATGCATCAATTCCATATTCATTGCATACTCCGGCGTCTTCCGCTACGCATCCGGAAAAAGCAAGTACCGGTTTTCCATACTTTTTAGCAATCTCCGCAACTCCGATCGGCGCTTTTCCCATCACAGTCTGCCCATCCAAACGCCCCTCTCCGGTGATCACATAATCCGCATCTTTCACTTTTTCTTCCAATTCCGTTTCACGAAGTACAATTTGAATGCCTGACTGAAGTTCCGCATTCATAAACACGCGGAATGCAAATCCAAGCCCTCCGGCAGCACCTGCACCCGGAAACGAAGCGTCCACACCAACATTCACAAGATTTACAGACGCATCTTCTGCTTTCCTTTCCTCCTTAAATGAAAGAGCAATCCCAGCATAGTTAGAAAGCCAGGCATCCATCTGTCGGATCATCTCTGCATCCGCTCCTTTTTGAGGTCCGTAAACAGCACTGCATCCTTGCGGTCCGCAAAGTGGATTTGTCACATCACATGCAATCTGAAATTGGCATTCCCGTAATTCAGGAATCACATGTTCTTTCCCTATCAACTCCAAATCTTTCAATCCGACCGCTCCAAGAGAAATTTCATTTCCATCTTTATCACACATCTCAAATCCAAGTGCCTGAAGCATTCCTGCTCCGCCGTCATTTGTCGCGCTTCCGCCAATTCCTATGATAAAATTACGGCAGCCTTTTTCAATCGCATCCAAGATCATTTCGCCTACGCCAAATGTTGTTGTAATAAGCGGATTCAATTTTTCTTTCGGCAGCAATGTAATTCCTGCAGCCTGCGCGATTTCCATGATCGCAGTCTTTGTCTCCCTTTCTACGATTCCGTAAACTGCATTGACCAATACTCCCAGCGGACCTTTCACCATAACGCTCTGCAATTCTCCGCCCATTCCAAGTGTCAGCGCTTCCACAGTTCCCTCTCCGCCGTCTGCTAATGGGCATACCACCGTTTCACTCTCCGGAAATACTCGAAGAATCCCATTTTTTGCCGCCTCTCCTGCCTGAAGGGATGTCATACTTCCTTTAAAAGAATCTATTGCAATTACAGCTTTCATAATTCCACCAGCCTTTTATACAATACTTCTGCCCTATCTTCGATCGAAAGCAGCATGTTTCTGGACTCATCCAACTGTTCCATCCCCTCTGTATATTTTCCTGCCGCACTTCCATTTGTGATCCCGGAATGATTTTTTACAATAACGGGTATCCAGGAACTTTTTTTCGCAAGATTGAATACAATATCTGACATCTGCATCCCACGCGCTTCTTGAAATTCATATTCCTGCTTGATTTCTTTCTCTGATATACTCTCTGCTACATTTACATAGAGCGCATAACTATATAACCCACAGATTGAAATTTCAACCTGTCGGATTCCGAGTAACGCCCTCAAAAAATACCGTCTGAGAGCTCCTCGCGACCTTTTTTTAGTCACAAGACATTCATCTAAAACTTTCATTTCTGCATCATTCTGATATGCCTCGAGAATCTTCTCCGTCATCGGCGCATATCCTCCGGAGATTTCATTTAGATACTGTTTTCTTTTCTGTTCTTCTATTTCTCCGAGTTTTTTCTTTAATTCCTGCCATAATCTGATTTCAAATGAACTAAATTGATTCTCATCAAGCTTCTCCTGCCCATTAAATGGATTTAACGATAGGAAGCGTACTTTCATCGTGCTATACAGACGTTTTACTGCTTTTCCAAACTCCACCGCATGGGAATTGATGTCATCACACGCAACATTTTCAGGCTCTTTGAACAAAAATTGTGTGATTTCTTTCCGGATTCGTTCTTCCTCACCCTGGCACAAAATCAGTAATTCGTCCACACAATTCAATTTTTCCAGTGTTGAAATTGCGGAAAACGCATATGTATCAAATGTATTTAATGTGCAGTATACCGGAAGTTCCACAACCAGATCCACACCATGTTTCTGCAAATGCTCCGCCCGATTGTCATGTGCTTCCTGCACCCAGCGCCCATCCTGCCGAAAATTTCCGCATATCACGGCGATCAATGCGTCTGCTTTGCTTTCCTGCTTCATCCTCTGATATAGATTTGCTTCCTCTTCACAAGATAATCCGGAAAGAATTTCCGGCTCTTCAATAAACGCTGCAATCTTCATACATTTCATTTCTCTTTCTAAAAATTGATCATTCCCTGAAGCCAGATCGTTCCCTTAAATCGTCTTCCGATTTGCGGTTCCCCCAATACTTGTGCTTTCGGCACGCAAATATCAAACTGAAGTTCATTTACATTCAACTTGATCTGATATACTTCTTCTCCGGTCAGGCTGTTCTTTCGTTCCCTCATCGCAAGGATTTCACCGAGGATCGAGTACATATCACACTCTACGCCATACGGCATAAAATAAGTATCCACGATCGTAAAAATGTCTTCACTCACCAGTCTCCGGGACACTTTGGAATATGTATCGATATCATCCAGCGTCAGGCTTTCCATCGCTGTCTGATCACCGCTTCTTGCTGCATTTAAAAGCTGTTTTCGATTATTTGACGCCTCAATTTCATTTTTCACCTGCATTTCGCTCTTTCGCACCGGAAGAAGAATCTTTCCGGAAAGAGCCAGACCGGAAAGGGTCACGGAAGTGTTCATTTTCGGGAACATTCCGAGCTGACATTCTTTCATATATTCGATTCCATTCTGCAAATGAAAAATCAGACTGATCCCGACCCGCGGATCTTCACAGACGCCGACATACATTTCCTTTTCAATTTTCTTTTCCACGGTCACATCTGCGTAAGTCGTAATTCCGCTTCCCTCAAAATATGGAAAATAATATTCCGGTTCAAACCGTTCTTCCTCATCAAGTTCTCCGCACAGTGTGACACCTATTCCCTGCGCATATTCTTTCTGCAGTTCACAAAAATCTGCTTCTTCCGTATAAGAAACAACTGTCTGATGTGTAAACTCTGTCTCAACCTGTTCCAACAACTGCCGCAGGTCTTTTTTCGTTTTGAGGTTTTCAAAACCAATTGCTTTCAAATATTGATGCATATTCTCTCCATTTTCTTCTTGCACAAAGAAGATTGCACATATTGCGCAATCCTCTTATATGTCACTCTCATATATCATTTTTATTTTTTCGGAACGATCGCTTCCATTCCGCCCATGTATAGCTGCAATGCTTTTGGAATCTTCACGCTTCCGTCTTCCTGAAGATTATTTTCCAAAAATGCGATCAGCATTCTCGGCGGTGCGACAACTGTATTATTCAGTGTATGTGCAAAATATTTTGATTTTTCACCTTTTACGCGAATTCCTAATCTTCTTGCCTGTGCATCTCCCAAATTGGAGCAGCTTCCAACCTCGAAGTATTTTTTCTGTCTCGGAGACCATGCTTCCACGTCTACAGACTTCACTTTCAGATCTGCCAGATCTCCCGAACAACATTCCAGCGTACGAACCGGAATGTCCATGGAACGAAACAGATCCACCGTGTTCTGCCACAATTTGTCATACCATTCCATACTTTCTTCCGGCTTACATACAACGATCATTTCCTGTTTTTCAAACTGGTGGATTCGATATACGCCGCGTTCTTCAATGCCATGTGCTCCTTTTTCTTTCCGGAAGCACGGAGAATAGCTTGTCAAAGTCTGCGGAAGCTGGTCTTCTGTCAACTGTGTATCAATAAATTTACCGATCATAGAATGTTCGCTTGTACCGATCAGATAAAGATCTTCTCCCTCGATCTTGTACATCATTGCATCCATCTCAGCAAAACTCATTACACCCGTCACGACATTGCTCCTGATCATAAACGGAGGCACACAATATGTGAATCCACGGTTGATCATAAAATCTCTCGCATAAGAGATTACTGCGGAATGCAGTCTTGCAATATCTCCCATCAAATAATAAAATCCGTTTCCGGCTACTTTTCTGGCGCTGTCCAGATCGATTCCGTTAAACCGCTCCATAATATCTGTGTGATACGGAATCTCAAACTCCGGTACAACAGGCTCTCCAAACCGCTCGATTTCTACATTTTCACTGTCATCTTTTCCGATCGGAACAGATGGATCGATGATATTCGGAATCGTCATCATGATCTTTTTGATCTTTTCTTCTACTTCTTTTTCTTCTTTAGAAAGAGCTTCCATACGGTCTGCACTCTCGCTAACCTTTTTCTTCATCTCTTCCGCTTCTTCTTTTTTCCCCTGTGCCATACATGCACCGATCTGTTTGGAAGCTTTATTTTTCTCCGCACGAAGCGCTTCTACTTCCTGTTTGATCTCGCGGTTTCTCACATCCAATTCCAATACTTCATCGACAAGCGGAAGTTTCTCATCCTGAAACTTATTCCGGATATTTTGCTTTACCACCTCTGGATTCGTTCTTACAAATTTAATATCTAACATGACTTTTCCTCCTGCTCATTTCTCATTTTCTATTTTTCTTTTTTGCAAACTCTGCATCCCTTATATCGTAGGCTTCCTGAAAAATTGCCCGTTCCAGAGATTCTTTTTCTTCCTCTGCAAGTTCAATATAACTCTCGCCTTTTACAATTTCTTTTATATAGGTGTAACATCCTCCTCTGCTGTGCATCGCATTAAAGATCCATCCACTGTTTTCCTCATCCAGCATTGTCAGAGCAAAACTTAAGTTTCCACCCATTTCATGAAATGCATCATATCTTACCAATGCGGTTTTCTGATATGTTCGTTTCACTTTTTTATATAATTTATCAATCTTCTCTTGATTCTCTGCTGTCCGTTCATTTAGTTCGTCGAGGATTTCAAAACGTTCAAAAATGCTCTCCTCAAGATTCTTTCCGTCTTTTCCTTTCATAAACGTTGAATAACTTCTTTTTAATCTGTTGTATTTCATGTTGACACTGATTAATAGAATGAACAGCAAAATCTGTATCATAAATAATAATACAATCAGATATCCCGCGTCAATTCCCAAATTTCCAAGAAAATCTGTTTGCATTTCGTGCCTCCCTTATATATTACTGATGATGGATCGACATGATCATATCATATAGTCTTTCCAACTCCTCCTCAGAATAATATTCAATTTCAATACGTCCTTTTCCATTTGCTTTTGCATTGATATTGACCTTTGTTCCCATTACATTTTTCATCTTTTCTGCAATGTCTTTATATACAAACGTATGTTCTAAAGACTTTTTTATTTCCTTTTTCGGTGTTTTCAGAGATTTTACAAGTTTTTCCGTCTCTCTGACACTCAATTTTTCATCAAAAATCTTATTTGCCAGTATATACTGCTGTTCCGGATCCTCAATTGCCAACAGTGCACGCGCATGTCCCGTACTGATCATATCATCTATGATCATCTGCTGTACTTTATCACTCAATTTCAATAACCGCATAGAATTAGTAACTGCCGTTCTGCTTTTAGAAACACGCTCTGCAACTTCATCCTGTTTTAACTGAAATTCTTCCAATAATCTTTTAAAAGCCATTGCCTCTTCAATCGGATTCAAGTTTTCCCGCTGAATATTTTCAATCAGAGAAATTTCTACAATTTCCTGTTCTGTATATTCTTTGATGATCACAGGAATCTCCTTGACACCCGCAAGTTTGGCTGCGCGCCATCTTCTTTCTCCCGCAATGATCTCATAATATCCCGCTTTTTTCTGAACGATCAAAGGCTGTAAAACACCATACTGTTTGATAGAATCCGCCAATTCCAACAGCGCATCCTCATCAAATTCTTTTCTGGGCTGATCTCGATTTGGCTCGACTTCGTTAACTTTTAAAAACACCTCGCCGCTCGGGGACTCTTTTATATCAGCTAGTTTATCCGAGATCTTTTTTTCTTTTTTCTGCGTACTTCCTGATGTTCCATTTTTCACAGTTTTACTGCTTTTATCCGGAATCAAACTATCCAGGCCTTTTCCAAGACCATTTCGCTTTACTGCCATTATTCTTCCTCCCCTTTATGAATCACTTCTTCCGCTAAAAGCAGATAACTCTCTGCTCCTGTCGACTTTGGATCATAGAGATTGATCGGCATTCCATAGCTTGGTGCTTCTGCAAGCCGTATATTTCTCGGAATGATCGTTTTATAAATCGTCTGATCTAAATTGTCCTTTACATTCTCAACAACCTGCAAAGACAGATTCGTTCTCGCATCATACATAGTAAATACGACACCCTCAATGACCAACGCCGGGTTCAGACGTTCCTGCACAAGATTGATCGTGTGGATCAATTGGCTTAACCCCTCCAATGCATAATATTCACACTGTATCGGAACAAGAACGGAATCTGCTGTTGTCATAGCGTTGATCGTAAGCATACTCAATGCCGGAGGACAATCGATGATCACAAAATCATACCGGTCCTTTACCTTTTCCATCTCATTTCTGATAATATATTCTTTATTTTCTACACCAATTAATTCAATCTCAGCAGCCGACAAATTAATGTTGGAAGGAAGGACATCAAGATTTTCAATTACCTCTTTACAAATACATTCTTCTATTCCTGTTTGACCTATGATCAAATCATAAACACTATTTCCAACTTGATCCTTATCAACGCCTAATCCACTCGTCATGTTTCCCTGCGGATCCAAGTCTAAAGCAAGTACTTTTTTTCCAAGGCTTGCGAGAGATGCGGATAAGTTGATTGCTGTCGTTGTTTTTCCTACTCCGCCTTTTTGATTGGCGATAGCAATAATTCTACCCATTTATATAACTCCTTTCCTCCATACTTGTCTATTATATCACCAAACATTCTAAGAATCCACAACAGAATGTTTCACGTGAAACATTTTTCTTATTATTTCCCAAAATTTGTCTTCCACCTTTTTTTATGAAACATTTTCTGAATTTTGAAAGTAAAAGCTGCTGATACAATGTTTCACGTGAAACATTAAATTTTCTTCTCTTTTTCTTAAGAAAATAGTTCTTTCTAAGAGTTTTCCATTGTAGTATAATAGTTTATATATTCTTTAGAATCAGATAGGGGAGTGATTACTTGAATTTTAAAAAGAATCTTAAAAAGATTACAATTTTTTCCGGGGCTGCTCTGGGTGCAATGCACTTGATAAACAGAGTTTCCTACCATGTATCAACATTTGAAAACAGACTTTTTACGAAAGATGCCGAGTATTATAAGTGGAAGTTAGGAAATGTCTTTTACACCAAACAAGGAGCAGGGGCTCCAATACTTTTGATCCACGATCTGAACGTATGCAGTTGTTCTTATGAGTGGCATCATGTAAAAAAGATTTTAAGTTCCAATCACACAGTATATACGATTGATCTCCTCGGATGCGGTAATTCGGATAAACCAAACCTCACTTACACAAATTATTTATATGTTCAACTTATTTTAGATTTCATAAAAGATGTCATTGGAGAAAGAACAGATGTTGTATCTTCCGGTGCTTCTTCCGGCATTCTATTAATGGCTTGTTCTGTCCAAAATGATTGGATTGATAAAGCTGTGCTCGTAAATCCGGAAAATTTGCTTATTTCCTCAAAGACTCCTGACAAATTTGCGGAATTATATAGGACTGTCATTTGTACACCTATAATTGGAACATTTCTTTATAATATAATGGTCAATAAAAAGACAATTGAAAAAGATTTCCGTCTGGATTATTACTACGATCAAAATAAAATCACAGAAAAAGATATTATGTATTTTTATGAAGCATCACAAAAGCAGCATACCAAAGGAAAATATTTGTATGCAAATATAAATTCCTGTTTTACCAACACGAATATTATTCATGGTCTTCGTAATATAACACAACCTATTTACATTTTTACAGGAAAAGAAAATCCGGAAAATATCCTCGCGGCAAATCAATATCAGAATTATCTCCCTGATACACATATTATCGAACTGGAAAAGACAAAACGTTTTCCGCATATGGAACGCCCCGAAGATTTTACAGAGAACCTGGAATCTCTATACTTATAAAAAAACACCGCAAGTTTGTATCATTCCAAAAGGGAATCCTCGCAAACTTGCGGTGCTTTTTATTATATTTACACTAATGGTTCTTTTGCAGGAAGTCCTGCCTTTCTCGGATAACGTTTCTTTGTACTTTCATTCTTTTTTATCTGTACAAATGATCTTCCGATCTCCGTTCCCGGCAACTGGAATTTCACAACACCAGACAGTTCTCCGCCAAGCAACCTGATTGCTTTTTTTGATCCATTCAATTCCTCTTCTACATTTCCGCTCTTGTAAGAAACAAAGGATCCACCGACACAAATATAAGGAATGCAGTACTCGCTCAATGTCGCCAGATTTGCAACTGCGCGGGAGACACAGAGATCAAACTGTTCACGATACTCCTTTCGCTTCGCATAATCTTCTGCTCTTCCATGCAGCGTCTCTACTTCTTCAAGCCCCAGTTCCTCTATAACTGTATCCAGAAAGCGGATTCTCTTCTGTAAGGAATCCAGAAGCACAACTTTCAGATGCGGAAATGCAATTTTCAAGGGGATTCCCGGGAAACCTGCTCCGGTTCCGATATCGATCACAGAATGAATTTCCTCCATTTTAACTGCCTTTATAATTGCCAGACTGTCCACAAAATGCTTTTCATTTACCTCATCATACTCTGTGATCCCTGTCAGATTCATCACCTTATTCCATTCAACGAGTAATTCATAATACCGATGGAACTGTCTTTTTTGTTTTTCTGTCAATGTGATGCCAAGCTCGATGAGCTGTGTATCAAATCGATCTGCCATCTGTCTTATCCCTCCTAAAAGATTCTTCCTGCTTTACTTTCTTATTCACTTATTTCCTTATTCTCGGTTCTTTCCTCCGAGATATACAAGAAGCACCGATACATCCGCAGGAGAAACGCCGGAAATACGCGACGCCTGTCCGATCGATGCCGGACGGATCGCATTCAGTTTCTGCTTCGCTTCTATACGGAGACTCTGTATTTCATCATAATTAATTTCTTCCGGTATTTTCTTATTTTCGAGCTTTTTAAACTGTTCTACCTGTCTCTGTTGACGCTTGATATAGCCGTCATATTTGATATTGATATTTACCTGTTCAATAACCTCCGCCGGAAGTGCTTTTCTCTCCTCATCAATCTCTGCAAGCGCCTCATAAGAAAGTTCCGGTCTGCGTATCAATTCTGCCAGTGTCGTTCCAGATACAAGTGACGTACTTCCATACTGCTCTAAAAGTTTCTGAACTTTTTCTGAAGTACCGATATTGACATGTTTGACACGTTCGATTTCCTCCGCGATCATTTTTTCTTTTTCTTTCAAATGTTCATAGCGCTCTTCACTGATCAAACCAATCTCATAACCAATTTCCGTTAATCTCTGATCCGCATTATCCTGACGAAGAAGCAGACGATATTCCGCTCTGGACGTCATCATCCGGTACGGTTCATGACTCTCCTTTGTCACAAGATCATCGATCAGAACGCCGATATATCCCTGAGAACGGTCGATCACAATCCCCTCTTTCTCCTGAAGTTTCCGCGCGGCATTGATCCCCGCGATCAGTCCCTGCGCCGCCGCTTCCTCATACCCTGAACTTCCATTAAACTGACCGCCGCTGAACAATCCGTCGATTTCTTTAAATTCCAATGTACTTTTCAGCTGACGCGCATCAATACAATCATATTCAATTGCATATGCATTTCGTACAATTTTAGCATTCTCCAACCCCGAAACGCTACGATACATCGCATACTGCACATCTTCCGGAAGTGAGCTTGACATACCGCCCACATACATTTCATTTGTTTCGATCCCCTCTGGTTCGATAAAAACCTGATGCCTCTTTTTATCTGAAAATTTAACAACTTTATCCTCAATTGATGGACAATATCTCGGACCTGTTCCCTCGATCATCCCGGAAAATAAAGGGGATCGATCCAGATTATTTCGGATGATTTCATGTGTCGTTTCATTTGTATACGTCAGCCAGCACGAAATCTGATCGATCTGTACGCTGTCCGGATCCGTCGTAAATGAAAACGGAACGACACGTTCATCCCCTTTCTGCTCTTCCATTTTTGAAAAGTCAACCGACCGTTTATCGATTCTCGCAGGAGTTCCGGTCTTAAAGCGGTTCATTTCAATTCCTAGAGATTTTAAACTCTCTGTAAGATAATTTGCCGCCTGCAGTCCGTTTGGACCTGTCTGCATACTCACGTCCCCATAAATGCAGCGCGCACGCAAATACGTTCCCGTACACAAAACAACCGCTCTGCATCGATAAATAGCGCCTGAATACGTCTGTACCCCTGTCACGATCCTCTTTCCGCTTTCCGAATCTGTCTCCGTCAAAATATCCGTCACTTCCATCTGCCGGATATCCAGATTTTCCTGCTCCTGCAATACCTGACGCATTGCTCTGCTGTAAGCGGATTTATCCGCCTGCGCACGGAGTGAATGCACAGCCGGACCTTTGGAACGGTTCAACATCTTTGACTGGATAAACGTGCGGTCGATCACTTTTCCCATCTCTCCTCCGAGAGCGTCGATCTCCCTCACCAGATGTCCTTTTGAACTTCCCCCGATATTCGGATTACACGGCATCAGGGCAATGCTGTCCACACTGACAGTAAACAAAACCGTCCGAAATCCAAGTCTTGCAGCCGCAAGCGCCGCCTCGCATCCTGCGTGTCCGGCCCCGACAACTGCAACGTCATATTGATCTTTATTTTCCCATACAGAATTTACTGAATATTTCATTGACCAAATCTTCTCCTATCGTTTCACCTGTAATACTTCCCAACGCCTCATATGCATCCATCAGATCAATCGAATAGAAATCTTCCGGCATCTGATCCTCGATGCTCTCCTGTACTTTCCGAAGCGACATATAAGCATCCTGAAGCGCTGATTTCTGGCGCATATTTGTGATCATCACCTCATCATTAAACGAAAGATCCCCGCTTAAGAACATCGTCTTTAACTGCTGTTCCAGCTCCCGGATCCCTTTTTCTTCTTTCGCAGATACCTCGATCACCGGAAATTCATCTTCTAAAAATGTACGCAGCTTTTCTCGGGTCAGAACCGGTTCCAGATCGCTTTTATTCAGCAGAACTACCACCTTTTTTCCTGCGATGATCTGCGCGATCTCACGGTCATTTTCATCCAATTTTCTCGAAGCATCGGCCACATAAATGATCAGGTCGGCCGATTCTGCATATTCCCGTGCTTTTTCTACGCCGATTTTTTCGACGACATCCTCCGTCTGCCGGATTCCCGCCGTATCGATCATATTCAGGTTCAGCCCGTTCAAATGAATCTGCTCTTCCAGAACATCTCTCGTTGTTCCCTCGATCTCCGTCACGATCGCACGTTCCCGCCCGGAAAGTACATTGAGCAGAGACGATTTCCCTGCATTCGGCTTTCCGAGGATCACGGTCTGGATTCCCTCTTTGATGATCCGCCCGTTTCCCGCAGAATCGATCAGCTTTTTCAATTCTTCCCTGATCGGAATCAGTTCCTTTTCCAACGTCTCTCCATATCCGTCTACGCTGATATGTTCGGGATCATCCAGCGCGGTTTCAATAAATGCCGTGTGATACAGCAAAGTTTCCCGCATTGTTTCGATCTTCTTTTTGACACTTCCGCGAAGCTGGCTGACCGAACTCTGCAGCGCATATTCATTCTTGGACGTGATCACATCGATCACCGCTTCCGCCTGTGAAAGATCCATCTTTCCGTTTAAAAACGCACGCTTGGTAAATTCTCCCGGTTCTGCCGGTCTCGCACCGTTTTTTAAGACTGTCTCTAATACTCTCTGCACTACATAGACACCGCCGTGACAATTGATCTCTACCGTATCTTCCCCGGTAAATGTGCGCGGTGCACGCATGACACTGACGAGAACTTCATCGACGGTTTCCCCTCCGTCTTTTATAAAACCGTAATGGATCGTATGACTGTCTGCCTCTGATAATTTTTTCTTTCCTTTATAAATCCGATCTATGATCTGAAATGCATCATCTCCGCTGATCCTCACAATTCCGATCCCCGAATTGGACATTCCCGTTGAGATTGCTGCGATCGTCTCTTTATTTAACATCTCTTACCTCTCAATGATAAAGAGAACGTTTTACACTTCACGAAAGTTCTCGTGAAGCGTAAAACGTTCTCTTTCGCTTCAATCATTATATACCATGTTGTTCGTCGGCGCTACTATCTTTTTAAAGTAACTACGACCTTTCTGTACGGCTCTTCTCCCTCACTGTGTGTCGTTACATACGGATCGGACTGAAGTGCCGAATGGATGATTCTTCTTTCATACGGATTCATCGGTTCTAAAGAAACCGGCTTTCTGTTTCTTTTTACCTTGTGTGCGATATTCTTTGCGAGATGCTTCAGCGTCTCTTCTCTTCTCGCACGATAATTTTCCGTATCCAGTTTCACTCTCACATATCCGCTCTGATGTTTGTTTGCCACACGGTTTGCAAGATACTGAAGAGAATCGAGAGTCTGTCCTCTTTTTCCGATCAGGATTCCCATATTCTCACCTTTCATATCAATACTGAGTGCTCCGTCTGCATCCACCTCGGAAGCGATCTCCACTTCCATTCCCATCGCTTTCAATGTGTCTAAAAGAAATGCTTCCACAGCTTTTTTTGATTCTTCCGTAACCACTGCGGTCTCTTTTTCTTTTCTTGCCGGAACGCTTTCCTCTTTCTCAACAGGAGCCTTTACAACTTCTTCTTTTTTCTCTTCTTTCGGAAGTTCCTTTTCTGCATCCTGTTTTTCATAAGCCTTAGGTTCCGCTTTCTTCTCCGGCTCTCTCTTTTCTTTTTTATGTTCTTTTACTTTTTCTTTTCTTCCCTTTTTCTCAGGCTCCAAAGTAACGTCGAATCTGATCTTTGTATCTTCTTCCTCTTCCGCGGTTCCCGGTTTTCTTCTCGCTTCAATGACAGCCTGTTTCATACCGATTCCAAGAAATCCGGCACTTCCTTTTTCAATGACCTCATATTCCAGACAGTCGCTTGTAACTCCCAACTGGATCAATGCTTCTGTGATCGCATCGTCTACTGTTTTTGCTGACACTCTGATACTGCCGTTCATTTCCGAATCCTCCCTTTCCTTTTATCGTAAGGTTCTACGTCTATTTTTTGCTGTTCGAGCTGTTATATCTGCTTACCAGATTTGCTTTTGATGCAAGACTTCCCTCTTTTGCATTCTTGCTGTATTCTGCCGCTTTCTCCAGCTTTTGTTTTCTCTCATCTTCAGAGATCGACGATTTCTTCGCTGCCGTTACATTCTTTGTACTTGTCGTCGCCATCTTATTGATCTCATTTGCAGAAGTACCTTTTTTCTCACGCTTCTTCGCCGCTTTTTTCTGGTTCTCAGCGATCATTTCTTCGGTGGACTTCTTACTCAGATACTTGTTGATCGCAAGCTGCTGAACACATCTGACGATCGCGCTGACTGCCCAGTAAAGACCAAGACCTGCCGGAAGTGTAAATCCGAGGAATACAGAGAACAACGGCATTGTATATGTCATCATCTTCATCGAACTTGCCATCGGATTTTCCTGATCTGTTGCCGGCTGCGGCTGGAGTTTTACACTGATAAACTGTGTCAGACCTGCAAGAACCGGAATGATCACTGCAAGAATGATTCCGACAATCGAGAAGTCTGCCAGAGCCGTCATGAACATTGTCATCGGAGTCTCACCAATGTTGATTCCGAGGAAGCTGTTCAGATGTCCCATCGCCTGAGTCGTGTTTGCCACGATTCCCTCCAGTGACGGCATCTTGTCTACCAAGGTCGTCCATGTAGAATCCTGGAACTTATAAAGTACGTTCACAAGCGTCTCTGCCTGAGAATAGTCAAAGCTCTGCGGACTCATCAGAACCGGTTTCGCACTTCCGATCCCCTCCATGATCTTCTGGAATCCGTCTGTTGCCATGATCTGATTTACAACCGGCATATAAACGTTCTTAACACCCTCTACATAGTTCGGAATGTTGGAGATGACCGGATACAGCGCGAACAGGATCGGCATCTGGATCAACATCGGAAGACATCCGCCTGTCGGGGAAGTTCCGTATTTCTCATAAACGATCTGCATCTCTTCCTGCTGTTTCAGCATGGATGCCTGATCACGTTTTCCAGCATATTTTTTCTGAATCTTCTGAATCTCCGGATTCATTACGGATGACATCTTCGACCATTTCTGCTGTTTGATCGTAAGAGGGATCATCAACGTATAAATAATAATTGTGAAAATAATAATGCAGACGCCGATATTCTGGATACCGAATAATCCATCCATCACATTGTAGATTCCATCCATCAGCTTTCCAAGCAGCCAAGCTATCTGATGAATGATCGGCCAATCTGCATAACCTGAAGCTAAAACACCTTGCATCTCTTGTCCTCCTTAAGGTACCGGATCATATCCGCCTTTTGCAAATGGATTGCAGCGCAGAATCCTCCATGCAGTTAAAAGACCGCCTTTCAACACGCCGTATTTCTCAATCGCTTCGATTCCGTATTGAGAACAGGTCGGTATATAAATACAGTGATACTGTCTTTTCAATCCGGACAGATATTTCTGATAAAACCGGATCATCCCTATGCATATTTTTTTCATCTGCGTCACTTCCTTTTTGATCAAATGTGTCCCTTGCACATTTGTACGGTGTGCCTGTCAGAGTTGCTTTTTCCCCATTGTGCACACATCTTATGAAATGTTATATATATCATGAAGTTTTCCAAGATGGATCAGCGCACTTTCCATGTCTGCATATGTGATTTCTTTTGCGCTGACTCTGACCACAATGACAATGTCATATCCACACTTGAAATGTTCTTCTTGAAGCCGATAACTTTCTCTTACCAGTCTTGTAAGATGGTGTCTCACAACACTGTTTCCTACTTTTTTACTTACGGAAATACCAAGTCTGTTCTTCCCAAGTCCATTCTCTTTTTTATACATGACAAGAGATCTGTTGGCGAGGGAATTTCCGGTTCGATATACAATCTGAAAATCTTTATTCTTCTTTAAAGATTCGGAAAATTTCATCGAAAGCCTCCTGCCTTTTTTATATCAGAGTAGAAGAAAAGGCCACATATATGCGGCCTAAGCTGATAACTGTTTTCTTCCTTTTGCTCTTCTGGCAGCTAATACTTTTCTTCCGCCTGCTGTGCTCATTCTTGCTCTGAATCCGTGAACTTTGGATCTGGATCTCTTCTTCGGCTGAAATGTCATCTTCATTATACATACACCTCTCTTTCCATACTTTAAGTGTCAAAGAACACTGCGGTGTCCTTAAATCCTATATCTGAATCTCTTTTCTTCCCTATATATCATAGAAGACAAAAAGACACTGCTCTTAATTATATTCTGAAAATGTCAAGAAGTCAAGGTAAAATCCGTCATTTTTAAAGTTTCCACATTACAAAAACGCCTGCAAACGCCGTAAATACGCGAGAAACTATCATATTTCCACATTTTCCACAATTTTTATCCACAAAGAAACTATTTTGTGAATAACGTGTTGATAACCAGCCGTTTTTCAGTGGATAAGCAAAAAATAACCTGTGAACAAAAAATTATTTTGTTTCCTTTTTCCTTAAGAATCAAGGGATTTTTAATGTGAATAGTGTGCATTGAGTTATCCACATCTTTTCTGATTGCTTCTCTTATTGATTTGATGTAAAATGGTGAAGAGAGTTTTTTGTTTACAAATCACTCTGATTACATTGATTAGGAGTTACTTTTGATGAACATTGTGGAAGAAAATTGGGACGAAATCCTCAATAAAATGAAAGTTGAGTATTGCTCATCGAATATTTCATACAATACATGGATCGCCCCTCTTACAGTTTATGAAGTGGATGAGACGACCGTCTATATTCTTGTCAGACTCAAGGCCAGTCTGGAACATATTGAAGAAAAATATCTCCTGCCTTTTAAGGTTTGTATCGCCGAGATCACCGGAAAAGAGTATGAGGTTTCTTTTGTTACGGAAGATCAGACCGTCGTCCACCAGAAAAAACAGGATACCGTCCAGAAAAAGAAAGCGAATGTATTATTTGAGAAAGCCAATCTGAATCCCAAATATACATTTGATACATTCGTAGTCGGAAACAACAACCGCTTTGCCCATGCGGCCTCACTGGCCGTGGCCGAATCTCCGGGTGAGATTTACAATCCTCTCTTTATATATGGAGGCGCCGGACTCGGCAAAACCCATTTGATGCATTCGATCGCTCATTTCATTATTGAGAATGAACCGAATAAACATGTGCTGTATGTCACAAGTGAGACTTTTACCAATGAATTGATCGATGCGCTGAAGATCGGTAAAAACGGCAATGAACTTTCCATGACTACGTTCCGTGAAAAATACCGGAACAACGACGTTCTTCTGATCGACGACATCCAGTTTATTATCGGAAAGGAAAGTACCCAAGAAGAATTCTTCCACACATTCAATCATCTTCACGGTGCAGGCAAACAGATCATCATCTCCAGTGATAAACCGCCGAAAGACATTGAGACACTGGAAGACCGGCTTCGTACCCGATTTGAATGGGGTCTTCTGGCCGACATTTCCGCACCGGATTATGAGACACGAATGGCCATTTTGAAGAATAAAATCGAACTGGATCATCTGGAAGTCTACCATATACCGGACGATGTCCTGCAGTATATTGCCAACAACATCAAGTCGAACATCCGGGAACTCGAAGGTTCCTTAAATAAACTGATCGCATTGGCCAAACTCGTCAACAAACCGATCGATATTCCATTGGCTGCCGAAGCTTTAAAAGATATGGTTTCTCCGGACGATGCAAGAGAGATCACGCCGGAACTGATCATGGAAGTCGTTTCCGAACACTTTAATGTACCGGTCAGCGAATTAAAAGGAAAGAAACGTACTGCTGAGATCGTACTTCCGCGTCAGATCGTCATGTACCTCTGCCGCGCTCTGACCGATACGCCTTTGAAAGCAGTCGGTGTACTTCTTGGCGGCAAAGATCATGCCTCGATCAGCCATGGCGTAAAGAAAATTGCGGCCGATCTTAAGACAGATGAGGCCTTAAGCAATACAATTTCGATCATTAAGAAGAAAATCAATCCTCTTTGAAGGGAATAAGTCACTTTTTTGTTGTGGATAACCTGTTGATAACTACGGAATAAGCTGTGGATATTGCAGTTGAGAAATTTTTTTGATTCTTTCCTCTCAGAATTATCCACACGTTATCCCAACACTTCAAACATGGATTTCACAGAGTTATCAAAGCCGACAAAGCCTTATAAATCAAGGGCTGGAGATAGTTTTAAACATATCCACAGCCCCTAATACTAAGAAGACGAAATTATTTTATATATAAATACATACAGCTTGTGTGTGAAACTCTTTTTCCACACCATGATGTTATTCCGCAATAAGACAGAATTGAAAGGAGTTTACTATTATGAAAATAATCTGTACAAAATCCAATCTTGCAAAAGGAGTCAGTATTGTATCGAAAGCAGTTCCGTCTAAGACAACAATGCCGATCTTAGAATGTATTTTGATCGATGCAACTACGGATGTGATCAAACTGACTGCAAATGATATGGAACTTGGAATCGAAACACGCATTGAAGGTGAGATCATCGATCGTGGTATCATAGCTTTGAATGCAAAGATCTTTTCTGAGATCGTAAGAAAACTTCCTGATAATGAGATTGTGATCGAAACAGACATGAACAATCAGACGATGATCACCTGTGAAAAAGCAAAGTTTAATATAGCCGCACAGTCTGGCGAAGATTTCTCTTATCTTCCGGTGATCGAAAAAGAAGACAATATCTCTGTATCCGAATTTACTTTGAAAGAAGTGATCCGACAGACTATTTTTTCAATCGCTGACAACGATACAAACAAAATGATGACCGGAGAATTATTTGAGATCGATGAGAATGTCCTGAAAGTAGTCTCTCTGGATGGACATCGTATTTCCATCCGTAAGATCGAACTAAATGATTCTTACGGACAGAGAAAAGTGATCGTTCCGGGAAAGACACTTCAGGAAATCAGTAAGATCATCGGCGGGGAAGCGGAAGCAAGTGTTGAGATTTCATTTACGAAAAATCATATCGTATTTGAGTTTGACCAGACGTTGGTCGTATCACGGCTGATCGAAGGGGATTATTTTAAGATCGATCAGATGCTCTCCAGCGATTATGAGACAAAAGTTCGGATCAATAAGAGAGAACTTCTGGATTGTATCGACCGTGCGACGCTGCTGATCAAAGAGGGAGAAAAGAAACCGATCATCATCAATATCGGCGACGAGTCGATGAAGCTGCAGATCAAGTCCCAGATCGGATCGATGGACGAAGAGATTCTGATCACAAAAGAGGGAAAAGATCTTTTGATCGGATTTAATCCGAAGTTTTTGATCGATGCGCTCCGTGTTATTGACGATGAAGAAGTGGATCTGTATTTTATGAATGCAAAAGCTCCGTGTTTTATTAAAGACGAACAGCAGTCTTATATTTACCTGATCCTTCCGGTAAATTTTAACGCCGTGGCATAAGTTGTGCGGGAGAAGAAAAGTTTCGCTTTCGGGAAATGCACCGTGAGCGAACTTTTTCTTGTCGTGCATGCAGCAAAATAGTTATGAGAAGTGTTTTAAACGGTTGTAATAGTCTGACAGATTTTGTATGAAAGGGAAAATTATGGAAATAATCAAATTGAGAGAACAGGATGAATTTATCAAGCTTGGGCAGGCGGTTAAAGCGGCTGGCCTGGTAGAATCGGGAGTCGAGGCCAAAGAAGTGATACAGCAGGGCCGGGTGTCTGTAAACGGAGAAGTTGACACCAGACGTGGCCGAAAATTATATGCGGGGGACGTGGCCGAATATAACGGAGAACAAATAAAAATTGAAAAATAAAGAAAAAGAGTGTAAAATAGTTACATACTGATGGAGATATTATGGTAATTAAGTCATTAAAGCTTAAGAATTACAGAAATTATGAGTTGCTGAATCTGACTTTTGATCCAAAGACAAATATCCTCTATGGGGACAATGCACAGGGAAAGACGAACATTTTGGAGGCATTGTATTTGTCGGGAACTACGAAATCTCACAGAGGTACAAAGGACCGGGATTTGATCCAGTTCGGGCGGGAGGAATCTCATCTGGAAACAGTGGTTGAGAAAAACGGCGTTCTTTTTCAGATAGACATGCACTTGAAAAAGAACAGCCCGAAAGGAATTGCGATCAACAAAATTCCGATCCGGCGTGCGGGAGAACTGTTTGGAATCGTTCATTTTGTATTTTTTTCTCCGGAAGATTTGAATATTATCAAAGAGGGACCGGCAGGCAGGAGAAGATTTATCGATCTGGAATTATCCCAGCTTGACAAGGTCTATCTTAGTAATCTGTCTAACTATAATCGTATTATCAATCAAAGAAATTCCTTGCTCAAAGAAATTGTTTATCAAAAAGATCTGATCGATACATTGGATATCTGGGATATGCAATTGGCTGAGTATGGGACAAAGATTATAGAGCGCCGGAAAAAATTTATCGATGAGGTGAACCGGATCATCGGAGGGATCCATGAGAAACTGACCGGCGGGAGAGAAAATATCGAGTTGTCTTATGAATCTTCGGCAGGAGAACTTTCCATGGAGGAAATGCTTCGGAAGAACCGGGAGCGCGATATCCGGTTTAAGAGTACGTCTGCCGGACCTCACCGGGATGATCTTTGTTTTCGGGTGGGAGATCTTGATATCCGGAAATTCGGATCTCAGGGACAGCAGAGGACGGCGGCACTTTCTTTGAAGCTCTCGGAGATTGAATTGGTAAAGATGCTGATTCATGATACACCGATCCTTCTTCTGGATGATGTTCTTTCGGAATTGGATAAAAACCGGCAGAATTATCTGCTGGACAGCATTCATGATATCCAGACTGTCATTACATGTACAGGTCTGGATGAATTTGTGAATCACAGATTTTCTATCAATAAAATCTTTTATGTAAAAAACGGAACAGTGGCAAAAGAAAATTAGGAGGTTGTTAAATGGGTGCAACAGGTACAGAATTTGATGCTGAATACGGCGCGGATCAAATCCAGATATTGGAGGGATTGGAAGCGGTCAGAAAAAGACCGGGAATGTACATCGGAAGCACATCGGCAAGAGGTCTTCACCACCTTGTGTATGAGATCGTAGACAATTCGATCGATGAGGCGCTTGCAGGATATTGCGATACGATTTTTGTCAGCATCAACAAAGATAATTCAGTGACTGTTATTGATAACGGACGTGGTATTCCGGTCGGTATCAATCATAAAACGGGACTTCCGGCAGTCGAAGTTGTATTTACTGTACTTCATGCAGGCGGAAAATTCGGCGGCGGAGGATATAAAGTGTCCGGAGGTCTGCACGGAGTAGGCGCATCCGTTGTCAACGCCCTTTCAGAATGGCTTGAAGTAGAGATTTATCAGGGCGGAAAAATATATAAGCAGCGTTATGAACGCGGAAAAGTCATTTACAAACTGAAAGTGATCGGTGAATGCGATCCGGAAAAGACAGGAACAAAGGTTACATTTTTCCCGGATGCGGAAATCTTTGAGGAGACCGTATTTGATTATGATGTGCTCAAACAGCGTTTCCGTGAGATGGCATTTTTGACCCGCGGACTGAAGATCGTGCTGCGGGATGAACGTCAGGAAGAACTGATCGAAAAAACATTTCATTACGAGGGCGGAATCAAAGAATTCGTGTCTTATCTGAATAAAAGCAAGACAGCTCTTTATGATCAGATCATTTATTGTGAGGGAAAGAAAGACAACGTATACGTCGAGGTTGCGATGCAGCACAATGATTCGTACAGCGACAACACATACGGTTTTGTAAACAACATTACAACGCCGGAGGGCGGAACCCATATTGTAGGTTTCAGAAACGCGCTGACGAAGACCTTCAATGATTACGCAAGAAAAAATAAATTATTAAAAGACAGTGAACCGAATCTTTCGGGAGAAGACATCCGTGAGGGATTGACGGCGATCATCAGCGTAAAACTGGAAGAGCCGCAGTTTGAGGGACAGACAAAGCAGAAACTCGGAAACAGCGAAGCCAGAGGAGCGGTGGACAGTGTCGTAAGTTCACAGCTTGAGATTTTCTTAGAACAGAATCCGAACGTTGCAAAAATGACGGTTGAAAAATCTGTGATGGCGCAGCGCGCGAGAGAAGCGGCGAGAAAAGCAAGAGATCTGACGAGAAGAAAATCGGCCTTGGAGGGAATGTCGCTTCCGGGAAAACTGGCCGATTGTTCCGATAAAGATCCGGTAAACTGTGAAATTTACATTGTCGAGGGAGATTCGGCCGGCGGATCGGCCAAAACGGCCCGTGACCGTGCGACACAGGCCATTCTTCCGCTTCGTGGAAAGATTTTGAATGTGGAAAAAGCGCGACTCGATAAGATTTATGCAAATGCGGAGATCAAGGCGATGATCACGGCATTCGGTACGGGAATACATGATGACTTTGATATCAGTAAACTTCGGTATCACAAGATCATCATCATGACCGATGCCGACGTGGACGGCGCCCATATCAGTACCTTGCTTCTGACATTTTTATATCGGTTTATGCCGGAACTGATCAAACAGGGATATGTGTATCTGGCACAGCCGCCGCTTTATAAGTTAGAGAAAAATAAAAAAGTATGGTATGCGTACAGTGACGAGGAGTTGAACGAGATCCTTACGGAAGTCGGACGTGACGGCAACAACAAGATCCAGCGTTATAAGGGACTTGGAGAGATGGATGCGGAACAGCTCTGGGATACGACAATGGATCCGGAACACCGTGTTCTTCTCCGTGTGACGATGGATGACGAGACATCCTCCGAACTGGATCTGACTTTTACAACCCTGATGGGGGATAAAGTAGAACCTCGTCGTGAGTTTATCGAAGAAAACGCAAGATTTGTACAAAATCTGGATATATAGCAGAGTTTAAGTGACTTAAAGGAGAGTAGGAATGGAAGATAATATTTTTGATAAAGTCCATGAAGTCGATCTGAAGAAGACGATGGAAAAATCTTACATCGATTATGCCATGAGTGTTATCGCATCTCGTGCGCTTCCGGATGTAAGAGATGGATTAAAGCCGGTACAGCGTAGAATCCTGTACTCCATGATCGAGTTGAACAACGGACCGGACAAACCGCATCGTAAATGTGCGCGTATCGTCGGAGATACGATGGGAAAATATCATCCTCATGGAGACAGTTCCATTTATGGAGCGTTAGTCAATCTGGCACAGGACTGGTCCACGCGATATCCTCTTGTTGATGGTCACGGAAACTTTGGTTCTGTGGATGGAGATGGCGCGGCGGCCATGCGATATACCGAGGCCCGTCTGAGTAAGATTTCCATGGAGATGACAGCGGACATCAACAAAGATACCGTTGATTTTGCACCGAACTTTGATGAGACGGAAAAAGAACCGGTTGTGCTTCCGGCGAGATTTCCGAATCTCCTTGTCAATGGAACTTCCGGTATTGCCGTTGGTATGGCGACGAATATTCCTCCGCATAATCTTCGGGAAGTGATCGGAGCCGTTGTCAAGATCATCGACGATCAGATTGAAGAAAAGGGCGAGACAACGATCGACGAGATACTTGAGATCGTCAAAGGTCCTGATTTTCCGACCGGAGCGGAGATTCTCGGAACAAAGGGGATCGAAGAGTCCTACCGGACAGGACGCGGCAAGATCCGTGTCCGTGCAGTGACAAATATCGAACCGATGCAGAATGGAAAGAACCGGATCATCGTAACGGAACTTCCGTTTATGGTAAATAAAGCGCGTCTGATCGAAAAGATCGCAGAACTTGTAAGAGATAAAAAAATCGACGGAATCACAGATCTGAGCGATCAGTCCAGCCGTGAGGGAATGCGGATCTGTATCGAACTGCGTCGTGACGTCAACCCGAATATTATTTTAAATCAGTTGTACAAACATACACAGCTTCAGGATACATTCGGCGTGATCATGCTGGCGCTTGTCAACAATGAGCCGAAGATCATGAATCTTCTTGATATGCTGAATTATTATCTGGCACATCAGGAAGAAGTTGTGACAAGAAGAACAAAATATGAATTAAATAAAGCGGAAGAGCGCGCGCATATCTTAAAAGGATTGTTGATCGCGCTGGATCATATTGACGAAGTGATCAAGATCATCCGCGGATCCAAGAACGTTCAGATCGCAAAAGAAGAGTTGATGAAACAGTTTGAACTTTCGGAAGTGCAGGCACAGGCGATCGTGGATATGCGTCTGCGTGCTCTGACCGGATTGGAAAGAGAGAAACTGGAGACAGAATATGCGGAACTGATGAAGAAGATCGACGAACTGCGTGCGATCCTTGCAGACCGGAAATTGCTTCTCGGTGTGATCAAGAAAGAAATCCTGATCATTTCCGACAAGTATGGCGATGATCGCAGAACAAGTATCGGCTATGATGAGTTCGATATTTCCATGGAAGATATGATTCCGAAAGAAGATGTTGTGATCACCATGACAAAGATGGGATATATCAAACGGATGACGATGGATAATTTCAAGAGTCAGAACCGTGGAGGCAAGGGAATCAAGGGAATGCAGAAACTGGATGAAGATTACATTCAGGAGCTGTTCGTGACGTCTACGCATAACTATATCATGTTCTTTACGAATACCGGTCGTGTGTATCGCATGAAAGCATATGAGATTCCGGAGTCAGGAAGAACATCGAGAGGAACTGCGATCATCAATCTGCTGCAGTTGATGCCGGAAGAGAAGATCACAGCGATGATTCCGATCAAGGCATATGATGACGATCAGTATTTGTTCATGGCGACAGAGCAGGGACTGGTGAAGAAGACGCTGCTCCGAGAATATGTCAATGTAAGAAAGAAAGGTCTGGCGGCGATCACACTGCGCGACGATGACCAGTTGATCGAAGTGAAGATCACAGATAATGAGAAAGATATTCTTCTCGTTACAAAATACGGACAGTGTATCCGATTTGACGTCAATGATGTAAGGGCAACCGGAAGAACATCGATGGGAGTTCGCGGAATTAATCTTGACGACAGAGATAAAGTGATCGGAATGCAGGTCAACACGCAGGGTGACTGTCTGCTTGTCGTATCAGAAAAAGGTATGGGTAAACGCACTGCGATGGGAGAATTCACCAATCAGAACCGCGGCGGTAAAGGTGTGAAATGCTACAAGATCACCGAAAAGACCGGAAATGTGATCGGAATGAAAGCGGTCAATGAAGACGATGAGATCATGATGATCAACAGCGAGGGAATCATTATCCGTATGGCGTGCGATACGATTTCCAAACTTGGAAGAATTACGTCAGGCGTGAAGCTGATCAACCTGAAAGAAAATGAAACCGTAGTCAGTGTAGCAAAAGTAAGGAAAGCATCAACTGAGATCGACGGAGAGGAAATCGATATTTCCGATGAAGACGGAGAAGAGATTTCGGAAGAACAGGAATAAAAAGTAAATAGGTTTTAAGAAAAGGCAGAGTTTTTACTTTGCCTTTTTGAGAAGAAAAGATACAAGCATAAAAGGAGACATTATGATTCGTACTGTGCATGTAGAAGAAATTACAAAAAACATAAAAGAGATGTGTATCGAGGCTAATCATTATCTTTCAGAGGATATGGATGTGGCGATGAAGCAGGCTGTTGAGACGGAAAAAGCGCCGCTTGGAAAACAGATTTTAACACAGCTCCAGGAAAATCTGCAGATCGCAGCAAAAGACATGATTCCGATCTGTCAGGATACCGGAATGGCAGTTATTTTTTTAGAAATCGGTCAGGACGTGCATTTTGAGGGAGGATCATTGGAAGATGCTGTCAATGAGGGCGTGCGCCAGGGGTATGTGGATGGATTTTTGCGAAAATCAGTTGTGAAAGATCCGTTGATCCGTGAAAATACGAAAGACAACACTCCGGCAGTCATTCATACAAAGATCGTACAGGGAGATCGGGTAAAGATCAAAGTGGCTCCGAAAGGATTCGGAAGTGAAAATATGAGCCGAGTTTTTATGTTGAAACCTGCGGAGGGAATCGAAGGAGTGAAGCATGCGGTGCTGACAGCCGTAAAGGATGCAGGTCCGAATGCCTGTCCTCCGATGGTTATCGGTGTGGGAATCGGCGGAACATTTGAAAAATGTGCGTTGATGGCAAAAGAAGCATTGACACGGGAAGTGGGAAGTCATTCCACGATCCCATATGTCAGAGAGATGGAGGAAGAATTGCTTTCAAAGATCAATTCCCTTGGGATCGGTCCGGGAGGACTCGGAGGTACAACAACCGCTCTGGCAGTAAATATCAATACATACCCAACACATATTGCAGGACTTCCGGTAGGAGTCAATATCTGTTGTCATGTAAACCGGCACGTTATTCGGGAATTGTAAAAATCGGAGGGATCAGCATTATGGAAAAACATATCAAGGCGCCGATCGAAAAACAAGCTGCGGCAGAACTAAAAGCAGGGGATTATGTATATATCACCGGAACAATTTATACGGCGAGAGATGCGGCACATAAGCGAATGTATGAGGCATTGGCAGAGGGAAAAGAACTTCCGGTTGATATTCAGAAGCAGATGATCTATTATATGGGACCATCTCCGGCAAGAGAGGGGCGTCCGATCGGATCTGCAGGTCCGACAACGGCAAGCCGCATGGATAAATATGCTCCTCAGCTTCTGGATCTCGGACTTGGGGCTATGATCGGAAAAGGAAAACGGAGCCCGGAAGTGATTGAAGCGATCAGGCGGAATCAGTCTGTTTATTTTGCGGCAGTAGGAGGTGCGGGAGCTCTTTTGTCCAAATGTATCACAAAATCAGAAGTGATCGCCTATGATGATCTTGGGACGGAGGCAATCCGAAAACTTACAGTTGAAAACTTTCCTGTGATCGTGGTGATCGACAGTGACGGAAATAATCTTTATGAGACAGCGATAAAAGAATACTGCACATACAGCGATGATGCGGAGATTCGATAGATAAATGCGATAAAGCAGACGAGAGGAAGAAGAATGAAACGAATATTGTTGATGGTGATCAGAAATATAGTACTTGTTCTGCCGATGTGGATCAGATTGTGTTATCATGCGGCGCACCCGGATAAATATACGGAGCAGGAACATTTTAAGATGCTGAAATTTATGGACCACAGGGCAAATAAAGCAGGAAATGTAGAGATTGTCGCATCAGGGATTGAAAATATCCCAAAAGAAAACGGATTTATTTTTTACCCAAATCATCAGGGCATGTACGATGTGCTGGCGATCATGGAAGTCGCACCGGTTCCGTTTTCTGTTGTTGCAAAGAAAGAAGTCGCAAATATTCCATTTTTAAAACAGATTTTTTCCTGTGTCAAAGCAAAAATGATGGATCGCGAAGATATCAGGCAGTCTCTTCAAGTAATCATGCAGGTGGCAAAAGAAGTAAAAGAGGGTCGGAATTATATTATTTTTCCGGAGGGAACCAGATCGAAAAACGGAAATACAGTCGGAGAATTTAAAGGAGGAAGCTTTAAGGCTGCTACAAAAGCAAAATGTCCGATCGTTCCGGTGGCGTTGATCAATGCGTTTAAGCCATTTGATACAAATTCGATCGAACAGGTAAAAGTTCAGGTGCATTTTTTAGAGCCGTTGTATTATGAAGATTATAAAGAAATGAAAACAACGGAAATCGCGCAGGTTGTTCAGGATCGTATTCAAAAAATGATTTATGATCATGTAGAAGAATAAAAATATTATGATACAGACAGCAGTATGACTGACAATAGTTATGCTGCTTTTTTGATGAAATTATGGAATTGAGAGGAAGAAAAAAGTTGCATTTTTTATTTTAGCGGATTATAATAAATTCATAAATAGTAAGTAGTAAGTAATAAGTAGCAAGTAAAATGAGAACCATGAGAAGTAAAAGTGCATTTTGAAATGGAGGAATTCAGATGAAAGATTTTACATTATCGCAGCAGTATGCAATACTAGGTTTGGATGGAATTGAGAGTCTTCATTCATCTTTTGCAAAAAATGCAGTGATCAGAGGGATTTTTGTCGCAAGAGAGCTGGAAAAGATTTTTGAAAATGTAGCAGAAGATATGGATCCAGATACATTTTCAAAAATGCTTCAAGAAAGTATGGAAAGAATCAGACATCACAAAAAGAAAGATGATCAGATCATGGAAAAAGAGATCTATGCGTGTCTTGGAGAAGCAGGTGTTATGACACAGGTTCCTGATCTTTTAGGATGTGATATTAATTATTATACATCCGGTGTTGAATTGATGGCATATCGGAGTGATGTAAAGACGCGTTGGCAGATTGTAGATGGAATACGTGCAGAGATGCTTGAAGAGGGACCGGTGAGTCTGGAACCGATGCTTCTATTATGGCTATGTAGAGAGAGCGGATGTATTCATGATCTGTTTTCTGTCGAGGAACAAAGGCAGATCCAGAAGAAAATGATCTCTGTATCGGCAGCAAATCCGGTTTATCGTATTTTGTGGGAGAGTGAATTTCACAGTATGATAGAGAATGCGGTTGGAAATTTTCTGAGAGCAAAACACAAATTATTTCAGAATCCATATTTACAAGGTGTGAATATGATCTTTCCATTTATTGAAAGACGGCAGGCGATTTTTATTGACATGGTTGTGTTTGGAACAAGCGTTCAAGGAAGAAGAGAAGCTGTTGTTCAGTTTTTGATTGAGAAAGGGCATTATGTAGAGCAGGTAAAGAACGGATCGGAAACATTGCTTAAGATCGATAGTTTTTATTACCGGATATTCCCGACAACGAGAGTGTGTCAGAGAGTCCCAATTCAGGGAGTGAATCTAATTCCGGTTTATTGGTAAAGAAGGATGAAAGAAAATGTCTAGGCAAAGAACCATGGAGGCAATTCTGGCTTCTGAATATGTAACGATAGGAGAATTGGTCCGTTTGACCGAATGTCGTTACAGTACGTTAAAATTTTATACAGAAGAGGGAATGCTTCCGTTTAAACAGGAAGAAGAGAAATTAACAAGACGTTATCAAAGAAAGGAAAGTGTTGAACGGATTCAAATGATTCGGAATTTCCGAGAAGCAGGAAAGACAATTCCGGAGATCAAAAAGATTTTACGTCGCGTTGACGGAGAATGTGTCTGATTCAATAAGTAAATAAAGAGAGGATATCAAGCCTCTGCTCATGTAAAATGTATTATTATATACGATGAGAATGGCATATATCGGTGTCTGGCAATAAATATGGGCGGAGGCTGAAAGGAGAGAGGGTGAAAGAAAAGAAAGAAATTTACAAAAAAATAATTTTACCATTGACAATAGAAAAACTGTTTAGTATAATAATCCATGCGCTGTTGCGTACAACATAATATCGCTTGTAAAGAACCACTTTTTACAGGTCTTATTCAGAATCAGGAGAAATACTCAAGAGGCTGAAGAGGCGCCCCTGCTAAGGGTGTAGGTCGGGAAACCGGCGCGAGGGTTCAAATCCCTCTTTCTCCGTTGATGTAGTCTGGAAACTACTGGAGAATCCAGTAGTTTCTACTTTTCAATAAAGTAGAAAACCTTTCCGGATACGTCATTTTATATGCTAATTAAAGTATGTAAAATACGCATTAGAAAAAAGTTAAAAAAATTTAAAAAAACTGTTGACAATGCGAATGAGAAATGGTATTATGTTTAAGCTGACTCGTGAGAGACAGCAAAAACAAAGAACCTTGATAACTGAACAATAGACAACAGATCCTTGAAAATTTCTTAAGAGAAGATTTTTAAGAACGGTTTGAAACAAACCAAACAGTAAAAAGGAAAAGAATTGCTAGCAGCGATTCTTGACCAAGACAAACACTTTTAACGAGAGTTTGATCCTGGCTCAGGATGAACGCTGGCGGCGTGCTT
>OGUD01000056.1_pt1 | contig 109206 bp, 109 predicted proteins | sample 1573671 | NCBI WGS metagenome assembly OGUD01 (sample SAMEA2582065, study PRJEB24529) | metagenome | biome: Human gut stool | place: China | collected 2011 | reverse complement strand
TTACCGTGACCGGACTTACACCGGCAAGTGTGGTCCAGCTTCGCTGGACACACTGTACATAAAAAGAGACGCCGCTCATTTGGACGTCTCTTTGGATAAAAATCATATTTTACTTTTTATTCTTTCTTCACACTTACCGTTTAAATCTTCCGACTTTTGTCAGACGGTTCGGCAGTTTCGGTACTTTGCCCGATGTCTTGATGATCGCCCCCTCATCGCAGGCTTCGATACATTTTCCACACTGGTCGCAGTCAAATTCATCGATCATATGGATGTATTTTGCTTTTCCCTCGATACAGTCTTTCGGGCATACATCCGCACATTCTCCGCATCCTTGGCAGAGCTTCGGATCGATGTAGACCACTTCTTCCGAGAAGCATACGCCTGCCGGACATTTTTTCTTCTTGATATGCGCTGTAAATTCGCTCTCGAATTTCTCCACCGCACTCAAAGCGATCTTCGAGGAAACCTGTCCCATCGTACATGGTGTGGAATACGTCATCGCCTCCCCGATCTCCTTTGTCAGATCAAGGAATTCCGCTTTTCCTCTTCCCTCGGTCGTCTCTTTCTGCATATACTGCAGCTGCAGAAGTCCCTCGCGGCAAAATACACATTTTCCGCAGCTCTGTTTGCGGGACGCAAGCAATGCTTTTTCGGTCTCGCTTACGATACAGTCGGAAGCTTTCAGGACACGGATCACACCGTTGTCCGGATGTACTTCTTCCAATGTCATCTCTGCCGCTTCCGGTCCGTAATATTCATATCCGATGCAGAACCCTTTTGCGCCTGCCGCATCTTCTGTCAGCTCGGACACTTTTGTCTCTGCAGATACTTTTTTCAGTTCGCCTCCGTTGACCGATACATACACGCCGTCTTCACAGCATCCGGCAAATGTATCCGCCAGATCGGCAGCGGTCACGATATGGAGCAATGCGCTTCCCTTGCATGCGCGCACATTGACCAGTCCTACGATCACTTCCACGCCTGCCTGCTCTGCCGCTTCTTTCACTGCTGCTTCCTTATCTGCCGCATATTCCGGAAGATAAAGCGCCTTTTTCTCTGTTCCGAGCGCATAGGCTGCAATCGCGATCCCCTCCATGACTTTCTGCGGATCTGCCAGAAGCACTTCCAGAAGAACGCCTGTCGTGTCTGCATTATTCAGCGCAGCGACAACACCCAATTCTTTCTCTTCTTCCTTGCTTTCTTCCACCGCACGGACAAGACGTTCGGAAAGCAGTTCTTTTTCCAGTCCGTATTCTTTAAGTCCGGATGTTTTGATCTGTTCCAGGACTTCTTCTCTGCTCAATTTCATTGCACATTCCAAAGCACTCATTCCTTACGCCTCCTTATTCTCTGTAAAATCGCCCCAAAGTCTCGGTCCGGAGATCTGCAGACGAAGATCGCACTGCAGACAGCGTCCTGCTTCCGCGCAAATGTCGGAATCGCAGATTCCATGGTCGAATAAGTTAAAGTTATCCTGACGTTTCTCTGCCGCGTCGATCTGTGGCTCTTTCCGTTCTTCGTATCCGAATCCCGGGCACTGTCCGATATACGGATCTGCATTCTGTTCCGGAGCCAGTTTCTCGGAAATGTCTCCGTCTCCGCCCAGATATTTATCGATCTGGCTTGCCGCCTCACGTCCGGACTCGATCGCCATGATCACCGATTTTGTTCCGTAGATCACGTCGCCTGCCGCGAAGATTCCCTCCACAGATGTTGTTTTATCTTTTTCCATATCTTTGACAACGATACTGTTTCCTCTTCCCAGTTCCAGTCCGGCTTCCTCTGTGATATCCGGTCTCTGTCCGACTGCAAAGATCACGGTATCTGCATCGATATGATGCTCGCTTCCCTCTTCTTTTTCGATGATCGCACGGCGGTTCTCGTCAAATGTAAAGGATTTTACATTCATAAAGTCCACGCCCGTCACATGGTCTTCGCCAGTGATCCGCTCAAATGTCTGCGCCGGATGTACGAAGATCCCCTCTTCCTGTGCCTGTGTGATCTCTTCCTCATCGGCGGTCATCACATCTCTTGCCTCAAGACAAGCAAGGTGGATTTCTTCCGCTCCGAGACGTTTTGCCGTTCTTGCGCAGTCAAACGCAACGTTTCCGCCGCCGAGTACGACGATCCGCTTTCCGATCCCGGTCTCATTTCCCATGCTTGCATTGCGCAGGAAATCTGCGTTTAAGATCACGCCGTCCAGCTCGCTTCCCTCCATCGGAAGACGCACGCCTTTATGTCCGCCGATCGTCATCAACACTGCGTCGTATTCTTTCAGAAGCTCTGCCGGATTCTCAACCTTTGTGTTCACTTCGATCTTCACGCCCTGCTCTTCGATCACTTTTGCTTCCTCTGCGATGATCTCTCTCGGCAGACGATAGGACGGGATTCCGTATGCCATCATACCGCCAACGGTCGGAAGCGCTTCTTTCAATGTCACGTCATGTCCCTGTTTGCGCAGGTAATATGCCGCTGTCAGACCTGCCGGACCTGCGCCGACTACGCAGACTTTCTTTCCGGTATCGGCAAGCTGTTTTCCTTTACCTTTCCAGTAGGATCCGGTATCATGATCTGCCGCATACCGTTTGATGTTGCGGATCGACATTGCTTCGTTTACTTCTTTTCTCTTACATTCCAGTTCACATACATGGTTGCAGATATATCCCAACGCTTTCGGGAACGGTACTTTTTCACGGATCACTGCCGCCGCCGCGTCAAATTCCCCGTTTTTCACATGACGGATGTAACGCGGTACGTCGGTATGCGCCGGACATGCATGACGACACGGAACAACGGCTTCTTCTTTCTTCACTTCGCTGTTCATCAATTTGTCGCGGATCGTTCCGGTCGGACAGACTTCCACACAGGCTCCGCAAAAACGGCAGTCCGCATCTTTCAGCAGTTTGTTATGTAAGGTTCCGACATAAGTCTCCATCTCTTTTTTCTGATACTGGAGCACTTTTACGCCGCGCAGTTCGTTACATGCGCGCACACATCTTCCGCAGAGAACACAACGGTTCATATCGTGCAGGATCAGCGGATTGTCTTCCTGCGGACGGAATCCTTTTGTGCGCATTTTCAGACGTCCGGTCTTCGGTCCGATATACTGGATCAATGTCTGCAGCTCGCAGTTTCCGTATTTCGGGCAGGTGGAACAGTCTTCCGGATGTCCGGTCAGAAGCAGCTCCAGCGCCAGCATTCTGAGTTTTTCCAGTTCCGGCGTCTTTGTATGGATCACCATTCCGTCTTTTGCTTTCAATGTACAGGATGTGGTCGTCCCCTCCTGTCCCTCTACTTCTACCACGCACATCCGACAGGACCCAAGCGGGCTTAAGTCTTTGTGGTGGCACAGGTGCGGAATATAGATGCCTGCATCCAGAGCACATTCCAGCACATTTTTATTCTCCGGAACTTCCAGTCTTGTTCCGTCAATTGTAATCACTGCCATGTCAGCAACCTCTCTTTCTCGATTCGTTCTTTCTTATCTCTCTGTTGAAAATGCTGTTTTCCTAGAAAAGCAGGCGGACACATCCGTACATTCCCGCATCGTTTCCGAGTGTTGCCAGTGTGATCTCCGTCGACTCACAGGCATGGAATGTCCGCTCTGTAAAATATTTCCTGATGCCGTCGATCAGGATCGCTCCAGCGCGGGATACGCCTCCGCCGATCACGAAGACTTCCGGATCCACGATCGAAGCGATATTTGCCAGCGCGGTTCCCAAGATCCTGCATAATTTTTTAACCAGTTCTCCCGCCACTTTGTCTCCGTCTTTCGCCGCGTCAAAAATATCTTTTGCCGTCAGATCATCCAGGCTTCTCAATACCGTCTCTCTGTCGTCCGCTTCCAGTTTCTGTCTTGCCATGCGGACGATTCCTGTGGCAGACGCATACTGTTCAAGACAGCCTTTCTTTCCGCATCCGCAAGTATCCGTCTCATCGTCACGCATCTTGATATGTCCGATCTCTCCGCCTGCGCCGTGAAATCCGGAGATCATTTTCCCGCCGATGATGATCCCGCCGCCGACTCCGGTTCCGAGTGTGACCATCACGACGTCCTCATGACCTTTTCCGCCGCCCTGCCACATTTCTCCTAATGCGGCAACATTCGCGTCGTTTCCGGCTTTTACGAGAAGTCCTGTCTTCTCGGACAGGATCTGCTCAACGTTGATCACGCCCCAGCCTAAGTTTACACATTTGTGAACGGTTCCATCCGCTCCCACCGGTCCCGGAACGCCGAGTCCGATTCCCTGTACATCGTCTTTTGCGATCTGCTTTTCTTCCATTTTTCCGAGAACAGCCGCCGCCACATCGTCAAGGATCGCCGCACCGTTGTTTTCGGTGTTGGTCGGGATCTCCCATTTTTCCACGATCACGCCGCTCATGTCAAACAGTCCGATCTTGCAGGTCGTTCCTCCGATATCTACTCCAAATCCATACCGTTTCATTGATTTTTCTCCTTTTTTGCCTTATTTGCCGATGTAATCCACACGATCACACCGAATATCAACATTCCGGCGAACGAAATCACGAACTGATTTCTTGCCGAGTTTTCACCAAGTAATTTTGCCGCGTTCCCGAGGAAGATCGGTGCGATCAGACCGCCGATCCCGCCGATGATCGAAAACATTCCGCTTGCTTTCGCCACCGCTTCCTGCTCCACGGAGATCGAGATCAGATAAGATCCGATCGCCATAAAACAGCTCAGTGACACGCCGCAGAGTGCGCTGGCAATATAAATTCCAGCCATGCCCGGTACAAACAAGATCACGCCGTATCCAACTGCCGCCGCAAAGATCGAAAACGTCAGCGTGTAGGTCTTGAAAAATCCGGAGATCTTTGCAAAAAACATTCCCACGAGCAGTGCGAACGCTGCGTTGACCGCGGTTACCACACCTGTCACCGACGGATCTTCCGTAATATTCTGCGTGATATAAATACCGATATTTGTGTTGTACGCATTGATAAACAATGTATGTACAAACGATGCAAAGGAAATCACAAACACCATTTTATTCAGTTTCAGATCCGATGCTTTTTCCACCTGTGCCGGCGGCGTCTCGATCAGCACGGCTTTCACGCCGAGCAGCGCCGCAAATGCGATCAGATATACAAGATAAAAATACCGGTAACCGATCCCTGCCAGCATTCCGCCGAGCAGATTTCCCACCATCGTTCCGATTCCCATTCCGACAACGTGCAGTCCCATATAGCCTGCCCGTTCTTCCGGCGGGAAAAATTCGCTGATGATCGCGGTATTCATCGGTCCCATGATACCGTATCCGAATCCGATCACGATACGGGCGATCAGAAGCACCGCAAAACTTTCCATAAAAAACGGAAGCACTCCGCAGCATCCGACGATCAAAAGTCCCAGTAATGTGATATTTTTCTTACTGATCTTCGTCGTCATCCATCCGACCATCAGAGAACCGACGATCAAAAGCAGATACATAATCGTCTGCAAAAGCTGCACCGCGCTCGTTCCGTATTGCTGGTATTTCTCGTTTAAGATGCCGAGCACCGGCAGGATTCCCGTAATGTTCAGTCCAAATGCAAACGCTACGATAAATACGCTTGCCGCCACACGACGTTTTACCGACGGTGTGATTTCTGTTTTTGTCACACGTTCTGACATTTTTTCAACCTCTTTTCGATCTTATTCGCAAGGTTGTAATACGTCCCAATGCTCCGCGAGCATTCCTTCTTCCAGTCTGTAAATGTCAACAACACGGCATCTTGTCGTTCCATCCGGAGCTACATTTTTCAGATAGACCGCAACCATATCGTTTTCCGCGATCAACATCTGGATATCCAGAGCAAATTCCGGATGCTCCCGGAATTTCTCCGCGAATGCCCGTTTCAGCCCGTCTCTTCCCTGTTCCACTCCCGGGTTATGCTGAACGTAATCTTCCCTCACGTAACGATCCGCCGAATCCACGATATGATCGTTGAAAAACTCCTGATAAAATCTGCGGATCACTTCTTTATTTTTTTCCTCCATATTCTACCTCCGCCCGTTTTCGGGCCAATTTGATCATGGACTTCTTTATATAAGTCCGTTTCCTAAAACAGAGCGGATACCGTTTCCCAAAAGGAGTCATACCCGCTCTGCCGCTTTATTTTACACTATCTGCTATGAATCTGACGTTCCCGACTTTGTTTCTTAGTCTTCGTCTTCTACATACTCTGCCGCGCTCATACCTGCGATACGTCCGGTATTTACCGCAAATCCCATGGAGTTACCCGGAAGCAGGAACATGTAGCTGTCGTCATAAATGTTACATGCGTCTGCACCTGCCGCATACAGTCCCGGAACCGGCTCGAAATCTTTGTCGCATGCTTCGCAGTTCTCGTTGATGCGGATTCCGCCGACTGTTCCGTATCCGCCCGGACGGATCCGTGCCGCATAGTATGGAGCTTTTGTCAGAGGTCTCATATATTTCTTCGGTTTGAAGAATTCTTCGTCTGTGCTGTCGCAGAAATCATTGTATTCATCTACGGTATCTACCAGATTGTCTACATCGATTCCTACCATTTCAGCCAGTTCTTCGATGCTGTCCGCAATGAACAGTCCCTCGTTTCCGTTTGCCTGTGCCATCTTTACGCCCTCAACGAAATCCGATACATCCGGATCCGGACGAACAAGGCTTACGTTGTCGACGCCGTTCTTCATGTAGTATTTTGCGATGGAAGAATCAATGATGCTGATGACAACTTTTCCTTTCTGGTGAGAAGCCACGTTGGAGAGGAATGTTGTATTCTGCATATGATCTTCGTTCATCACACGTTTTCCCTGCAGGTTTACAAGGAGGTTCGGCTGGCTCATGATATTTCCGACGCTTCCCGGAAGATCGTCCACACCTTCGATCGCAGCTGCCTGCTCAATACGTACCGGAAGCTTGTCTGCGCCTGCTTCCCATGCCATCTTCAGACCGTCTCCCATGATTCCCGGGATCGCGAAGTTAAACATGTCTACACCGTGTTTGTATCCTGTCTCTTCTTCGATGAACTCTTTGTTGCATCCGGCTCCGCCTGTACAGATGATCGCCGCCTTACAAGCGATCTCGATCTCTTTTCCGTCTTTGTCTGTTGCCAGAACGCCTGCTACTTTTCCGTCTTTCTTGATGATCTTCTTTGCCGGAGTTTCAAGCAGGAATTTTACGCCCAATTCCTGTGCTCTCGCGTAAAGCGCTTTGTTCATAAAGGAAGCCGCTCTCGGTCCGATTCCTGTGTCTGTCTTTACGATATGCCATGTAGCTTCTGATTTCGGGAAGTAACGGAATGCTCCCTCGAACTCTACGCCCATGTCTTCCAGCCACTCGATCGTCTCTCCGGACTGCTCGAAGTAACGTTTTACAAGTCTCGCATCTACATTGTAGTGTGTGTATTCCATAAACATATTGAACGCTTTTTCTACGCTGATGTCGATCATGTTCTGTTTCTGGTATTTGGTTCCGATTCCTAGTGGTCCCATTCCCATGTTTGCCGCGCCGCCGACTGCCGCCGCTTTCTCTACAACGATGACTTCAGCTCCGTCTTCCGCTGCCTGAACGGCTGCGGATAATCCGGACGGACCGCCTGCAATTACTACGATTTGTGTTTCATAATCTGCCATTGTCTTTCCCTCGCTTTTTTACTATTAATAAGTTCCTTGATTTACTGTTATTGTACTTTCTTTTTGAAAACGGAAATATCTGTTTTTTGATGAAAAACGCCCCGTTTTTTGTCCTAAAATATATGATTTTTTCAAAGAACAGCAAAAAAACATATATTATTTTTGCTGTCACGGTAAATATGTCACATCAAACTCCGGTATTTCCCGCACATCTTCCCGATACAGGTCCGAAACCGCATATCCGAGACTGCATCCCTCAAATGCATAGTTTTCTTCTTCCGGAAGTCCGAACAGACGCTTCATCGCCTCCTGGTCTTTCACGTCGCTGACGCCGGAGCAAAGCTTAAATCCCAATCCGAGTTCCGTCGCACGCAGCCACATATTCTCCATCACATAGCCGAGCGCCGCGTGTTCTCTCGCCGGCCGCCCTGCCCGCTCCGCCGCCACGATCAGAAGCGGCGCCATAAAAAGATCCGTCGGTTTCTTTCCCGCTCCGTTTCTGACCGCTCCGGCATACACAGGATAGTTTTCTTCCAAATGCTTTTCTTCTACTTCGCGCAGATCTTCTTTTCTCGCTTCCAGAACAAGATCCATCAGTTTTTCCGCCGTTTCGCTTCCTCTTTTTATCACAAAAAAGTGACGGAAATCGGTCTTTCCCGCCTGCGCCAGTCCGGCAAACGGAGCCAGTCTTCCCGCTTCCAGAACCTGTTCGATCTGCTCCTGTTTTACTTCTTCGTCCGTATAATTTCTTGTGGACTTTCTTTTTCGGATCGCCTCATATACTTCCATTTTTATGTCTCCTTAAAGCACAATTCAGCAACAAGTCTCCCTGCTGCTGAATTGGTGTGTTTTATTTTATATTATTTCTCAAATTCGATCGCTTTTCCGGTACGTGCGGATTCTCTTACCGCATCCATCACGCACAGAACACGTCTTACCTGTTCCGGTTTGATGATCACTTCTTCTTCGCCGTTAAATGCTTTCAGGAAGTGCTCAAAATACATTCTATGCGATACGTTTACTTCCGGAAGCGGTTCTTCCTGAAGCAGTCCCGGAGCTGCCGGTCCGAAGCTTCTTGTCGGTCCTGCCGCTGTCATTGTGATCTTGCCTGGTACGTTTTCAAGCAAGTGTGCGGTACGCACGATCTTTCCCTCACCTGCAAATCCGTCGATCATTGCAGATCCTTTGTTTCCGCCGATGAACCATCCGCGCTTTGGTGTCAGATAGTATGTTCCAAGCTCGATCTCGGCTGTCACGCCGTTTGCAAATTTCATGATGATGTTAAAGTAGTCGTCTACATTTTCATTGATGACATTCTGTACGTCTGCATACAGAGATACGATATCGGATTTTACCATATCCAGCATCTGGTCGATCAGATGAACGCCCCAGTCGTAGAGCATTCCTCCGCCCATCTCCGGATATACATGCCAGTCATGCATATTTCCGTTGAATCCGTAAAGCTGGGATTTGATCACATACATATCTCCGACCATGTTTTTATCATAAACTTCTTTCATGATGCGGTAGTCGGTATCCCATCTTCTCTGCTGATGTACGGTGAAGATCACACCGTTCTCTTTACATGCCGCTACCATCTCGTCAAACTCTGCAACGCTCATCGCTGCCGGTTTCTCACAGATAACGTGCTTTTTCGCTGCTGCGGCTTTCTTTACCATCTCCGGGTGGCTTGGGTTCGGAGTGGATACCATCACAACGTTGATATCCGCTTTTTCCAGCATCTCATCGATGCTTCCGTATGTCTCCACTCCCTCCGGAGCGTCTTTTAACTGTTCCGGATTGGTATCCGCAACTGCCACGAGATCGATCTCATCAAATGTAGCCATCATATCTGCGTCACAGTGTCCCATGAAACCAAATCCGACGATTCCTAATTTCATTTTTTCCATAATCTTATCCCTCGATTGCTCTTCTCATTGCTTCCTGGTGGCGTCTTACCTGTTCGATACTGTCTACTTCCATATCTGCTCTCAAGTGCTCTCCACCCTCATACTCTGAACTTAAGTATCCTTTGTATCCGGCTTTCTTGAATGCTTCTACAACTTCCGGGATCGCAACTGCTGTCTCTGTATAATCTTCGTGAACGTTGTAGAATTTTGCATGTGTATGGAAAATGTAATCAATGTTGTCGATGATATCCTGCGGATCTGACCAGGAATATGTAAAGGAAGATCCTGCATACATCATATCTGCCGGACCGCCGCCTGCTTTTTCTACGGCTTCCATCATCTCTTTCATTCCGTTTGCCATACGGTATTCCATGTTTGCTTTTCCGAGATCCAGATCATATTTAATCTTCACGAATCCTTTTTCGATTCTCTGTGCGTATGCGTCGTCCACGATCTTGATACATTCTTCGGATGCGCCCATTCTTCTTGCTTTGTCTCTCAAAACGTCCGGAATGTTCTTGCAGAAGATTCCCATATCCGGGATAAATCCGAAATATTTTGTACCTGTGCGGTGGATCATTTCCATATATCCGTCAGCCCATCCGGAATTCAGTGAGAACGGTGCGTGAACTTCCAGACCGATCTTAACGTCCATTTTCTCTGCATATTCCAAACTTCCCTCGATCACGTCCATCGGAGTGGACACGAGTGTACGCAGGTTCTTGAATCCGAGCATAGAAGCCAGACGGATGTCACGTTTCATCATATTAACCTGCTCGCCAAGGGAAAGCATACGGTTGTCATAAATGTGGTTCTCCAAAAATGCGTCATAGCAGGATGGCTCCAGATTGTATTTTTTCAGCCATCCAAACCACTGCTCACGGAACGCTTCGTCTTCGATTGGAAGCGGGAATCTGCGGATCATCTGCTCTGCCAGAAGCTCTACTCCTGTCGCGCCTGTTTTTGCTGTCTCTCTTAAGCATCCTTCCAGATCAAGCTGTTTGTTGTAATATTCATCCTGATAACTGTACAGGGAAACACTTCTTTTAATATCGTAACTCATGTTTTGTTCCTCCTTACTCAATCACGAAATCTGTCTCGCATACCGCTTCGATCTGGAACGGCATATAGGACGGGTCAATAATCTGCAGTGTGTTGATGTGGTGGTTTCCTTTGGAAAGTCCTCCCTCTGTCAATACAGATACGGTTGCATAGTCGCCGAATTCCCAACGGTAATCGGAATCGATCACGGTACGCATTTCTTCGAGCGTAAATGTCTCTCCGTTTACAGTAAGACGAACCGCCTCTCTCGGGTAGTCCACGCCGTCTACGTTTACTTTGATGTCTCTTACGATGGAAAGTGTGATTCCACGATAATACTGTGCTTTGAACTGAAATTCAAAACCAGTTACTTTTCCGTCTGCTTCGATATTCTTAAATCCGTCCGGATTGTAAATCTGTCTTCCAGCCATTGTTTTGATTTCCTCCTTAAATCTATTGTAGATCTGTTTTCACATTTTCAATAAATCAATAAAAACGGCAGAACCGTCTCCGGCACATCACAGCCGATATGCCGGGTTCATCGTCTATGTAATCGAGCAATGGGAAGTGATTTCACGTTCGATGCCTGGAGGTACTGCCGTAGTTATTCTATTCGTTCTGCCAGGTAGCCGTATTCCGATTAGTCAAAGAATACTTCCTTTCCTGTCTCTGCTGATTTGTAGATTGCTTCCAAAATCTGTGTTACTACAAATGCCTGCTCCGGTTTTACAAGCGGATCTGTGTCGTTGATGATCGCGTTCAGCCACTGTGTCTGCTCGCGAACCGCCTCTGCTGCCGCTCCGCCTTCGAAGAAGTCAACAACTCCTGCCGGAGAGATTGTCTTTTCCATCAGCTGGTTGTGCTCTACTGTGTTGTAGATCAGCTCATCCTGCGGATAGCTTCCGCCGTGGTGGATCTCAGCACCTGCTTTTGTTCCGCAAAGTGTTGTAGATGCTTCCATGGATTTCAGTACGTTCAATGCCCATGATGCCTCAAGGTAGATTGTCGCACCGTTTTTCATTTTGATCAGACCGAATGCAGAGTCTTCTACTTCAAATGTTTCCGGATCCCATGGTCCGAATACGTTTCCTTCCGGACCGTCTGCCTGACGTCCCAGTTTGTAGAATACCTGTCCGGATACAGATGCCGGCTCGTAGTTGTTCATCATCCACAGTGTGATGTCCAGTGCGTGTGTTCCGATATCGATCAGCGGTCCGCCTCCCTGAAGCGCTTTGTTCGGGAATACGCCCCATGTCGGAACTGCTCTTCTTCTCAAAGCGTGAGCTTTTGCGAAGTAGATATCTCCCAGTTCTCCGTTTTCACAGGAAGCGTGAAGTGTCTGTGTATCGTCACGCAGACGGTTCTGGTATCCGATCGTGAATTTCTTTCCGGAAGCTTTCCAAGCATCCAGCATCTTCTGAGCGTCTTCTGTGTTGTGAGCCATCGGCTTCTCACACATAACGTGTTTTCCTGCTTCAAATGCAGCTACTGTGATCGGGCAGTGAGCAACGTTCGGTGTACATACATGTACAACGTCGATGTCAACGCTCTTGTCTGCAAGCATTTCTTTGTAATCTGTATAAACTTTCGCACCCTCTGCACCGTATTCTTTAGCGGCTTTTTCTGCACGCTCCGGAATGATGTCACAGAAAGCTACCATCTCTGCTTTGTCAGCATTTGCTTTCAAAGACGGCATATGCTTCTGATTTGCGATTCCACCACATCCAACAATTGCAACTCTTAATTTTTCCATGATTGTTCTCCTTTTTGATTCTTATTTCTCACGCCTTAAACGGCGGTTGTTTACTTTGCTTGCACTTCTATGCACCATCAGCTCAAGAATCCAGTCGCTCACGCGCCTCTCGTGCTTACGCACTCCTGATTCTTTCGCTGTCATCGTATGCACAAAAGTAAATACTCACTTCGTTCGTGCTTCCTTTTGTCTGCATACTAGATGACAAACTGTTTCAGGTATCTCTGACTTAATACGAGGGAATCTTCTACTTTTTCTTTGCTTCCCTCAAACGCTTTGTCTTCCACTTCGATGCATGTATATCCGTCGAATCCGATATCTGTCAGTGCGGATACATATTTACCCCAGTCTACATCGCCGAGTCCCGGAAGTTTCGGTGACATGAAATCAAGCGGATAAGCCATGATTCCACAGTCATTCAGGCGGTCTCTGTATACTTTGATGTCTTTGTAATGTACATGGAAGATCTTATCTTTAAACTCATAGATCGGTTTGATGTAATCGATCATCTGCCATACAAAGTGAGACGGGTCATAGTTGATTCCGAGATTGTCGCTGTCCAGAATCTTGAACACTTCTCTCCAGATCTTCGGTGTTGTCATCAGGTTCTGTCCGCCCGGCCACTGATCCGGTCCGAACAACATCGGGCAGTTCTCGATCGCAACTTTCACATCATTTTCTTCTGCAAGTTTGATGATAGAAGGCCATACTTCTTTCACCAGTTCCAGATTTTCTTCCACTGTCTTTGTCTGGTCTCTTCCGATAAATGTTGTCACCATGCCGACGCCCAGCTTTGCGCTTGCAAGGATCACATTTTTCAGATGTGCAACTGCTGCCGCTCTTTTTTCCAGATCTCCGTCCATTGTGTTCGGATAAAATGCCAGAGAAGAAATGTCTACATTTTTCTCTTTGCTGTAATCCAGAATGTGTTTCGCATATGCGTCATCTTCCAGCACACGATCCACATCGATGTGGCTCACACCGGCATATCTTCTCTCCGCTTTTCCCTGCGGCCAGCATGCAACTTCCACACACTCAAATCCGTGGTCTGCTGCAAAATCCATCATTTCCTCGTAGGTCCATGTGTCAAGAATTGCACTCACAAATCCTAATTTCATTGTCCTGTCTCCTTTTCTTTTTGAGTTTTCCTCTGAACTTGACTTCATTATAGCCTGTTCAAAAAAGAAAAACTTTCCTCAAATTATCCTAATTTACTAGTTCTTTTAGACTCTTTTTCTCTTCCACGGAAAAAGAGGACAAAAAAAGCATGTCTTTTTTTGTCCTCTTCTCTTTCTAATATTGATAATGAATATCCAGCGCCCGGATCTCATGTGCCAAAAGCTTGGTCTCCACACGGAGGATTCCGTCTTCCACATGGATTTTTCTCATCTCGACTTTCGGCGTCGCATTACGTCTCAGATATTCGATCTCTCCTTTTGACAGATCACGGAGATATTCCATATCCCGCCAAAGCTCCTGGACACTTCCGTTTTCCGGGTTCACATAGAAACTCCGCATGATATAATCGCCGTTTTCTACATTCCGGATTTCAAATTTCAAATGGATCGCGTCCAGATCTTCATACAATTCCCCGATGTCTTTCACATCGATATCCTTTTCTTCTTTCATTGTATAGCGGTAATTCAATTGTTTGCAGTTATGACAGACAATCGTATAATTTCCGTGTCCGTTCGTACTTAGCAACGCATTTTCCGTCTTTCCGAGCAGATCCGACTGCAGAAAATACAGAAAATGAAATGCGTAGAACGACGGTTTTTTAATACCGTCCCGGCTTAAAAGTCCGCTTTCCCCATATAGAACGCCGTCCGTATCGTAAAATTCGGAATGCAAATCCGATCCGTGCCAGAATCCCATCATATCTACATTCCCGACAGATTCGATACAGGTTTTCATCACATACGCCCCCTGCGCGCAGCTGTCGTTGATACAGTTCCGATTGGAGATTGTAAAATTCCACTCTGTAATATGAAGTTCCGCCGGTTCAAATTCCTCTTCTTTCAGCACCTCTTTAAAAATATCCAGTTGATTTTTTGTAAAATTACTGTCCAGAGACCGTTTTCCAAAATATACGCCGTCCTGTTGAAGCAGTAAATACGAATAGGAATAAACGGTCAGAAAATCCGGATGAACCTGCCGCTTCTTCCAGTTGCGTATCAAGCGGTGATACTGATGCGTGTCATAACCAAGCGCGATCCCCGCCCCGCCGACCTTGATCTTCTCCGAAATCCGCTTCAATGCATGATATCCGATTTCAAAACAGTCGAAATACCACCCATTCTCATCCTGCATATTCAGCCGGTCGTCTTTCCACAATTCAAAATACCATGTTTCCACCACATCCATCCCATACCGGTTGATCAGATGAGAGGCAAAATCATGCATGACTTTTTGATAACTTTCCCTGTCATGGAAAATGATCTCATTGTCTTTGCTCGTCATCGCGGAGTTGATCGAATAGCTGACGTCCATCGGTTTGAACGACAGTTCGATGTACGGTTTCAGCCCATTGTCCACAAGAAAATCCAATCCTCTGTCCACACGGCTGAAATTGTACCGCCAATTCCCGTCCTCGCCCTCATCGTACATATCCTGCACAAAAATATTCCAGATACGCACATACGAAAAACCGATCTCCTCTTTCATCACAAGAAGCTGCTGCTGCATGTCGCTGTCCAGAAGCGCGTCGATCTTTCCGATATTGATGATCCGGCTCCAGTTTTTTGAAAGCGGGACTGTTTTGTTCGCATCCACCGCGAACAACTCCCGATTTTTCGTCGCCACATCGTCCTGCACGCTGATCCCGCCGGCAAGATACTGTTTGACCCTTTCCTCCACTGCCTCTCTCGATCCGGAATCTTCTTTTTTCTCTTCCGCCTGTTCTTTTCGGATACTGCTCCGGTATGCGGACGGCGTCATATTATAAATATCCCGAAATGCTTTGTTAAACGAAGCCGTCGTCGGGAATCCATTGTCCAGCGCGATCCTTGTGATCTTTTTCTCGGTATAAAGCAGATCGTCCACCGCATGGAACAAACGGATATTGTTGACATATTCCAGAAAACTCAATCCAAACCGTTTTTTAATGTATTTTGACAAATATGCATTGGACAAATACAATTTCTTCGCGAGATCGTTCAGACTGATCTGTTTTTGATAATTCGCCTGCACATAATTCTGAATTTCAAATACGCGTGAATTGTCCGGCGCTCCCTTTCCTTTCAGCCGGCTGTCGTCCGCTTTGATCCGAAAATAGCTGGTCAGCAGATAAAGCGCCTCATAGTAAATACTGTTGAGATAAAGCGCGCCCTCATTTTCCCGGTCGTAGAATCGGTTCAGGATCCGGTTCAGCACTTGCTTCAACGGCTCGTAAGCTTCATTTTTATCCGCCCCGGAATTACACCAGAACAAAATCTGGTTCGTTCCGAGGTATTCCGCCAGCTTCGTAAAATTGATCCGGAATCCGGCGATCAGAAGTTCCCCCTCCGTCTCCGCCAGTGAATGCCGTTTATTTGCATTGACAAGCAGAAACTCGCCTTTCTTTAACTCATATTTCTCCGTTTCGATCTGGATCTCCGCCGCACCGTCCAGCACATAAATGATCTCCAGATTTTGATGGAAATGGGTTTCCTGCACCTTACGGGTGTCGAAATCAAAGTCCATCACTTCATGCATGATATCCATGTTCTTTCCTCATTTTCTTTTTCTTGCCGTTTTTACAATTCTGCTCTCTTTACCCGGTCACGGCATCTCCGAGATCACGATCCCCTGGATTTCCTGCGCCGTCAGCTTTGTCTCCACAACAAGCACATGATCCACTGCCTCCGCTTTTCGGATCGTCAGTTTCGGCTGACAGGTCATTTTCAGATATTCGATCTCTTTTACCGACAGATCATTGAAATAGTCCAGTTTTTTCCATTCATTCTGCACATTTCCGTTTTCCTGATTGACAGAAAATACTTTGATCTGATAAATACCGTCGTTTACGTTTTTCAAACGAAAACTAAGCTGGATACTCTCGTTGTCCGCATAAAGACGCGGCTGCTGTTCCTCCTCGATCTCATCCTCATTCAACGAATAATAACGGAAATTAAAATGCTTATAATTGTGGCAGCAAATATAAAACAGATCTTTCCCGTTTCCCGATACGAGTGAATACTGCCCTTTTCCGTAATAGTATTTTTCCAGATTGTTCAGGTGCTCAAACGCAAAATACGCCGGTTTGCGTATTCCGTCCCTCGTGATCAGTCCGCAGCCACCGAACAGCAGCGCTTCCGAATCGATCCGTTCCGAAAAGATGTCCGTCGCGCTCCAATATCCGATCACGTCAACCTGCCCGTAATTCTGGATCAGATTTTTCACGATATAGGCGCTCTTATAGCACCCGTCATTGAGACAGTTCCGGTTAGAGAGCGTCGAACTCCACTCGGTCACATACAGTTCTTTTGTAGGAAAGTTTTCTTCCTCAAGAATTTCTTTAATCCGCTGTACCTGATGATAAAGATAATTTTCATCCGGCGAGTACGGATTTCTTCCGGCGTCCAGCAAATGCTCTTTTAACAGATACGGATACGAATAAATTGAAATAAAATCCGGCTGCTGTCTGCGCTGTTTCCATTTTCGGAGGATCGACGGCAGTTCTTCCGCGATATAATTCATACTGAATCCCGCGCCTCCGATCTTCACGCCGGGCGCATACGTCCGGAAAATATCCGCCACCGCATCAAACGCCTCAAAATAACTCTCGGTCTCAACTTTCTCCTGGATCACCGCATTCTGCTCCAATTCAAAATGCCAGCTTTCCACTTCGCTGATCCCATACCGCCGCACAAGATGTTTGATCAGTTCTTCCAAAAATCCCCGGTTCTTTCCGATCAGCGAGATCTGACTCCGGATATCCAGAGACAGCATCTTGCGCTCCACACGACCGACAACATATTCTCTTCCTTTAAACCCGAGTTCCACATGCGGTTTTACGCCGATCTCCATCAGAAAATCGAAGATCTGATCGATGATCTTGAAATTATACCGGGTATTCCGCTCCTTGATCTCGATCATCACATCATCGGAAAGTAGATTCCAAAAACGTACATATTCAAAATGAAGCATCTCCACAAGATATTTGATATGTTCGCGCACATCAAACCGCAGCAGTTCCGACGCCGTCCCCACATTGATGAGTTTGCACCAGTTTCTCTCTGTCAGCTCCTTTTTCGTCACGTCGATCTCCAGTTCGCGTACTGTCGAATCTCCCGATTCCGGTGAACTGATCAGATTGTATGTCAGATATTGTTCCACACGTTCCATGATCTGCTCGCTGTTTTCCGGCTGTTCGCTTTTCTCCCGTTTTTCGAGCATTTCCATCCGGTACTCCGCCGGCGTGCAGTGATAAATTTCCCGGAACGCATTGTTGAATCCCGCCTGATTCGGAAATCCGTTTTCCATCGCGATCTTGATCACCGTCTTGTCTGTGTACAGAAGATCACTGACCGCATGCTCCAGACGGATATTATTTAACAATTTCAAAAAACTCATCCCGAAATTCTGTTTGATATATTTGGACAAATAAGTATGCGACAGATACAGTCGGTCCGCCAGCCCCTTTAATGTGATCGGTTCCCGGTAATTCGACATGATATAACTCATGATCTCATTCATCCGCTCATCCTGGATCCCGCGCAGGGAATCATACTGCTTCATTCCCTTTTTCACAATAAAATCCGTCGTGATCAAATAGATCAGCTGATAATAAATACTGTTCTTCAGCGCGATCCCCTGTCCCTCCGTCGTCTGATAATAGTTAAAAATCTGACGGATATAATAACGCATCTTATCATAGCTTTCCGAACGTTCCTCTGCCGAATTGCACCAGAAAAACAGATGCTCCCCGCCGAAAATTTCGGTCAGCATCGTATAGTCAATGAACAGGCTTCCGAGCAGCAGCTCCCCCTCTGTATGGTAGGCATGCCGGACATTGGAATTCACCAGTATGAACTGATCCGTATTTAAAAAATGCGTTCCGTCTTCATACTCCACTTCCAGACTTCCATCCAGCACATACAGGATCTCTATATCCTGATGAAAATGCATTTCCCGTTCTGTTTTTGTTGAAAACTGGCATTTGACGATATTCTCATATTTCATCTTTGGTCTCCCCGCTTCTTACGTCTATCCCCTATGATAATCTGATTTTTCCGATTTGGCAACAAAAAAGATGCCCCTTTCCGTTCACGAGATTCTTCTCTTTCCGAAAAGGAACATCTTTTTATTAGCTATACTGTTTATGCATTTTTCGCATTTCTTTCATCCAATTCCACACGGATCTTATCCATCATCTTCTTATCCAGTTTGTACCAGAACAGAGGAATCATGGAAATGATGATACAGATTGTCGGGAACAGGTTTACGATTGCGTTGATACCTGTCTTTACCGCTTCTGTCTGTTCTGCATTCGGAACATAACCGGTTGCCGCAAGAAGCAGTACTGTTGCAGAACCGCCGACTGCTGTCGCAAGTTTTACACCAAAGCTCATGTAGGAATAGGTAAGCCCTTCCTCACGGATTCCGTATTTCCAGTCTCCATATTCGATACAGTCGGAAAGCATACCTGTGCTGACATTTGCAGCAGAGTTTCCAAATCCAATGATCGCACTGATCGTAAGCAGGAATACATTGTTGTTTGCCGGTACGATAAACATCGTCACAAATCCGAATACCATGATTACGTTGAGGATCAGCAGCCAGTTTCTCTTTCCAAATGTCTTTGTTCCCCACGGAAGTGCCAGACATCCGAGTAATTCGGTAACTGTCATGATCGTAAAAATCGGAGCGATCATTGTAAAGGAACCAACCACATAGATTACATAATATGTCAGCATCGACATACGGCACATGATCGCAAGCGCTCCGAGAAATACGTTCGATACGGTGATCAAAAGCATTTTGTTCTTGCACATCAGTTTCAGGGATTCCAGTACGGATCTCTTCTTTACTGTCTGCTGAGGTGCCTCAACTACAACCGTTTCTTTACATCTTGCAGCGCAAATCCAGAAACATGGCAACATCAGCACTGAAAATACGATCGTCGCCCAGAAATATCCCTGTGCGTTTGCAGCGTCGCTCTTGCTGAAGAACAGGATCAACGGCATTGCGCCTGCTGAAAGAATCATCTTGATCACAGATGCTCCTGTCGCTCTGTATGCTGTATAGTTCATACGAACCTGGGAATCACGCGCGATCAGGTTTACCAGTCCGCCGTATGTAACGCAGATCGCGGTATAAGCCATACCGGCTCCGATGTAACATACAAGACAAAGAATCACTTTCGCCAGCCCCTGAACCGGGAACACGGTAAATGTCAGCACGTTAAAAATTGCAAGGAACGGGGATGCAAACATCAGATACGGTCTGAATTTTCCCCAACGGGTTCTTGTACGGTCCGCGATCACTCCCATCATCGGATCGTTGATGGCATCCCATACACGCGCGATCAGCATGATCAGTGAGATCGCGCTTGCGCTTAAGCCTACAATATCCGTATAAAATACGGTCAGATAGGTGTTGATCATATACCAGGAAAGCTGGGATCCGACCTCACCGAAACTGTAGCAAAAGCCTGTCAGTTTGTTGGTTTTCTCTTGTGTTGCTACTTGATTTTCCATGACTTCCTCCTCTAGTCGTCCTTTGATTTGATAGTCCTATCCTAACATCTGTCTATTCTTCCAGCGACAGAGGATTGGTCAGAAATACATATGATTTTTAATCTATTTTATTAATTATTTATAAAATTTATTTTTTCATCAAATACTCACTGCGGATTTTTACTCTCTGTTTTCTCAAGATACTTTCCACTTTCGCCTAACGAAGCAGTGTTCCGTTCTTTTTGCAGAATGCATAATAAATCCTGCTGGACATGATTCCATGCAGAACATTTGCCGCACATCTTCGCACATCGGTCACTGTGATCACACCATCCTGCACGGCTTTCGTTACTGCTTTGACTGCGCCGTCTCCTCCCGGCATCAGCAGATCGTTTCCTGCCGCGATCGCCTTTGCATGATCCCCGAGTCCTTTTCCGGTTGCAAACCAGTCGGTCATCACCAAACCGTCAAATCCCCATTCATTCCGCAATACTTTTGTCAAAAGATCGTAACTGTTATTGACATATTCGCCGTTTACTTTATTATAACTGGACATCACCGCCCCCGGATACGCTTCTTTCACAACAATTTCAAACCCACGCAGATAAATCTCCCGAAGCGCCCGCTCACTTACATTTGCATTCGTCCGATTTCGGTTATCTTCCTGATTATTACAGCAAAAATGCTTGATCGTCACAAAACAGCCCCTGTTTTTCTGCACGCCGCGCGTCATTGCCGCCGCCATTTTCCCGGAGATCAGCGGATCTTCCGAATAATATTCAAAGTTACGTCCGCACAATGGATTCCGATGAATATTCAGCGCCGGCGCCAGCCAATACGTCACTCCATATGCTTTCATTTCTTCTCCGACTGCATTTCCGACTTTCTCAACCAATTCGGTGTTCCAACTCTGAGCCAGTGCCAGCCCCACCGGAAACGCCGTCGTAAACTGATAAAGCAGGATATTTTTATCCGGATCCGCAAGCATCAGTTTTTTCACAAAATCCGGCATATAATTCATCAACGAAATAAACGGATCTACCGCTTTCAGTTTGCCGCTTCTCATAAGCGCAGACCTTTTTTGCAGCCGCAGCCCTGCCGGTCCGTCCGCAAGCGCGACGTTCGGAATGCCTTTTCCAAGGAGTTTTCCTGTCGTAAATCCCGCGGAACCCGGCGCTTCAAAAAACTTTTTCTGTCCGCGTATTCCTGCGCCTGCCGTCAAGGCCGCCAGTTCCTCTGTGGAAAGTTTGTTCAGGATCGGATCCAGCTTTTCCGAGGAATACACATCCGGATTTTTGTAATGATATTCGATTGTTTCAAAATCGGAGGCACAGATCGCCCGATGGGCAACATTCTCCGGAGCGTTTGTCTCTTTGTCCGAATTTTCCCTGCCTGTATATTCTCCGTCTGTGTTTTCCCTGCCTGTATGTTCCGCTGCCTCCCTTTTCGGCTGATGCAGTTCCTCCACCGGACTGAGCCGCTCGCAAATATGAGCCAAATGTTTTGTCACTACCTCTTCATCCAATTCCACGACTGCGCAAACTTCCGTGTTTCGGCTGCTGTTTCCGAGACGGAACCGATATTCTCCCGCTTCCAGTATCATTCTCGCATCCGCGGTACTGTAACTTGCCAGATCCGCAAAATCAAACTGCAGCGTCACGATCTGACTCTCTCCCGGCTTCAGGCGGTCTGTTTTTGCAAATGCCGCCAGCTTTTGATATTCTTTCTCAATCCGTCCCTCCGGACAGCTTACATAAAGTTGAAGCACTTCTTTTCCCGCGTACTGTTCCCCTGTATTTTTTACCCGGACAGAAACCGTGATCTTTGTTTGATCCACAACGATTTCTTCCATATCCCATGAAAACGTCGTATAAGATAAGCCGTAACCGATCGGATATTTCGGCGTCACATGAAACGAATCAAAATACCGGTATCCTACATAAATCCCCTCTTTATAATGTTCTTCATTCAGATTGCCGTTTAAATAGCTATATTCCTTTGCAAACGGAATGTCTTCGTAATGCTGCGCCCACGTATCTGCCAGTTTTCCCGATGGCGTCGCCTCACCGCTCACAAGATCCGCAAATGCTTTTCCTCCCATCGTTCCCTGCTGTGCAAAAAAGACTACCGCGTTGATCCCCGAAATTTCATCCAGGAAATTCATGTCAAATGCTGCGCCTACGTTGACTGCCACGATCATTTTCTCATAATATGCAGCGCAAAGGCTGATATTCTGCCGTTCCACTTCGGAAAGTGTATATTCCTTATTTTTCAGCTTGCGGTCAGCGCCCTCTCCCGCCTGCCTTGCGATCACATAAATACAGGTGTCCGTTCCCGAGTCTTCCAGATCTGCCTTTGTCACCGGCTGACCAAACGGATACTGATACGGCTCGCTCATCAGGTTGATCACATTCGTCATGTTTAATGTCATCAGTTTCTTGCGAAATGCCTCTGCGTATGCTTTTTCTCCAGCCTCATATAACCGGGCGTATTCGTCGATCCATTCTCCTGTCGTGACCGTGAACCCGCTCATCTCCAGCCCCTCCCGAATGGACACCGCATGCCGCTCGTTCACTTCGCCCGATCCGGTTCCGCCTTTGATCGTCATACCTGCGCCTGCTCCAAACAAAGCGATCTTTCCCGGCTTGACCGGAAGACAGCCGTCGTTTTCCAGCAGGACGATCCCCTCTAATGCCGCCTGATACGCCACTTCCCTGTTCGCTTTTTCCAATGCCGTCATCGCATCGGAAAGTGTTGCTTTTGTGTGTACTTTTAATCTCATATCCGTTCCTCCCGTCTTGGAATTTTCGCACATCTTTGTTTTATTTTATCACAAAAAACACTTCCGGTAACATCCACATAAAAATTTCATATTTTTCATATTTTTTTGACTTTCTCTTCTATAACTGCTAAACTCAAAACAGTCGGACTGGCTGTTTTTTCACATGGATCAAAATTAAAACGGAGGTTTTTCACAATGAATTATAAAAATTTTGTATTTGATTTCGGAAATGTACTCGCTTCCTTTGACGGTGAGGAATTGCTCACACATTTTTGCGAAGACAAAAAAGATCGGGCGCTCCTAAAAAAAATCATTTTTGAGAACTGGCAGGCATTAGATGAGGGAACAATCCGCTATCAAGACTATATCGATCAGGCGCTTTTACAAACTCCCGAGCATCTCCATAAAAATGTACGTGCCTTTTTCAAAGACTGGCACCGGTATCTTACGCCGCTGACTCAGACATGGGATTTTATCCGTGAACTCAAGGCGTCTGGGCATTCCATTTATCTGCTCTCCAACGCGCCTGTCTATTTTGCGGATCACGCATCGGAAGTCTATGAGATCTTAAAGGAATTTGACGGGATCCTTTTCTCCGCACCGGTCCTGCTCGCAAAACCGCAGCCGGAAATTTACCGGCTTCTCTTTGATAAATGGGATCTCGATCCACAAGATTGTTTCTTTCTGGACGATAAACCGGAAAATATCAAAGCGGCGAAAAAAGCCGGAATGAACGGAATCGTATTTACCGGAGATATCGAAGCGGTAAAAGCCGCAGCTTTCTCTTGATCCTCCGCTTCCACGCTCAAACAGATATTTCAATCCTTTTCCCTCTCCTGTTTCTTCGCCAGCTCCATGATCTCCCCGTATTTTCCTATGATATACGGGTAATTTTCCCGCTTGTGCGGCAGCATACATCCGGTACAGTCTTTGATCCCGTTCTCCGTATAACGGAAATTGCCGCCGCAGCGCTCTCCGAGCGCATACAGCGGACAATAACAGAACAGACAGTTAAAATTCTCCGGATCTTCTGTTTTATGACACGGAAAATATTCGCATTCCTTATGACTGAAAAAGGAATACTTTTTCTCCGGATCAATCCCCTTTTTTCTCTGTTCTTCTTTTTTCATATATTATTTCTCTTCCATATATTTTCCGCGCAGTTCTGCTACTTTTGCGTCATAAACTTCTTTCTGCTTTTTCTGCAAAAGGATTCTGCGGATGCTGGCTGCCGCCTCGTCAAATGATGCGATCTGCGCTTCGTTCTTCTCTTCCACCTTGATCAGATGATAACCGAACTGCGTTTTCACAGGTCCCACAACCGCTCCGATTTCCGCTGAAAATGCAGCGTCCTCAAACTCTTTTACCATCTGTCCTCTTCCAAATGCGCCAAGATCTCCGCCCTTAGCACCGGATGGGCAAGTGGAAAATTCTTTCGCAGCGTCCTCGAATGATTTCTCATTTTTCTCGATCGCAGCAAGAATCTCTGCGCATTTTTCTTCTGTTTCCGTCAAAATATGCTTCGCGCGGACTGTCTCTCCTTTTTTGTACTGCTCTTTATTTTCCTCATAATATGCAGCGGCTTCCTCCTCGCTTACCGAAGCGGCTTTTAACGTCTCGCGCATTGCGATCTGAGCCAGGATATCGCGCTTTGCATTGGCGATCATCGTCTGAAATTCTTCTGTCTCTTCTAATTTTAACTCTTCTCCTAACTTCGCATACAGCCGCAGCGCGATGAACTGATCCAGACACTGCTGACGGAACTGCGGATTTGCCAGATATGCCTGCTGCTCTCTCGGCACCGCCTGTAAAAAGAGGTTGAACTCCTCCTGCGTGATCTCTTCCCCTGCTACTACTGCTACCACTTCTTTGTTATTTGTTTCCTGTGACATCTTTGTTCTCCTTTTTCTCTTTTCTTTCTCTATTTACACAATTCTGGTCGTCCATTTTGAACAATCCCAGACATCCTGTACGATATCCTGATAAAATTCCGGTTCATGACAGATCAAGAGCAATGTTCCGCGGTACTCGTTCAAAGCCCGTTTCAATTCTTCCTTTGCATCCACATCCAGATGATTAGTCGGCTCGTCCAGCATCAATACGTTCGTCTCCCTGTTGATCAGTTTGCACAACCTTACCTTTGCCTGTTCTCCTCCGCTGAGTACACGGACCTGACTCTCGATATGCTTCGTCGTAAGTCCGCATTTTGCCAGTGCGGAACGCACCTCATACTGTGTAAAGGACGGAAATTCATTCCAGATCTCCTCGATACAGGTAGAGCGGTTTTCTCCTGCCGTTTCCTGTTCAAAATATCCGATCTGCAGATTTTCTCCCAGTTCGCAGCTTCCTTTCAACGGCTTCACTATTCCGAGGATGCTGCGGATCAACGTCGTTTTTCCGATTCCGTTCGCTCCGGTCAGGGCGATCTTCTGTCCGCGCTCCAATGTCAGATTCAGCGGTTTTGAAAGCGGATCCTCATATCCGATCACAAAATCTTTTGTCTCGAATATATATTTCCCCGGCGTCCGTCCGATCCGGAAATGGAATTCCGGCTTTGGGCGCTCCGCTGCCAGTTCGATCAGATCCATTTTATCCAGCTTTTTCTGCCGCGACATCGCCATGTTTCGCGTCGCCACACGCGCTTTGTTCCGTGCCACAAAATCTTTCAGCTGACTGATCTCCTGCTGCTGTTTCTTATAAGCCGCCTCAAGCTGCGCCTTTTTCACCTCATAAACACGCCGGAAATCCTCATAATTTCCAACATACCGGTCGAGACATTGATTTTCCATATGGTAAATGATGTTCACGACCTCATCAAGAAACGGAATGTCATGTGAGATCAGAATAAACGCGTTTTCATATTCGGTCAGATAGCGCTTCAGCCAGTTAATGTGTTCCTCGTCCAAATAGTTCGTCGGCTCATCCAACAGCAGGATGTCCGGTTTTTCCAGCAATAATTTTCCGAGGAGGATCCTCGTTCTCTGTCCACCGCTCAGATCCGTTACATCACGTTCCAGCCCCAAATCCAGAAGCCCAAGTGCCCGCGCCACTTCCTCCACTTTCGCATCGATCACATAAAAATCATGAAGTGTCAGCGTATCCTGGATCGTTCCGAGTTCCTCCATCAGCCGGTTCATCTCGTCTTCATCCACATTTCCCAGTCGGTCGCAGATCTCATTCATCTTTGCTTCCAGATCAAACAGATAAGAAAACGCCGATTTCAGCACATCTCGGATCGTCATCCCTTTTTCCAGAACCGTATGCTGATCCAGATAGCCGATGCGCACATCTTTCGCCCACTCGATCCTGCCCTCATCGGGTCTTAATTTTCCCGTTACAATATTAAAAAATGTGGACTTTCCCTCTCCATTCGCTCCGACAAGACCGATATGTTCGCCGCGAAGCAGCCGAAACGAAACGTCCTGAAAGATCGCGCGGTCTCCGAATCCATGGGAGAGATGTTCTACATTTAGAATACTCATTTCCTCTTACTCCTTTAACTTGCTTGTTTCCTCTGAAAATATAGCATATTCCACCCAAAATAACAACCATAACCCTCTCGTGAAAGGGCAAATGGTTCCGCATACCTTTTTCCGCAGTCCCCCGCTTCCCGAATCCTACTTGACATCCTGCACACGCCCCTGTATGATTACTCTAAATCCTCAAAAGCAGGAAAAACAGATGAAAAGGAGAACCTATTTTTATGAAGCAAACCAAATCTCATATACACAGACATACACGCAGACGGATCCTCTCCGCGCTCACTGCATGCGGTCTTTTTCTTTCTCTTTCCATAACCGGATGCTCCAACGCTCCGGAAGAAAACGACTCCTCGACCAAGAATACAACTGCTTCCGCCGAAACTTCTTCCGACACAGCATCTTCTTCGCTTCTCGGCGATTTTACAGCCGTAACACAAAGCGGCGAGACTGTGGATCAGACACTCTTCGCACAGGCAGACGTTACAATGATCAATGTGTGGACCACGTTCTGTACTTACTGTCTCGATGAAATGCCTGCGCTTCAGTCTCTTTCCGAAGAATACAAAGACGAGGGATTTCAGGTCGTCGGCATCGTCAGCGACATTGCCAAATCCGACGACGAAACAGTTCAGAATATCATCGATGCGACCGGAACAGAGTATATGCACATTATCCCATCTTCCGATCTTCGTACCGGATTTCTTAAAAATGTGCAGTCCGTTCCGACTACATTTTTTGTAGATTCCAACGGAAAACAGATCGGCGACCCGTATCTCGGTGCAAAAGATCAGGATGCATGGGCGAAGATCATCGAAGAAATGCTCCGGACTGTACAGGAGAATAACAAAGCAGGAGAATAGCAATGAAAACAAATAGGACGAACAAACCGGCTGTCTTTCTTCTGCTCCTCTCCGTATTTTTTATCGGAGCAGGTATTTTGAGAGACGAAACCGCCACCGTGCTGATCAAATCCATCAACATCTGTCTGGAATGTATCGGCATTGGTTAGCGTGAGTAGACAAGGGGATACACGTTTTTCCCTTTGTTCGCTGACACGCATCCCCTAGAAAAACAGAATACAGAAAGTAATATATACCTATGAAAACAAACTTTTTTCAAAAAATCATCAAACGTCCGCGGCTGATCGTTCAGCTGCTCTTCTTGGCAGTCACAAACGGATATTTGTACGGCTTCGCCACCGGACGGATCTATACCGGACCAACGAAGACACTTTGCGTCCCCGGACTGAACTGCTACTCCTGCCCCGGCGCCCTCGGATCCTGTCCGATCGGCTCCCTGCAGGCAGTCCTCGCCAGCCGGAACTATCGGTTTTCCTTTTATGTCGTCGGATTTCTGATGCTGTTCGGCTCGGTTTTCGGTCGCTTCATCTGCGGATGGCTCTGTCCGTTCGGTTTGGTACAGGATCTGCTCTACCGGATCCCGATCCCGGCTCCCTTTAAAAAATGGATTTCCAAACGAAAGAATCTTCCCGGTCATCGGATACTGGTCTGGGCGAAATACCTGATCCTCGTCGGCTTTGTGGTCATTCTTCCGCTCATTGCCGTGGATATCATCGGTCAAGGTTCCCCGTGGTTCTGCAAATATATCTGTCCAAGCGGAACACTCGGCGCCGGAATCCCGCTTTTATTGACCAACGAGCCTTTACGTCAGGCTGCCGGTTTTCTCTTCCAGTGGAAATTTGCAATCCTGGTGTTTCTTCTTATCTTATCGGTACTTATATATCGCCCATTCTGCAAATACATCTGTCCGTTGGGCGCAGTGTACAGCCTTTTCAACCCTATCGCACTCTATCGCTATCAGGTGCGGAAAGATTCCTGCATCAAATGCGGAAAATGCCAAAAAGCATGCGGCATGGATATCCGTGTCTGGGAAACGCCCAACAATCCGGAATGCATCCGCTGCGGCAACTGTGTGAAAGCATGCCCTACCGGCGCGCTTCAAAGGAACTGTCTCAGGTCTGTCAATCACCGTAAGTGCTAAAAGGCACATTCCGGGATTGTAAGCAGTCGCCAAGGTCTCGGGCAAGCCCGGACTTTGGCTCGTCACCTATACAAAAAATAAACCTGCCGGCCATGTGCAAGGATACTTATGCTCCTTTGTACACGGTCGGCAGATTTTTTCTCCGAAAAAACGTTCATGATCGGGTAAATTCTCTCCGATACAAATCCATGATCTCTTTTTTCTCTGCAAGTCGTTCCGAAAACGCACTGGCGCTTCCTGCCGAGACGCCCATGGCAAACGCATGACGATATTCTTTTTTCTCCATCCATCCTGCAAGAAATCCCGCAACCATCGAATCGCCTGCTCCGACGCCATTTACCAGGATCCCCTTTGGCGCGTCTGTCTCGTACACCGATTTGTCCTCCGCCACCAGAACCGCACCGGCTGCCGCCATGGAGACAAGGACATTCCTTGCCCCCATCTGCTGCATCCGTCTGGCATAAGGGATCACATCTTCCCTTGTCTTTAACTCCACGCCGAAAATTCCCCCCAGCTCGTGATGATTCGGTTTGATCAGAAACGGATGGTATTCCAGGACATTTACAAGCAGTTCCTTTGTGGCATCCACAACAACTTCGATTCCACGTCCGCTCATTTCAGACATGATCCGCCGATAAATATCATCCGGTACCGAACCCGGAATACTTCCGGCAAGGACCAATACATCGCCCGCCTGTAAAAGTTCCAGCTTCGCTATCAGTTTTTGAACATCACCCTCATGGATCACCGGTCCGCATCCGTTGATCTCAGTTCCGTCAATCGACTTCAATTTCAGATTGATCCGTGAAACACCATCCCCAATCCAAATAAATTCAGCTTTCACTCCCATTTCCTCTATACGCCGGACGATCTCTTCTCCGACAAATCCGGCTGCAAATCCAAATGCGGTATTCGGGATTCCAAGGTTGCCAAGCACCATCGAAACATTCAGCCCTTTCCCGCCCGGAAGAAGCAGCTCGGAACTTGTCCGGTTTGTATGCCCCAATTTAAAATCTTCCACGGAAACAATATAATCCAGCGACGGATTAAACGTTACTGTATAAATCACCTGATTCCCTCCCTGTTCTGAGTTCTTTTCTCTTTATTTTGCATCACAGCCTCATACAAAGTCAATCCTACGCACAACAATTTTCATATTTTCATCAGACGTCCTCCGCCCGGTGTGCCTCTACTTTTCCAAACACATTTTATAAACAAATGCAGCGCCAGTATACAAGTGGAAAAATGGCTCTTCCTTGTATACTGACGCTATTTTAAGAAATTTCTTGAATGTTATGAAATATCTAAGATACTTTTTAGTCGGTCTTATTTTTCTTTTTCAGTTTTTTTCTCCATTTAAGGAAAATTGCCGCTGCGCCGACTAATTCTAATACCACCACAATGCCTGTCACTGTATTCAATGCGATTTTCCAAGACGCAGTTCCCTGTACCATCTCACTTCCCGGAGCCATGCCGTCTACCGCATTGCCGTTTACCAAATTGTACAAACGACGATGTGCAGCTTGCTGCAGACAATAGATCGTCGTATCGCTGTCCTTGTCCCTGAGACAACTCTGGAGTGTTTTTTCCGGTGACTGGTTCGGCAGCAGACATACATCTGTTCCAAGAGTATGCAATCCAAAGTCTGTGTTCATATAACCATCGATCGTACCACCGGCGTCAGTATAAGACGTACCCGTAAATCCGCATTCTTCACACAAAATACCGCTTATGATCTCACTTGCGCCAGACCAAACAGCACCGATTCGGTTATAAGAAGTCATCAATGCACGCGCACCGCTCATTTCTGTCTCTGCCATCTCATAGCCATCATCTGTCTTTTCATAATAGTTCACTGTAATCTTTGCTTCTTTTGCATAGATTTCCCATGGACGCATATAAATTTCTCTTAAAGTCTGCTCATTCGCCCATGAACAATATGTCGTATTAGAGCCTGATCCATTCGCCCCTTGCCTTGCCGTTTCCTGTTCGTTAAGCGCACAGTGTTTCAACAGTGTCACTAACCCTTTCTGTGCAGCAGCCGAACATTCTCTTGCGGCAAATTTACCAGCTAAAAATGAATCCTCCGAATAATACTCATAATTTCTTCCACCGAAAGCTGATCTATGCGTGTCTGCACCAGGTCCGAACATATAAGAAACAGGTGAATTTGCTTTTGTAACTGTTCGCTGTACTTGTGCATTTTCTGCCAGAACATCTCCATAAGCGTCCGCCAGTTCCAGATTCCATGTCGCTGACAGCATCACCTCTGCAAAGAACGGATAATATGTGTCTACGCCTTGCAGAACAAAACTGTACAACCCTGCCGGTCCGTCACAGGCGTTTCCGTAATATTGTAATCTACGGGATATTCATCTCCCTGATCCGGTTTATATGTACGCAGATTGTCGATCACATAATCATTTGCGACCAGATCATTTCCTTCCGGTGAAGTCGGGAATGAACCTTTAAAATCAGCTCGTGTAAAGTTTGTAGCATATCCGCTGCCAACACTGTTTTCATCATACTCGAGGAATTTCCAGTTTAATTCTTCGTCAAAACGATTCGTAGCTGAAACTTTATCACCTGTTCGCTTTGTTTCCGAACTTTCTCCATCTTCTTTAAATTCTATTTTATCCTTTTACTGATAGGTGTAGCATTTGGAAGCATCTTTTTCATCAATGTCAAACCAGCTATGTGAGTTATCGGACAAATAGAAATTATAATCGCCCTCATCTAAAATATAACATTTTGCATCTTTATAATCGTATGAGGTAATGTAATCCCTGTCTGCTCTTACTTCTATCTCTTCGGATTCTCCCGGCTCGATCCCCCCTGTTTTCGCAAATCCGCATAAAACAACCTGTGCTTTTTCCACAGAGCTGTCATAACTGTATGGTGCGTTACAGTGGATCTGTACGACTTGTTTTCCTGCTGTTTTTCCTGTATTTGTCACTTTCACATTGAACACAAATTCATCCGTCTCTTCATCAAAGAACGGGGTTCCCTCGTATTCCATATCAAAGGTTGTATATGATAAGCCATAGCCAAACGGATATATTACTGCCTTATCATAATCGAAGCCCTCGTAATTTCCTACACTCGCCTCATAAGCAGCAGTTTCATAATAACGGTATCCTACATAGATTCCCTCCTCGTATTCTACCGTAAATGCCTGACCCGTAGAACAATAAAATTCCTCTGTATTTCCTACTCCCTCCTGCGTTGTTGTATTGGTATACTCATATAGTCCAACATTTTGATATGTTGGATCTGCTTTCAGATCTCTTGCATAAGTATCTACGAGACGCCCTGATGGATTGATCGTGCCATTCAATATTTCCGCCAGTGTCTGTGCACCTGAAAGTCCAAGCCCTCCTGCCCATAAAGCAGCTTTAATATTGCCAAAATCATATGTCTTTCCTGTGTATGGATCTGTATAGTTGCTTCCATCTGACAAAAATCCCAGTTCCATTGTATTTGGCGACATTACAAGTACAACAACCTTGTTAAAGTTCTGGCATGCGTGTGAGAGCAGTTCTAACTCCGTAGCGCTTAAAGATAATTTTGTACGATTGTTCTCAGCCGCTCCCATATCCTTTGACGGGTCTGTTCCCTCTCCCGTAGAACGGCGCAGTACAACAACCGCCGCGTCACTATAATCCTTATAGGAATCTGTAAGTTCCGTACTATACTGAGCCGGATCGATTTCCATCAGCTCATCAAAAGTATAACTGCTGTTTATTTCCGAATATCGGTCATAATAATCCCACACCGTAGGATTTACCGAATATCCTGCTGCCTCAAATCCATCTTTCAGGCTGACAGCATTTTCATTGTTGTAAGGATCGTCTGCCGGACCGATCACATAATGAAGTGCATTCACACCAAGAAATGTGATCTTTGCCCCTTCTGCAAGAGGAAGCGCATTGTCCTCGTTCTTTAATAATGTCACGCCCTCGCCTACAACTTCATTATTTACCTTAGGGGAAAGTTCTTTTGCTTCCTCCGCAGTGGAGCAGCTATAATCATAATATTCCGCATCCATCTCTTTTCCGCCGTCAGTCGATACCAGCTTTGTTTCACCACTTCCGAAAAAGCTGTCCATAGCGCCGGAATACATATTCATTCCGATCTGTGCAGCTGCCGTTAAAATCAGACATGCGACCATCACAGAAGAAACTATTGCCGTAAAATTTTTTTTACTCCTCAGCGCTGTCCATGCCTTATCCTGTTTTTTTAGCTGCAAGCTCTTCCGCAGCCTTTTTCGCAGCTTCTTCCTCATTTTTAAGTGACAAAAAAAACTCCACTGACAATTTTGAAGATACTTGCAACGGCAAATACACCTACCATTACATACACCCAGTATCCCAGTGTATAAGTCCCCTCTTCTTTTGCCATCTTCATATAGGAAGCAAGGTGATTTCCTACCGTAGTTTCAGCTAATCTCGTTGCATTTAAAAATATCACCGCACTGATCACCATAGTTCCGGCGCTGACAAACTCTAGGACTGCTTTTTTCTTATACCGTGCCCGAATCAGCATTGGCGTCGTTACCAAAAGTGTAAGCAACGGCAACAGCATTCCAATACACAAAACAATATTAAAGTTAAATGCAGATACTCCGCCTATATAAATCGACGGTCCCCACCAGTAAAAAATACACTGCCAGCCTACAAAATTCTGACCGCCTGCCGCTCCAAAAGTATAATCTGATTCAACTCCGGTCAGTTTGATATTAAGTACAGGCATAAAATTCAATAAGATCACCGTCAGCAGCGCAAGTATTCCCACTACGATGGATAGTTTTCTTATCGTTTTAAGCATTTTTTCATTTTTTATTTTCTATTTCCACCTCCTGGCCGCCGACATCAGGACCTGTTTCAGTTCCAAATTGATCTGTAAGCCCTGCCATTGGGATATCGACAGTTCCCTTGTTCATCCCAAAAGCATATCTTATCCCCGTAAATGTCGTTACACCGTCAATCTCCATTGTCTTGTATGTCGTAAATTCATCAATCGGAAGCTGAAAATTTCCCTCTGCCTCTTCCGTCCATGTAGCAGGCGTATACATATAATTTCCTCCCGTTACTACGCCAAGTAATGCGGTATATCCGTCCGCATTTTCCGTATCGTATAATTCCACCGTAGCGCCTAATGTGGATGTTTTGCCAAGTGAGTCTGATATTTCTTTAGAGATACCAAATTTGTATACCAGTTCGCCTGCCATTTCCGGTCTCGGCTGCGCTGCTTCCGCTCCGCCAGGTCCCGGTCCCATTGGTCCTCCTTCTTCTCCGCCGGGTCCCTCTCCCATTGGTCCTCCTTCTCCGCCTCCGGGTCCCTCTCCGCTGGGTTCTCCATCTTCTCCTCCGGGCATTCCCGGTTCCTTTTGTTCTCCGTTCTCTTCTCCCGGCATTTCTGTCTGTGTCGTTTTAGCCGGGGCATTATCATCTGTTTCCGTTTTTCCGCATCCGACAGCCGAAAACATCAACACTGAACTGGACAAAAGCAGTTCTGCAACAGCTAACTTTTTTCGTTTCATTTTCCATTCTCCTCCTATTTTTGTTTCAAATTTCATTATTGGGAAAATACCCAAAATGAACTCGCACAGTTTATCCGAACCTATACGGTATCCGCCGTTCCGGTTCCGGCAGCATGATTTCTTCTCCCCCCTTTCATCAATCTTGTACACTTCTTACAAATATAAAGGTATATACAAGATGTATTTATTTTTACTAAATATAATTTAGCAAATTAAACTATACTTGTATCATTTCAAGCATAATCTGCATTTTGCACGGCATAATCTGCAAAAAGCACTTGTATGCAAATAATACATCGGTTTACGGACAGGTCTCGCCGACTGTTTATTGTTCAGGTGCGTTTATGACAACCAGAGCATAATCAATTAAAATGAATTTAAAAAACTAAATATACAAGGAGAAAAGAAGATATGAAGAAAAAAATCGGATGCTATTTGCCAGAATGCCATTGAAGCAGGAACTCGTGTAACAGATGATAAAGTTGCCGCCGAAGTAGAATCTATTAAGCAATCATACCACAGTGATGATTTAGATGAAATATCAAAAAAGCAAATGGAAGCGATTATCAGTAGTTTTAGAAGTGAGGAAGATTATTGGGAATCAGTTGATTTCTGATCAATAGGCATATCATCCAAAATAAACTTATAAAGAAATGCTTTTAGTCAAAATCTTCTGGTATCATGATTTTTAAAAAAATTCTTAGGTAAAATTCTTAGATAGAAAATTTCAGAAAAGAAAACAGCGGGCTGTGATTCCTCACAGCCCGCTGTTTATAAGGGTTTCTTCAAGTCGGAGTGACAGGATTTGAACCTGCGACCTCTACGTCCCGAACGTAGCGCTCTACCAAGCTGAGCCACACTCCGATAAAATAGGGAACCTGAGATTCAGATTCCCAGCTACGGAAAAGGGACTTGAACCCCTACTAACAGAGTCAGAGTCTGCTGTGCTGCCAATTACACCATTCCGCATCATCTCGTTGCTGTTGTGTTTTCTTACTTGTCACACGCAACATGGTTATTATAGCAGACTCATATAAAAAATCAACCCTTTTTTACAAAAAATTTTAAGAAAGTTTTTTCTCCGTTTTTTTTGTTCTTTTCAGAATTTTCTCACAATTCAATCTCTCCATCAAATACGACTTCCGCCGGTCCGGTCATGTAAACCTTGTCCGCTTCCCGATCCCATTCGATCAGCAGATCTCCGCCCAAAAGCTGAACTGTTACTTTATTTTCCGTCAGACCATTCAATATACACGCGACGGCAACCGCACATGCTCCGGTTCCGCAGGCCAGCGTCTCCCCGGATCCTCTTTCCCATACACGCATCTTGACGGTATTTCGATCCAGCACTTTTACGAACTCGGTGTTCACACGATTCGGAAAACAAGGATGATGTTCAAATTTCGGACCGATCTGCTCGATCTCCAGCCCGTCCACATCTTCCACAAATACAACCGTATGTGGATTTCCCATTCCGACAGCAGTCATCCGGTATTCTGTACCGTCCACTTCGATCGGCATATCGATCACCGACTCGCCGTTTGCGATCACCGGAATCTCCGTCGGACACAGCATCGGTCTGCCCATATCCACGCGTACCTGCCGCACACGTCCCTCTTTCACCGTAAGATCCAGATATTTGATCCCGCCAAGTGTTTCCACGGAAATGTGCGTCTGATCTGTCAGTCCGTAATCATACACATATTTTGCAACACAACGGATACCATTTCCGCACATTTCTCCGCGGGATCCATCCGCGTTATACATCTCCATCTCAAAATCCGCTACGCTCGACGCGTTGATCAAAATCAGCCCGTCCGAACCGATTCCGAAATGCCGGTCGCTGACTTTCACTGCGACCTCTGACGCATTTTCCAGTTTTTTCTTTGTACAATCTACATAGACATAGTCATTCCCAAGTCCCTGCATTTTCGTAAACTGCAGCTTTGTAGCACTCATCTTCTCTGTTCCTCTTTCTTCGTAAGATTTATAAATTTGTTTTCTCGAAAATATAATCCGCATATTTTTGTCGGATCTCCAGCCGTTCCTGTCTGCGCATCGGAATCCGTTCCCCATTGGACATCAGAAAATCGGCATGCTCCATCTCCTGAACCTGATCCATATTGATGATGATATTTCGGTAGCAGCATTGAAACTGTGCATATCCGATAAGAAGTTTGCTCAATTCACGAAACTGCATGTAAGAGCGCACCATCCGCCGCACTGTATGGATCCGGATATAATGATTCTCATAATCGCAATAAATAATATCATCCAATAATACGCGTACCATCATTTTTTTCTCTTTTACTTCAATATATTTCCGAACCGGATGGATCTTATCATACACAAGATCCATCGTCTGCATAAACTGATCGTAACTATACGGCTTCAGCAAATATCCCGATGCCCCGACGGTATACCCCTCGATCGCAAAATCCGGTGAATTCGTCGAAAAAATGATCATAACATCCGGATCTTTTTCCCGGATCTTCTTTGCCGTTTCCATTCCGTTCATATTTTCCGAATCCAAAACCGCATCCAGAAAAATCACCGCATACATTCCTTCACGAAAATGATCCAGAAAAGCTTCCCCTGACGTAAAGCACACCATTTGATAGGATGTGGATCGTTCTCCTAAATACTGATCCAGATATTCTGTAAGAAATGTGATCTCTTCTGTTCTGTCATCAATTACCGCTATCTTCATACCATTCCCCATTCTCTAGCAAAAGGAAAACCGAATCCCCCAACTATCGAGAAACCCGGTTCTCCCACTTTTGTCTCTATTCTCGTTTTCTCTCTCTTGTCTGCTTTTCCTCCGCTGCCGTAAAACACATCTATGCACCGCAATTTATGCCCCCACACATTGATATTTTGCATACGCATGCCATTGCACATTTATGTCATTATACAACAGATTTCTTTCGCTGAAAATGGTATTTCCTTAATTCAGACCATTTTAGTATGTTTTTTACCGCTTTCACCCAGCCATAATCTTCCTTTTTCGGTTTTACTGTCCGAGCAGACGTAAAACTTCCACTTTTTCCGGCATTGCCCGGATCGCACCTTTTCTTGTCGTGACGATCGCTGCCGCCGCGTTGGCAAAGGACAGCATTTCTCCAAGCTGTTCTTCCGTCAGATTATCAAGACCATGTTCCAACACATAATTCAGCACGCTTCCGCAAAAGGTATCTCCCGCTCCGGTCGTCTCGATCGTCTTGCACAGAATGCCTCCGCGCTCCACACGCATTTCCTTATAATATGCGCGGCTTCCGTCTTTCCCCATTGTCAAAAGGATCAACGGGATCTGATACGTTTCCTGCAGATAACGGATTCCCTCATCATAATCTTCTTTTCCGGACAGGAACTGGATCTCATTATCCGAAATCTTCAGAATATCACACTGACTGCACCCATATTCCATCTGCGCCTTTGCCAGCTCCATACTGCTCCAGAGCGGCGGGCGCAGATTCGGATCAAACGAGATCAACGCGCCGGATCTTTTTGCCGCCTGCACAGCTTTTTTCGTCGCCGAACGCACTCCGTCATGGGTCATGGAAAGCGTTCCGAAATGAAAAAGTCTTGTCTGTCCGATGAACGCAGGATCCACATCATTTTCATCAAGCATCATGTCCGCCCCGGGATTGCGGTAAAAAGAAAACTCCCGGTCTCCGTCCGGAAACGTATGCACAAATGCCAAGGTCGTATTGACCGTATCATCCATCAGCAGATTGGACGTGTTGATCCCTACTTTCTGCAGTGTGTCGTGCAAAAGCATTCCAAACTGATCCTTTCCGACCTTTCCGAGAAATGCCGTTCTCTTTCCAAGTTTGTTCAACATTGCCAGCACATTGCATGGCGCGCCTCCCGGGCACGCCTCAAACAGATCGTTTCCCTGTTCGCTTTTTCCATTCATTGTAAAATCAACGAGAAGTTCTCCCATTGCGATCACATCATATTTCTTTTCCATCCCCACACTCCTCCTTCTATTTTCACATATCCTCACTCATACGGACAATCTCTTAATTAAAATACACCAGTTCTTTAATCTCATCTCCGCTTTCTATATGCTCCGCTTCCAGAACCGGTCCGGTTCCATGGTACATCGCCAGTTTGGCGTATTCGACCTTTGCCCGGATCTTCACCCATTGCCCGGCTTTTAATTTCGGCGCATATGCGCTTTTGCACACATAGCCGAGAAATGTCGTATCATCCGCACAGCAGGTCATCGCCATTCTTCCCGGGAAAAACAGCTTGGACGGAAAACTTCTCGGCTTCAGTACACGCGCCGTATATTCCACGATTTTTCCGCGGTACCGATCCGGATTCTCCATCACATCCACATACCAGATCCCGTAATCTTCCGGGCGGATCTCGATCACCGGAGCATTCAGATCATACGGCACATGATCCTGGAAAATATTTTCGATCTCGCCGTTCTCATCTTCAAAGATCACTTCCGCCTGCGGGCTCACTACTTTTACACTTCTGCGGTATCCGGCAAGCGGTTTTAAATCCGTGCAGCGATTAAACAGCACAAGTTCCGCATCCCGTACCATTTCCACGAACAGTGGTTTCAAATTCGTCAAATACATCTGAAATGTGCTGGCGTCCACAGTCGTCAGTTTTTGCTCGATCCCCCAGCCCTCCGGCAACTTCATTTTTTCAAAATCACTGACTTTCCACATACCGTTATATTCGATCACGACACGCTCCGGACGATATTTCACATCCAGCTCAGCCAGCAGATCTTCCGTCAGTTCCTCCTGACTGTCCACAGTCTCGATCACAACGCCGTATTTCTTCAATTCTTCGGCATCATACTCCTCCTCGCCCTCTTCACATAAGAGAAGAAGCGTTGTTCCGTCGATCTGAAAATAATCCTGCGCCAGTGTAAATTTTAAGAACTGGCTCTTGCCGCTGTCCAGAAATCCGGTCATCAGATAGACCATTACTTCCGGCTGTTCCATATTAATGCACCTCTTTTCCGACACCAAACAGTTCCGCGATCTTCTCTTCATTCAATTTCGATCCGATCACACAGATCCGTCCGGTATATTCTGCCGCTCCGCCGCGTACCTCATGCTCTTCCGGCACCATATCAAAGTAGATCCACTCTCCGTTTTCTCCCTCGACCATTCCTTTTGCACGGAGGATCGTTCCGTAAGATGTGTCGCTCTCCAGTGTCTTCAAAATTTCCGAAATGCTTTCTTTTGTGTACGTCTTTGTCGTCTCGCAGCCCCAGCTTGTAAACACTTCATCTGCATGATGATGATGTCCATGCTCATGATGGTCATGCCCGTGATCATGTCCGCAGCCGCAGCTGCATTCTTCCCCGTGTTCGTGGTGATGGTGGGCGTGGTGGTCATGATCGTGATGATGCTCATGATCGTGATGGTGCTCATGGTCGTGATGGTGCTCGTGGTCGTGATGATGCTCATGGTCGTGATGATGCTCATGATCGTGATGGTGCTCGTGGTCGTGATGATGCTCATGCTCATGATCATGGATTTCTCCGCACTCCGGGCAGGTCAGTTCCGCCAGCAATTCTTCTTCCAGCGATTTTGTTCCCTCCATCACTTCCAGAAGTTTTTTCCCATCCAGCTCTGTGATCGGCGTCGTGATCACCGGCGCTTTTGCATTCAGACTGCGTAAGATCTCCATGCTTTCCTCCACTTTCGCAGGTTTCGCTTTGTCAGTCCTGCTTAAGATCACCGCACCCGCATATTCAATCTGGTTGCTGAAAAATTCTCCGAAATTCTTACTGTAAATCCGGCATTTCGTCACGTCCACCACGGTTGTAAAACTGTTCAGTTTCGCATCGATCTCATCCTGCACGTCCCGCACGGCTTTGATCACATCCGACAGCTTTCCGACGCCGGACGGCTCGATCAGTATCCGGTCCGGATGGTACTTTTCCACGACCTCTTTTAACGATTTCCCGAAATCGCCGACAAGAGAACAACAGATACATCCGGAATTCATCTCCCGGATCTCGATCCCGGACTCTTTTAAGAATCCGCCGTCGATCCCGATCTCTCCGAATTCGTTTTCAATAAGCACGACCTGTTCTCCCGCAAATGCTTCCGTCAGCATTTTTTTTATAAATGTTGTTTTTCCGGCTCCCAGAAAGCCGGAGATAATATCAATCTTCGTCATATCGACCGCCTCCATTTTATTTTAATTCCAAGCAGACCGGACAATGATCCGATCCGTAAATATCCGTCAGTATCTTCGCATCCGAAAGCCTGTCTTTCATCCGTTCCGATACGCAGAAATAATCGATCCGCCACCCCGCATTTTTCTCACGGGCTCTAAACCGATACGACCACCAGGAGTAAATCCCCTCCTGATCGGGATAGAAATAGCGGAATGTATCGATAAATCCCGCATCCAGAAGTTCGGTAAATTTCCCCCGTTCTTCGTCGGTAAATCCCGCATTCTTACGATTTGACTTCGGATTCTTCAGATCGATCTCCGCATGTGCCACATTCATATCCCCGGTCACCACCACCGGCTTTTTCTCATCCAGCGCTTTCAAATACGCCCGGAAATCGTCTTCCCAGCGCATCCGGTAATCCAGCCGCTTCAGTTCATTCTGTGAATTCGGCGTATATACCGTCACAAAATAGAAATCCTCAAACTCGCAGGTGATCACACGCCCCTCCTGGTCGTGTTCTTCAATCCCGATCCCGTATGTGACCCCGATCGGCTCTTGTTTCGTAAATACTGCGGTTCCGGAATACCCCTTTTTCACCGCATAATTCCAATACTGGTAATACCCGTCCAGTTCCAGGTCAAGCTGCCCCTCCTGCATCTTTGTCTCCTGTACGCAGAATATATCTGCATCGATCTCCCGGAAAATATCCTGAAATCCTTTTTGTACGCAGGCTCTCAGCCCATTTACATTCCATGATACAAGCTTCATCGTCACTCTCCTTTATTGAATCAGGGACAGATGTCTCCTACATCTGCCCCTCTGTTTCTCTTCCTCATTCGCAGCGTCGGTATTCAAACGTCCATGCGATCCTTGTACACTGACACAGTCAGTGATAGTACACTTCCCGCAGGGTAAGTCCGCTTGCCTGCGCAAGAAATCCTGCATCCGCGCGCACTTTCGATTCGAGCGCCGCCCCGACACTTTCAATGGAACGCATTCCGCTTCCGACTTCCAGAAGCGTTCCCGTCAGGATCCGTACCATATGGTACATAAATCCGCTTCCACGATAAGTGATCACGACTTTTTCACCCTGACGTTCTATCATTATATCATAAATTCTCCGAATTGTGGACTTTTCATCTTTCCGATCGGTAAATCCCGCAAAATCATGCGCCCCGACCAGAATGCCCGCAGCTTTTCCCATCGCCGAAACATCCAGTTCCCCCGGATAGTGTCCCGTATATTTTCTGGAAAATACATCCGCCTTTTCCCGGGTATCCACGGTATATACATAGCATTTTCCGCGGGCGCTGTGCCGGGCATGGAACCCGTTCTTTACAAGCTCGATCTTCCAGATACAGATATCTTCCGGAAGCCGTTTTGCACATTCGCTTAAGAATTGTGCTTCCTCGATCTTTCCGCGCAGCACGATACTGGCAGTCTGCCCTTTCGCATGTACGCCGCCGTCGGTTCTTCCCGAACCCTGTACCTCCACATCATACCCTAGGATCCCGGAGATCGTCTTTTCCAATGTTCCCTGTATGGTCAGATCCGTAGACGGCTGCCGCTGCCAGCCCTGATAACGGGAGCCGTCATATGCTATTGTCAATTTATATGTCCTCATATTTCACCTGTCATTTTGATTCGATCGCCCCTGTTGTTTCGATCACCTTTCCGTCCTTTATAAAAAGCACACGATCGCAGATCTGACTCACCACGTCCAGATCATGGGACACAAACAGATAACAAAGATTCTGTCTTTCCTGCAGTTCTTTGAGCAGCCGGATCATCTGTGCCTGCACTGTCACATCCAACGCAGAGAGCGCCTCATCCAGCAGGATAAACTTTGTTCCCGTCAATAGCGCCTGCGCGAGGCTGACTCTCTGCCGCTGTCCGCCGCTTAATTCCCGCGGATAACGGCTGCAAAGTTCCTCGGAAAGATGCACGGTTTCAAGCATTTCCAGAACCCGCGCCTTTCGTTCTTCCTTTGTTCCCATTTTCCGGACGCGGAGCGGCTCTTCCAGGATCCATCCGATCGTTTTCCGTGGATTCAGGGAACCGTAAGGATCCTGAAATACCATCTGGGGGCGCTCCGTATAATGTGTCACTATGCCCTCGCACTCTTTCAAAAGCCCAAGGACACATTTGCACAAAGTGGACTTTCCGCTTCCGCTCTCCCCCAACAGTCCCACAATTTCTCCCTCATACAAGGAAAATGAAACGTCGTCCAACACTTTTTTTCGCGCGCTTCTTTCTTTATAATACGCGCTCACATGCCGGAATTCCAGAACTTTTTTCTTCTTATTTATAATCTCTTTTTCCATTCCCTGCTCAATCATACTGCCGTCCCGCCTTTTGCTTCAGCATTTCATAGTAAGGATTCTCTCCCACCCGCGCCGGAATCGCCGCGATCAATGCTTTCGTGTACTCTGTTTTCGGATTTTGGAAAACAACTTCCGTCTCTCCCTCTTCCAGAATCTCCCCGTCTTTCATCACGAACACGCGCGTACACAATTCTTTGACGACGCGCAGGTTATGGGAAATGAACAGAATACTCATTCCATATTTATCGTTCAGCTTTTTCAGCAGTTTTAATATACTTTCCTGAGTCGCCGCGTCTAGCGCCGTCGTCGGCTCATCGGCGATCAAAAGTGACGGGCGGCAGATCATCGCCGCCGCGATCATCACCCGCTGGCGCATACCTCCGGAAAGTTCGTGCGGATATTTGAAAAGCAGCTTTTCCGCCTCGTCCAGTTCCACCTCTTCCAACGCCCGGATCACAGCAGCTTTTCGTGCACGGCTATCCAGATCCGTATGCAGACGCAGCACCTCCTCCACCTGTCTTCCGATCTTCATCGTCGGATTCAAGGCGGTCATCGGCTCCTGAAAAATCATGCCGATCCGGTTCCCCTGCACCTGCCGCATTTCCCGCTCTGTCAGTTTTAAAAGATCGGTTCCGTCCAGCCGTATCGTTCCGGCATCCAAAACCGCATGTTCTTTGAAAAGTCCGGCGATCGTCAGCGCCGTCATCGTCTTTCCCGATCCGGATTCCCCGACAATACCGACGATCTCACCATCCTGCACGGAAAATGAGATCCCGCGCACGACTTCCTGTACTTCTTCCCGATCCGCGAAATGGATCGACAATCTATCTACCTGCAACATTATCTTCCACCTCCGAACCGATCCAGGATCCCCTCGCCGAGCAATCCCACGCCCAGTACGAGCAGTACGAGAAACATGCCCGGAAAGACCGCGCACCACGGCGCGCCGGACAGGTATGTCTGCGCCTCCGAGAGCATCCGCCCCAGACTTGCGTCCGGCGGCTGTACACCGATCCCCAGATAACTCATCCCTGCTTCCGCCAGCACCGCGTTGTTAAATCCGATCGCCAGCGCAGACAAAAGCGCCGGAAGAATATTCGGCAAAATATGCACGAACAAGATCCGCGGCGTCTTCACGCCAATCAGCCGTGCGCTGATCACATAGTCGGACTCCCGAAGCCGCATAAATTCTCCACGTACGATCCGGGCAAAGCTCGGAATAAACGCGATCCCAAGCGCCAGCATCACTTTATACGTTCCGCTTCCCCACAGGCTGATCATCACCAACGCAAGCAGTACGCTGGGAAATGCTGCCGCTGCATCGTTGATCCGCATCAGTATTTCATCCAGCCAGCCGCCGAAATATCCGGTCACAGCTCCGAGGATCATCCCGCCGATCCCGCCGATCAAGGTCGTTCCGACTCCGATCAGAAACGTACTTCCCGCACCGCGCACAACACGGCTTAACACATCCCGCCCGAACTGATCCGTCCCGAACCAATGCATAAGCGACGGTTCCTTAAGTTTCAGCGATCCCTGCATCATCTCCGGGTCATACGGCATCCAGAAAATTCCGAGCAGGATCACGAACGTCACCGCGACAGTCAGGATCAGACCGATCCTGTAATTATTCCATTTTAATTTGTTCTGTCTCTTCTGCATCACAGTCCCTCTCATTCTTTCCTGCCCTTACAGCACGATCCGTTTGTCCAACGCCCGGTATAAAAGATCCACGACCGTATTCAGGATCAAAATGACTGCCGCGATCAGCACGATCACAGCTTCCACCACCGGATAATCCCGGTTGGATATCGAAGAGATCAATGTTCTTCCCAGACCCGGGATCCCGAATACCTGCTCGATCACGATACTGTTCGCGATCAGATCTGCCGCCGCCATTCCGAGAAATGTGATCACCGGCAAAATTCCGTTTCGGAACGCATGACAGATCAAAATCCGCCACGGTCCGTTCCCCCGGCTTTTCGCCGTCCGGATATAATCTTTGTGCATTTCGGAAAGCAGCGCATTTCGGAACATCTTTGCGGTCATTGCCGCTTTCGGAAGCGCCAGCGCCAGAGACGGGAAGATCAGGTATCCCAAAAATCCGCTCACATTTTCCGTATAAGAAATATATCCGCCCGGCACAAACAGACGCAGCGTCAATCCGAATATCACCGTGAAGATCATACCGACAAAAAAAGGCGGGATTGACATTGTCACCTGATTTCCGATCAGAAATAATTTGTCGATCCACCGATTTTCATAACGGACGCTCAGCAGTCCGATCGGAATGAAAAAAAGTAAAATGAATACAAACGCCATCGCCGTCATCGTAAATGTGACCGGAAGTTTATCTGCGATCAAGTCTTTTACCGGCTCCTGATAGGAATAAGAGGTTCCCATATCTCCTGTCACAAAGTCTTTCACCCACTGTCCATATCGCTGCGGCAGGGGACGGTTGAGTCCCATCTCCTCCCGCAGAGCCTGGACTTTACTCTCTGTCGCCTCCGTCCCGAGGATCGATCTCGCCGGATCTCCCGGAATCAATTCAAATGCCAGAAAAGCAAGCATACTGACAATTAATAATGTGATTATAAGACCTGCTATTTTTTTCACTGTGTATTTCATACTTGCCTCCCTGCATTCGTCATTTTTTCATTTCTATTTTGCTTCCCTATCGGCTTTATTCTCTACTCTACCGCATAAATTTTTGCCATATCCTGCACATATAACGGATAAAACGTATATCCGTCAAATTTGTCGCTTACCGCAACCAGATTGGCAAGATCCTGAATATAGACATTCGCTGCTTTTTCCGCCAAAATACCTTCCAATTCCTTATAAAGACGCACTTGTTCTTCTTCATTTGTCTCAGAAACCGCTTTTGCAAAAAGATCGTCATATTCTGCATCTTTAAAATTGATAAAATTGCCGCTCGCATCGGATGTAAACCGCTCCAGCATCGCCCTTGCGGATAGCGTGGTCGCATCGACGCCGACAACCGTCGATTCAAAATCCCGGTTGGCATAAACTTCTTCCAGCCAGGTCTCCCATTCGATCGGTTTGATCGTTGCGTTCACTCCGATATTTTTCAATTCTTCCACGATCACCTGCGCGGTATCGATATGCGGCTGATCCGCTGAGCTGACTGTGATCTCCAGATCAAATCCATCCGGATACCCGGCCTCTTTCAGAAGCTTTTTCGCTTTCTCGTAATCCTGCTCATAATAAGTCGCATACGATTCATCGTAATATTTTTTCAGCCCCGGATACATACTTGTTCCGACCCGGACGCCTTTTCCGTCTGCCATCATCGCCATGATCTCATCCGGATCGATCGCATAGCAGAGCGCCTGCCGCACTTTTTCATTATTCAGCGGCTCTGCCTCGTTATTCAGATACAATGCCTGTACCAGATTCATCGTACCCTCTTCCATATGGAATCCCTCCGTCAGTTCCGCCGCCTGTGTTGTCGTCAGCCGCATCGCCATATCGATGGAACCGCCTTTTAAATTGGTCACCAGCATATCGGCGTCGGACACGATCTTAAATTCCACCTGATCCAGATGTGCCTTTTCTCCCCAGTAATCCTCATTTTTTGCAAGGATCACATTTTCCTGCGGGCTTCTTGACACATAACGAAACGGTCCGGTTCCGATTGGATTGGTTTCCAAATCAGCATTGTCCTTTGGTATGATCGCTGTCGTCATATAGGAGAGAAACTCCGTATCCGGCTCTGTCAGACGGATCTCCACCGTATTTTCATCGAGAATGTTCACGCTCTCGATAATAGAATACGCCGATACCAATGGATCCCCATTTGACGTATCGGCGCATCGCTCAATTGAATATTTAACATCTTCCGCTGTCACTTCATTGCCATTGTGAAATTTCACACCGTCGCGCAAAGTAAATGTATACACTTTCGCATCCTCTGAAATCTCATAGGAATCCGCCACAGCTTCCACTAAATTCCCATCGCTGTCCGGTTTTACCAGACCTTCAAAAATGTTAAATAAAACCTCTTTTGTTCCTGCCGCTACTGCCTTATGAGGGTCAAGACTGTCCAAGTCCTGAGAGATACCAACTTTGATACTCCCGCCTTCGACCGGGTTTTTGGAAAGTTCATTCTCCGTTGCAGACTCTGTCGTCTTCTTGTCACCTGAACATCCGCTCAGTGCAACAGAAACCGCCAGTGTAACCACCAAAAGAACACTTCTCATTCTTCTTTTCATGTTCGTCTCCTTCTTCAAATAACCTTCATTATTAAATTGTCGAGTACATTGTAAGCGAATTTTATTGATTTTACAAGTATTTTTTCCGGTACAGACGACACGCAACAAAAAATCCCATCCTTTCGGAAAACGAATCCGACCGGCATCGTTTTCCAAAGGATGGGATTTCTATTTCACTTTATTCTTGATTTATTTTCCCGCTTTTTCCGCTTTCTCGGCAAGGAATTTCGCGTTGTCTTCCACACGCTTTTTATTCAGCGGATAGAAGAACCACAGTGCTGCTGCCAGAAGGATAAATCCACCTGTCGGGATCAGACAAGCCAGATTGAAGATTCCTTCGGTAACTGCCGGCTCAAATGCGGTTTCTGCCGAATATCCGATCAGACCAAGCAGGGCTCCGGTCACACCGGCAGATGCTGCCTGACCAAGTTTTCTTGCGAAAGAATATACGGCATAGATCGTTCCGTCGGAACGTTCTCCTGTACGAACCTCTGTGTCATCGATAACGTCTGTGATCATCGCCCAGCAGATCAGGGAGAATGCAGCCAGTCCAAGATAAGCCAGTGCATACAGACCAACATAGAGCCATGCATTCTTTGTATGTGTCAGCCATGTGATGAAGAAGATCACTGCACCAAACAAGGAACCTGCGATCGCCAGTTCTTTTCTTCCCATCTTCACCTGAAGTTTTACAACCACCGTAGAAAGCAGAAGGGTCATTACAAGACCTACCACGCCGGCAACCGACTGTGCCTGCACATTACCGAAATAGTTCGGGTATACGTAAGTTGACATAGACTGCATTGTAAGCTGTACAAGCAGCATCAAGATAGAGCAGATTACGATACCCACCAGCGCTTTGTTTGTTACCAGACCTTTGACCAGTTCCTTGAAGTTAAACTTCTCTGTTTTCTGTTCTACTTTCACACGCTCTGTTGACATAAAGTAACAAAGCAGGTAGCAGATAACTGCTCCGACAGAAAAGATTCCTGCTGCCAGAGTTGTCTTCGGTCCGGAAAGAATCTGATTTCCTGCTTCATCCTGATAGTATACGATCAGCGGAAGGACAATACCGATAACCGATCCTGCAATAGTCGCCCCGATCGTACGGAAGCTGGACAACTGTGCACGTTCTTTCGGATCTGCGGAGAGTGCAGACGCCATAGAACCATATGGAATATTGATACTGGTATAGAATACACTGCCCCAAAGCAGATAAGTCACAAACATCCAGCCAATCTTAAATCCCATCGACATATCTTGGAACCAAGACGCATACATCAAGAACGATGCGACTGCAACCGGTCCGCACATTCTGCGGATCCACGGAAGGAATTTACCCTTCTTGCCCGGACGGCTTCTGTCTACAATCTGTCCCATCGCCACGTCTGTGAACGCATCCACAAAACGTGCAACCATCATCATAGTTCCGACTAATGCTACGGAAACTCCCATAACGTCTGAATAGAATTTCATCAGCATCATACTGGAAAGAATGAACGTTAAATCGTTACCGAAGTCACCGAACATATATCCCAGTTTATCGACCATACCAAATTTCTTTGTATTCGTAGCCATATAAACGCTCCTTTTTCTCTACTCTCTGATTCCCGGAGTGTCCAAAAAACATTTTGCACACTCCGCAAGTTTATCTGAAACTCTTATGCTTCCTTTGCTTATTTCTTCTCAATCTTTGTCAGTTTCAGGTTCAGACTCTCTATAAATCCCTCCGGGATCATATTTCCTGCCATCTGACCGATCCGCTCCGGCGTCATTCCTTTCATCATATCCCACATGCCGGCGCCCGGAGTGACTTTCATGTTCATCGCCAGTTTCACTGCCTCGGTAAGCACTGCCAGCGCTTCCGGAGATTCTGCAATCTCTTCCATTGTACAGTGGATGTTGTATTTTCCTTCCGGAAATTCCATCGGAGCTTTCAGATCCATTTCTCCGACCGTGCTGAACCAGTTTGCAACGCCCTCAGCCCGTTCGTTGACTTCCGGAAGTACATAGATCTCCGGCTCTTTTTCTACTTTTTCCAGTGTAATACTGTCTTTTACACCGCCAGCCTCTGCAACAACGATGTTCTGTCCCTCTGCAAGCGCCACAGTAAATACGAAGACTTTCTCCGCACTCTTCTCTTCTGCTTTTTCTCCGTTTAAGTACAGTGTAACCGTCGGCTGGTTGGAATATACGCGGATTTCCGTCGTCTCGCCTGCACGCTGTGCATATCTTCTTCCGCAGATGTGCACCATCGGCGCTTTATTCCAGTATGCTTTGTAAATATAATAGCTGTCTTTCTTTGTCTTGCGGTCCATCGTCACAAGACCTTTGTTGTTGCGTCCTGCAACTCCGCCCTCGTCACGGGCAGCACAGCCAAAGTCAAACATATTCCATACATGGGAAGACCAGATCCACGGACGCTCGTCCAGCATTTTCGCCATGTGCTCATGGTAAAGCGCCTGGTATTCCTCACTGTAATCCTTGCATGCCGGGTTCGGTCCGTGATAGGTGATGATTCCCTCACATCCGTACTCGGACATTCCCACGCAGAGATCCGGGTGTACTTTATGGAAGTTATCCATCCACGGTCCGTTGTCTTCCATCTTTCCGCCGTACCATCCGAAATAATGATTGTAGCTGATCACATCGGTGATATGATGAAGCGGGCTTTCGATCGGCGTCATACTTACATGGGCGATCGTTGTCAGTCTTGTCGGATCCAACTCTTTTACAAGCGCGTTCAGTTCTTTGTGGTTCTCCACGAGCTGCTCGGAAATTCCTCCGATCAGGATCTCATTGGAGATTCCCCAGAAGCAGATGGACGGATGGTTATAGTTCTGGATGATAAGTTCTTTCATCTGGCTGATACAGTTCTGATGTGCTTCCGGATCTTTATTCATCACACTGATAAACGGAATCTCTGCCCAGATCACAAATCCAAGTTCGTCACATGCGTCATAGAAATACTGGTTATGCTGATAATGTGCCAGACGGATCGTATTCGCTCCCAGCTCTTTGATCAGCTCCGCATCATGATAATGCTCTTCTTTGCTCAGCGCGTTTCCTTTATAAAGCATATCCTGATGACGGCTCACTCCGCGCAGCGGCGTCTCTTTTCCGTTGATGATAAATCCTTTTTCCGGATCGCAGGAGAAGCTTCTCACACCTACGCGCGCGTTCACCTCGTCGAATGTCTCGTTTCTTCTCTGAAGACGTGCGGTCACGGTATACAGATACGGATCGTCGATCTCCCATTTCTTTGCATCCGGCACGAACAGTTTGATCTTCGTGTCATCTGCCGGACGGCATCCGCCTGCCACTTCCTGCCCCTCTGCATCGCAGATAGAGTAGAGCACGGTAAAGTTCTCATCGATCCCTTTTGTATACGTTACGATGTCAAACATTGCGCCGCCGCAGTCACACGGTGTCGGCGTCACCTCAATTCCCGGACCTCCGTAATATTCCAGATCGAAATGCGCGTCCGGCACGCTGATGATGTTCACGCCGCGGTACAGCCCTCCGTAAAACGTGAAGTCTGCAGACTGCGGATACACGCTCTCTTTTCGCTCATTACTGCAGGCAACGACCAGAAGATTCTCGCCATCCTCTTTGCAGAGATCTGTAACGTCGGCGCGGAATGTGGAATATCCGCCCTCATGATACACAACTTCTGTTCCGTTGACATATACCGTCGCCTGCTGTCCTGCTGCAAGGATCTCAACAAATACACGGTTTCCGCCAAATGCCTGTTTTGGCGTCGCAAATGTCTTTGCATACCAGTATGTTCCGCGGTCAAAGCTTCCGTTTCCGTCGTGACCGTCCACCGCATTCCATGTATGCGGAAGATCCACGCTTGTCCAGTCTGTCGGCAGGCTGTTCGGCAGTCCCGCATCTTTCTGGATAAACTTCCAGTCTTTGTTTAAGTTGATGATATTGCGCATATTGTTCCTCCTTCTTCGCTGCTGCCGTTGCCCTATTGCTCGGGTCACAGCTCTTATATTCATATATTAATAGAAATCCTGCTTTTTACGTTAGAATTTTTTTTGCATTTATTCGTATTTTTTTTATTATGTCTTGCATCCATCTAAAAATTGTACGATAATAAAAAAGAATCTTACGATTCCATAAATTGTATTTTGTTACATCATTAACGATAATTTCCAGAAAGAGGCTATTTATGTATTATGATACAGAATTGAATTTTTTATGTTCTCTGATGAAAAATCTCCATCTGCCGGTCAACATCATCGAATATCCAACTTCCGAACCTCCGGAACTGGACTTCGGTCTGCGCAGAATGTTATACAAAGAACCGGATTATCAGAAAACACTGGCTCTGTTCGAGGAACCTTTGAAAGAAAACACGGTATTTCGGATCAAAGACGAATATTTGTGCAACTATCTTCTTTTTGCGCTTCCCGAGACAACGCCCTCCAAATACCTCGTGATCGGTCCTTTTACTTATACGGAGATTACCGAACAAATGGTGTTAAAACTAGCCGAAAAATTGTCGCTGTCTCCCCGGCAGTTTTCCCAGTTCCACCGTTATTACAGCGATCTTCCACTTCACTCGGATGAAAATACCTTGTTTGCGATCATCTCAACTTTCTGCGAGAAGCTTTACGGAAGTATAGAAAGCTTTTCTGTAGAAACAATCGAACGCCGGCTTTCCGATAATATAGAGCCTGTCGCATCACGACCGGATTTTCAGGAACCGGAAGAAGCCTTTTTATCCATGCATCGTCTGGAAGATCGTTATGCACAGGAAAATAACATGATTCATGCCGTTTCGCAGGGACTGGTGCAAAAAGCCGAGATGATGATGGGCAACACCAATATACTGCGGATGGAAAAACGGAGCGCCGACCCGATCCGGAGTCTGAAAAACTATACGATCATTTTAAATACACTGCTCCGGAAAGGCGCCGAAGCCGGATCTGTACATCCGCTCCACATTGACAGCCTTTCCTCACGTTTTGCGCGCCAGATCGAGCAGATCAGCACACCGGAAAATGCGGTTGCGCTCCAAAAAGAGATGGTGCATAAATACTGTCTGCTTGTAAAGAACCATTCCATGAAAGGCTATTCTCTGCTGATCCAGAAAGTACTTGTCCGGATCGACTCCGATCTGACTGCAGACCTAAGTCTGAAGACACAGGCAGCACTCCTCAACGTCAATGCCAGCTATCTTTCTACCTTATTTAAAAAAGAAACCGGGCAGACACTGACCGATTACGTCAACAAGAAACGGGTGGAACACGCGCTGTTCCTCCTCAATTCCAGCAGTATGCAGATCCAGACGATCGCGCAGTACTGCGGGATTCCGGATGTCAACTATTTTACAAAGATTTTCAAAAAGTATGTGGGAAAAACTCCGAAAGAATATCGGGATGGGATCTCTTAATTTCTTAAAATCTCCCGGATGTGCGAAGATTTGAGGGGCGGTTGCTTTCATGATTGATAAATCGTGAAGCGATCGCCCCTGTTTGGAATCGTCTATTTCTTTTCCAGATCAAATCCGAAATATCTTACCGCATTGTTATAGGAAATTCCTTTTACGATCTTCTCCAATGCCTTGTAATCTTCCGGATACTCTCCGTTTTCTACCCATCCTCCGATCAGCTCGCACAGGATGCGGCGGAAATATTCATGTCTTGTATAAGAAAGGAAGCTTCTGGAATCGGTCAGCATTCCGACAAAGTTGCCAAGAAGTCCTAAATTAGCAAGTGATGTCATCTGCTCGATCATTCCGGTCTTATTGTCATTGAACCACCAGCCGCTTCCCTGCTGGATCTTTCCGATGCAGGAAGAATCCTGGAAACATCCGATGATCGTTCCGATCGATGCGTTGTCTGTCGGATTCAGCGAATAAAGGATCGTCTTCGGAAGCTCGTCTGTCTCTGCCAGTCCGTTCAGATAATCTGCCATCTCGGAAGACGGTGCAAAGTTGTTGATGCAGTCGATTCCCGCATCCGGTCCCAGTTCATTGAATACCCGGCGGTTATTGTCACGTTTCACACCGTAATGAAGCTGCATTACCCAGTTTCTCTTATGGTATTCTTTTCCGAGCGCTGTCATATATGCAGTCTTGAACTGTAATTCTTCCTGACGACTTACAGTCTCACCGGACATCCGCTTCGCAAAGATCTTCTCAACCTCTTCTTCTGTCGCCGGCACATGCATCACATATTCCAGACCGTGATCAGAAACAGTACAGCCATTCTCCGCAAAGAAATCCATCCGGTTTTTCAGAGCCTCGATCAATGCGGCAAAGCTGTCTATCTTCATACCGCTTGCTGTTTCCAGCTTCGCAAGGTAATCCAGATAATCCGGTTTCTCCAGGTTCATTGCCTTATCCGGTCTCCATGCCGGAAGAACCTGTACGTCAAAAGTCTCATCCTCAGCCAGCTTTTTGTGCCACTCCAGCGAATCGATCGGATCGTCTGTCGTACATACAAGCGTTACGTTGGACTGTTTGATCAGGTTACGGGCGGTCATACCGTCTTCCTGCAGTTTTGCATTGCACAGATTCCATACTTCCTCTGCAGTCTCTCCATTCAAATATCCGTCATATCCGAAATATCGTTTCAATTCCAGATGACTCCAGTGATACAGCGGATTTCCGATCGCCATCTCCAATGTCTCCGCCCATTTCTGGAACTTCTCGCGATCCGTGGCGTCTCCGGTAATGTAACGTTCTTCCACACCGTTGGAACGCATCTGACGCCATTTGTAATGATCTGCTTCCAGCCATGCCTGTGTGATGTTCTCAAATTTCCGGTCTTCGTAAATCTCCCGCGGAACCAGATGGCAATGATAGTCCAAGATCGGCATTACCTCAGCGTACTCGTGATACAACTTCTGCGCGGTCTTCGTTGACAAGAGAAATTCTTCGTCCATAAATGCTTTCATTTCATATCCTCCTTGTGTTTCTGATTTTCCAGTTTTGTTTTCTGCGTTTTATGCGTTGCTTTTCTTTGTTTATTATACTGCCGGAAAAGATCTGTTTCCACCTCTTTTCCTGGATTCTTCCCAAATCTTCTCAGGCTTTGTATCTCATGCGTTTTGGTGCATATAGCAATATAGCTGCCACTTTCGTGACAGCCATATTCCTGCATAGCAAATAGGGATTATTTATTATCTCTGGACACGTCCGGAAGCATCGCCGCCGGCAAGTTTTGCAACTTCGTCCATGGAGACCATATTGAAGTCACCCTCGATGGAGTGTTTCAGACAGGATGCCGCTACTGCAAATTCAATGGTAGCCTGTGCATCATATCCGTTCAGTGTTGCTGCGATCAGTCCGCCGCCGAAGCTGTCTCCGCCGCCGACACGATCTACGATATGCATTTTATATTTTTTGCTGAAATAGTAATCTGTTCCGTCGTAAAGCATTGCGGACCAGTTATTGTCATTTGCGGAAAGTGATTCACGAAGTGTGATCGCTACTTTCTCGAATCCGAAACGGTCTGCAAGCTGTTTTGCCACGTCTTTGTATCCCTCGTGGTTCACTTCACCTGCGTACACATCGGTATCTGCCGCTTTGATTCCAAATACGTCTGCCGCGTCTTCTTCATTTGCGATGCAGACATCTACATATTTGCAGAGCTCGCCCATTACCTGTCCGGCTTTCTCTTTGCTCCACAGTTTGTTTCTGTAATTTAAGTCACAGGAAATCTTCACGCCTGCTTCTTTTGCAGCCTTACAAGCTTCCAGACAGATGGCTGCAACACCATCGTTGAGCGCCGGTGTGATTCCTGTAAAATGGAACCATTCTGCTCCGTCGAAGATTGCTTTCCAATCGAAGTCTTCCGGAGCTGCTGTATAAATAGAAGAACCTGCTCTGTCGTAAATAACCTTGGACGGTCTTTGGGATGCTCCTTTTTCAAGGAAGTAGATTCCGACTCTGTCTCCGCCGCGGGCGATGAAAGAAGTATCTACTCCATATTTTCTCAGGGAATTCACTGCTGCCTGTCCGATCTCGTGTTTCGGAAGTTTGGTAACGAATTTTGCATCAAATCCGTAGTTGGCAAGGGAAACTGCTACGTTTGCCTCTCCTCCGCCGTAAGTTGCTCCGAATGTATCTGCCTGCACGAAACGGTAATATCCCTCCGGTGCAAGTCTCAGCATGATTTCTCCAAATGTAACGACTTTCTTACTCATGATTTTCCTCCGTTATCTTTTTCTATTGATCGATCTCTTTGATTCTTTTCGTAAGATTATTTATTGCGGATCTCTGCTACCAGACTGACAGCTTCTTCAACCAGCGCTTTGATCTCGTCAAATTTACCCTCTTTTACAAGATCTCCTTTTACCATCCAGCTTCCGCCGCATGCTACGATCTTATCGCAGGACAGATAGCTTTCCAGGTTCTTAGCGCTGACTCCGCCTGTCGGCATGAATTTCACTCCTACATACGGCGCTGCCAGTGCTTTGATCGTTGCCACTCCGCCGAACTGCTCTGCCGGGAAGAACTTCACAACTTTCAGACCTCTCTTAACCGCCTGTGCAACTTCTGACGGTGTGATACATCCCGGATATACCGGAATCTCTTTGCTCAGACAGTAGTCTACGATCTCCGGATCAAATCCCGGGCTTACGATGAATTTCGCGCCTGCCGCAACTGCACGGTCTACCTGTTCGATCGTCAGGACAGTTCCTGCTCCTACGAACATCTCCGGATATTCTGTTGTCATGATACGGATAGATTCCTCTGCTGCGTCAGTACGGAATGTAACTTCTGCACATGGAAGTCCGCCCTCACACAATGCTTTTGCAAGCGGAGCTGCATCTTTCGCGTCGTTCAATACAACAACCGGTACTACACCCATTTTCTGAATTGTCTCTGATACATTACTCATCTTTTCATTCTCCTTATTTGCATTGCTCTGTTATCGAGTCCGTTATTTCACATTGTGGAACTATATTTCATAATGTGAACTTCATGCTTTTATTATACTCGATTCTTCCTTCTTGTCAACTGCTTTTCAGGCTTTTTTAACAAAATCTCTGTACTTATTTCTGTACAAGATGCACTGCAAAGCCGCCGAACTCTTCTCTCAGATAGATTGCGACCATCTTCCCATTTTTATACTTTGCGCTCTCCTCATCAAACTCGATCCCCTGTACAGCCAGATACGCTTTTGCTTTCTCAATATCATTGGTCGCAACCGCAATATGTCCGTTCTTTCCGAGATAGTTCGTCTTCATCACTTCCACACCGGTTCCTGCAAAGATCGAACTGTTCCCCGCTTTTTTTGTGAATCCGAACACATCCTCAAAACGCTGTGCTACCGCGTCTGCCTCTTCTTCATTCTCACAGTTGATCCCTACATGACGCACCTCAAATTCAAAATCATCTCTGTTCATCCCAAACACTCCTTTCTGACTCTTCCTATTCCATGATACGGATTATAATTTCATAATACAAAACTCAATTTCATATTATGAATTTTTCTCTTATTATACCTTGTATGCGCATCAGATACAATAGTCAAAATAAAAACCTCTTCCCCTTTTTCCGGAAACATGCTACAATACGACGTGATTTAAAGAATTTACAATGCAAATGTATCAGGAGGCAGTTATGACAGATACCAAAAATCCGATCCAGGTATCGGAACGCATTTTTCATACGATCGAATGTCTCGCGCAGAACGGAGCTATGGGGCTTCAGGAATTGAGTACCGCACTGGACTTAAATAAAAGTACCGTCCACCGGATCCTAAATTCCCTGATCTGCATGGATTATGTCCGTCAGGATCCAGAGACAGCCAAATATAGTCTTAGTTTTAAAATCTGCGGTTTATCCAATCAGATTTTATCCCAAAACAGTATGATCGACATCGCGCGCCCCTTTATCAAAGAACTTTCCGCCAATTCCGGTGAGACGGTCCATCTTGTCCAGCTTGACGGCATAAATGCAACTTACATTGACAAAGTAGAGGCTTCTCAAAACTCTGTCCGCATGATCTCCATGGTCGGAAAAAGTATTCCGCTGTATTGCTCCGGCGTCGGAAAGGCGATTCTGGCAGATATGCCGGACGCTAAGATCGAATCGATCTGGAAACAGAGCTTCATCCAGCAGCTTACAGAGCATACCGTTACCAGATTTGTCGATTTTATGAATCTTATAGAAGAAACGCGCAGATCCGGATATGCTCTGGACAACGAGGAAAATGAGATCGGCGTGCGTTGTATCGCAGTTTCCTTAAAAGGATACAATGGGAAGTCAACGTATGCGATCAGTATTTCCGCACCGAAAGACCGCATGAGCGACGCCCGGATTTTACTATTAAGGGAAATGATATTAAAAACAAAACATCAGATTGAAAGTAATATTTATTAATATTTATAAGAAGTTTTTATCCCCAAATACATTGACAGCATTTTCCCGCTGTGCTAAGATGAAGTGGATTCGTTGAAACCTCTTGAATCTCATAATTGGGAGACTGGAGGCGGAGAATACTCTGGAAAAACTCATGTATGAGTACCGAAGGTGTAAGGTCCTGACGGACTGAATCTCTCAGGTAAAGGAGACAGAGTGGTGATATCCCCGTTTTTATGATTCAAAAGGGTTATATTATCAGCTTTTCTCAGATTTATATGTGTTTTTTCAGAGCAGTCGGCTTATCGGCTGCTCTTATTTTATGCCCTGCGATATACGAATTTGAGGGCAGAATTGTGAGAGTGCATGGCACGAAACAATTCGTCCGGCGTCTTTTGCCCCCAACCCATTTTATCTAAAGGAGAGAAAACAATGTCTGAAACTTTATTACCAATTGTCCAAACAATCAACAGTTACTTGTCTGACTACATTTTGTTTTTTATGCTGATCGCAGTCGGACTCTTTTATTCTTTCAAAACCCGTTTTGTTCAGGTGCGCTGCTTCAAAGAGGGAATGTCCCGTGTATTCGGAACACTGACACTCAACGGAAAAAAACACGACTCCGGTATGAGCTCTTTTCAGGCTCTTGCAACCGCGATCGCAGCTCAGGTCGGAACCGGAAATATCGTCGGAGCTTCCGGCGCGATCCTTACCGGTGGTCCCGGCGCTATTTTCTGGATGTGGATCATCGCGTTCTTTGGCATGGCGACCATCTATGCCGAGGCAACGCTTGCGCAGGAAACCCGTATCGTACAAAAGGACGGAACGATCAAAGGTGGTCCGGTCTACTATATCACAACGGCATTTAAAGGACCTCTCGGCAAATTCCTTGCCGGCTTTTTCGCAATCGCGATCACACTTGCTCTTGGATTCTTCGGATGTATGGTACAGTCCAACTCGATCGGATCTACCTGCGAAACAGCATTCGGTATTCCTGCCTGGATCGTCGGAATTATCCTTGTGATCATCTGCGGATTCATTTTCCTCGGAGGGATCAAGCGACTTGCAGCCGTAACCGAGAAGCTGGTTCCTATCATGGCTGCGATCTTCCTGCTCGGAGGACTGATCGTCCTGATCGCAAGATTCAAGTATCTGCCGGAAACTTTCGGAATGATCTTTACATATGCATTCCAGCCTCAGGCGATCATCGGAGGGTCTTTCGGAGCTGCGATCAAAACCGCAATGACGCAGGGTGCAAAGCGCGGTCTTTTTTCCAATGAAGCCGGTATGGGTTCCACGCCGCACGCGCATGCACTGGCACAGGTAAAATCCCCGCACGAACAGGGATGCGTCGCTATGGTCGGCGTATTTATCGACACATTTGTCGTACTGACCTTAAATGCCCTGGTCGTAATTTCTACCCTGTATACAAAAGACGGTATTCTTGCAAACGGCTACACCGGAGCCGCTCTGGAAGCTGTGGATAAGACCAACCTTGCACAAACCGCATTCGGCGCAGTATTCGGAGAGCAGCTGGGTGCACAGTTTGTAGCCGTTACATTGTTTTTCTTCGCATTTTCCACGATCCTCGGTTGGAATTTGTTCGGAAAGATCAATGTTGCCTATTTGTTCGGCGAAAAATCCACGAAGATTTATACTGTGATCGCACTCGTATTCATCTTCCTCGGAACACTTGCTTCCAACGACCTCGTGTGGGAGTTGTCCGATATGTTCAATAACTTGATGGTAATCCCGAATGCTCTGGCATTATTTGCTCTGGGCGGTATGGTGACCAGCGCCATGAAGCGGGTGAAAAAACTGCGTTAAACCTGTTCGAAAAAAAAGCGTCGCCGGGCGCACAACCGATACAACGAGGGGGCTGTCCATCGACAGCCCCCTCGCTGATTATCTGTGAATATTGATTCTTTTTCGTTTATAAGCAAGAGGCATATGCCGCTTCTGCCCCCTCGTTTCGTATCAAAATAAGATTCTCAACTACCGTCTTCTCCAGATTTTCTACATTACACAAATCCTCTCCCCACATTTTTTCATTAGTAAGGACTGCATGTACAAGATCAGGCACGTCGTCTGTCCGATGTTGATAATAAAAATCCAAAACCCATGCATCATCCTGAATCTTATATGTGTCCCCTTTCGGGCGTCTGCAGATCAAACCATCTTCTGTCCTTTCCTGGATCTCATTGCTGTAAAATGCGATATATGCCGCCAGACTCATTGTCAGACATACCGGAAGTCTTTTTTCCTCCGCAATATATTCCTTAAAAGACGGAAGATTTCTCGCACGCCATTTCGAAGTTGAATTTAAAGAGATGCTCATCAATTCATGATCCACAAACGGATTATTAAAGCGGTCTTCCACTGCTGCTGCAAATTCCGTCAGATCGTTTTTATCCAATGGCAGCGTCGGGATGATTTCATCATAGAGCATCTTATTCATAAATCCTTTTATCGTCTCATTATGCATACAATCCCGTACAATGTTCTGTCCGGACAGATAAGCGCCTAATACAAACCCTGTATGCGCTCCGTTCAAGATACGGACTTTCCGCTTTTTATACGGGGTCACATCCGGAACCACATGCACATTTAATCCTGCCTTTTTAAACGGAAGTCTTTCCTCGAGTTCTTTCGGTCCCTCAATGATCCATACGCCAAAACACTCTCCGACATCCATAAGCTGATCTTCATATTGGTTTTCATTTTCCAATCGTTCCGCTTCTTCTTTATCACGGATCCGCCCCGGAACGATCCTGTCTACCAATGTAGAGCAAAACATATTTTCAGTTTCGATCCACTTTCTGAACGCTTCCCCGAGCTTCCAATCCTCGATATGCCGAAGCACACATTTTTCTAATTCCTTTCCATTATTATCGATCAGCTCACAGCTTAAGATCACTACGCCTTTTTCCCCTGCCCGGAAACGTTCATATAAAAGTTTCGTTAATTTTGCCGGAAAACTATGCGGAGGACATTGCTCAAATGTGCTGTTCGGATCATACACGATCCCGGCTTCCGTTGTATTGGATACAATGTATTCCAAATCTTTCCCGCATACGGCATCCACCACTGCATCAAAATTTTTATAGGGATCAATACAGCGGTCAACAAAAGAAATGACTCTTTTTCTGTCGATTTTTTCGCCCTTTTCGCTGCCCCGCAAATACAGGGTATACAATCCCTCCTGTTCATTGATCAGATCGGTCAGTCCCTGTTCGATCGGCTGTACGAGCACGCCCTTTCCTTTCCAATCCGTTTTTTCATTTGCAACGTCAAAAAAGTAATCCACAAATGCTCTTAAAAAATTGCCCTCGCCAAATTGCAGTACTTTCACAGGAGCCGTTCTCCTGACATATCCCTGATACCCTGTCTTTTCCAATACATGATAATTTAATCTTTCCATTTCCATATACCCTCTTTATTTGATATTTGTAAAATCAAGAACTACTTTCAGCATATTTCCGCTGCTTTTATCAAAATCCGCAAATGCTTTTTCGGCATCTTCAAATGCATACACATCTGTAATTATTTTTTCCAGATCCACTTTCCCGTCTTTCACCAGATCGATCAATTCAATAAAATCTTTCTTTAATGCATTTCTGCTTCCGAAAACATTCAGTTCTTTTTTCTGCAGAAGCGTAAAATTAAAATCAAGATTCTTTTTTCCTACCCCGATCAACACTACTTTTCCGCCAAATGCCGCTGCATCGACTGTATTTTGAAATGTGGACGGAAGCCCGACCGCTTCAATACAAACGTCAAATCCATTTGCCTGAACCGTGCCGTTTGCCTCATATGTACCTGTTATCTGAGAAACTGCTTCTGCAAAATGTTCCGGTGAATCGTTTAAAACAGTTCCTGCAAATCCAAACTGCTCCTGTGCGTAATTTAATTTCTGTTCCTGCACATCGCTGATATACACTTCGCCGCCCAAAGCTTTTGCCGCAACTGCCGCTAATACGCCGATCGTTCCGGCTCCGACGACGAGCACCTTATCCCCCTTGTTGATCCCTGCCCGCTGTACTCCATGGTAGCTGATACAAAACGGCTCGATCGCAGCCAGTACTTTCGGTGAAATCCCCTTTCCGTCATAGATTCTGTCCACCGGCATTGTAATATACTCGCAAAACGCCCCGTCTCTCTGGCATCCCATCGTTTCATTGTTCATACAAGCATTCACGATCCCATGTCTGCAGCTATAACACGTCGTACAATTAAAATATGGATTGCATGTGACAACCATTCCCGGTTTTAATCCTTTGTCATTTTCATCAATCTCTACAATTTCCGCACTAAACTCATGTCCCGGAATCCTTGGATAGTCAAAATATACAAAGGTTCCTCTGTAAGAGCCCAGATCGCTTCCGCAAATTCCGCCATATAATAATTTTAACAACGCCTCGCCCTTTTTTCTTACCGGTTTCTCGATCTCACAGATTTCTACTTTTCCCGGTGCGTTAATTCTGATCGCTTTCATTTTTCTCCTCCTGCTTTTCTTTATTTTTCTTTCTTGTATTATTTATTGTTTTAACCGTTGTATACATTATAATTCTTTGTGAAATATTTTTCAATCACTTTCAAAGAAATGTTTGAACTATTTAAAATTCGTGTTTATTCTGTATTTATTGTACAAAAAAACAGCCAGCAATGACTGTTTTTCTGAAATGTTTAAAGAGCTATCTCTCCACTTTCTATAATTGTCATAAACGACGCCCGTTTCGAGCAGATCAGATGCTCTCTCATCGCATCTGCCGCTTCCGTCCACTTCTCCGCCAGACACGCATCGATGATTTTTAAATGCTCCTGCACGGTTTCCTCAATACGTTTTTCACTTTTCACTCCGGAAAGGATACGCAGACGACAGTTCTGATAGTAAATTCTCTCATACATGGCCTGAAAATATTCATTGTCCATAGCATTTATAAATTCGATATGCAGTTTGTCATCAAAATCATAGATCCTCCCCCGCACTTCTTTCTCATTTTGAAAAATTTTCCGGAAATATTGCAGACGCTCTTTTTCAATCTTAGATGCATAGTGCTCGATCGCATAGGGCTCCACCAACATTCTCGCCTCGTAAATCGCATTAATTTCGCGGATCGATAATGAAGCGACCATGATCCCTTTCTTCGGCAGAATATGAACAAGATTTTCCTGTTCCAATCTGCTCAGCGCATCTCTGATAGGAGTCCGGCTCGCGCCGATCTCGTCTTTCAGTTTTTCCTCATTCAAGAGGAAATTAGGAGGATATTCACACGTAATGATTTTGTTTTTTATGATATTATATGCCTGTTGCTTTAAGGTTTCTTTTTTCATTTTCAAACCACCTGTACTGTCATTCTTTCCAAACGGACTTCTGTTTATTATAACATTATCCGGGGATAATTTCCAATATAATCTTATAGGTTCGCTGTACAGATAAGCTTTCTGTCCGATTCGTTTCCTGTAAAATATGACAGTTACGGTATTTTCTTCCATATACTATCTGTGGCTGAACGGATACACCTCCAATGCATTTTTATAATAGATCCCGTCCAGTTCTTCTGTTGTAAACACATCTTTTTCCGTAATATAATCCCGCAATTTCTGATAAGAATTCTGTACCAGTACGGACGGTATATCAGTGCCCCACATCAGTTTATCTGCGCCGACGATATTCTTTGCGGTTTTCATAAACTCCAGACCGCTCGCAAACGGATATTCCTCCGGCTGTACATTGAACGGTACCGCCGCAAGATCAAACCAGATGTTAGGCAGTGCAAGTTTTTCCATGCTTTTCTTAAAGCAGTCCGTTTTCTTCTCTTCCAGCGTGGGCGCCAGTAAATGGCAGACCACGATTTTCAGTCCTGTAAATTTTAAAGCAAGATTTCTGACCGCTTCCGGCTGAAAGCTGCTCATCCCGGGACTTCCGATGTCTAAAACAAGTACCTGGGAATGCTTTTCACACTTTTTGGCAAACGGAGTAAACACTTCCTCTATGTCAAACGTATGGTGGTAGGACATAAAGCCGCCCCCCGTACTTGTCTCAAACTTTATGATCGGAAATTCTAATTCCTGTGTCAGTCTGTCATAAATTTTTTCCGCATATCGGGTCATCGGATCGAAAGTCCCGGCTCCGATAAACATCTCCGGATATGTTTTTACCGCTTCCGCCACATACTCATTTGCAAAACCATAGTAACTGCCTTGAAGTATCACGGCCTTTTCCACACCGTTTTCTTTCAAAAAATCATGACATGTCTCATAAGTAAAACCGATATCTCCGAGTCCTTCCGGTATCATTTGTACGACATCGCCGTTTGCCCAGCGGCCTTTTCCGTTTCCGAGAGGATAAAGTTCTCCCTCCCCCCGGAATCCCTGCATATTAGGAAATACATGTACATGTGCATCTATGATTTTCATAAGGTCATCTCTCCTTTTATTCCGCCGCTTTTACCTTTTTCTTAAAGAAACTGCTCTTTTGCAGACCGCTCTTCTTGTATCTTACATGTGCATCCAGGGCAACAGCCGCAATAATGACGATACATTTGAAAATTCCGTGATAATCCGACGCAACTCCCATCAACTGTAATCCATTCTGTACGACACCAACCAAAAAGGCTCCCCAGATCGCCGCTAACACGGATCCTTCGCCTCCCATCAGCGAAGCGCCGCCGACAACCAGCGCTGTCAATACAAAATTATCATATCCCTGCGCCGCCTTTGCGATTGCCTGCCGGTTCATACTGGCCAACACAATTCCGGCAAGCGCCGCTGTAAATCCGGACGCCACATAAGCAATGATCGTTACCATTCTGCTTCTCACTCCGGAAAGACGGCACGCCTCTGCATTTCCGCCCACGGCATAAATATTTCTTCCTAAAACGGTCTTGTTCAGTATTACCCAGGAAAGTACCGCCATGATCGCCATGATATAGATTGAAAACGGAACGCCGAATAATCTTCCTCCGCCAAGAAATGCAAATATTTCCGGTTTCATACATGGGATCACGTTATTTTCCGTCAAAAGCTGCGCGATACCATACACAATATTTTGTGAAGCCAGCGTGATCAAAAACGCCGGCACACCGAACTGTGTTACGATCAATCCATGAATCAGCCCTACCACACATCCGAGCAAAAGACCTCCGGCTATTCCTACCACTACCCCTGTGGTCGAATAATCGTGAGAGACGATCTGCGTTACGGCGAGCGCTCCGGATGCTGCCGCAACAGCTCCGACAGAAAGATCGATCCCTCCGAGCAGAATCGGGAAAATCGTTCCGCACACCATGACTCCGTAAATGGAAATAGATAACAGAATGCTTTTCATATTTGTTCCTGTCAGAAAAACACCCGGCTGTAAAATCGTCAGAACCAACATGATCGCAACCAGAATCCACACTCTCTGGGATTTTCCGAATAATTTTTTTACATTATTTTTCGTCATGCTTTTCCGCCTCCTTTACAAGTATCCCTGACTCAGCCATTAAAATATCCTCCTGTGTGACTCTTCCATTTGAAAATTCCGTAAATATCCCGCCTTTTCTCATCACTATGATTCTCTGCGATACTCTCAGAAGTTCCTGCAGATCTGACGATACCATAATAACCGACGTTCCGTTTGCCGCAAGTTCTTCCAGTATTTTATAAATCTCATCCTTGGCACCTATATCGATTCCCGCCGTTGGTTCGTCAATGATCAGCAGTTTCAGATCTCTGCTCAGCCATTTTGCAAGAACCGCTTTCTGTTGATTTCCTCCCGAAAGATTGCCGACCGGGATCAATGGATTATTCGGTTTGATATTTAAACGGTCCACCATATCCTGTCCCAGCTTCTTTTCTTTTCCCGTATGCACCATTCCGCCATTTGCCAATGAATCATAATTGGTAAGCGCTACATTTCTTTCAATCGACAACAGCGGCGTAAATCCCTGATTTCTTCTGTCCTCCGGTACAAATCCAAAGCCTTTCTTTATGCTGTCCGCAATCTTTTTCTTATGCGGTTTCCCCTCAAATATGACGGTTCCTCCGTCACATGGATCCGCACCGTAAATACACCGCATGACCTCGGTTCTTCCGGCTCCGACAAGCCCTGCAAATCCGACGATCTCACCTTCATGGATCTCAAAGCTGACATCTTTGAACACGCCTTTTTTCGTCAGATTCTCTACCTTTAACCGAACCGGTTTTTCAGAAACCCGCAAATTGTTTGACGCCGTTTCCTCGCTCAATTCCTTTCCGATCATCAAGCGTACTACTTCTGCCGGAACGATTTCCTCTTTTTCCAATGTTGCCACCCGGACTCCGTCCCGCAGAACAGTCAGCCGATCGGACAGACGGTATACTTCTTCCAGACGATGCGATATATAAATGATACATACGCCGTCTTTCCTAAGCTGTTCAATAATTTGAAACAATGCGTCGGATTCCTTTGTGCTCAAAGAAGCGGTCGGCTCATCCATGATGATCAGTTTGGAATCTTCACTTAATGCTTTCAGAATCTCGATTGTCTGTCTTTGAGCGATTGTAAGTGTCTCCACAATTGCATCCGGTCTGATCCCGAAACCATATTTCTGAATCAATTCGGATACTTTTTTCTTCATCTTTTTCGTATTGATAATACCGGCTCTTCCCTCTTCTTTTCCGAGCATAACATTCTGCATCACCGTCAAAGTCGGAATCAGGCTAAGTTCCTGATAAATGACTCCGATCCCCAGTTTCGATGCGTCGGTTCTGTTTCTGATTTCAACCGGCTGTCCGTTCCAATAAATCTGTCCGCCGTCTTTCGGGTAAATTCCGGTTAAGATTTTGATCAGCGTAGACTTTCCGGCACCGTTCTCTCCCATCAATGCATGGACTTCCCCTGCTTTTACCGAAAAGTCAACTTTTTTTAATACGGCAGTATCATTGAAGCTTTTTTCAATATCTTTCATTTCCAATAATACAGACATTACGCTTCACCTCCTGCCATTTCTGTCGCTTCTTTTGCTTTCTTCTGAATCCGTTTCTGCATGTAATCATTGTAAACCGCATCGAAAATAATCATAATTACGATGACGACACCTTTTACTACAAGCTGTGCTGCCGTCGGAAGATTATATTTCAAAATTCCGTTCTGCAATACTGCCATAAATACCGCTCCGATCGCAGAACCAAACACATCTCCGCGTCCTCCCGAAAATGCGCATCCTCCGATCACAACCGCCGCGATAATATCAAATTCCATTCCTGTTCCCAGGTCGGTCGTCACGCTTCCGACACGACCAACCTGGAAAATTGTTGCGATACCGCACAAGAGACCTGTCATAATAAATACGAGCCAGCGAATCTTATCCGTATTGATTCCCGACAATTCCGCCGATTTTCTGTTTGCTCCCGTTGCATACACATATGTACCAAATTTTGTTTTTTTCAATATGAACTGTCCAGCAACCGCCAAAACTACAAATGCGATCGTTACCAGATAAAGTCCATTGATACTTCCGCCCATGATCAAAATTCCCGGATTCTCAATCTTTTTATTGCTGATCACTCCGGACTCTCTGATCGCAAATACAAAGACCATAGAGCGAAATAAATACTGTGTGGATAAAGTCGCGATAAATTCGGGTACCCGCAATTTCGTTATGATAAATCCATTCACTGCGCCGCATGCAAGTCCGGTCAAAACAGATATAAGCATGATCACGCCCGCAGGCAGATTATAATGATACAGCAGATTTGCGCAAAGCATACCCGCAAATCCGATCGTTGCACCGGTTGATAAATCAATCCCCGCCGTAATAATAACAAACGTAACGCCAATTGCGATAATGCCAGTCACGGAAGCCTCCCGCAAAATACTCAATATATTGTCCGCAGTAAAAAAGGAGTCGCTAGTTACTCCAAATACCAGCATAATTATCACCAATGATGCGACTGATATCAAACGCCGCATATTTTCCTGTCTCATACTCTTCCTCCTGCTTTTTCATCTGATCGCTGATTTGCCGTTATCTGTTCCGGATTACCAACGCATATTTTCTGAAATCTGACCTACATTCTCTCCTGTTACCGTAATGGAAGACATTTTTACGATCGGTGTTTCACTTAAGTTTGCGCCTGTGATTCCTGAACTGATCGCATACATTGCAAACTGTGCGCTGACTGCACCCTGATTTTTTACATCGGTATAAATCGTTCCTGTACAAAGTCCCTGTTCAATGTACTCTAACATCTTTGTTTCACCGTCACAGCCCCAGATCTGAATATCTTTTCCCGCTGCTTTTGCCGCTTCTGCCGCGCCCTCAGCCATGGCGTCATTATGACAAAATACTGCATCGATTTCAGGATACTTCGTAAGGAAATTCGTCATAACTGTATTCGCGTTTTCCGTGAGCCATTCTCCTGACTGCTCATCCAGGATTTCAATATTCGGATATTTTTCTTCCATAACCGACTTAAATCCTTTATCCAGCTGCTCTCCCTTTGATGCTCCCGGGGTTGCGGAAATAATCACAACTTCGCCTTCTCCGCCCAGGCTTTCTCCGATCGCTTCCGCAACTTTTTCTCCTGCTTCCACGTCTACCATTGTCACCATTCCGGTGTGTGTCGTATCTGCATCCATATTTACAGTGATGACCGGAATCCCAGCTCCCTCTGCCTTATCAACAGATGATGCCAGTCCCGCTGCATCTGTTGCCTGCAAAATGATCGCATCGTACTCCTGATTGATCAGTTCATCCATGATCTGTACTTCTGTATCGACAGATGCTTCTCCGTCATACACGTCAAAAGTTACATTCTTAAATTCACTCAGGTATGTCTCCATTCCGTCTGCCCATGCCGCCGCAACAGAATCTCCGATCACATTCGGAAGAAACGCGATCTTTACCTCTTCTGAATATACGTCTTTTCCTGCTGCCTTTTCACCTGATTCGGAAGCGCTTACTTCATTATCCGTTTTTACGCTTCCACATCCTGCCGCCATCGCTGCAACCATAGCCGTCGCTAAAAATACTGATAAGATTTTCTTTTTCATAATGTTCTCCTTCTCTTTGTTTTGGTAGTTTTTCTCGTAACACATGTTTGCATGCACTTATGTATTTCTTATTGTATACAATAGCATTATTTGTATATTTTGTCAATATTCAGATTTATTTTTTCATTTTTTTGTACATTTTCATTTTTCTTTTTGTTTTATTGATTTTTCCGGAAATATTCTTTTATTGATTTTTTACGAAACTTTTTATCAATCTCTTTCTTCGTTATATAATCTTGCCTAATCAAACTTTAAATATAGGGGCAGATGTGACTCATACAAGTCACATCTGCCCCTGTTTCTATCTGTCTGTTTCAAGACAATTTCTTTCACACTCTCTTATTCGTAACGCAGTCCGAAATCCAATTCATAGTAATTGCCTGCCGCATCCCGGTAAGCATACGCTTTTCCGTTCTCGTCTTTCATTGCATCCGGCATATACTGATCTTTGTCATATCCCGGCACATCGTTCGGACTGATGCAGACGCCGTCTTCGTTCACTGCCAGCACTTCGTCGCCTTTCGGAAGTGTGAGCGGCAGTTTTCCGACCGGTGAAAAACGCCCGAAGATCACATCCAGTGTCGCACTTGGATACGTATCAAATCCTGCCAGCAGCACATCCGCATACCGTTCCACATTTCCCACTTCCCATGCAAGCGTAAAGTTGATGTTTGCAATGACTTTACCGCCGTTTTTATGAACCGCTTCCGCAATCTTGCGGATCCGGTCTGCACCGGAAAGCGTTGTCTCCTCATGCGTGCTCGCCTCCGGCTTTCCGTCTGCATCCACATTGCAGACCGTCTTGCCGTCACAGATATCCAGTTCCAGATACCCCGGCGTCGCATTGAAATATTCTCCGCTGGACGGCGTTATCATCAATACTGCAAAATCCGCCTCTCCCGGATCGTCGGTCAGGATCCGGTCCGTAAACATTTCTCTCAGAGCCTTTGTCGCCTCTTCTGCCTGCGCGGCGTCTTTTTTGAACGCTTCCACATAAAATTTCTTCTGTGTACATTTCTCATCCACGAGCGGAAGTGTTCCGTCATTTTTCAACAGGACGACGCTCTGTCTGTGCGTTCTTGCCGCGGCATCCCAGTCCGCCTGTTCTCCGACCGCTTTCACCGCGTCTTTCGCACTGCGGTATGGGTTTTCAAACATGCCGAGTTCAAACATTTCCTGCAGTGTGCGTGCAACCGCGCGATCCAGCGCCTCATCTGTCAGCACAAGCTGCTCCTTTGTAAATCCGTCCGGAACCGGGTGGGTCTCGTAGTAATCATTTTTTCCACGGTTGTACGCTTCCATTCCCGCTTCGTTGTCGAACAGACCGCTGATCAGATCCACGCCCGCATGGCTGACCGCAAATCCGATCCGTTCTGCAGAATCCAGCATTTCCACACCCCAGCACATGTTGTGGACGATACCCGTATCCGAATTGATATAACCTTTGAATCCAAGCTGTTCGCGGAGCATTGTCTGGATAAAGGTACGGTTATAGGCGAATCCAAACGGTTCCAATTCACATGGATTTCCCTCACAGTCGGTCTGCGCCGCGCTCTTTTCTTTCGCCGGTTTGGAATAGTACGGCATGATCGCGGAAGTGTGATTTTCCACCGCCGTCTTAAATGCAGGAATGTGGTATTTCTGCAGTGATCCCTCGGTTGCATAAACGTTCCACTGTCCGGCTGCATAATGAGGATCAAATCCGTTTTCTCTTGCGCCGCCGCCCGGAAAATGCTTCGTTGTCACTGCCACGCCGTCCGCCGTCACACCCTCTTTACTTCCCTGGATCCCCGGGATCAGACGCTCCATCACCGCGCAGACCAATTCCGGATCCTCGCCGAACGTACCGTAAGAACGCTGCCATCTCGGATCGGTCATAATATCCGCCATGTACATATATCCTTTTCGCAGACCGCAGGCATTCCACTCACGGCGGATACAATCCGCAAATTCATCGATCAATTCCAATCCTGCGCCTTTGACTGCTGCCGCGATCCCAAGTGTCCCCGGCCAGGCTGCAAATACGCCCGCCGCGTCATTCATTCCGAAGACAACTTCCCCGTTTTCATTGCGGGAGTTTGACGCCACGCTCACCGGAACCCAGTGCGGACACTCTTCCGCCACCGCCTGCAGCTGGTTGAGCCAATCAGTCATATCTTCCGCAGTCGCATTGGCGCGCAGGATCAAATGTCTGGAAAACCACTCTTTTAAAAGCGTCGTTGTCCCCGGAAGATACTGTTCTCCGAAGATCGTCTTTCCCCGAAATTCCGCTTCATCGAGTACGCCGCTCTCGTCTAAGATCACTTCTTTCGGCGCCATTGCCGCCATCGGACCGGTAACCGGATATTTTCCCATCCGCCAGTCGGAAATAAATAACTGCGCGATCTTTTCTTCTGTACTCAGCACCTTTACATATGCTTCGGCGCGCTCTTTCGCCGGAAGTCTCCAGTCGTCGTAACTTTTCAGTTCGCCGCTTCCGTCCAGATCTTTGAAATACAGTCCGTCCTTTTCGATCACCCTCTGACAAGTCGTACCGATCGTCGGTCCGTTCTGATTATGATAATACTTTACATGTTCTTCTGCTTTTAACGCCATTTTTCATCCTCCTCATATGTTCTCATATTTTCTCATGTTTTCGCCGCCAAAAGGCAGACGGACAGCATACATCCGCCCTGCGTCTGCATGCTGTCCGCCTCTTCTTCATCGATTATACATATTTTTTCAGTGTTTCGCGAACGGCTCCGACGCCTGCTGTCAGCTCTTTGAAATAGCTGCATACAGTCTCTGCCATGCCGACTTCGTAAAGATTTACACCGAAGATTTTTGCATTTTCCAGAACCGGTTTCAATGCAGCTTCGATCTCCGCCACATCTCCGACTTCTCCCAGTTTGAATCCTGCTACATACGGGCATACCGTATCAAGCAGCGGATCCGGGCTCAGTTCAAACGCATTTCCCGCATCGTCTACTGCCATCAGGTATCTCAGCCATCCTGCAAATACAAGCGGGATCAGTTTCAGGGATGCCACATCCAGTTCGTCGGATTCTGCATACGCTTTGATCGTCTCGCCGAAACGGATCGCCAGTTTCTGGGAAGTATCGGTTGCGATTCTCTGCGGCGTATCCGGCATGAACGGGTTCGGTACACGCACCTGAAGTACGGTGTCGATAAATGCTTTCGGATCCAGGATTCCCGGATTGACAACTACCGGAAGCCCCTCTACATATCCGACGGTCTCTACCAGTTTTTTCAGTTCCGCATCGTTCATCTCATCGGAAATCTTCTGATATCCGAGAATACATCCGTATACTGCCAGACAGGTATGAAGCGGATTTAAGCAGGTGCAGACTTTCATCTTCTCTACTTTGTCAACCGTCTCACGGTCTGTGAACATCAGTCCGCCCTTTGTCAGATCCGGACGTCCATTCGGGAAATCATCCTCGATCACGAGATACTCGGTCTCCTCAGCGTTTACAAACGGTGCAACGTAAGTATTCTTGGATGTGATCACCGGCTCCAGTTCCTCCACACCGTCATCCAGCAGGATCTTCTCTACGGAAGCGTCCGGTCTCGGTGTGATCTTGTCGATCATGCTCCATGTGAAAGACACTTTCTCAGAATCGATGTAGGATACAAATCCCGCTTCCGCTTTTCCGTTCTCTGCCCATGCTTTTGCAAATGCTGCGATCGCTGCGTAAAGCTTGTCTCCGTTGTGGGAACAGTTGTCTGTGCTCACCATCGCGATCGGAAGCTCGCCCGCTTTATATCTTGCATACAGAAGAGAAGTTACTTTTCCCATGTAGCTTGCCGGTTTCTCCGGACCTGCCGCGAAATCAGCGGTCACGTCTGCAAGCTGCTCGCCTTTTCCGTTCACCAGACTGTAACCTTTCTCTGTGATCGTAAAGGTCGCCATCTGCAAGGACGGATTTGCAAAGATCTCTTTCAGTCTGCCGTAAGCGGCTTCATTGTCAGAATCCAGCGGAAGAGACTCCGCCACGCTTCCGACTACAGTTTTCTCGATCGTTCCGTCCGCTTTCAGTGTCGCAACGATTCCAAGATTGTCGTGCGGCGCGTACATTTTCTCAACGATCTCATAATCAAATCCCTCTGCCACGATCAGACCACGATCCAGATCTCCGGCGTTGAGCATGTTCTGTACAACATTTGCATGAAATGCACGGAACAAGTTTCCTGCTCCGAAATGGATCCAGAACGGTTTCTCTTTTGTCGCCGCGATCATCTTCTCCAGGTCGTACTGCGGAAGTTGATATCCTTTTGCTTCCCACTGACTTTTATCAGCGATTCCCTGTAAATTTAATTTCATTGTATATGCTCCTTTCCAGGCTCTCCTGTTCCGATATTTTCTGAATTTTGTATCCTAGATTCCACGCTGTGTCGCTTTGTCGATCGCTTCCCACAATCCGTTCAGGTAGGTTGCTCCGAGCGCTCTGTCGTACAGACCGTATCCCGGCATTGCCACTTCGTCCCAGATCATACGACCGTGATCCGGACGGATCGGTCCGTCAAAGCCGATATCGTACAATGCTTTCATGATCTCGTACATATCAAATGTTCCGTCACTTGACAGATGTGCCGCCTCCTCGAAGTTCGTCGGTGTAATGAATTTCAGGTTGCGCACATGTGCGAAGTGGATTCTTCCTTTCAGGGAACGGATCATATCCGGAAGATCATTCTCCAGATTGGTTCCGTAAGAACCGGAGCAGAATGTCACACCGTTGTGCGGGTTGTCTACCATTTTCATCATGCGGAGGATGTTTGCCTTGTTGATGATGATTCTCGGAAGTCCGAATACGCTCCATGCCGGATCGTCCGGATGGATCGCCATGTTGATGTCATATTTGTCGCAAACCGGCATGATCTTCTCGAGGAAGTATTTCAGATTTTCAAACAATTTCTCATCATCAATGTCTTTGTACATCTCAAAAAGTTCTTTTACCTTTGCCATACGCTCCGGCTCCCAGCCCGGCATGATCGTTCCGTTCATATCGCCTGCGATAGACTCGAACATCTTCTCCGGATCGATCGCGTCAACAGCTTCCTGCGTATAAGCAAGTACCGTAGATCCATCCGGTCTCACACGCGCCAGCTCTGTACGGGTCCAGTCAAATACCGGCATGAAGTTATAACATACAAGATGAATGTCCTCTTTACCAAGATTTTCCAGAGTCTCGATGTAGTTGGCAATGTACTGCTCTCTTTCCGGCGCTCCGGTCTTGATCGCATCGTGGATATTTACGCTTTCGATACCGGACAGGTTCAGCCCTGCTGCCTCTACTTCTTCTTTCATTGCACGGATACGCTCTCTGCTCCATACTTCGCCCGGCTCCGTATCGTACAGTGTTGTGATCACACCTGTCACTCCCGGGATCTGGCGGATCTGCTTCAGAGTTACTGTGTCAAATTTGGCTCCATACCATCTCAGTGTCATTTCCATAAGGCTTGTTCCTCACTTTCTTAGAATCTTGTTGTTTTGATGCCCTTATTATAAATGGGCTGGTTGAAAAATCCAATTGGTTTATTTGTTGTGTACATTGCAAAACTTGCGGTTTCCGTGTAAAATATAGATCAGATGTCAGAGATCGGACATCTGTTGACCACCAACCAGCGCCGGTTTTTCGGCAGAACGGAGCAAGCGATGAAAAAAAATCTGCAAAGTACATTCAGTCCCCGACAGTATATGCTGTCCAGAGATTTTGAAATTTATTACTATAATGATACGTTGGAAGACAGTCATTATTATGGTGTGGACAGCCACGCGCACAGTTATTATGAATTTTATTTTTTTCTCGAGGGAAATGTCTCGATCAACATCAACGACGAGATCCTGCCGCTCAAGCCCGGCGACGTCATCGTGATCCCGCCGCATGTGCAGCATTACGCGAAACTTCTCGACGGAAAAGCTCCCTATCGTCGTTTTGTATTCTGGATCAGTGAAGAATACTGCAATCAGCTTTTGCAGATTTCTTCCGATTATGTCTATCTAATGCAGCAAGTGCTCGTCACCAAACGGTACATTTTCCATTATGATGTGATCGCGTTCAACGCCCTGCAGTCAAAAGTATTTCGTCTGATCGAGGAAATCCACTCCGAGCGTTTTGGAAAAGAGACCCAGATCACGCTTTGCGTCAATGATCTGATCCTGCACCTGAACCGGACGATCTATGAGAAAGAACATCCGAAGTCCGCTCACGAGGAGCAGCACCTTTACCGCAGTCTGCTCCAGTTCATCGAAGATCATCTGGACGAGGATCTTTCCCTTGATTCACTTTCCCGGCAGTTTTTTGTGAGCAAATATCACATTTCCCATGTATTTAAGGACAACCTCGGTCTTTCCGTCCATCAGTTTATCACAAAAAAACGCCTCGCTATGTGCCGGGATGCGATCCTCGCGCAAACCAGCATAAGCGAAGCGTATCTGATGTATGGTTTTAAAGATTATTCCAGCTTTTTCCGCGCATTTAAAAAAGAATACGGGCTCTCCCCGAAAGAATACAAGGAACTTTTTTCACGGGAACACGATGATCCGTCTGTTTCACGATAAAAACTATGCTGCCGCCGCTTATTGGAAGCAGTATTTTGATACAATATTCTGATGCCGTATTCTAATGCGCTATTTTATCACTGGCACAGTGTTTCAAACTCCCGTAGTTTTTCTTTTGCCTGCGGCGTCAGATTTTTCGGAACCCGGATCTGTACGGTCACATACTGATCTCCATAGACAGACGGATCTTTCATCGAGACGATTCCTTTTCCTTTCAAACGAATCCGGCTTCCGGACTGCGTTCCCTCACGGATCTTGCAGAGCACGTTTCCGCTCAATGTCTGCACAAGCGCTTCACCGCCGAGAACCGCCGTCGTATACGGGATCTGTACGGTCGTGTAAACGTCCATCCCTTTCCGTTCAAATCCCGGCTTTTCCTGAATGGCAACTTTCAAAAGAAGATCCCCCGGTTCGCCGCCGCCATTTCCCGGCATTCCTTTTCCCCGTAGCCGGACGCTCTGCCCGTCCCCGATCCCTGCCGGGATTTTCACTTTCAATGTCTGCGTTGCCGTGCTTTGATCCGTCCCGTTCGGATTCCGCAATGTGATCGTCTTCTCGCACCCAAACGCAGCTTCTTCAAAGCTGATCGTCACACCTGCCCGCAGATCCGATCCTTTCTGTCTAAACGTCTGCCGCCCTCTGCTTCCTCTGTAACCGCCGCTTCCATCATAGCTGCCGCTTCCTCCGTATCCGGTATTTCCGCTATATCCGCTTCGGAAACGGCCGTCGAATCCGGATCGTCTGCTGCCGAACATATCTCCAAACAAATCGTTCATCCAGTCGTCTGCATCTCCGCTTTCGAAATGAAATTCCTGATAACTGCCATCAGGTCCCTCCTTTCGGAAACTTCCGTTTCCGAAGCCGCCGAACCCTCCGAATCCTCCAAACCCGGAGTCCGCTCCGTCGTAAGCAGTTCCTCCGTAGGAGGTTCCGCCGGACGCGCCGCCTGCCCCCATGCTTCCGTCAAATGCCGCATGCCCGAACCGATCGTATAATTTTTTCTTCTCCGGATCGCTTAATATCGTATACGCTTCCGAAGCCTCTTTAAATTTCTGTTCCGCCTGCGGATTATCTTTATTCGTATCGGGATGATATTTTTTTGCAAGCTTCCGGTACGCTTTCTTGATCGCCGTCGCGTCTGCGTGCCGGTCGACGCCCAACACTTCATAATAATCTTTTTTGGCTACCATTTTTCACACCTCCCCTTTGTCTTGCTTTTTTCTGCTTTGTCCGCTCTTTCGGTCGAAAAGGAAAACCGGAGATTGGTTTCCCAACCTCCGGTTCCCTTTCTTTTGTCAGACGATCTATTCGATCGCGATAAATTTCTCCTGCGGTACTTCCGGCTGTTTCTCTTTTTTCGGAACAAACAGTTTCAGAATACCATGTTTAAACTCTGCTTTGATATCCGCCTCTGTGATATCTTCGCCTACATAGAAGCTTCTCTGGCAGGATCCTGCAAAACGCTCGCGGCGGATATAGGTTCCCGTCTTCGCCTCCTGCTCGTCCTGATCCAGTCCTTTTGCCGCCGTGATCGTCAGATAACCGTCTTTCAGCGACGCTTTCACTTCTTCTTTTGTAAATCCCGGAAGATCCATCAGCAGTTCAAATCCATTATCCATCTCCCGGATATCGGTCTTCATCAGATTACCTGCGTGATGACCGTACAGTTTCTTCTCCATCCGTTTCATATCCCGATCATCATAAAACGGAAAATCTTTCATAAAATCATCAAATAAACTTTCTCCAAAAATACTAGGCATTAACATAAGTCATATCTCCCTTCCTAATGACAATTGAAAATAATAAGCACTTTGGAATAAATCCTTGTGTTGTTCTGTTACCGGAACAAATAAAGTTCGGAACTTTTTCCTCTTCCTTTGTTCTAGTTGTAATATAGCACTTATTATTAGCACTGTCAAGAGGTGAGTGCTAATTTTTTCATGTTTTTTTGCAAACCCTTTAAAATCAACGGTTTGCAGTATCTTATTTCTTTTGAAATTGTGATTTTTTCGATTTTGACACCAATTTAACACCAATTTTTCTTTTTATGGTGTCAAGCATTTAACACCATACTATCCAGTCTTGCAATCTCATTTTCAATCCTTGTCAACTCTCCGATATGGTTATACACTTCCATTGTTACATCTATATGGGCGTGTCCCATAATATATTGAAGAACCTTTACGTCCATACGACACTCTGCCATTCTGGGGATGAAAAAAGCAGTCAATCCTAAGACTAACTGCTTTGTAAATGTTGCAGGATATAATCATAAATCTGTATCTCTTAGTTATAGTAAGGTTGCACATATAATACCAATTACACCAATAGCTAAAAATAACAATCCGACACCTGCTGTTTTTTTACGCTTTTCTAATTCTTTTGAATTGCTTTCACTCATATTTACAATAGGGTATTTTCTTCTTCCAATTAAATACATAAGCAAACCACTTGAATTATTCCCACTCATCGTAAATACTCCCCAAAATTTAGGGTGCTTTAACCCTCTGGCTGTTGCATCTATAACGGTCATGTGATAAATCTGAAATACAACACAAAACGTTCCTACAAGTGCTACTGCTCCACAAATTACCGCTAAAACTATGTTCAAACTCATAATAAAATATCCTCCTTAAAATTTTTTGATTATCTGGTAAAGTAATGCTGATGAAGTGATAACCATAAGACAAAATATTCCAACTAGGAAATAATGATTATCGGGTATAAACATATTTAATGTTATCAGCAATGCTACGACAATGATATTTACAATAATCGCCCATATCATTTTTTTGTTGCTTTTTACAACATTTGTACTTTCTTCTAAATGTTCAATCATTTTTTCATCACCCTTTAGCAATACGTCAAGACTTATAGAATATAGATTGCTCAACTCTATTACACTAATAATGTCTGGGTAAGATTTTTCATTTTCCCAGTTTGAAATTGTCTGCCTTGATACATTGATTTTTTCTGCAACATTTTCTTGTGTCATTCCAGACTGTACTCGTGCATTTTTAAGTTTCTTACCTATTTCCATATTCCGATTGCTCCTTTCGGTGTCATTGTCATATATTCCCTCTCAAATGTCTATCCAATATCTTGGACAAAGCCTTTTTTTCTTTGTCAAAATACTTTTACATAGCTTAAATATGGCTCTTTTGGCTCATTATACTGTAATTTCAAAGTAAAATCTATGACCTAGATTTATTTTTTCGGCTGTCCCTGCGGTGTATTCATAGCGTCCTTTATTTTCTTTGACAAAGGCTTTCGCACCAGAGAAAACTTCGTCCTGCGTTGCCTAATGTCACATCTGAAATCTGGTTGGCACTCATGCGTGAGCTTGCGTCAACTCCGGTCTTATAACCATTCTTAAAATCTGTATTGATGTCGATACAATAGGCAGTTCCGCCCTCGACTTTCATATAACCCTCATTGAATGTCGAACTGATAGAACCGTCATTCATTACTTTTTCAATGATACCGACGCGCTCTGTGTTCTAGCACCACTGCACTTTCTGTCCAGTATTGCTTGCTTTCTGCCTGAACGGGTGTCGTTGGCAAAGCAGTAACGATAGTCGCAAGAGCTAAGAAGCCCGTACACAATCGTTCCCATGTCTTTTTCATAAATCTAATGCTTTCATTTTGGGTAATAAAATAACCGTCCAATAAGAACAGCTGAAAATAGAAAAGGAACGTCATTTTAGGCGTTCCATATCTATAAAATATTCAATTTTTTATACTGATGTGTTATTCATCAAAATATCAAATTGAGGTTATTTGACACCAATTTTGACACCATTTTTTTGTATATTGACGATTTTTGATGAAATGTGATAAATTCATAAAACCCGTGAAAAGCCTGTAAACAGGCACTTTACGACACTCTATGAACTAAGACAAAGGCTACGCTGTAATAACAAGTTATGAGTGCTAATTTTTTAAAAAATTTCTTTTATCCTGACCGATATCTGGGTAATATAATTATTGGGATCTGATTCTGTTGTCTCATCGATCAAACTTTCTTCATAAAGCACAGATTCTATTTCAAAATGGTTTTCATTTACATATTCTATAATTTTGGGATAAATCTCATACGTTTGATTGTACGGTCCCTTATGATAAATGACGATATACGTTCCGCTCTCGATCACACTATAATCCGTCTCCTCATGACTCGACGGAAGAATTGTATAATAATATCGATACTGTGTTTTGTCCGTCATACTTTCTATCGCTCTTTTCCAATCCACGATTCCGGCTACGGCATGCCCCAGACTATAATCTTTCACCTTGCGGTATTCCATGTGCTCGCCTAATATTTTGTACTGAATCGTATCACTCGCATCGAGCGGAATCTTTTTACTTTTAATAATCTGAATTGCCGGTCTGTATTCAAGATAAATCGTATCCAACAACACAGATTTTGCTTTTTTAATCAGTTCAAGTTTGACATTCATCATTTCGATCATTCGATTATATTTTTGAACAGTTTGCTTCAAAGGTATCAGTTTGCTGCTGTAAAGTTCATAAATTAATTCCGCATTTCTATTTTCTATATAATCCTGGATCTCGCGAAGTGACAGACCGATTGTCTGCAATCCCTGTATAGTAACTATAACATCTAATTGCTCTAAACTATAAAAACGAAACCCTTTTTCATTCTTTAATATAGGCTTAAACACATTCTTTCGTTCATAAAAAATTAATGTCTGTCTCGAAATCCCAGAAATATTCGCAAATTCATTCGGACTTAACAGATTTTCATACATAATTGACTCCTTCCTCACATAAAATAATTTTTTAACAATCAGGCTTGACCATATAGTTACAATATATCATATAATGATTGTCAGAAACATAAAAGGAGTGAAAAAATATGTTGGATGTAAACAATTTATTTCATGCAACCCGTATCGTGGAAGGCTATGGGGTGATCGAAACAACCGGACAGGAATGTAAGAATTTAGGTTTTCAGAAAGTATTGGTTATTACCGATCCGTTTCTGGCATCTTCCGAACATTATGAAAAACTGAAAAAAAGTTTAGATGATGCGAAAATCGAAAATTTCTTATTAACGAATGTCAAACCGAACCCGAGAGCCGAAGATTGTGATGAGATGGCTGATTTCGCCAAGAAACATCATGTAGACGCGTTGATCGCTTTAGGCGGCGGTTCCTCTATGGATCAGGCAAAAGCGGTCGGTGCCGTTGTCACAAACGGAAAAACAACAGTAGAATGGGGCGATACAGAACTAAAGAAGAATATCCTCCCGCTAATTTGTATCCCGTCCACTTCCGGAACCGGTGCAGAAGTCACCTGGTGTGCTGTAATAACCGACACCAAAAGACAGTATAAGATGACCGTCGGCGATCCGATCCATATGATACCAACCTTGGCAATCTGCGATCCGGAAATCACAGTTGGTCTGCCGAAATCTTTAACCGCCTCCTGCGGAGTAGACGCTTTAACACATTGCATTGAAGCATATACCGTTCAGCTTCACCAGCCGATCACGGATGCTTTAGCCCTGAAAGGAATCTCCATGATCGCTGAAAATCTGGAGAAAGCATATCATAACGGTGAAGACAGAGAAGCCAGACGTAATATGATGATCGCAAGTACGATCGGCGGTATGGCTTTCATTTCTTCCAATGTCGGAGCGGTTCATGCTTTTGCGGAAACAGTCGGCGCATGGTTTGATACCCCGCACGGAGTAGCCAATTCATTATTTTTGCCATATATCATGGAATTCAATATTCCGGCATGCCCGGAACGTTTTGCCGACATTGCAAACGCACTCGGAATCAAAAGAGATGAAAATATGTCTGATGAACAGTATGCTCAAAAGGCAGTCGAATATGTAAAAGACTTAAATAAAAAATTAAATATCCCTACGATCAAAGATATTAAGGGTATCTCAGAAGAGAATTTTGACGCGATCGCAGAAAGATCTGCGAATAATGTTTTGTCAAACGACAATGCAAGAGCCATCACAAAAGAAGACTATTTAGAGCTGTTAAAAAAAGCTTACAATGACTAAAGAGGAGCGTGTGATCATGAAAAAAATTAAAAAAATCGTAGATTTATCATGGGAATTTACTGCTGAAACACCAATTTATCCGGGAGATCCGGAACCATCCGTAACTGTTGCCACCACATTAGAAAATGAGGGATATAATTTATCTACCTTAGTAATGGGAACACAGACAGGATCGCATGTAGATGCACCTTACCATTTTTCAAACACAGGCGAAACCATCGATAAAATGGAGTTGGATTTCTTTCTGGGAGAAGCTGTCGTTATCCACGTTACGGACAAAAAAGCGGATGAAGCCATCACTTTAGAAGATATTGAAGAATATAAAGACGAAATCTCCGACGGAAAAATCGTTCTCTTCCATACAAACTGGTATAAAACAAGAGGAACAGATGCATTTTTCCACCATCCTTATGTAAATGGAGAAGTTGCAAAATATCTGGTTGAAAAAGGCGTTCGCTTTATCGGTATCGATACGATCAACGCAGATCAAACCGGCGGAACAGAATTCCCAGTACATGACCTGTTTTCCGAAAAAAGACTGATGATCGGAGAAAACTGGGCTTATTTCGACAAGATTGACTTTGAACATCCATTTGTGATCGCACTGCCGATGAAAATCGTAGGCTGCGACGGATCCCCGGTGAGAGCAGTTGCAGTACAGTGGGAGGAAGAATAATGGATCTGAAAAAAATATGGAGTTATACAAGACGGCTGCTTGCCATTATTCCATCTATTTTTATTTGTGCACTAGGCGTTGCGCTTTTAGTTTGGCCGGAGTGGGGCTGTGATCCTTTGACAACATTTGAAATCGGTCTGTCCAATGTATTTCATGTTCAATTTGGGACGGTCGCTCTCGTATTTGAGGGAATCATGTTCTTTGTTTTCCTTTTTGTAAGAAAAGATTTAGTACACCTGGGAACTCTTGCATGGTGTTTTTTGATCGGTCCTTTTGAAAATCTGTGGTTAGGCATCCTTGACCCAATTTTACCGGTAGCATCAGAAATGAGTGTTGGATTGAAAATCGTGTGTATTTTACTCGGTTCAGCCATCATCATTGTGACTCTGGCTTATTATATTCCGATCGGTTTGGGTTATCAGACATCCGATATATTCGCTTTCATAGCAGCAGATATTGTTAAGAAAAGTTATGGTATCGGTTTGATCATATCCTATGCCATCTTATTTGTGATCGGCGTCGCCCTGGGATCTTCCTGGGGAATCGGTACTTTGATCGCAGTGGTTGCATATGGACCGATTATAGACAGATTAATGGTAATTTTTGAACCATTCTCATTTGCCGTGGCTGGAATGACGAAAGAAGATAAGAAAGGCAAATAACATGAAAAGGATGTCACCTGCAAGAGCGATCGCATATGGACTTCCGGGGCTGGCTACCCTTTTTACATTTACAATGTTCACGACATATGGGTTGTATTTTTTTACAAATGTCGTTGGATTATCCGGAAGCTTTGCCGGTCTCATCATGACAATCGGTACTTTATGGGATGCGGTTACAGATCCGTTGGTTGGTATTCTTTCCGATAACAGGGATCCAAAAAAGGGACGGAGAAGACCTTTTCTGCTTACCTGCGCTGTTCCTTTCGGAGTTGTAACCTGGCTTCTGTTTACTACATGGGATTTTGTTGAATCTCGGCAAAAAATTTATTTTATCGTCGTCGCTTTATTATTTTATACATTTCAGACTTTGATTGATGTTCCTTATACATCTCTAAGCGGAGAAGTCACTGACGACTACGATCTGAGAAGTAAATTAGCCACGATCCGAACTTTTTGGGCGATCATCGGAGTAGCAATAGGCGGAGGGATCATGACTTATACCGCCTTTTTAGAACCTGTTGTCGGAGGTATGAGACAAGCCTGGTCCGTATGTTTTGCATTATTCGGATTTATTTGTACGATCAGTATTTTGATCGGTTATAAAGCCAGCGAGGGATACGAAAATCAAAATATATCCGTAAAAAAATCATATTCGGTCAAAGAGATGATCGAGGGTCCTTTTCGTAACAAACCATTTCTCCACTTAACAATTGCCTTTATATTTGCTATTTTGGCACAGGCAATTTTCCTCGGAGTCCTGGTATATTATTTAACCTACAACTTAAATTTAAACGACACACGAGTGTCTCTCGTGAATATCATTATGTGGATCGTCGCATTGTTCTGGGTGTTTCCGATCGATCACTGGTCCACAAAATATTCAAAAGTGACCTCATGGATTATTTCAATGGGAATCTGGCTGCTTTGTATGATCATCTTCCCATTATTTTTCCTGAAACCAGGATCTACAATGGCACCGATCATTATGACCAGTATTCTTGTCGTAGGTTTAAACGCACTGTATCAGGTGATTTATTCTATGATCTCCGATTGCGTAGAGGTGGACGAACTGGTCAGCGGTGAGAGACGAGAGGGCTTATTTTATTCTATGGCAACGGTATCTCAAAAAATAGCTGCCGCCATCGGTGTAAGTATTTTAGGTATGGTGATTGACTATGTCGGTTATGATCCGCTGGCATCGGTGCAGAGCATAAGTACACTCGAGGGATTTCAAAATATATTTGTCATCGGAACCTCTGTGTGCTTACTACTCTCCATCATTACCATGGCAACAAATCCTTTAACAAAAAAACGTTATTCCGAAGTACTGCAAGCATTACAATTAAAAAGAACGGGACAGAATATTTCTTTAGATGAATTTAAAGATCTTTTGTTTCTAAAAAAACGTTCTATGTAGATAAAACCAGGGTTGTCTTTCGACTTCCCTGGTTTCTTTATTCAGACGCTTATCTATTCTCTAAAAACTGCATTTCTTCATCTGTCCGGAGCGACTGAATAATTAATTTTTGAAGCTTTCCCCCAAATGCCTGATCGACTTCTTTTTTCTCAATATACCGATATAACGGCGACTGATCGATCTCCCATTTTTTTGTGAGCGACGCGAGCATTGCCCGTAAGACCTCCGGTGATTTTTTACGATCTTTTGCCGCAATATATAACTGGGAATGTGCAACATAAGAATTGTACTCCCACAGGTCAAATAACTGTGCGCTTCCTCTGTCAACATCCGCAATATATTCGGCATCATCCATCCGTTCTTCTTTGATAGCGATTTCCATCAAAGTCATTAGCGCAGAATGGATTTCATTAGTAACAGATAAAAGCTTTTCTTCCGTACATTTTGCCGCCTTTTTAAGTTTTCCTTGTGCAATCCATATATTTGCCTGTACCAAATCTCTGTCTATGCTGCTTTTCCCCGGGATAGTATCCAGCAATTCCTGTGCCTGTTCATAGTTCCCTTGTTCCATTAATTTAGAGATTAAACACGCGCTGGCCTGCTCTCTGATCACTGCGTTCGTACTTTGTGCCGCCCGCTGATAAAGTGCTTCTATCTCTTTCTCATACTTTTCCTTTAACGGAATCGGATTTCCACTAAGTATGATTGCGCCGTCCAGTAACGCCGCCAAGTTGTTTACCAGCAGGTCCGAGTTGGGATATTCTCTCAATTTTTCAACCGCCAGAGAATATCCCGCATCAAATCCGCTCCGGTCGATCTGCTCAAGAACTTCATTCATAAATAACGCCACTTCTTTTTCCGACAAATCCTCCTGAAAGGATAAAAGGGTAGTCAGGTCTGTGTCCAGAAGTCTCGCAAGCGCCGGAAGCAATACAAGATCCGGATAAGTCGTTCCTTTCTCCCACTTATTGACAGCCGGAGCGGAAACGCCAAGATACTTTGCAACCTGTGCCTGCGTAAGTCCTTTTTTCAATCTCCGTTCACGAATGATTTCATTGATTTTCATATGAAATGCTCCTTTGTTGTTCAGCTTTTATGTATCCGCTTGTTATTTCTATTGTAGCATCTCCGATTCGTACGTTCCATTTCCCCGTCATTAACTTTCAGGCAGAAATATAAACTTTGAGTTAAACAGGCTGCTGTTATTTATAAGATACAAAGAATGACACTTGTGTCCCAAGTGCCATTCTCCATTTACAATGTATCTTGCTTAAATCCCACGCATCGTCAGCTGAATCCGTTTCTTCTTGAGATCCACGCTCATGACTTTCACATCCACGATGTCTCCGACGCTGACCGCTTCCAACGGGTGCTTGATATAACGGTCCGTGATCTGGGAAATATGTACCAGTCCGTCCTGATGCACGCCGATATCCACAAATACGCCGAAGTCGATGACATTGCGCACCGTCCCTTTTAAGACCATTCCCTCTTTTAAGTCTTTCATCTCCAGCACGTCGGTCCGCAGGATCGGTTTCGGCATCTCCTCACGCGGATCGCGCGCAGGTTTTTCCAGTTCTTTGACAATATCGCGCAGAGTGATCTCCCCGATTCCCAGTTCCTCCGCCAGCTTCTTATAGTCTTTGATCGTCAGCGAAAGTCCTGTCAGATTGCCGCCTGTAATGTCTTCCGGCGTATATCCCTGCTTTTTCAGTAATTTTTCCGCCGCCTCGTAGGACTCCGGATGCACGCCCGTTCCATCCAGCGGATTTTCTCCGCCCTGGATCCGCATAAATCCGGCGCACTGCTCAAATGCCTTCGGTCCGAGTTTCGCCACTTTCAGCAATTCTTTCCGGCTCGCAAAGCGACCGTTCTCCTCGCGGTATGCGACAATATTTTTTGCGATCGCACTGCTGATTCCCGAAATATAAGAGAGCAGCGGCGCGGAAGCCGTATTCAGATCGACGCCGACTTTGTTGACGCAGTCTTCCACAACACCGTTCAATGATTCGCCCAGTTTCTTCTGGTTCATGTCGTGCTGATATTGTCCGACTCCGATGGATTTCGGATCGATCTTCACCAGTTCCGCCAGCGGATCCTGCAGACGTCTCGCGATAGAAGCCGCGCTCCGCTGTCCCACGTCAAATTTCGGAAATTCTTCACTTGCAAGCTTGCTCGCCGAATAAACCGACGCGCCCGCCTCGTTGACGATCACATACTGTACGTTGTCCGGGATCTCTTTTAACAGTTCCACGATAAACTGCTCCGACTCTCTGGATGCGGTTCCGTTTCCGAGGGAGATCAGGGAGACATGGTACTTCGGAATGATCTTCTTGAGCAGATCTTTAGACGCCTTGATCTTCGCAGGCGTTGTCGGCGCAGTCGGATAAATGACGGTTGTTCCGAGCACTTTTCCGGTCTCGTCCACGACTGCCAGCTTACATCCGGTACGGAATGCCGGATCCCATCCGAGTACAACTCTTCCGGTGATCGGCGGCTGCATCAAGAGCTGGTGCAGATTCTTTCCGAATACTTCGATTGCACCGTCTTCCGCTTTTTCCGTCAGTTCGTTTCGGATCTCCCGTTCGATCGCCGGCGCGATCAGACGCTTATAACTGTCTTCCACAACATCTTTCAACACCGGCCTTGTATATGGATTGTCCCGCCGGATCACCTGTTTTTCGAGATACCGCAGGATGTCTTCCTCCGGCGCTTCGATCTTCACCGTCAAGAACTTCTCTTTTTCCCCGCGGTTCAATGCGAGGATCCTGTGTCCTGCCAGTTTTCCGATCGGTTCTTCAAATTCATAATACATCTCATATACGGACTCTGCCTCCGCATCTTTCGCCGCAGAAATGATCTTTCCTTTCTGCATCGTCTGTTTCCGGATCCAGCTCCGGTAATCCGCCTCATCGGAAATCGATTCCGCGATGATATCCATTGCTCCTGAGAGCGCCTCTTTCGCGGATTTCACTTCTTTTTCCTCGGATATATACTTCTCCGCCTCCACTTCCAGCGGTTCTTTCGTCTGCTGCAGCATGATCAATACAGAGAGCGGTTCCAGTCCTTTCTCTTTCGCGATCGTTGCGCGCGTCCGCCGTTTCGGACGATACGGGCGGTACAGATCTTCCACGACAACCAATGTTTCCGCCGCAAGGATCTGCGCTTTCAATTCTTCCGTTAGTTTTCCCTGTTCCTCGATACTGGAAAGTACCTGTTCTTTTTTCTCTTCCAGATTCCGCAAATATAAAAGCCGCTCATGTAATTTTCGGAGCTGCTCGTCATTCAGCGATCCGGTCGCCTCTTTTCTGTATCGTGAAATAAACGGGATCGTATTTCCCTCATCGATCAAATTTACCGCGGCGTCTACCTGCCAGCGTTTTACACCTAATTCTTCGGTCAGTTTCTGATTCAAATCCATCTGTCAGTCAATCCTCTCTTCTATAATTTGGACGCTTCTTATTATACAGGAATCCCCTTTATTTGCAAAGTCCCGAAAAAAACAGAAAGCCCGGACATACCGTCTCTTCCGGTACTATCCAGGCTTTCTGCTTTCTATTCTCTATAATCCCTATTTATCCTCCGCGTACAAAAGGACTTGCGCCCTTTATTCACGGATCGTACGCTTTTTCCTACGCTGGTCTTTATTTTCCGTAGTAGCATTTCAGGTAGATTTCTTTGATCTCCTTGAAGAGCGGGTATCTCGGGTTTGCTCCTGTACACTGGTCGTTAAATGCCTGCTCTACCATGTCATCCAATGTATCGAGGAAGTATTTCTCATCGATTCCGTACTCTTTGATGCTCTTCTTGATTCCGATCTTTTCTTTGAGGTCTTCCAGTTTTGCAAGGAAGTTTTCAAATACTTCATCGTCGTTCTTTCCGGTACATCCTGCGAAGCGTCCAAGCTCTGCGTATCTTGCTTTTGCGTGCGGATACTGATACTGAGAGAATGTTCCCATCTTTGTCGGAACTTCCGCCGCATTGTAACGCATTACTTCTGTCAGAAGCACTGCATTTGCAACACCGTGCGGCAGGTGATGGAACGCACCCAGTTTATGTGCCATGGAGTGATTCAGTCCGAGGAATGCATTTGCAAATGCCATACCTGCCATACAGGATGCGTTTGCCATTTTCTCTCTTGCGATCGGATCGTTTGCTCCGTTCTCATATGCGGACGGCAGATAATCAAATACTGCTTTCACCGCTTTGAGCGCCAGACCGTCTGTGTAATCCGATGCCATGATCGAAACATATGCCTCGATCGCATGTGTCATAACGTCGATACCTGAAGCACTTGTCAGTCCTTTCGGCTGTGTCATCATGTTGTCCACGTCTACGATCGCCATGTTCGGAAGAAGCTGATAATCTGCCAGCGGCCATTTTACGCCGGTCTCTGCGTCTGTGATGATCGCGAACGGTGTCACCTCGGAGCCTGTTCCTGAAGAAGTCGGGATCGCTACAAAATAAGCCTTTGTCCCCATCTCCGGGAATGTATAAACTCTCTTGCGGATGTCCATGAAATCCATCGCCATATCTTCAAAGTTTGCTTCCGGATGCTCGTACATTACCCACATGATCTTTGCGGCATCCATCGCAGATCCACCGCCGAGCGCGATGATCGTATCCGGTTCAAATGCACGCATCTGATCTGTACCAAGACGTGCACACTGCAGTGTCGGGTCCGGAGCTACTTCGTAGAAACATGTGTGCTGGATTCCCATTTCGTCCAGTTTCGCCTCGATCGGAGCTACATATCCGTTCTTGTACAGGAAAGAGTCTGTTACGATAAATGCTTTTTTCTTATGCATGATCGTTCCAAGTTCATCCAGTGCAACCGGCATACAGCCTTTCTTAAAGTATACTTTCTCAGGTGTTCTGAACCAAAGCATGTTCTCTCTCCTCTCGGCAACGGTCTTGATGTTCAGCAGATGTTTCACTCCTACGTTTTCAGATACGGAGTTTCCGCCCCAGGATCCGCATCCGAGTGTCAGTGACGGAGCCAGTTTGAAGTTGTAAAGATCTCCGATTCCACCGTGTGAGGATGGTGTGTTGATCAGGATACGGCATGTTTTCATTGCAGCCGCATGTTTTGCGATCTTCTCTTTCTGTGCAGGATGTACATACAGGGAAGCGGTATGTCCGTATCCGCCGTCTGCTACAAGCTGCTCTGCTTTTGCAAGCGCCTCGTCAAATGTCTTTGCTCTGTACATTCCGAGTACCGGAGACAGTTTTTCGTGTGCAAATTCTTCGGAAATGTCTACGGACTCTACTTCACCGATCAGGATCTTTGTATCTTCCGGTACATTGACTCCTGCCATTTTTGCGATCTCGTATGCAGATTTTCCCGGGATTTTGCTGTTCAATGCGCCGTTGATGATGATCGTTTTACGAACTTTGTCCAGCTCGTCGCCTTTTTTCAGGAAGTAGCATCCGCGGTATGCAAATTCTTTCTTCACTTCGTCATAAATGCTGTCCAGTACAGTTACTGACTGCTCGGATGCACAGATCATACCATTGTCAAATGTCTTGGAATGGATGATGGAGTTTACTGCCATCTTCACATCTGCTGTATCGTCAATGATGACCGGTGTATTTCCTGCTCCTACTCCGAGAGCCGGTTTTCCGGATGAATATGCTGCTTTTACCATTCCCGGTCCGCCTGTTGCGAGGATGATGTCTGCCTCACGCATAACGGTGTTGGTCAGTTCCAGTGACGGAGCGTCGATCCATCCGATGATCCCCTCCGGAGCGCCTGCTTTTACTGCCGCGTCCAGAACAACTTTTGCTGCCGCGATCGTGCAGGCTTTTGCAGCCGGATGCGGGCTGATGATGATCGCATTTCTTGTCTTCAGACAGATCAATGTCTTGAAGATTGCCGTGGAGGTCGGGTTGGTTGTCGGGATAACCGCCGCTACCAGACCGATCGGCTCTGCAACTTTCTTGATTCCGAACGCCTCGTCCTCTTCGATCACGCCACATGTCTTTGTGCTCTTATATGCGTTGTAAATATATTCTGCTGCGTAGTGGTTTTTGATGACTTTATCTTCCACGATACCACGCTGCGTCTCTTCCACTGCCATCTTTGCAAGCGGAATACGCTGTTTATTTGCCGCCATAGCAGCTTCATAAAAGATCTTATCTACCTGTTCCTGTGTAAATGTTGCAAAAACTTTCTGCGCCTCGCGCATTGCTTTCATTTTTGCTTCCAGTGTTTCTACACTATCTACGACTGTCGGCACAACTGCCGCTTCTTTCTGCTTTGCCATGTTCATTTCCTCCTGAATCATTTTCATGAATGGAACTTTTTCTTTAATACGTGTTTAGTATAATGCATTTGTTAATTATTTGTCAATACTTTTTTGTTAAAAATATAACGTTATTTTTTTAACGTTATTATGGATATTGACGGAATCCGTAACGCACTTTTGTACATTGACGATGTAAGGTCTGTGGATCTTGCTGAGAAAAAATGCGTGCGTAAGAAACCCTTTTGTTGTTTCTTACGCACGCATTCTTTTTATACACTACTATTAATGACACCTGTGGAAACAATACTGATCTCCCCGCCACTTCCGCCTGTAAGTGCTGTCTGCGGAACCGTTGTTACAGCCGAAGCCGAAACCGACGCCGCTCCCACTCCTAATGCTGCAACCGACGCATACTGTTCACTGATCTGCCTGTATCGTTCGTCATTTACAGACGGTTTTCCAAAAATATCATCGAATGAGGCTGTCTGACAATGTTCCTGCGCTTTACGGGCAATCTTTTTTTTGCGGAGCTGCTCTGCCAACTGACGTTCCAACGCAGCTTTCTTTCGTTTCTCCGCCAGACGTTCCGCTCGAAACAATCGTTCTTCCTTATGCAGCCTCGCAATTTTAATATTACCATTTCGTATCACATTTTTGATCTTCCGTATGATGACTGCCGCCTCTTTTGGATCTGAAATTTTCAACTTTACTTTTCCAATTTCACTTTGACTTGCCGCAATCACACCTCTGACACTTGTAACATTCTTTGCGTTGGCAAGGCGCATCATATGACGGCTTTGTGAATATTTGTAAGGAATCTCATATATATTCTTTTTTTCCGTCGTTGAAGAAAAGGATGATGTCGTCGATTCTGTCTCATGTTTTGGAATCCAGTATGTTTCTTCCGGAATTTCTTCCATATTCGTCCATTTGGAGACTTCTCCATTTTCGTCAAGCACCAAACCCATTCCATTTAATTTCTTCCCTGACAGATAAGCTTCTATCATAGAATTTTCTTGATACTTCGATAGTGACGATAAAATTTCTTTTACTTCTGTATACAGCTTTTCGTCCTCTGCCATTTTATTCAGTAACTCTTTCGAGATCGCAACATGATTCATTCCCGGTTTCGACATCGCATATTCTTTCAGTTGAGAATCATTTTTGAAATCAACAAAATCAAACTGAATATTTTTATAATTATTTCTCAATTCTTCCATCAACTTTTCCGATGTAGAAAGTTCTCTCGTTCTCTTTTCTTCCGGTTGAATCGATCTGGTTCTCACTAGATTTCGAGTTGAAAAATCATTGGGAATTGTTTCCTGAATTTTCATGATCCTGCTCCTTTCCTCCATTTTTCCGATACATAGTCCTATATATTTTATCGGCAGATTTTTCAAAAAGGAAAGGTTAAAAATCATCTCCAGGAATCCAAAATCTCCGCCAAACCTTTGGGATTCTCTTCATTCACAATGTGTCCGGTATTTTTTATCACTTTCAACTCTGCATGTGGAATGTTCTCTGCGAGATAATATGCGGATTTCTTATTGGCGCTGTCCTTTTCCCCGCATAGTACCAGTGTCGGACATTGCACCATTTTGACTTTATCCGTAAAATCCAGTTCCCTCATGGAATTTGTCAATACGGAGGTTGCATTTTTATCAAAGACCATACCATCAAACATGGATTTTGGGAAAAAACGGAAAATCACGTTTTGAACGGAGAGCATAAATTTCGGTATTTTGTGCGGAGTGCCGATCAGAACCAGTGACTTCACTTTCTCGGGAAACTTCAAAGAATAATCCAACGCTAAGACGCCTCCCAGTGAGAGACCGCATAGATGAATCTGCTCTTCAAACTGATTGCAATATTCTGCAAATGCAGAACATAAATTAGGATAACTGGCTTCTTTTCCGTTCAAGATCGCCGATAAATCCGGGCATACAATATCCTGTTTATTTTTCATATATGAAATTGTCTCTTCCCAACTTGCTGCCGTATGTCCCATACCGTGTACAAAAATAAATTTCATCGGTCTCACCTTTTCTCTGCTTTACATCTCCTCAAATGCTTCCGGCATCTCGATGGTCTGACATTCCGGTGAATAGCGATACTGCTGATGGCAGACGATTTTCGGATAATCATATTGCCCGACGAGTTCCTCGATCTTCTCGGAATGTTCTTTCATCACATTGACGTAATACTGAAACGTATAATCCCGCTCGATCTGTACCATTACGTCATTGTTATCCACCCATACGAAAAATTCTTCCGCATCCTTGTTGAAACTTTCTTTTAAAAGACGGTACACCTGTGGATAACTTGCTTTTAATTCCAACACATCCAAACCGTTGGCGCTGATCGCCTTACGGAATTCAAAGTCACTTTCCTCACCGCTTTTTTCCTGTCTTAACGTATTGCGTACGCGTACCTTGTATTTCCGGCATGTCATGCCGCCCACATCTTCCGTGTCTTCTTCCTTGATGCTCAGAAGATAATCCGGATTTTCCAGATACCCATAAGAAATGAAATCCGTCATACCTTTGATCTGCTGTTTTCCGTATGTTTTAGCGCCCTCATATTTCAGCCACCGATCCAGAAGAGCTGTGCGCAGCCCCTCGCCGTCCGGAATATAAACAGGAGAAATGCCGCGGGAATACACTTCAATATCTTCTTTCGTATAGTCGATGATCTCTTTCTTATCCGCTTTCATGGTCTGGAATTTCTGATGTTCAAAATCGTGGACCATTTTCACATCATACTGCGGATCCCAAAGCTCTTCCTCCGCAAGATCCCGGTAAACCCATGTATAACACTCCATACGATCTGCATTTTTTACGGACGAAAGAATCTTTTCCGTTGCCATTTCCACTTCTTTCTTGTTCTCTCCAAGTAAAAAGCGGCTGCTTAAAAGATTCCAGAACGCATAAAGCAATCCGATCCCCATAATTATGATAAAAACAATTTTTCCGATATTTTGATACTTCTTTTTCACAATCCCGCCCCCCTCAGAGAAACCTTATACACATTAGAATAGCATTTTCCACATTGAATGTAAAGAAAGAGCATCATTCCATTTCTTCCGAAAATGAAACAATGCTCTTTCCACATGATCAATTTTTAATTAAACAAGTTCGATCAGAACTTCCATTGCCGCATCACCTTTACGCTGACCGATCTTAACGATTCTTGTGTAACCACCGTTACGATCTGCATATTTCGGTGCGATCTCTGAGAACAGCTTATCTACGAGATCAACTTCTTTTGTATTTTTCTTTCTTCCTGCTACTGCAGTCGGAACTTCTTTTACAGGATAGAGAACTTTCAGCATCTCTCTTCTTGCATGAAGTCTGCTCGGCATATCTTTCTTGATCGTTTTTTCAACTTCGTCGTAAACAGTTACTTTCTTTCCGTCTACTACTTCTTTCACTCTCTTGCCTTCGCTGTCTTTACGAGCAACTTTTGCTTTTACAGTTACTTCTTCAAAGTTGTCTTTCTCTTTTACAGCCATAGCGATGAGACCTTCAGCGATCTTGCGGATCTCTTTTGCTTTCGCTTCTGTTGTAACGATCTTTCCGTTGTTCAGAAGTGCTGTTACCTGGTTTCTAAGCAGAGCCTTTCTCTGGCTTGCTGTTCTTCCGAGTTTTCTATATTTTGCCATTTTCATTTTCCTCCTACATTTGGTTATGCAATCTTCGGGCTTATTAATCAAATGCTCCTGCCGTACTCATCGGGCTTACCGACAGGATATTTAAGTATTAAGCAAATATTCTCCGGCTCCTACTCGTCGCACGGGAACCGGCTTGAACTGGTGTTCAATCCGTAGCACTCAGGCTCCTATTCGTCGCCTGAGTTTAATTCTAAGTTGAGTTCTTTCAATTTGGCAAGTACTTCTTCCAGAGACTTACGTCCGAGGTTTCGTACTTTCATCATATCTTCCGGTGTCTTGTTCGTGAGTTCTTCAACGGTGTTGATTCCTGCTCTCTTCAGACAATTGTATGAGCGGACGGACAGTTCAAGTTCGTCGATGCTCATCTCCAGAACTTTCTCTTTCTCATCGTCTTCTTTTTCGATCATAACTTCCGCTGCCTGTGCAACTTCGGACAGATCGATAAATAATTTCAGATGTTCGCTGAGTACTTTCGCAGCAAGGCTGACAGCCTCGTCCGGAAGTAATGTTCCCTTAGTCCATACGTCCAGTGTCAGTTTGTCATAGTCAGTGATCTGACCGACACGCGTGTTCTCTACTGTCAGGTTCACACGCTCTACCGGTGTATAGATGGAGTCGATCGGGATCACGCCGATCGGCATATCTTCACTCTTGTTCTTGTCTGCGCTCACGTATCCTCTGCCTTTTGTAATGGTAAGTTCCATATACAATTTGCTGTCTTTGCCGCCGCTTAAAGTGGCAATGACCTGCTCAGGATTCATAATCTCAATATCAGAGTCTGCCTGGATGTCAGCGCCTGTTACAACGCCCTCACCCTCAAATTCGATATATGCAGTCTTCACTTCGTCTGATTCAGATGTGTTTTTGATCGCAAGAGACTTTAAGTTCATGATGATCTCTGTCACATCTTCTTTTACACCCGGAATAGAACTGAATTCATGAAGAACCCCGTCAATCTTTACAGAACTGATCGCAGCTCCCGGAAGTGAAGAAAGCATGATTCTTCTCAGGGAATTGCCGAGAGTCGTTCCGTATCCTCTTTCCAGAGGTTCTACAACAAAACGTCCATATTTCTTATCTTCTGAAATCTCTGTAATTTCAATATTAGGTTTATTAAAATCAAACACTACACAGACCCTCCTTATGGGTTAATATATGTTGAGGGGATACGATATACCAATGCACAAGACACGTTTCCGCGCCTTGCGCACTGATTGGATTCTATTATTTAGAATACAACTCGACGATCAGCATCTCGTCAACCGGAACATCGATCGCTTCACGCTTCGGAAGTTCTTTTACTTCACCTTTCAGGTTCTCAGCATCTACTTCCAGCCAATCCGGAATCATGTTTCCGCCTGTTACTTCAAGAATGTCTTTGTATCTCTGGCATCCTTTGTGTTTCTCTTTGATTTCAATAACGTCTCCTGCTTTTACAAGGTAAGACGGGATATTTACCTGTTTACCGTTTACAAGTACGTGTTTGTGATCAACGATCTGTCTTGCTTCTTTTCTTGTTCTTGCAAATCCCATACGGAACATTACGTTGTCCAATCTGGATTCTAGAATGGTCATCAGGTTTTCACCTGTCATTCCTTCCATCTGTTTTGCTTTTGCGTAGTAGTTTCTGAAAGGTTTCTCCAGAACTCCGTAGATGAATTTTGCTTTCTGTTTCTCACGCAGCTGAAGACCATACTCGCTCATCTTTCTGTTGGATCTTTTCAGCTGTCTGTTGGATTTTTTATTAATTCCTAAATAGATCGGGTCCATGCCTAATGAACGGCATCTTTTAAGAACTGGAACTCTATTTACTGCCATAGTTATGCTTCCTCCTATATGATTACATTGCAGAATATCTGCAACTCACTTCGTTACCTCTATCTGACCTGCCTGCAATTCGTCTTCGATTAGACTCTTCTGCGTTTCGGCGGGCGGCATCCGTTGTGCGGTACCGGAGTAACGTCTTTGATGCTTACTACGTCAATACCACATGCCTGAAGTGCACGGATCGCTGCTTCTCTTCCTGATCCAGGTCCTTTTACGAAAACATCTACTGTCTTCAGACCGTGCGGCAGAGCTGCTTTTGCTGCTGTTTCTGCTGCCATCTGAGCTGCATATGGAGTAGATTTCCTTGAACCTCTAAATCCAAGACCGCCTGCACTTGCCCATGAAAGAGCATTTCCCTGTGCATCTGTTAATGTTACGATCGTATTATTAAAAGATGACTGGATGTGAGCCTGTCCCCGTTCAACGTTTTTCTTGACACGTTTTTTTGTCACTTTCTTTGTAACTTTCTTAGCCATTTAAACTAACCTACTTTCTTCTTTCTACAAAATTGGTTTACAAGTTTTATTTCTTCTTGTTTGCTACTGTTCTCTTCGGACCTTTACATGTTCTTGCGTTCGTCTTTGTCTTCTGACCACGAACCGGAAGTCCTTTTCTATGACGGATTCCACGGTAACATCCGATTTCTTTCAGTCTCTTGATGTTCAGCTGGATCTCTCTTCTCAGGTCACCTTCTACAACCTGAGATGCGTCGATGATCTCACTGATCTTCTTTACATCTTCCTGAGTCAGATCTCTTACGCGAGTGCTCGGATCGATTCCTGCCTCTGCTAAGATACGGTTTGCGCTTGTTCTTCCAATTCCATAAATATAAGTCAAACCGATTTCTACACGTTTGTCTCTTGGTAAGTCTACACCTGCAATACGAGCCATGTGTCTTTCCTCCATTTTCTTTTTGTCTCTGTTTGCTTTGCCAGTCTGACTGGCTTGGCGTGTTACATATTGTCCCTAACTGGGGTTTCCCGACATGATCTTTCGAGGTCGGTACCGCCCAGGCATGCTGCCATGCCCTTTCCCGGCACGGTTCTTTTTTATATACCGCTCTTTCTCCGGGTATTATAAGCAATATACATTCTGCATCCGACGGTTTCTTCAAACCGGATTTTCCTGCTGTGAATGCCAGGTCCTCTCATGTATCGGCATGGGAATATGCCGTACAGCCCAAATGCAGCGAACACCGACTCTACCGGTACCTGTGATAGTCGCCTGGTGTAACCTTACTGTATATTAAACAGTCTACACACCGCCTGGTGTGTCGCACTGTCAGCCGCCTAATTTTGTTGCACAAATTCTCCTCAAAACTAATAAATTAGCCCTGTCTCTGTTTGTGCTTCGGATTTTCGCAGATTACGCGGATACTTCCTTTTCTCTTGATAATCTTGCATTTTTCACAGATTGGTTTTACTGATGATCTAACCTTCATGTCAAATCCTCCTTCCATCCTTTGCTGAATCCTTATGCTACGGATATTTTTGGACACACCTACCCAAAAACAACCATTTGATATTATAACGCCTAATTCATCGCAAAGTCAACACCTTTTTGTGTTATTGATTCACAATTTTGCATCTTTTTTATACTGTTTCGTTGTTTTATTTCACTATATCGATATTTATTTGTCTCTCCAGACAATTCTACCTTTGCTGAGGTCATACGGAGACATTTCCAAAGTTACCTTGTCTCCCGGCAAAATCTTAATAAAATTCATACGCAGTTTTCCGCTGATATGCGCCAGAACAATGTGTCCGTTCTCCAACTCAACTTTAAACATCGCATTCGGCAGTTTTTCAACTACGACTCCTTCGATTTCGATTACGTCAGCTTTTGACATGCTTAATCCTCCCGTGCGCTTCGCACTTTACATTTCCTGTTTTCTTTATTACCTGAATATGTTTCCGGTTCTTTTTCTTGATCCGGCGGGTTCCCTCCTCGAGAGAGTCCGCCAGATATACATATTCATCATTGACAGATCTTATAACATATATACAATCCTTATCCCGCCCGGCTTTCGATCTGGCGAGCATTCCCGGCTTCAGTTCCATTGACTACGCTCCCAGGATCTTTACGATCTCGCCGAACACATCTTCGATCTCGATCGTGCCGTCTACTTCTTTTAAGATTCCGGCATTTGTATAGTAGTCGATCAGCGGCTGTGTCTGGTCATGATACACACCGAGACGCTTCTTCACCGTCTCCGGTTTGTCATCATCGCGCAGGACCAGGCTGCCGCCGCATTTGTCGCAGACTCCGTCTTCTTTGGTCGGAGCATACACAATATGATACGTTGCTCCGCAGTCCACACAGGCTCTTCTTCCTGACATACGGTTGACGATGTTCTCATCCGGAACTTCCACATTGATCGCGTAGTCCATCTTTTCTCCCATCTCGGCAAGCGCATGATCCAGAGCTTCCGCCTGCGGGATCGTTCTCGGGAATCCGTCCAGCACATAACCGTTTTTGCAGTCGTCCTGCTTCACGCGGTCGGCAACAAGATCTACGACCAGTTCATCCGGAACGAGAAGTCCCTGATCCATATATCCTTTTGCTTTCTGACCGAGTTCGGTTCCGTTCTTGATATTTGCCCGGAAAATGTCTCCTGTTGAAATGTGCGGGATCGCATATTTCTCGGCAATTTTCTTCGCCTGTGTACCCTTGCCGGCACCCGGTGCGCCTAACATAATAATCTTCATATTGTGTAACCCTCCTTTATATGTATTTGCTGTCATCTTTTTAGTACGCCGGAACGCACATTAACCCGTCGCACCTGTCTTTTGATCCGGACAGGTACAACGAGCTAAATCTCTTAGTATCCAAGGAAACTGTTTTTCATTGAATTTCCTTTGTTGTTCAAAAATCCCGTATAGTTGCGTACAAGCATCTGGGATTCGATCTGCTTGATCGTCTCAAGCACAACACCTACGATAATGATCAGGGATGTTCCTCCGAAAGAAACGTTTGCCCCGAATACACCATTGAAGAAAAATGGAATTACCTGAACGATAATCAGTCCACATGCCCCAATAAAAATAATGTAGTTCAAAATCTTCTGGAAATATTCTACGGTCGGTTTTCCCGGACGGATTCCCGGAACAAAACCGCCGCTTTTCTTCATGTTGTTTGCAATCTCCAACGGATTGAATGTGATCGACGTATAGAAATATGCAAAGAATATCGTAAGGATAATGTAGAAAATCAGCCCTATGGAATATATTAAGTTATCCGGATCACACCAGTTATTGGAGTTCAACGCCCGAAGAATCTGACTTCCGATCCCTGTTCCGTCTCCTTTTCCGAGGAATGTAGCGATGACGATCGGCGTCTGCATCAGCGATGATGCAAAGATGATCGGGATAACTCCTGCGGTGTTCACCTTAAGCGGAATATGTGAGGACTGTCCTCCGTACGTCTTCCGTCCCTGTACTTTCTGTGAGTACTGTACCGCGATTCTGCGTTCCCCATCCTGAAGAATGATGACAAATACAACAACTGCCAACAGTACAAGCAGAATGATCACTGCCGCGAGGATTCCTTTTGCCAGTGTTTTTCCACTGATGAACTGTGTATACAGCTGCACAAGATCCTGCGGTACACGGGAAAGAATATTGATCAAAAGTACGATAGAGATACCGTTTCCAACACCTTTTTCCGTAATACGCTCACCGATCCACATAAGGAATGCGCTTCCTGCGGTCAGTGTGCACACAACGATTGCTGCATTGACAAAATTAAATTCAACGAGAAGTCCCTGACGTCCGAATCCGACTGCCATTGCAGTAGACTCGATCAATGCAAGAACGACCGTCACATATCTTGTGATCGCCGCAATCTTCTTTCTTCCATCCGCACCCTCTTTCTGCATATCTTCCAGTTTCGGAATCGCGATCGTCAGAAGCTGCATGATAATAGATGATGTGATGTACGGCGTAATACTGAGAGCAAACACCGACATCTGGGTAAAAGAACCCCCGGTAAATGCATCAAAGAAATTGAATGCATCACCGGTCTGGTTCGCGAAAAAATTCTGAATAAAGGTTGGGTCCACGCCTGGAGCCGGCAATTGGGAACCAAATCTAACAACGATAAGCATCAAAAAGGTATAAAAGATTTTCTTGCGGATCTCTTCTATACGAAATGCTCTTCGCACTGTATCTAGCATTAGATCACCTCTGCTTTTCCACCAAGCGCTTCAATCTTCTCTGCAGCTTTTGCACTGAATGCATTTGCCTGAACTGTAAGCTTCTTAGTTAACTCTCCATTTCCAAGAATTTTAACACCATCTTTTGGATTCTTTACGATACCTGTCTCGATCAGAGTCTCAACAGATACTGTTGCGCCGTCTTCAAAGATTTCCAGCGCGCTAAGGTTGATGCCGATGATTTCCTTAGAGTTTCTGCATGTAAATCCTCTCTTCGGAATTCTTCTGTATAAAGGCATCTGACCACCTTCAAAGCCCGGTCTTGTAGCTCCGGAACGAGCTTTCTGACCTTTGTGGCCTTTACCGGCTGTCTTGCCGTTTCCTGAACCATGTCCACGGCCTCTTCTGAAATTATCACTCTGCTTTGCACCGTCTGCCGGTCTCAAGTTTGATAAGTCCATGACGTTACCTCCTTATCGTTTTTGATTTACGCTTCTTCTACTTTCACTAAATGTCTAACCTGCTGTACCATTCCTCTTGTAGCTGCGTTGTCCGGCAATACGACCGTCTTGTTCAGCTTCTTAAGTCCCAGAGCTTCTACTGTTCTTCTATGCTTCGGGATGGCACCGATTGTAGACTTTACCAAAGTAACTTTTAAATCTGCCATTGTTTTACCTCCTATTGGATAGGATCACGCTCTGTCCGCCAGATGCAGCAGAGCTGATACGCTATCTTAGCCTACGATCTCTTCTACTGATTTGCCGCGAAGTCTTGCAACTTCCTCCGGAGTTTTGATTCCTCTCAGTCCTTCGATTGTAGCAAGTACGACGTTCTGTTTATTGTTAGAACCTAATGATTTTGTACGGATGTTCTTGATTCCTGCAAGCTCGATTACCGCACGTGCCGGACCTCCGGCGATCACTCCGGTACCATCCGGAGCTTTCTTCAGCAATACGGAAGCGCTTCCGAATTTACCGATTGTATCGTGTGTAACGCTTTCATTCTCATCCAATACAACTTCGATCAGTTTCTTTGCTGCATCTTCTTTTCCTTTGCGGATTGCTTCCGGGATTTCAGTAGCTTTTCCTAAACCTGCACCAACATGGCCTTTTCCATCGCCAACAACAACTAAAGCTGTGAATCTCATGTTGCGACCACCTTTTACGACCTTGGTTACACGTTTGATTGATACCACTTTTTCTTCTAACTCTAACTGACTAGCATCAATACGTTCCTGTCTCATATGTGTTCTCCCTTCCTAGAAATTCAACCCAGCTTCTCTTGCTGCGTCTGCCAGTGCTTTGATTTTTCCCTGGTAAATGAAACCACCTCTGTCGAATACAACCTCTGTGATTCCTTTTGCCATTGCCTTCTCAGCGATAACTTTTCCAAGATATGCTGCAGCATCAACGTTGTTGGTCTTCTCAAGTTCTGCTTTCACGTCTTTCTGAAGAGTGGAAGCTGCAACCAGAGTGTTTCCAACTGTATCGTCAATAATCTGTGCATACATATGATTATTACTTCTAAACACAGCCAAACGTGGTCTCTCAGCTGTACCGCTGAAACGGTTACGTAATTTCATGTGTTTTTTTCTACGAACTTCACTTCTTGATTTTTTACTAACCATTTTCACACCCTCCTTAATTATTTCTTACCAGTCTTACCAACTTTACGTCTGATCACTTCATCAGCATACTTGATTCCCTTGCCCTTATATGGCTCCGGTCTTCTCTTGTCTCTGATTTCAGCAGCGTACTGGCCAACTTTTTCTTTGTCGATACCTTTTACAGTAATCTTATTCTGACCCTCCAGAACAGTCTCAACGCCCTCTGGATCGATCATTTCTACCGGATGTGAATATCCGAGGTTCAGTGTCAGTTTGTTTCCTGACTTAGCGGCTCTGTAACCTACACCGTTTACTTCCAGGACTTTCTCATATCCTGCTGTAACACCAACAACCATGTTGTTGATCAGTGTTCTTGTCAGACCGTGAAGAGATTTCATTTTCTTCAGATCATTCGGTCTTGTTACGATTACTTCTTCGCCTTCCTGTTTGATTTCCATTTCAACCGGAAGCTCTTTTGTCAGAGTTCCTTTCGGACCTTTTACAGTCACTACATTATTCTCAGCAATCTCAACAGTAACTCCTGCCGGGATTGTAATTGGCAGTCTTCCAATACGTGACATACCTTTATCCTCCTATTAACTTAGATTTTCGGAGCGGATGCTCGCCCGCTCTGTTTTCAGTTACAGTGGGGAGATTTTCTCCCCGGACTAGTTCCGTGCGCCTGAGCGCCGGAATAAGGTAGTTCTTCTCGCTAAGCTCGACAATACCTCGACAAGCTCCAAGAACGACCTCGCACTAAGTTCAAGCTGCGCCTTTCGGCTTGCTTTCACTAAGTTGCTTTCGGTCTACCAGATAAAGCAAAGAACCTCTCCGCCTACGCCGAGTTTTCTTGCTTCTTTGTCTGTGATTACACCTTTGTTTGTAGATACGATAGCAGTTCCGAGTCCACCCAAAACTTTCGGCATATCTTCGCTGTTTGCGTATACGCGCAGACCAGGTTTGGAAATTCTCTTCAGACCGGAAATAACTTTCTCATTCTTATCTGCACCGTATTTCAGTGTGATATGAATTGTCTTAAATACTCCATCTTCTACAATGTCATACTTTGCGATGTATCCTTCATCCAAGAGAATGTTTGCGATCGCTACTTTCATCTTAGATGCAGGTACGTCTACTGTATCATGTTTAGCAGTATTTGCATTACGGATTCTTGTAAGCATATCTGCGATTGGATCACTCATAGTCATGTGGAAGTATCCTCCTTTTTTATATTTATCAATTCTATTCAAGCGCTGCCGCGCTGGGTCGGCAGTTCTTTTCGCCAGACCTGTCGATGACTGCTAAGCTCCAAGAACAACCTCGCTGTTTCCATTCGGCATTCGGAAGAATTCCGGCTTACCAGCTGGCTTTCTTAACTCCCGGGATCTGTCCTTTGTATGCCAGTTCGCGGAAGCAGATACGGCAGATACCATATTTTCTTAAATATGCATGTGGACGACCACAAATTCTGCAGCGGTTATATTCTCTTGTGGAGAATTTAGCTTTGCGCTGCTGTTTGATTTTCATAGATGTCTTAGCCATGATTTTCCTCCTTACTTTTTGAACGGCATGTTGAACTGTGTCAGCAGTTCACGAGCTTCCTCGTCAGTTTTAGCGGTTGTAACGAAAATTACGTCCATACCTCTAACCTTGTCGATTTTATCGTACTCGATTTCCGGGAAAATCAGCTGCTCCTTGATTCCAAGTGCGTAATTACCTCTTCCGTCGAACGCGTTCGGGTTTACACCGCGGAAGTCACGTACACGAGGAAGTGCAAGATTGATCAGACGGTCAACGAATTCGTACATTCTCTCGCCTCTCAGTGTTACTTTACATCCGATCGCCATACCCTCTCTGATCTTGAAGTTAGCTACGGAATTCTTTGCTCTTGTCACAACTGCTTTCTGTCCTGTGATCTTCTCAAGATCAGCAATTGCAGACTCCAATACTTTCGCATTGTCTTTTGCTTCACCTACACCCATGTTGATAACAACTTTGTCGAGTTTCGGTACTTCCATGATATTTTTATATCCAAATTTTTTGATCATTGCATCAACGATCTCATTCTGATATGTCTCTTTCAGTCTACTCAAAGTTCTGGACCTCCTTCCTTGAATTAGTCAATAACGTCGCCTGTTGATTTCGCAACACGAACCTTTTTGTCTCCATCCATCTTGAATCCGATTCTTGTTGTCTTTCCGTTGTGTACATACATAACGTTAGAGATGTCGATCGGTCCTTCCTGATGAACGATACCGCCATTCTGATTAGACATGCTCGGTTTTGTGTGCTTTGTCAGCATATTAACGCCTTCAACCAGAACTTTTCCGTCTTTTTTATTTACAGCAAGAACTTTGCCTTCTTTATCTTTGTCTTTACCGGCGATCACTCTTACAGTGTCACCCTTTTTAATCTTCATACTTGACATTCTTACGCACCTCCTTACAGTACTTCCGGAGCCAGAGAAACGATCTTCATGAAGTGTTTCTCACGAAGCTCACGAGCTACTGGTCCAAAAATACGTGTTCCACGTGGGTTCAAATCGTCTTTTATAATTACAGCAGCATTCTCATCAAATCTGATGTAGGATCCGTCTTTACGACGAGCACCTTTTACAGAACGAACAACAACCGCTTTAACAACGTCACCTTTTTTAACAACGCCGCCTGGTGTTGCATCTTTAACAGTCGCAACGATCACATCTCCGATGCTTGCATATCTTCTTGTAGAACCACCAAGCACACGGATACACAGTAATTCTTTCGCACCTGTATTGTCAGCTACTTTAAGTCTACTTTCCTGTTGTATCATGCAGGTAAACCTCCTTTTATATACTCACAAACGTAAAGCAAATTATTTTGCTTTCTCCATGATTTCTACAAGTCTCCATCTCTTGTCTTTAGAGAGCGGTCTTGTTTCCATAACTTTTACTGTATCACCTACGCGGCATTCGTTCTGCTCATCATGAGCTTTCAGCTTATAAGTTCTCTTTACGATTTTCTTATACAGCGGATGCTTAACGTGGTCTTCTACGGCAACTACGATTGTCTTGTCCATCTTGTCGCTGACAACCTTGCCAACACGAGTTTTTCTCAGATTTCTTTCTTCCACAGTTGCTACTCCTTTCAAATTCTTTTATAAAGAAGTTCTTTCACTTACTTCAAATCAACCAGCCGCCGATTAACGAGCGTTCTCTGTGATCAGAGTCTGGATACGAGCAATATTCTTTCTAACTTCTTTGATTCTGCTTGTGTTATCTAACTGATTTGTTGCATTCTGGAATCTCAGGTTAAAAAGCTCTTTCTTAGCAGCTACTAATTCTTCATTCAATTCCTCTACGGATTTTCCTCTTAATTCGTTTACAAATGTATTAATTTTCACTGTTATCACCGCCTTCTAATTCTGCGCGAGAAACGATTTTGCATTTGCAAGGTAATTTGTGCATTGCAAGACGAAGCGCTTCTCTTGCTACTTCTTCAGATACGCCTGCGATCTCGAACATTACACGACCTGGTTTTACTACTGCTACCCAGTACTCTAATGCACCTTTTCCGCTACCCATACGAGTTTCTGCTGGTTTTGCTGTTACCGGTTTATCTGGGAATATTTTGATCCAAACCTTACCGCCACGTTTGATGTAACGTGTCATGGCAACACGGGCTGCCTCGATCTGGTTGGAACGGATCCAGCATGGTTCTGCTGCAACGATACCATATTCACCATAAGAAATCGTGTTACCTCTCAGAGCTTTGCCCTTCATAGTACCACGGAACTGTTTACGACGTTTAACTCTTTTTGGCATTAACATTATTTATCGCTCCCTTCCTTGTTCCCTTTAGTCGGAAGTACTTCGCCTTTGTAAATCCAAACCTTTACACCGACTTTTCCGTAAGTTGTGTCAGCTTCTGCGAATCCATAATCAATGTCAGCTCTCAGTGTCTGAAGCGGAATTGTTCCCTCGCTGTAAAACTCTGTACGAGCCATATCAGCTCCGCCGAGACGTCCTGCAACTGCTGTCTTAACTCCAAGCGCTCCGGACTTCATCGTTCTGGACATGCAGGATTTCATAGCACGTCTGAAAGAAATACGGTTCTCAAGCTGCTGAGCAATGTTCTCTGCTACAAGCTGAGCGTCTTTGTCCGGTCTCTTTACTTCTTTGATGTCAACGATAAGCTTCTTGTCTGTGAACTGTGCCAGTTCAGCTTTTACTTTTTCGATCTCAGAACCGCCTTTACCGATCACAACGCCCGGTTTAGCAGTATATACGATGATCTTTACGCGGTCAGAAGCTCTTTCGATCTCGATTTTGGAGATTCCGGCACTGTATAATCTTTTCTTCAAAAATGTTCTGATTTCATGGTCTTCCACAAGGTTATCTGCGAAATCTTTTTCTGCATACCATTTGGAATCCCAGTCTTTGATAACTCCGACTCTTAAGCCATGAGGATTAACTTTCTGTCCCATTGTGTTCCTCCTTCTTATCTTTCATTCAGCACGATGGTGATGTGGCTCATTCTCTTTTCGATTCTGTAAGCTCTGCCCTGTGCTCTCGGTCTGATTCTCTTCATTGTCGGTCCTTTATTTGCATAACACTCTTCAATATAAAGGTTTTCTGCGCTCATACCGTTGTTGTTCTCAGCATTTGCGATTGCTGATTTCAATAATTTCTCTATTACGCTTGACGCATATCTCGGGTTGTAAGCCAAGATACCAAGCGCTGTCTGTACATCCTTGCCTCTGATTGCATCTAAAACGTAGCATGCTTTCTGAACAGATACTCTAGCATAAGAAATCTTAGCTGATGGTCTTGTATCCTTCTGCTCATTTCTTTCTCTCTTGATCTGCGATCTATGTCCTTTAGCCATGGATGAACCCTCCTTTCAAAATCTCGATTTATTATCTAACTCTGGACTTCTTCTCGTCTTTTCCATGTCCTCTGTATGTTCTGGTTGCAACGAACTCTCCGAGTTTGTGTCCAACCATATCTTCTGTAACATATACCGGCACATGTTTTCTTCCGTCATGTACGGCAAAAGTATGCCCTACGAATGACGGGAAGATTGTAGAACGACGTGACCATGTCTTAATAACTGATTTATCACCTGCAGCGTTCATAGCGTCTACTTTTTTCAGTAAGCTTTCATCTGCAAATGGTCCTTTTTTTAATGAACGAGCCATAATTTACCTCCTATAGTCAAGCACGAAAGACCGCTACACGCGGCAGCGTTGTCTTAACCGTGCCATCAATTGTTTCATATTTAGCAACTTATTTGATTGCTTTACCGTCTCTTCTTCTTACGATCATCTTATTGGAAGATTTATTTTTCTTTCTTGTCTTAAGTCCAAGAGCTGGTTTACCCCAAGGTGTCATTGGGCCAGAACGTCCGATTGGAGCACGTCCTTCACCACCACCGTGTGGATGGTCATTAGGGTTCATTACAGAACCACGAACTGTTGGGCGGATACCCATGTGACGTTTACGTCCTGCTTTACCGATCTTAACAAGGTTGTGGTCACCGTTTCCGATAACACCAACTGTTGCGCGGCAGTTTAATGGAACCATACGCATCTCTCCGGATGGAAGTCTTAATGTAGCGTATTTTCCTTCTTTTGCCATTAACTGAGCAGCCATACCAGCGGAACGAACTAACTGTCCACCCTTGCCTGCGTATAACTCAATGTTGTGTACCATAGTACCAACTGGAATGTTCTCTAATGGTAAGCAGTTACCAACACGAACCTCAGCTTCTGCACCACTCATAACTGTCATACCATCTGTTAATCCCTGAGGAGCTAAGATGTATGCTTTCTCTCCATCTGCGTAGCAGATTAAAGCGATGTTTGCTGTTCTGTTTGGATCGTACTCGATTCCGATAACTTTTGCTGGAATACCATCTTTTTTGTTTCTCTTGAAATCGATTACTCTGTATTTTCTTCTGTTTCCACCACCGTGGTGTCTTACAGTGATTTTACCCTGATTGTTACGACCAGCGTTCTTCTTTAAAGAAGTTACCAGTGATTTTTCCGGTGTTGTTTTTGTGATCTCGGAGAAATCAGAGCCAGTCATATTTCTTCTGGAAGGTGTATATGGGTTATATGTCTTAATTCCCATTGTTTTTCTCCTTTCGATGTTTATTATCGCACTTTACTGTGCCTAGGCTGCTATCTTTATCTTATAAACCAGCGAAGATCTCGATGTCTTTGCTGTCTGCTGTTAATGTTACGATAGCTTTCTTTGTTTTAGCAGTTTTACCAACTACCATACCACGTCTCTTATTCTTTCCGTCTAAGTTCATTGTGTTTACGCTGGCAACTTTTGTTCCTTCGAACATTTTTTCAACTGCTTCTTTGATCATGGATTTGTTAGCTTCTGGATGAACTAAGAAAGTATATTTCTTCTCAGCCATAGCTGCCATGCTCTTCTCTGTAACTACTGGTTTGAGGATTACATCATAATATTTAATATTTGCCATTATGCATACACCTCCTCGATTGTCTTAACAGCGTCTTTTGTTACAACTACTGTATCATATTTTAAGATATCATATACGTTGATCTCGTTTGTCTGAGCAGTCTTAACTGTTGCAAGGTTGCTTGCAGATTTGATCACGTTTACATCGTTGTCGTTTAATACAACTAATGCTTTCTCAACTTTTAAGTTATTCATAACTTCAACAAATTTCTTTGTTTTGATCTCATCAAGTTTTAACTCGTCAACAACAACAAATTTGCTCTCGTTTACTCTTGATGTTAATGCAGATTTAAGAGCTGCTCTCTTCTCTTTCTTGTTAAGTTTGAAAGAGTAATCTCTTGGTACTGGAGCGAATACTACGCCACCATGTGTCCACTGTGGAGCTCTTGTAGAACCCTGTCTTGCATGACCTGTTCCTTTCTGTCTCCATGGTTTTCTACCACCACCGCTTACTTCGGAACGAGTTTTTGCTTTCTGTGTTCCCTGGCGGTTGTTTGCCAGCTGCTGAAGTACTGCCATGTGTACTAAATGTTCGTTAACTTCTACTCCGAAGATAGCGTCGTTTAATTCCAGGCTTCCTACTTCTTTGCCTTCCATATTATAAACAGCTACGTTAGCCATCGTTAAGTTCCTCCTTTCCTATCTAAGCACTATTTACCTGCTTTAACAGTTTCTTTGATTGTTACTAAACATTTCTTAGCTCCTGGTACAGCACCTTTCACTAAGAGCAGGTTGTTCTCAGCGTCAACTCTTACAACTTCAAGATTCTGAGTTGTAACTTTTACGCTACCCATATGTCCAGGCATTCCTTTTCCTTTGAATACACGGCTTGGTGAAGAACATGCACCATTGGAACCCTGATGACGATGGAATTTGGAACCGTGAGCCATAGGACCTCTGTGCTGTCCAAATCTCTTAATAGCGCCCTGGAAACCTTTACCTTTGGAAATTGCAGTTGCGTCGATCTTGTCGCCTTCTGCAAAGATATCAGCTTTGATCACATCACCCAAGTTGTACTCAGCTGCGTTCTCAAATTTGAACTCTTTTACAAATCTCTTTCCGGATACACCAGCTTTTGCAAAATGTCCCATCTGAGCTTTGTTAACGCCATGTCTGTTTCTGATTTCTTTCTTTCCGTTTGCATCTTTGTTGACAATTCTTTCTTTCTTGTCAGCAAATGCAACCTGTACTGCACTGTATCCATCGTTCTCAACAGTTTTGATCTGTGTCACTGAACATGGACCTGCTTCTAATACAGTAACCGGTACTAAAACACCGTCTGCATTGAAGATCTGAGTCATTCCGACTTTTGTTGCTAAAATCGCTTTCTTCATTCTTTTTACCTCCTGTTTTCTCTACAGCGGAACGCTTCATGCCCATCTGATGTGGGGTAGCGGAACCGTTCATCCTAGAAAGTCCATATAAGTGGAACCAAAGGGGTAAACCTTTGTATTGCTTCTATATAAAACCCTTCAGGATATTAACTAATTCATTTTGAAAAACAATTTATTTGTTTTTCATTTTGATATCAATGTAAACACCAGCTGGCATCTCTAAACGAGATAAAGCATCAACTGTTTTCTGGGTTGGTGTCATGATATCAATGAGTCTCTTATGAGTTCTCTGCTCGAACTGTTCACGGGAATCTTTGTATTTGTGAGTAGCTCTTAAAATAGTAACAACTTCTCTCTTAGTCGGAAGTGGTACCGGTCCGCTCACCTGTGATCCGTTTTTCTTTACAGTCTCGATGATCTTCTTAGCTGAAGCATCAACTAATTCATGATCATAAGCTTTCAATGTGATTCTCATTACTTGACTTGCCATAAAAAAAGTCGCCTCCTTTTCGTACTTTTAAACTCAGTACGACAAGCGGTGACTGTACACTCTCCCGTGTGTGTCGTGAGAAACTCACACGTTGTTTCATACTCTTCCCTTTTGGTAATAAGTAATCAGTTGTGATTCGTACAGTGACTTGTCGCCAGTTTCCTAACTTGACATTCGCTCCACGGAA